>Ga0209964_1000579_pt1 | contig 10391 bp, 6 predicted proteins | sample SalPonR2_B_D1_MG_FD_185705 | JGI IMG/M metagenome (GOLD analysis project Ga0209964, IMG submission 185705) | Salt pond soil microbial communities from South San Francisco under conditions of wetland restoration - Salt Pond MetaG R2_B_D1_MG... ... | reverse complement strand
AGGCTAGAGACGATCCTGACCTCAGGTTTCTGGGGTGACTCAGACTCTTCAATTCCTTTCTGAATAGGGGCTGTTTGTTTTTTGCCGACAAGTATAGCCAAATCAATTCCGGATTTGGCAATATGCTCACCCAATGCTTTATTTTCCTGTTCTTCCATCTCACCCAGTTCTATCATACCCGGTGTGATGATGATACGGCGACCTGAATTGAATTCGGCAAGAATATCAACAGCATTCTTTGCACCTACAGGGTTTGAGTTAAATGCATCATCAATAACAGTAAGATTTCCCTGCTTCTTCAGCTCCAGGCGGTGTTCAACAGGTTTGAGTCTTGAGGCTGCCACGGCTATGGTTTTAAGCCTGATATCAAAGATCCGGGCTACGCCGGCAGCTAGTAAAATATTTTGAACATTGTGGTTTCCAAGTAGTTTAGTTTGAACTCTTGTACTATCAATTACATTATCCTTTCGCCATTTAAGATCAAAAGCTGTTCCGTTTTCATCTATTTTGAGATCTTCTGCCCAGATTTGCTGATCGGATTCTCCGGTTAAAATCCTCTCAATGTCTGATCGATCTGTTCCCATTTCGCGAACGATAGGATCATCACCATTGAGGATCAAAGTGCCGCCAGGCTTCAGCCGTCGGGCAAGTGTCGCTTTCTCCCACGCAATATTTTCCTGCGAGCCAAACGTCTCAAGGTGTGCAATGCCCACATTTGTTACCACGGAAATGTCAGGTTGAGCGATATCGCATAGTTCCTTGATATTTCCCTCATAACGGGCGCCCATCTCCAAAATCAGCACTTGATGGTTCGCATTCAGATCATTATTAATCACCTTGCAAATGCCCATGGGTGTGTTAAAACTCCCCGGTGTAACGCAAACACTGAGGCGCTCTTTTAGAAATGCGTCGATCACAAATTTTGTACTGGTCTTCCCATAACTTCCGGTAATGGCCACAACTTTCAGGTGAGGCATAGACGCTATTTTTTCCCTTGCCTGTTTTTTAAAGCCGTTTTGAATGGATGTTTCCACAGGCTTCAATATCCACGCTGCCGGAAAAATGAGAAATGGAATAGCGATATCAATCAGACTAAGCAGGAACCCCAGCAAATATGGATCCGCTGTGAGAAAACGCCCTATTGGCTCCTGCACATCGTCAAGATAATAAATGAGCTGTTCAGAAAAGATGAAGGAGCCAAGTGCGTAATAAATTCCAATCACGAACACTGCGAGAATCGCCGTTAGGCGTTTAGCGCGTGCCGTGAGCACAAAAGGTTTTTTGTTTTTTTCGGGTTTATAATTTTTTACCGTTCCAAACCAGAACACTGTAAATACAAAAATAATAACAAGACCCGATACAAACGTGAGCCGGGTGGAAAGAAAGATAAGCAGAGACAATATTACGGTATTATAAACGAGGTGCTCTGTGGTGATGACCTTGGAGGAAAAGTGGTCCACAAGCCAGTGCCGGTATTCGTGTGTTTTATATCCGTGCTGCTGGAGCATCTGTAGAAAATACCGGGCCCTCGTAAATGAATGCCGAACAAAGACTGCACAAATGATGACAATTGCAGCATTTAATGAATAAGTGAATAAATCCAAGCTATAAATACCCGTTTATTTAATTGGAAACGATTAACCCGTTCGAAAATAGTCCGGTGAACTGTTATATTAGCATACATAATTTTCAAAATTAAACAGCATTCAAGATATGAAATTAATTATACCAATGGCAGGAAGAGGTACACGCGTGCGTCCTCACTCTCACACCACACCCAAGCCCCTTTTACCTGTTGCAGGTACGATGATTGTAGAGAGAATTGTTGAGACATTTGCACGCACACTCGACAAAACAATTGATGAAATCGTCTATATTCTCGGCCCTGATTTTAGTAAAGAGATCAAGGAGCGACTGACAGAAATGAGTGAACGCCACAATGCAAAAGCTTCATTCGGGGTACAGGAAGTTGCAGAAGGTACAGCTCATGCAGTTTCGTGTGCGGGTGATAAGCTCAGTGGCGAAGTAATTATCGTTTTTGCCGACACAATTTTTGATACGCAGGAGACCGTAAGTGTTGAAGGTGCTGACAGTGTAATATGGCTCAAAGAAGTCGAAGATCCATCAAGATTTGGAGTAGCGGTTCTCGAAAATGACAAAATCACTGATTTTGTTGAGAAACCCAGCGAACCCATCTCAAACCTCGCGATCATCGGCGTCTACTATTTTAAAGAGGGCAGGAAGCTGATGAAAGAAATTCAATACCTGATTGATAATAACATCCGTGGCCATGGCAACGAGCTCCAGTTAACGGACGCCCTCGATCGTCTTATCAAGGATGGCAATGTATTTAAAAAAGCGACGGTTGATGAATGGCTGGATTGCGGCACACTTCCTGCCTGGCTTGATACGGTTGGTGAAATACTTGAGAAAGAGCAGCATAGCCACGGTGAGTATGAAAATACGACCATCCATGAGCCGGTCTATTTTGGCGAGGGTGTTGAGATCAGTGGAAGTGAAATTGGCCCTAACGTAAGTGTTGAAGCAGGAACGACCATTAAAAACAGCACTATTAAGAATTCTATTATTCAAAGTAATGCTACACTTGAGGGGTGCAACCTGGATCGGTCAACCATTGGAAATTACGCAGAAGCCCATGGTACAGAAGGGCAAATTCACATTGGTGATCACTCAATTCTAAAGCAGTAAGAGTTAATGACGTATCTGATATAAATGAACAAGCCCCTCAATCAAGAATTGCGGGGCTTGTTTTGTTTGAAAGATATTTGAACAGGGGAGTGAACCTGATCTTAAAATTTAATGACAATGCTCATGCGCCGATGACCAGGATGTTCCTGGTGGGCAGTTTTGTTGATTGCTGTCGCCCGACATGGCTGAATATGCAAGTACCAGGCCCAATATGACAGCCAGCGCTACGCCAATCATGCCAAGCTTTGAAGTGAACTGAGACTTGTCCTTCTCCATACAGCAGTTCTTATATTTTTTACCACTTCCGCAGCGGCAGGGATCATTTCGTTTAAGTGTTTCAGCCATGGCTCACGGGTTAAAAGTTATGGTATGACTCTCATTATAAGAAATTCCTGCAATTTCGTCTCAGTTCAGGCTGAATCAATTAATTTGATGCAGCACCGCTAATTGTGTTGCCGAAAAAGACGGCATTCATCAGGAGTTTGTTAGTTCCGAACCAAAAAGCTCTGAATGATGGATTGTCTGCAAAACTGACAACCCTGCCTCGACCAAAACTATCCACGATAATTGAGGCAGTGCCACCAATAAGCTCATGATTTTCTTCGGAAATATAACCGCTTGCTAAAGGCTCACTGGTATACCGGAGTGGCGTCGCGTAGGGATTATCTGCCAGTTCCATAAAATCCGTTGAGCTTCTGAAAACGGTGATTTCTTCCCTGTTATATCCGTAAGCTATCGGGTGTGTAAGGTCCAGACTGGCGTGGAATATTGATCCGCCAATGACCTGTGCTCCCCTGGTATTCCGCAGGTCAGCATACCGTCGCTGAACCACACTATCTTCCGGACTTTCAACAAAATTGATATTAACCATGCCCTCACCTTTAGCCCAGCTAATGGCATCCTGATGCAGGATGAGTGTACCGCCTCTTCGAACCCATCCTTTAAGTTCGTCAGTAACACCACTTGAAAGATCACTGTAGTAACCGTCAACCATCATAAGTGTGTTGTACCGGCTAAGGTCAGCACCACCCAATTCATCCTTTTCAAGGATGGTAATGGGCATATGATAGCGTTGATCGAACAAATGCCGTATTTCACCAACATCGTTGCTTCGGGTACCCTCACCACCAACAATAGCTGTACTTGGCATTTCAAGATCTTCAAAACTGGGGCTTCCAAGATCGATTCCTGATGGATTAAGTCCGCTGCGAACACTATATATGTCTACGCCATCTTCTGATGCCGCCTGCTGAATCAGCCGGTAAACCTCCAGTCCATCTATATCCTGGATGCCAAGAGATACAAGTATGGTTCCATAGTCGAAATCCTTGACACCGCCGCTTGTGACGGCCCGAAATGGCTTGGAGGCAACTTTAGTGCGTAATCCGGCTTCCTGTAAACGGTAAAGTGTTCTTGGCGTATAGTATTCGTCCCACTCAAATAAATAGGCATACTGGCTTCTCCCTCCAATCACTTGTCCTTCCGGAAAATCCGGTTCCATTATTTGATCCCCCATCAAAGAGTTGCTGAACTCGCGCTGGGTTAGTTCAGCAAACGGCAGGTTGAATGCATAGGGCATTGTCCATGCAGAGACGTCATAAAAGAGGCTGTCAGAGAATTCGGTTCTGCGCTCGAATAACGCTTTTATGAACAGGTGCTGAGTCTGTTCTGCAGGTATCACAATTGCTTCACCACTTTTGAATTCCTGACCATTAAATTCAGCATCCTCAGCAAGCGTGTACATGTCGATATCGTGAAATGAAAAGAGGTCGGCCAGATGCCAGGTACGGGCCCTGTCATTCGAGTCGCCCACAACGTATGCTTTTATAGCAGAGTTGGATGCTTCTTGTTCTGCTTCACGGTAAAATGTGCGCATGTGGTCGAGCAGATCCACCCGAAGTTCAATCGAGGCTTCAAATGTGGAAAATGACGTGGTTACCTGATTTAAAATTGTTTCGGGAAAGGTTAAAACTCCGTGAACACTTTCCTGAGCATGCCCCCTTGAAGACGCTTGTTCAAACAATATGCCAATAGTGCCAAATACGTCAGGATAGGTTGAGCCCTTTCCATAGTAAAAATCGTCGAAACTTTCACGCGAGTAATAGAGCTCCTGACGCTCGTCAAGTGCGTCGGCATGATACTCAGCAATTGCCATCGTCAGGTCCTGGTTCCTTTGTGGCGTGATCGGGTTTGTTCTGGAGGGAACTCCCGGCTGGAAAAAGTAAGTTGAATTCGTGCCCATTTCATGATGGTCGGTGAGCACATTTGGATGCCATTCCCGGAACATCTGAATGCGGCCTCTGCTTGATGGATGTTGAACAGGCATCCAGTCTCGGTTAAGATCAAACCAGTAGTGGTTGGTTCGTCCGCCGGGCCATACCTCATTATGTTCGCGGTCCTCAGGGTCGGTAACGCTTGCTTTGATGCTTTTGTGCATATTTGCCCAGGTTGAGAAACGCTGAAGACCGTCAGGGTTCAGGCTGGGATCCAGAAGAATAACCGCGTTGTTTAACATCTGCTCTATCTCTTCGCCCTGGGCAGCAGCAAAATAATAAGCTACAAGCGGTGATGCATTTGAGCCGCTGGGTTCATTACCGTGAACACTGTACCCCATATTAATAATGACCGGCATTGTGCTGAGATCAAGATTTCCTGATTGAGACGGATCTTTCAGCAGATGATGATTCTCTTTGATTCGCTCAATAGACGAGTGATTGTCAGGAGAGGTGATCGTTAACATTACAAGCGGACGATCTTCATACGTTTTTGCATATTCCATGTAGGTAACACGATCTGATGCGTCTGCAAGTGCTCTCATATAATACACAAGCTTGTCGTGGGTAATATGCCACTGACCAACCTGATGGCCGATGATTTCTTCTGGGGTCGGTATGGATGGGTTGTAGGAAACATCATCCGGGAGGTAGTAATTGAGAGACATATCGTCCTGACCAAATGCACCTGCCGTCATAACCAATGAAAAAAGAAGGGCAAAAGCGGCTGAAATAGTAGTTTTCATAAAGATAAGGGGTAGGGTTAAAGTAAATTCAGTAATGGTTATTTAACGTAAACCATTTACGATTCATTAAAAATGAGTGTTCTGTTAAACTATGAACAGCAAATGAAAAATGTTGTGAATTATTCATAGCTATGTATCACTCCATATTAATAAAAGTTGCTGAATGAAATTTTTAGAAATTGAATTTTTAAATCAGTTGATCACTCCGTAACTTTCTCAAACCTTAAAATCGATATACGGGTGCAGGACCAAAAAACCGATTTACTTAAAAACCTTTTCTCAAAATCCGACGCGGGTTCCGCTGTCGGATTTTTTTTGGCCTTTAATTCGTATCCTCATCTTAATAGCCTATCTCAGAACTCATGAATTCACACGACCTTAAGCCTTGTATACTGGCCCTTTCCGACGGTACGATTGCTCATGGAAAAGCTATTGGTAAGATCGGTACAACCGGCGGAGAACTTTGTTTCAATACCAGTATGACCGGCTACCAGGAAATTTTTACCGATCCGAGTTATTACGGTCAAATGATGATGATGACCTATCCGCATATTGGAAATTACGGCACAATGAGCCGCGATGATGAAGCAAGAACTGTTATGATTTCAGGCCTGATTGTCAGATCCTTTTCGGAGGAGTTTAGTAATCCAATGGCAGATGGAAGCCTTCAGGACTATCTTGAACAAAATAACGTGATTGGCATCTCGGGGGTGGATACCCGTAAACTGGTCCATCATATTCGAGATGAAGGTGTGATGAATGCTGTGATTAGCTCAGAAATTCTGGATGAAGACGAGCTGGTAAAAAAAGCTAAAGGGTGGCCTTCAATGGTCGGGCTTGAACTTGCAACAAAAGTGACCCGGAAAGAGGCACAAACAATACCGTCTGACGGAAATTTTAAACTGGCTGTTTTTGATTATGGAGTCAAGAAAAGTATCCTCGACAATTTTGTGAAGCGAGGGTGTACGCTGCGTGTGTTTCCGGCGGAAGCAGATCTGGAGGAGGTGAAAGCCTGGGACGCCGATGGGTTTTTCTTTAGCAATGGCCCCGGGGATCCAAACGCATCATCCGACTATGGCCTTCCAATGATCGAATATGCCAAATCTACCGGTAAGCCGCTTTTTGGAATCTGCCTGGGACATCAGCTGATGGCACTCTCTGAAGGTATCGCCGTTAAAAAAATGTTTGTAGGCCATCGGGGAGCCAATCAGCCGGTAATGAATAAAGAGACAGGGCTTGTAGAGATTTCAACCCAGAATCACGGCTTTGCTGTTGATGAAAGCAAACTGGATGATTCGAAAGTAATGGTGACCCACATCAACCTGAATGATCAAACCATTGAAGGACTGAAATTTAAAAACTTTCCGGGCATGTCGGTTCAGTATCACCCTGAAGCTTCTCCGGGCCCTCACGATTCTCAGTACTTGTTCGATCAGTTTGTTGAGATGGTGAAGCAGGGTGCAGGGGACAAGGTTCAAGGTTCAGGGTGAAAGTTTAAGAATTCGAGGCAGGAGATCTTGCCACTTGCACCTTGAACCTTGTAAAAACACTCGTTGATCAGATATTAGCACATTTAAAATAACCACAAAAAACAACACAACTACATGCCACGTCGCGACGACATACATAAGATTTTGATTATCGGTTCAGGTCCAATTGTAATAGGCCAGGCCTGTGAATTTGATTATTCAGGAACCCAGGCCTGTAAATCATTGATGGAAGACGGTTACGAGGTGGTTCTTATTAACTCGAACCCGGCCACCATTATGACGGATCCCATGATGGCTGATGCGATCTATCTGAAGCCTCTTACAGCCGAATCAATAAAAGAAATTGTGGAAGCCGAAAAGCCTGATGCCGTATTGCCAACAATGGGGGGGCAGACAGCGCTGAATCTTGCGCGTGATCTGCAGCACGAAGGCTATTGGAAAGAGCATGGCGTACAGATCATTGGCGTAAATATGGACGCAGTAGATATTACTGAAGACCGTCAGCTGTTCAAAGACCTGATGGACAAGATCGGGATCGATCAATGTGAAAGCCGAACGGCAAAGTCGCTGCTGGATGCCAAGGAAATTATTGAGGAATTAGGGGGCTTGCCGATTGTTATCCGGCCTTCATTTACTATGGGCGGTTCCGGTGGCGGTATTGTATGGAATGAAGATGAACTCGAGCGGAAAGTACTTCGTGGCCTGGAAATGAGTCCGGTTCACCAGGTATTGATTGAAGAGAGTATATTCGGCTGGAAAGAGTACGAGCTTGAGCTGTTGCGAGATAAAAATGATAACGTGGTCATCATCTGTTCTATTGAAAATTTAGATCCAATGGGGGTGCATACCGGTGATTCCGTAACAGTGGCACCTACCCAGACCCTCACTGATAAACAATACCAAAGCCTGAGGGATGCGGCCATTAAAATGATGCGTTCGATTGGTGACTTCGCCGGCGGATGTAACGTTCAGTTTGCTATGGAACCCGGGAGTGACCGTCTTGTAGCCATTGAAATTAATCCAAGAGTGAGCCGGTCATCAGCGTTGGCCTCTAAAGCAACAGGATATCCAATTGCAAAAATTGCAACAAAGCTGGCAGTCGGCTATTCACTCGATGAACTCCCAAACCCCATTACTCAGGTGTCATCAGCCTGTTTTGAGCCATCGATCGATTATGTGGTTGTGAAAATACCACGGTTTAACTTCGACAAATTTTCTGCCGTTGATGAAGAGCTAACAACGCAAATGAAGGCGGTCGGCGAAGTGATGTCAATTGGACGAACGTTTCCAGAGGCAATGAACAAAGCGTGGCAGTCTCTCGAGATTGGACGCTCAGGTCTTGGAGCCGATGGCTATGATGAGCCAGACAGAAAATACGTCCGTGAACGGCTTCTCAAGCCCTACTGGGACCGCACACTTCAGATCAGGAATGCGTTCAAAATGGGTGCTTCTGTTGAAGAGATTGCAGATATCACCAAGGTGGATCCATGGTTTTTGCAGCAGATCAGGTATATGGTTTCGCTCGAAAACAGGGTGGAAGGGCAGACATTAAACAGCATTACCCGCGATGAGCTCTTTGAAGTTAAACAAGCAGGATTTTCAGATGTTCAGATTTCCTGGCTTCTGAGTAAAAGCGGTGATAAAGTGACAGAAGCGGATGTTAGAAGTAAGCGCGAAGAGCTATCACTGAAGCCGGTTTTTAAGATGGTAGATACGTGCGCAGGTGAATTTCCCGCCGAAACACCCTACTACTATTCCAGCTACGAACGAGAAAATGAGAGCGAGGTTTCCGACCGAAAGAAAGTCATGATCCTGGGCAGCGGACCGAACCGCATTGGTCAGGGTATTGAGTTCGATTATTCGTGCGTTCATGCCGTAACTGCGGTGCAGGAAATGGGATATGAGGCAATTATGGTGAACTGTAATCCTGAAACAGTCTCAACGGACTTTGATATTGCGGATAAACTATATTTTGAACCGGTATTTTGGGAACGCGTACTCGATATTTTTGAGCATGAGAAACCTGAAGGCGTAATTCTTCAGGTGGGCGGGCAAACAGCCCTGAAACTTGGAAAACGGTTTGTCGAAGAAGGAATTCATATTTTTGGCACTGAGTTTGAGATGATCGACTTTGCTGAGGACAGGGGTGAGTTTTCAGAATTTTTGAAACGCCTTGATATTCCGTTTCCTGAATATGGAACAGCCCGGAATGACTCCGATGCACTGGATATTGCCCGGCGCATCGGATACCCGGTACTGATTCGCCCGAGTTATGTTCTGGGCGGACAGGGGATGCGGATTGCCGTTCGGGAAAATGAGCTGGGCAAATATGTCGCAAACATTCTGAAGACGCATCCTGAAAATGATTTTCTAATTGATAAGTATCTGGATAAAGCTGTAGAAGTAGACGTTGATTCGGTTTACGATGGCGAACAGCTCCATATTGCAGGTATCATGCAACACATTGAGCCGGCAGGAGTTCACTCCGGAGATTCAACAGCTGTGCTGCCGCCCTACTCTCTAAGTGATGAAGTCATCAAAACGATTGAAGAGTATCAGCTTAAAATTGCGAAGGAAATGGGAATCGTTGGATTTCTGAATGTTCAGTATGCGGTAAAGGAGGAAAAAGTGTACGTGCTTGAAGCTAATCCGCGTTCAACACGAACTATCCCGTTTCTCGCGAAAGCGACACAGCGACCGGAGGCAGCCATCGGCGTGAAAGTGATGCTGGGTGCCAAATTGAGTGAATTCGACCTGGAGTCAAAACTCAAGAATTGGGCGATCAAGGAGCCGGTATTCCCGTTCGATAAATTCCCTGAAGTAAAGAAAGAACTCGGGCCTGAAATGAAATCTACGGGTGAGAGTATCTATTTTATGGATAATTTTGACGATGAGCGGTTTAGAAAACCCTATGAGTTCAAGAATTTATATCTGTCGAAGTAAGTACTCGTCTGTATGCTATTTTTGCAGGCTGCCGAGTGGATATACATCAAAACTCCGTCAAGGGAACTCTGTGAATTAGTTCTGACCCTTATCTATTCGTCGGATGAAAAAAACAATCGTCAGACGAGGGAGCTTGCAAAACATGGCATGTCTGATGCTGGCTATTAACTCCGAATTGCAATCGAAAACTTTTGAGGAATTTGAGTTCAGTGTTTTTTCAAGACATGCCA
>Ga0209964_1000567_pt1 | contig 10505 bp, 9 predicted proteins | sample SalPonR2_B_D1_MG_FD_185705 | JGI IMG/M metagenome (GOLD analysis project Ga0209964, IMG submission 185705) | Salt pond soil microbial communities from South San Francisco under conditions of wetland restoration - Salt Pond MetaG R2_B_D1_MG... ... | reverse complement strand
GAAGGCATTGAATTGCCCCAGGGGAGCGAGTTTCAGGTCAGAACACAGTCCGCCACAAACCTTGCGAAGCGCGGAGTTTGCGAAGTCCTCGAAGACCCCGAGACGCCGGACACGCCCGAAGACCCCGAAAACGTCAAGTAATCACGCGAACCCGGAGACTTGCTGCATGGCCAATTCACTCATCGGACTGTTGATCACCGCGCTTGTTCTAACCGGAAGCCTGCGTGACTGCGCCAGCATGACCCGCTTCAATCAGGAAAGTTACGATTGCTCTGCCGTCAGCGCGCCCTTCAGTCGCATCGATTTCAGCGATACCGATGTCGGAAAGCAAGGAACGGTCGAAGGCGGCACACCGGCAAAAGTGACCATCGCCACCTCTGACGATAACCAGATCACCGCGACATGGGGAGACGGCACGGTCAGAATCAACCGCCAGACTGGGGCCGTCACCACGACGCTCAGAAACAACGTCAAAACCTACGCCTGCAAGCAGGCCAACTTCCGGATGTAATCACCTGTATCGCTAAACCGGCGACCGTAACCGCCGTTTACTGAACAGATAGGGGAAGCATACCATGAGCGACACCAGACCAGACATCATATCGACACTCAATCGCTCGGGCAGCGGGATCGAGTTGAAAAGCCTCGTGTCTGGCCTTGTGGAGGCGGAAACCGGTGGCCAGCGCTCGTTGACGCAGCGCCGGGTCGAGGACACGAATACCACGATCTCCGCCATGGGGCAGTTATCCCAGGAGGTCGGTTTTTTCCGGGACGGCATGTCGCGCGCCGCCGAAACCGCTTCTCGCGGCGCGGGCAGCTCGTCGAGTGCCGTTTCGATCGACGTGACCAACGAAGCCACCGCAAAGGACATTTCCGCAGCTATTGAAGTTGAGGAACTCGCCTCGCCGCAGGTGCTGACGTTTCAGTTCGATGCCAACACAACCCGGAGCACTGCCGTTTCCACCGGGTCCATTTCCCTGGATACTCCGGCCTGGACAGACCCCCGCACCGCGGAGATTAGCACCAACGCGGCCACTCTTGGCGGGCTGGCGGATGCAATCAACGGCGTCGAAGGCCTGACCGCGTCCTTGCTTGATACCGGCAACGGTCTTGCGATGGTCGTGAAGGCGGAAGACGGCATCGACAGCGCGCTTGACGCGAACTCGATCACAGCCGTGAAAACCGCACTCGGCATGACCGCAGATGCGGTGGACGGTGAAACCGACAGCGCAAAAAACCCCCTCGGGGCCGCCACCGCGGAAACCGTCGCGAAAAACGCCAGTTTCAACGTGGACGGGCTTCAGATCACGCGTGGGTCGAACGAGATTGATGATCTGTTCGCAGGTCACACGTTGACCTTGAATGCCGTCGGAACCTCCAACCTGACATCGGCAGAAACAAGCGCCTCTCTCAAAGACCGCGTCAACGGTTTCTTGGCCGAAGTGAACGCCCTTAAATCCTATCTGGAGACGGCCACGCAGCGCGGTCTCAACGGGGCCGAACCGGGGCCGCTGGCCGGAGACCGATCCGCGCAATCCGTGCTGGATCGCCTTAGGGGCATTACGACACAACCGATCCCCGGCTTTGGTGACGAGCCCGTCTTTCTGGCCCAGCTTGGCATCCAGACTGAACGGGATGGCAGCCTGACCCTCAACGAGTCCGTGTTCGACACGCGCATTTCCGAAAACCCGGACATGGCACAGGCGATTTTCGCCACACAGTACAGTGCCGATGACGACCGGGTTTCAGTCACCGGCCTGTCATTCGCGCCACCGGAGCCAGGCCGCTACGATCTGGTCTACGATCCCGCGACGTCACCCGCCACAGCAACGCTGAATGGGGAGGCCCTGACCGTCAGCACCAACAACGCCGGCCAAATCGTCCTGCGGTCGACCAACGACGGCACCAATGGCATGGTCATGACACTTGATCAGGACGTCGCTATCAGCACAACCGTGGGCTACGGCACAAGCCTTGTGGACCAGATGGGCAGCTATGCCGAAGAGCTGCTTGGCCGCAACGGCGTTCTGGCACGCCGAGAAACGCAACTTGGCGAAGACTTGCTGGAATTCGAACTGTCGCTGGAAACCCTGGACGAAAAGGCCGCGGCCCTGACGGAACGCTACAATATACAGTTCGGTCGCATGGAGGCGGTCATCACCAGCCTTAACAAGACCGGCGAATACATGCAGTCGCTTATGGATTCATGGAACAGCGACAATTGACGTCGCATCAGAAGATCCCTTTTCGCATGGTCGGTTAGGATGCCGGTAATATGACCACATGGGATCGGGCTCATGCTTGAGGATGATAAGCCCGTGTCGCACAAGCCAGGATCAAGACCCGTGAATGCAAAATTCGGTCGGCAGCAACGCCGAAGCGACGAAACATGGCGTGCCGGTGTGTTCTTGCGCGTTCGCGGCAATGGCGAGAAAATCTGGGTGCAACACATCCGGATCAACGGTCAGCCACGCAAGGTGGTTCTGGGAAATTTCCCGGGGCTGTCGATGTCGGACGCGCGCAGGGTGGCGGCGGAAAACCAAAACATGGTCGATAGTGGCGGCGATCTTGTGGCCAAACAACGGCAGGAAAACACCAAGGCGATCCGTGCGCGCCTTGACAGTCTGGCGGAACGCAGGAAAAGCGCCGGCTTCGCATCTGCCGATCCGGCGGATGCCTCTCCTCCTGAGGTAGCCCCAGTCAAGCGCGCGCCAAAACCACAAAAGAAAAAGGCCGCTGCACGGACACCCCAGGTCGTGTCAAAAGATCCCACTAGGGAACAGAAAAAGCCAACGCCAACCACCGCTACGAATAAGCCCGACCGGTTGACCGCCACGACGCAAAACACGTCACCGGCCCCAGAGCAAACCCCGACGTCGCAAAAACCGCAAAGGTCCGAGGATGGGGCCGGTCCCACCGACAGACCGCCTTCTCAGGCCGCGCAAGACACGGTATCGCAATCCGAAGTTCAACGCCTTTGTGACGAGGCGCGCAGGGTCGGGCCGAATGTACTGGCCCTGATCGAACATGTTTTGAACGAAGACCCCAAATCGGTGATCGCGCTTCGCCGATGCGAGGGGATTTTGGCCTTGAAACACACCAGCGACAACCATCTTGACGACGCCTGTGCACAAGCCCTTGACGCCGGTGAGGTGTCTTTGACCGGAGTGATGTCACACGTACAGGCCAGACGTTCCATGGATATGGACGAGACGGATTCTGACCCCTCTGATATGGCGCATGCGAATATTCGCGGCGCCAATTACTTTTACTGAAAAGGACCGGCTGAATGCCCAATCACCCCACTTACCAGATGTTGCGCGCCTTGAAACTTGATGGAATGGCGGATGTCTATGCGGAACTCCTCGCACATGACGCAAGCCGTGCTCAGGATCCGAGCGAATGGATCAGCCTGATGGCCTCACGTGAGAAATCCATCCGGGATACCCGCCGTCTCCAAAGCCGTTTGCGGGCAGCCAAACTGCGCGATGAAAGCGCAACGATGGACACGGTTGATTTTCAGGTTCAGCGCAATCTTGATCGGGCGCAGTTCGAAAAGCTTCGGGATGGCGAATGGATCCGGTCGCGCAAGTCCATTCTGATCACAGGACCCTGCGGTGTGGGCAAGTCATACCTTGCCTGCGCATTGGGCTTTGAAGCGTGCCGTCAGGATCATCCGGTTTTATACTACCGAATGCCACAGCTTTTTGCCGATCTGGCTGCAGCCCGCGAGGCCGGCAATTTTGACCGGTTGTTCCGCAAGGTCGTTCGTGCGGACGTTCTGATCATCGACGATTGGGGGCCGGATGTGCTCTCACCGACCGAGCGGCGCGACCTGATGGAACTCGTTGACGAACGGTACCGACGGAAATCAACGATCATCACCAGTCAGTTGCCCGTCGCAAAATGGTACGACACGATTGCGGATCCGACATTTGCGGACGCAATTTTGGACCGACTGGTACATCAGGCCCAGCGGTTCGAACTTGAGGGGCACTCGCTGCGCAAGACCATGCATGAAGAGCCGCACGAAACGCGAAAGCCCGGTTTTGCGCAGGTATTCAGCCGCAGGACCTGAGGCAGGCGCTTTCCCGGCACGGGCAAAAACCGCTAACCCCGGCGCCGTTTGACCAACGCCATTCTTCAAGAACAGCCTGGTTTGTCCTTGCTTGATGGTTGGCCCATATTACCGCGCGGACCCGCGGCAAGCCCTGTGCAGTACCGGGCGGTCAGCTCGGGTCGGGGCGCTTGCGTCGCCAGCCACGGGGCGTCTGGGTGCGGCGTTTCTTGCGGCGGTCTATTTTGACATCGGGAATGAACAGCCCGATCCACAACAAGTAGGCCATGAATTCTGCCACTTGGGGGGGCAGCGCGGTGATGGCATTCGTTTGCACCGCGTCGTCTTGGACGATCTGCCGAACGTTCATGGCAGCAACCAGGGCATCTGCCTGTGCGACCTCGGGTTCGGCAGCGTAGGGCATGCCATCGGCTGCCGGGTCTGCACGCAGCAAAGGATCGGCGGGATCAAGAACCGCAGTGGCAAAATCGGTCATCTGGTCCAAAAGGCTTTGGCCATAGGCGATGTCCGTGGTGATCGGCTCCTGCGCGTTTAACACGATGGAAACCTCTTGTGTTTGTCTGCGCAAGGTCAAAACTGGCCGCCCCAGAGCATCCTGTCCCGTGGCCAGTGGTATTCCGTTCAACGTGGCGACAACCGGGGTGTGCGTCGGGTCATAGACCAACCGATGGACGGCCCCATGCAACAGGTGCGGCCCGTCCCGCGGTGACGCGGCGCCATCATGCCCTGCGTCGGGTCCGAGGATCGCCGCGACCATCTCACGCTTGGACTTGGCCATACGGGTGAACCGACCTTCCTCCAGTTTCATAAACCCTGCAGCGTCGAATCCGATCCCCAGATCGGCGGGAAAAACTGGGTCGGATCTAAAGCCATGGATGGGTCGCGACACAATCTTGCGCAGCCGATCAAGCAAGACTTGCGCGATCATCCGATCTGACAGCGACGAGGCCGTTGCCACACCCGTGCCGCGTTGCGCCGTATTCACAAGAAACGTGATCAGGGTGTTCATCTCGCGCAGCAACGTCGCTACGCGTTTTTGCAGGGACGCTATGGTTTCCTCGGATTGCAGGCGTGCCAGGCCGGGCGCATGGGCGGTGATGTGATAGCCCGGCAAAAGGGTGTCCATCGCGGTCGCAGCATGCACGAAGGGCCTGCCATTCAGATCGCCCATCGTGTCCTTGGCTGCAATCCCTCCGGTCGACACCACAAGGAGCTGGCCGCCCGATGGTAAGGCGGGTTGCAACAGGCGCCGCAGTGCGACGATGGAGCCTGGCTCCAGCGCGTTAAGGGACCCCGACCGGGTTTTGACCAGAAGCGCCAGCCCCTCCCTTGTTTGCAACAGCGACGCTTTGATCCCCGATATGCCATTCAGGCTTTGTACAAGGGCCTTGAGCGTATCGTTGTCAGGGCTAATAACCAAGGTCTGTCCAGCCTGTTGCGATTGCCCCGGCTGCTGGCCCGCTTGTACGGTGGTCAGCCTCACCGGGTCGGCAGTAGACTGCAATACCGTGTCGGGTGTTGCGCTTTGGGCCAGTCTGAACACGGTTATCTGGGGCGCTGCCAGTTGCCGTATGGCGATGTTTGCAGTGAATGTCTTGGCGAGCGCCGGATTTTCCATCCCAATGGACGCGGTCCTTGGGGCGGTGCTTGTCATCTTGAAGTCTGTCCCGTTCACCGCTCCAACCGATGATCTGAAGCCGCTGACAGCTTTGAGAATGCGGGCCTTGACGGAAATCCGGGTATCAACGCTGTCGGCCACACGTTGAGTCTTTGCCGCTGTATGGGTGTTCACGGTCGCGTCAGCCTGTCGCGATGTTGCATCCGTCGTCAGGCCGCGTTCGGACGGGGGACTGCCAGTGTTTGAAAAAAACGGGGGCTTTATATCAACCATCAGATACTCCTCACCTGAAAAGCACTACCTTGCATCCGCGACCTCAGCGAAAGGCAAACCCCTTACAACGAACGGAGGTCGCACCGGCTTTCAGGTAAATCTATGCGTCTGGTTTTCGCAAAACGCCTGATTAAAGAAACGTCATGAGGTAGCGAACATTTACCCCGGATCGAGGGACTGATCTGCGACTGAACTTTGATCCAGTTGAGACTGGAGCGCTTTGGGTTGATGCGCAGGTTGGCCCAGATGTCGGGTGCGGCGGTAAGTTGCGCGGCAAATGCCTTGGGCGTCTGGTAGCCAAGTGCCAAACGCGGGCGTTTTTCGTTGAAATCGGCGGTCCAATCCCGGATCACGCTGCGGGCATGGCCCACGTTTTGGAACTTGGTCTCGTTCAAGAGCGCCCGGCGCATGCGCGACTCAAGACCGAATGATGATTCATTTTATCGTTCAGGGCGAAGCACGCAGGACTAATCTGTTCACATCGAGAAGATGTTCTTGCATAAGTCGAACGGCTTGCTGGCTGTCGCGGCATGAAATCGCGTTGAAAAGGGCACGGTGCTGCTCGCCGAACCGGGTCATTACATCCGGTGTGTGACTTTCGCGCCGAAGACTGGCCCAGGTCGCAAGTTTCCGAACGGTGCGGATCGAGTCGTAAACTTCAAGAAAAAGAGGGTTTCGAGCGATAACCGCGATGTTGTAGTGGAACGTGTCATCGGCGATTTCGTAGGCTGCGCGTTCACCAGTGTCGATCGTCGCCAGCATCATTTGTTCAAGCCGCGCGAGATCTCCGCGTCGCGCCCGGGCGGCTGCATGGGCGGCGAGAGCGGGTTCGATCTCGAGCCGGACCTCCATGATGTCCTGCGGGGTGACTTCACGTGCTATCCGGGTAAGGGCACTGTGCCCTTGCGATACCGGCGGCGCGGCAAAGGTTCCGCGACCCTGACGCCGATAAACCGTACCTTCTTCCTCAAGACGTTCCAGCGTCACCCGCAACTTTGAACGGCTGACACCAAAGCGCTCGGCCAATTCGCGCTCGGGTGGCAGGCGACCGTCTATCGCCACCTCGCCAGACTGCATGAGATGGCTCAGCTGCCTGAAAAGGTCTTCTTCGTCCGTCATACGGCCAAAGCGGCAAAAAGATCAAAGAACATGCGGCCCGATGTGAACAACAGGAAAAGTCCAAAGGTCAGCCGTAACGCCCTGCGGGGAATCTTGTGTGCAATGGCAACCCCAACGCGTGCGAACAAGACCGTCAGAGGGATAATGATGGCCGCCGCTGCAAGGTTGACGTAACCCAACGAGAGTGGGGGCAGGCCTGCTTGGCCGAGTCCCGTCAGAACGTAGATGACCGCGCCAGGCACTCCGATGATGAACCCGATCGCAGCCGAGGTTCCAACGGCGCGACGAATTTCGTAGCCCAGAAAATTCAACAACGGCACGCAGACCGTGCCACCGCCGATACCCATCATTGCGGAAATAGCTCCTGCCACCACGCCAAAGAATGCCCAGACAGGTTTGGAAAAGCGTCGCGGCGCATCTATCTCTCCACCGCCTCGCAAGATCATGTCGAGCGCGACCAAGAGCGCGACGACGGCAAAGACGGCAATCAGTGTCAGTCCCGAGACAATGCCGCCCAGCATTCCGCCTATCAGCACGCCAACGAGGATTGATGGCCCCCAGAGTTTGAGGAGGTCGAAATCGATAGCGCCGCGCCGGTAATGTCCCACCGATGAGCTGATCGAAGTGAAAATGATGGTGGCCAGCGATGTGCCCACCGACAACTGCATGATCTGACTTGGATTCATCCCAGTCAATGAGAGGGCGAAGTAAAGAGCGGGCACGATGACGATGCCGCCCCCTACTCCAAGCAGACCCGCAAGGGTGCCACCTGCGATACCGGCTGCGATTGCAGGCAAGGCAATGGTCACAACGAAGGTCGCGAGTTGGTCTTCCACGTCAGGAGTCCCGTTGGGTCGCGCGTGATCGCGTTGACATTCCCAGCTTCGCGCGACGGTCTTCTTCCGCTGCAATGGACGCGTCAATCGGGCCTCTATCGGTGCACCCTGAAAAATTCGCCGTTGTTGCGAAGGCTGGTGCAACGTGACTGTAGCGCTCGCGGGATACATCAAGCAGGCGGTCGAGTTCGGCCAGCGGATCTTCGTGATCATCGACGCGCAGATCGAGGATCGCGTAGGGCTCTCCGCGGTTGATCTTGAGGCCAGCGGCCTGCCGACCACGTTTATCACCGCCGGCCGTTTCGCCTGCGCGCATGGCGTGAAGAAGCCGTTCGGGAAATGGTAGATCGGTGGCTTCGGCATAGGCGTCAAACGTGGCGCGGACAACAGCCTCACCCGTCAGCATGTTGCCCGCGACCGAGTGAAGATCGCCGGACAGGTGCCCGCACCAGTCGACGCATTCGCGGCCGGTATGAGCCGCGAAGTTTCCAGCGGAGTCCAGCATGTGGCATTGGCGAATGTGCTGTCCTTCGTCACGGGACACGAAATCTGCCAGCACAACATTTGCGGGTTCTCCGGCTTCAAGCCGGGCGAGACCTTCGGTGCCCCAGAGTGGATTCACGAAGGCCTGTGTCGCAACAGCGGAGCTGGCACCGATGTGGGGCACAAGAGCGCCGCAGGCGAAAAACCGCGAGGCAACGGCGATACCGATTTCCCCACTGTCGGCGTTACGGGCGATGAGTGAATAGGTCATGATCAGCGTCCAATCGCATAGGCTTGCATCAGCCGCGGCGTCGCCGCAGCAATCAGTGTCCCGTCCGGGTTTCGCAACGCTGCCGTAAGGCGCCCGACCGTCCATGGCTCTGCGACCGTGACGCGATGGCCACGGGCGCGCAGTGCGGCAATGCAGTCGCCACCAACATTGGGTTCGATCATCATCTCGCCCGGCTTCACCGCGCGCGGAAAAAACGAGCCCTGGAAATGCATCGAGTGGAAAAGCGGGGCATCTATACCTTCCTGCAATCCCAGCCCGTGGTGGACGAACCTGAGAAACCAGATCAGCTGCCATTGGTCCTGCTGATCTCCGCCGGGTGTCCCGAAGACAAGGCGTGCACCGTTCTGATGCTCAGCCAGTGTCGGCGTCAAGGTGGTCCGTGGGCGGCGACCGGGAGCAAGCGACGTCGGCAGCCCCTCTTCCAGCCAGAACATCTGGGCCCGCGAGTTCAGAGGGAAGCCAAGACCCGGTATCACCGGATTTGACTGTAACCAGCCGCCCGAAGGCGTGGCTGCGACGCAATTGCCCCAACGATCGATCACATCAAGGTGGACGGTGTCACCCTTCCTGTCGGTCAGATGGGCCATTGTCGGCTCTTGAGCCGCGACTTCGCTGACACCGAAGTCGCGGGCGGCGCGTGCGATATAGGCGTCCGCCTGATGCTCGAAACCGGGCACCCGACCGGGGCGCTGGTCCATCGACGCCTCTTGGCCGATCAACGTGGCACGTTTGGCATTATACGCATCGGACAGCAGGTGTTCCATCGGGATCACGCTATGCTCGGGGTCGCCATAGTAGGCTTCGCGGTCAGCATAGGACAGCTTCACCGTCTCGATGACCGTGTGGATGAACTCCGGACCCATAGGGTCCATCGCTGCCAGATCGATATGCTTGAGGATTGCCAAGGACTGCAACAGCACCGGTCCCTGCCCCCATGGCCCGGTCTTGTGAACCGTCCAGCCGTGGTAGTCGTAGGAAAGGGGCGCCTCAAACTCGGCACGCCAGTCGGCCATATCGTCAGCCGCAAGAACCGCGCGGTTCTTGCGCTCGCTCACATCGTGAACCTCGGCGTCTTTCAGGTAGTCAAAGATCGCCTCGGCGACGAAACCTTCGGCCCATTCGGTGCGGGCGGCGTCTATCTGCGCGATGCGGTCACCGCCGGCGGCCTCGGCGTTCCCAACAAGACGCTCATAACTGCGGGCAAGGTCCGGGTTTCGAAAAAGCGCATGGGGTTCGGGGGCCCGGCCGCCAGGCGTCCATACTTCCGCGGAGGACGGCCATTCGGCGGCGAAATACTCAGCCAGTCCGGCAATGGTATCCGCCACACGTGGCAGCATCGGATGGCCATCGCGCGCGTAGGCGATCGCGGGTTCCAGCACCTCGCGGATCGTCATGGTGCCGTGGTCACGCAACAGCAACATCCATCCGTCGAACGCTCCCGGCACCACGGTCGACAACAAACCGGATCCGGGGATCAACTCGATCCCCTGTGAATTGTAATGCGCTATCGTGGCGGCCTTTGGCGCAGGACCCTGTGCCGCGACAACGCCGTTACCGGTTTTGACGCTGTGAAAGACAACGGGCAAGTCGCCCGCCGGGCCATTCAGGTGCGGCTCGACGATCTGTAAAGTCAGACCCGTGGCAACGGCAGCGTCAAAGGCATTACCGCCTTTTTCAAGGATCGACATCCCCACGGCAGACGCGATCCAATGGGTCGAGGTCACGACGCCAAAGGTGCCACGGATATCGGGACGGGTGGTAAAATTAGTCATAAGTTTTGGGTTCTTTACTATTCGCGGGGGTCGA
>Ga0209964_1000549_pt1 | contig 10665 bp, 9 predicted proteins | sample SalPonR2_B_D1_MG_FD_185705 | JGI IMG/M metagenome (GOLD analysis project Ga0209964, IMG submission 185705) | Salt pond soil microbial communities from South San Francisco under conditions of wetland restoration - Salt Pond MetaG R2_B_D1_MG... ... | reverse complement strand
ATCTCCAGCGTGTCCGTAGCACACAGATTCAAAGCCATGTTCAGCCCCGATTTCTTTTACACTTTTCAGTAAATCAGGAAAAGCAAACCTGGGAACGACCGTATCTTCTTCTTTATAAATAGACCCTCTTTTTACCGCTTCTCCAACTACCCGGCGCATTTTCCACAAGCGTTCCTTTTGAGCTTCAGAGTCCGCCATCAGTATCTCTCCACAATCGAATGTCTCCAGCGTATTGTAAATCTTTTCAGCTTCCTCCATCAGTAAATCGGGATCGTTTCCATCTAATTCAATAAGGAGATGAGCTTCTATATGGTCTGGAATTTCTAATCGTTCTTCCTCGGGAAGGACGCGGCTGGCAGCATCTAAGGCAGCTCGCTCCATAAACTCCAGGCCTGAAGGTGTGATTCCGGCTTTCATAATTGCGGGCACTGCTGCCGCCGCTTCTTCCAGCTTGGAAAAAGGGGCTAACATGAGCAGTGTGTGACTAGGGTGGGGGATCAGCTTGAGCACAATTTCAGTGACGACACCTAATGTCCCCTCACTGCCAACTAATAGCTGTGTGAGGTTATACCCCGTAGCATTTTTTAGTGTATTACTTCCCGTTCGAATGACCTCCCCCGAGGCCAAAACGACTTCTAAATTAAGGACGTAATCTTTTACTACTCCGTATTTTACAGCTTTTGGCCCCCCACTGTTTTCAGCAATATTCCCACCAATAAAACAACTGCCTTTGGAGGCAGGGTCTGGCGGGTAAAACAAGCCCCTGGATCGCAATTCATCCTGCAGATGCTGGGTGATTACACCGGGCTGAACAAATACCATGAAATTATTTTCATCGATATTCAAAATTTGGTTCATTCGTTTCATGCTGATCACCACGCCACCAAAAGCAGGAATCGCTCCCCCACTGAGGCCCGTCCCTGCGCCTCGAACCGTAACGGGAAAAAGCCTTTCATTACAATATCTCATGATTTTGCTGATCTCATGTGTAGATGTAGGCTCCAGAACCACTTCGGGAACTATGGAAATATCCTCCGTCTCATCTCTGGAATGCTGTTCTAAAGCAGTTTTATCAAAGATGACTCGTTCTGAATCCAGAATGTCCTTAAAGTGATTGAGGTCTTTTTCTTGGACCTTTTCGTATTTATTTTTCACAGTTGTCATTTTATCTGCAATTGAATTAGGCTTAAAATTAAAACACCAATACCTTTATGCTGTTCTATAAAAGTCACAATGAATAACAAAAAGCCTAAAATACAAATTATCGGCGGCCCTTGCAGTGCGGAAACGGAGGATCAGGTTCTTCGGCTGGCCATTTGGGCAAAAAAGCTGGGCTGGATCCGATTTCGTGCGGGACTATGGAAGCCCCGCACACGTCCGGGCTTTTTTGAGGGAGTGGGCGATAAGGGACTGTCTTGGCTCAAAGCCGCTCAAGATGCTTCCGGAGTCCCGACCATGACGGAAGTAGCTACACCCCGACAGGCTGAGAAGGTACTAGAAACCGGGCTTAATGGGTTTTGGATTGGCGCACGAACCACTGTCAATCCTTTTTATGTTCAGGAAATTGTAGAAGTTATAAAGGGCACAGATACCGAGGTATGGATCAAAAACCCCATCCATCCGGATCTGAACTCCTGGATCGGCGCGATTGAACGTTTTTCGTCTGCAGGTCTTAAAAATATAGGTGCAATCCATAGAGGCTTTTTTGTCTTTAGAACTTCGGACTTGAGAAACTCTCCCGTTTGGTCTATTCCATTAGGTCTAAAAAAACACTTTCCCGAGTTGCCTGTTTTTTGCGATATTAGCCACATCGCGGGTAAAAGTGAACGATTACCTATGGTTCTGAGGCACGCCCTGCATCTAAATTTTTCAGGTATCATGGCCGAAATACATGAAGACCCCGTTTGCGCGTTGACAGATAGCGAGCAACAAATTAAACCGGACTTCTTTTCTGAAATGATTGATGAAATACAAAACAATGATTTTAAAGGCAAAGAGTCAATGAGTAATCGGATGATGAAAAGTGAAAAGGGGCAGTGGTTTGAGGCGATTGATCTTGAAATTCAACGTTTACAAAAAATTCAAGATGATATTCCAAATCAAATGGATGAACTCATTTCGCATTTACGCATTGATAAAAAATAACACTTCAGTCTGAGAGCCGACGACCTAATACAAACAAATGAAATCAATAAAGCAGCAATCAGAAAGTATGATTCCCACAAATTGGGGCGAATTTCGAATGATTGCATTTTCGAGTCAGAATGATGATTATAGCCCGCATCTAGCACTGCTATCGCCTGACTTTGATCCTTCCGAAACGGTGCTGGTTCGAGTGCACTCTGAATGTCTTACGGGTGATATTTTTGGATCTAAACGCTGTGACTGTGGAGATCAGCTGCATCATTCCTTAGAAAAAATAAGCAAATCGAATGGCGTGCTGATTTATTTGAGGCAGGAAGGAAGAGGAATAGGTTTAATCAATAAACTAAAAGCTTATAATTTGCAGGATCGGGGATTAAATACGAAGGATGCGAATGTCCACTTAGGCTTTGAACCCGATGAGCGAACTTATGGCGTAGCGATAGAGATATTAAAACAACTAGAAGTCGAAAAAATAAAGTTGCTAACGAACAATCCGGAGAAGCTGGAAAGTATAGAGGAATCAAGTATTAATCTGGAAGCCCGAGTACCTCTAATTATGCCTTTTTCACCGGATAATCAAAGGTATTTAGAAACGAAACGAGACTTTATGGGACATCTATTGGACAAATAGATTGAAAATTCGCTAAAAACTATTTGGATTGAGCTGCCTCAACCTCGGGCATTTGGCAGTTTTCTTCCGGAGATTTTCCGCAGACGGTGCATTCACCAATCTGATTTTTTATCATGGGGTTATTCGTAGCACATGTTCCGCGAAATTCATTCCCGGTAAAAATGTGGCGAATATTGATGAGTGCAAAGCTAATGCCAAAGACCCCAAAAATTATGACTAGGATATATAAGAATTCCATGTGTTCTATTTGTAAATTTAACGCAAATATAAGGTGATTAGTTTACCAAAAACGAAAAGATGAACCCGAAAGTAAGAGAAATACAAGTTAACGATAAATTAGAAAAGGTAAAGGCATTTGAGAGGCTGTTGCTGACCATGGATGTCTTGCGTGAACTTTGCCCCTGGGATCAAAAACAAGACTGGAAGAGCTTAAGACCGCTGACGATTGAAGAAACATACGAATTGGCAGAGGCTATTTTAGATGAGGATGTTTCCGGTGTGGAAGAAGAATTGGGTGACATTTTACTGCATATAGTCTTTTACGCTAAGATAGGAGAGGAGGAAGAAAAATTTTCTATCGTGGAGGTCATCCATACCCTTTGTGATAAATTGGAACAAAGGCATCCTCACATTTATGGGGATGTGAAGGTAAAAGATGAGGAAGAAGTGAAAAGAAACTGGGAACGATTAAAAATGAAAGAAGGAAAGCAAAGTGTTTTGTCGGGAGTGCCCGGTGGACTCCCTTCTATCGTCAAAGCATATCGCATGCAGCAAAAAACAGCTCAAATGGGTTTTGAATGGGCTGAAAAGGAGGATGCCTGGAAAAAAGTAGAAGAGGAGATTGAGGAATTTCGAACAGCAAAGACCCAACGAGAAAGAAAAGAAGAATTGGGTGACCTGTTTTTTAGTCTGATCAACTACGCACGGTACGAAAATATAGATCCTGACGAGGCTTTATCTCTCACTAATGCTAAATTCAAGGCTCGATTTGAATACATTGAGGCCCACGCGTCGAAGCCTATGGGTAAGATGACCCTTGATGAAATGGACGCATTATGGAATCAGGCAAAAGAAAATTTGTAAAGCCTTAAATAGATTTTGGTGAAATTGAGGAATAATGCTACCTTTGCGGGGCTGAAAACATAAAATACAAAGAATACATTGGCATATGGGTGTTTATCTAACAGATGAAAGAAAGAAGGAAATTTTTAAAACCTATGGCGGTGATGAAAAAAACACAGGTCATACGGAAGCACAAATAGCTCTCCTGCACGAGAAAGTGAAAGGGTTATCTGAGCATTTGCGACGCAATCAAGGTGATCACCATTGTCGCAAAAATCTATTGACGACCGTAGGAAAACGAAAGCGCTTGTTAAATTATTTAGCTCAGCGCGATATTGAAAGATATCGAGAGCTCATTTCGGATTTAGGAATTCGAAAGTAAGATCTTTAAAATGCTTCCTTCGGGAGGCATTTTTTTTTGCATATATTTGTCAACGAAGAGACATGAAACTGTGAGGGTTGTCAAAGTAAAATCAGACCTTAATTTGCCAACATCCTGTCCCACCCCTTCGGCCTGTCGGTCTATGTCATTTTTTAAATCTAAAACGAATTTATATTATGGGTGCAAAGACTCCCCACTCCGTCCAGTTTTCATTACCGGACGGCCGAGAAGTAACTATTGAAACCGGGAAATTGGCCACGCAGGCCGATGGCTCAGTGGTCGTGAAAATGGGTAATACCATGCTATTTTGTAGTGTGGTTAGTGCCAAAGAACCCCGACCCGGCCAACCGTTCTTCCCACTATCCGTCGATTATCAAGAAAAATTTGCTGCCGCAGGACGAATTCCCGGAAATTTCTTTAGAAGAGAAGCTAGATTGTCGGAATACGAAATACTCATATGCCGATTGGTAGATCGGGCAATACGTCCACTATTCCCAGATAATTACATGAACGATACTCAGGTCATTATTAATTTGATCTCAGGAGAGGAAGATACTCTTCCCGATGCGTTCGCTGCTTTAGCGGCTTCAGCTGCCCTTGCTGTGTCCGACATCCCTTTTGCAGGTCCCCTTTCTGAGGTGCGAGTCGCAAAAATTGATGAAGATTATGTAGTAAACCCTGGAAAAGCAGATCTGGAAAAGGCCAGTTTGGATATCATTGTAGCGGCTACAGCCGAAAACATAATGATGGTAGAGGGTGAAGCAGATGAATGTTCGGAGGAAGAATTGATCGAGGCGATGAAAGTAGGTCATGAAGCCATAAAGGTTCAATGTGCCGCACAGTTAGCTCTGGCTCAAAAAGTAGGAGAAAAAGCTCAAAATAAGAGACCTAAGCCAGTTATAGAAGAAGATGCTTCCATTGAAAAGGAAGTGGAACAACTATGTAAAGACAAAATCTTTACCACTGCTGCCGCAGAGTTGGATAAAGAGACTCGCGGAACGCAGTTTAGCGAACACAAGCAAGAAATGTTAGACCACATTTTGTCCGAAAAGGGTGAGGAGTACCTGGCAGAAAAAAAGGACCTGTACGAAAAGTATTACGGTGAACTGAAGAAAAGGGTGATCCGTCAAATGGTGCTGGATGAGAAAAAACGATTGGATGGACGACGCTATGATGAAATTCGGGATATTTGGACCGAAGTTGATTATTTGCCCTCTACTCACGGATCAGCAATTTTTACACGGGGCGAAACGCAATCCCTGACTTCTTTGACCTTAGGTACAAAGAAGGACGCTATGATGGTAGATAAGGCCCTGGAACATTATTTTGACGACTTTATTCTCCACTACAACTTTCCCGCCTACTCTGTAGGTGAAACCAAGCCCATGCGAGGTCCGGGACGTCGGGAAGTTGGCCATGCTAATTTAGCTGCTCGCTCTCTAAGAAAAGTGATGCCGGAGAAGCATCCCTACACCACGAGAATTGTATCTGATATCATGGAATCTAATGGCTCCTCTTCTATGGCAACCGTTTGCGCCGGCTCCCTGTCCCTGATGGATGCGGGTATCCATATCAAGAGACCCGTCTCTGGTATCGCTATGGGAATGATTGCCGAAGGTAATCAGATGGCTATCCTTTCGGATATTCTTGGAGATGAAGATGCTATCGGAGATATGGACTTTAAATTGACCGGAACTGAAAAAGGTATTACTGCCTGTCAGATGGATATCAAAATCGAAGGTCTGGAATATCAGGTTCTCAAAGAAGCCCTGGAGCAGGCCCGAGCTGGTCGAATTCACATTTTGGGTGAAATGGCTAAAACCATTTCTGAACCTCGAGCAGAATTGAAACCGCACACGCCAAGAGTGGTAGAGGTAGAGATCGACAAAGAGTATATCGGTGCAGTGATTGGACCAGGTGGTAAGATTATCCAGCAAATGCAGGAGGATACCGGTACGGAGATTGTCATCGAGGAAGAAGATGGAAAAGGAAAGATTCAAATTTCAGGTACAGATAAGAAGTCGATTGATTTGGCTTTGTCTATGATAAACGAAATTGCCTTTACCCCTTCTGTAGGTGATGTATACGATGCTACAGTAGCAAAAGTCATGCCCTATGGAGTCTTTGTTGACTTCAAAGGAAAGAGCGGCTTATTGCACGTTTCTGAATTTGCCCATCACCATGTAAAAGACGTGGCTGAGTTCTTTAGCGAAGGAGATTCAGTCCAGGTGAAATTAGTGGGTATCGATGATAGAAGCGGAAAGATGAGATTATCTCGCAAAGCGCTGTTAGATAAAGATGAGGAGCAAGGATAGGCTCTGTTACTGACAGTATGAATGTAATAAAAAAGCTCTCGCAGTTGCGAGGGCTTTTTTTTATTTAGTTTCGGATTTGGGGTCGATTTTGGTATGATTTCATCCCAAAATACTTCAAGCTGACTTTAGTGCCGCAATACGAAAAGTTGCTATCCCCGAATGTACGCCGCTTCGGGCCGCAAGATGACTAAATATTGTCATGTTCACTGAGGCATTAAGGGAATCCTCCACCTAAAAAAGGTCTTCTTTATTATTGCCTTTTACTCTAATTAGGTTTTGCCGTTTTCAAAATCAAAAGAGTAGGCTTGAGTCCTATGCAGTGAAGTATCAATCAAGCCGTCCCTTCGCGCAAGGGATAGTAGGGGCCGGGAGCGCAGCGAGCGGGTGCCGAGAATCGCCTTAGCGATCTCGAGCACGGAACCCCCGCATAGCCCGACCCTCGAGATCCGCCGTCAGGCGGAGCCTCGGGGATGCGCCCAAAAAATGCGAAGACAAATGAAGCAGAGAAAAAATGGGTAGAATCGTAAAATTCACTTAATGTATGAATTCTGTATCGCGCGGGAATTATTTTTAACTTGCCGCTGTTGTATCATAAAATCTAATCTTTTATCTCCATGCGGCAATTGAAAATCCAGAATGCTATTACCCGCCGGGAAACGCAGGCTCTGGACAAGTATTTTAATGATATTAGTAAAATTGAGCTCATCAGTCCGGAGCGGGAGGCTGAGCTGGCGGAGAAAATTCAATCGGGTGACGAGGAGGCTTTGAATGAGTTGGTGCAAGCGAATCTGCGTTTTGTCGTATCGGTCGCCAAACAATATACCAGTCAGGGTCTATCGCTTTCTGACCTCATTAATGAAGGAAATGTCGGCCTGATGAAGGCTGCGCGTCGATTTGACCCGTCCCGTGGATTTCGATTCATTTCATACGCCGTATGGTGGATTCGGCAGTCGATTCTGAGCGCTGTGCTGGAGTACTCCCGGATGGTGCGTCTGCCTGTAAATAAAATGAATTTGTTTACCAAGATTAAGAGTGCTCGACTGCAATTCGTTCAGGAGTTCGAGCGCCAGCCGACCATCGTTGAACTTGCCGAATTGATGGAGGTTAGCCCTAAGGAAATTGAAAAAATCCTGGAAGAAGGGGAACGACATTTGTCGCTTGATGCCCCTATGGGAAATGCAGAAGATGACGGGGGCACGATTTTGGATTTTTATACTGACGAACAGTTGGATAGCCCGGATTTGAGCCTGATGGAGGAGTCGCTAAAGAGCGAAGTTCAAAATAATTTATCCTATCTATCTCCCAGAGAGGTTAAAATTTTGACTTTCTACTATGGGATCGGTGATCATGAAAGCCACAGTCTGGAAGAAGTGGGGGAGATGATGGGTCTTACCCGGGAACGCGTGCGGCAGCTGAGAGAAAGAGCTCTTCGACGACTTCGATTTCGATTGACGAAAAGTAATCGTTCGACGATGTAACAGCCATGAGATTTTTGTGTACTTTTTATGACGTTTATTTCATTTTTTGCCCTCCTCCCTAACATTTTTATTACTTTCATGTTAATATTATGAGTAAAGAAGTCAAATTATGAGTGTTTTAGATTCCGTACGTCTCCTGATTTACCGGGTTCACGAGAAAGGATTAGAGATCTTCATGATGAATGAGGACGAGAAATGGACCATGCCGGAAGGTTGGTTAGACGGTGAAGTCGAAGACAAGGAAATGATTGAATTAGATCCGGTTGAGGAGGAAAATGGGAAGATTAGGCGAGCTGTAGCCATAGAGGGAGACTGGCATGATATGCCTTCTATCCGTAATTTGCTCAAACGCGATGTCAATCAAATAAAAGACAAGCTCAAATCACTTTTACCCGGAAATGAAACCGGTGCCTTTTTTGCCGTTAAAGATACGGCTGATAAGGTCGTTCCAGGTGATGATCAACTCATCAATGAACTAGAAGAAATCATTTCCGAGAAAAATTCCACGAAGTATATTTAAGTGATGGCGGCACTTTCCCAATCGCAGTTATCCCTTCCGTCCCATGTCGAGCGCTATGAGGGGAAAGTAAGAGATGTATACGACTTTGGTGAACACATTATGCTGGTAGCTACGGATCGTATATCCGCATTTGATCACATACTTCCACGCCCCATTCCTTTAAAGGGCCAAATTCTCAACACGATCGCTCGGCAATTTTTGGTGGATTCCACATCAATCGCGCCGAACTGGCTAAATGCAGATTTGGAAATAGATCCTGCTGTTTCTTTTGGAAAAAAGGCAGAACCCATACGTATAGAAATGGTTATTCGAGGCTATTGTGTAGGACATGCGTGGCGAGAGTATAAAATGGGGCAGCGTTCCTTATGCGGGGTGCCTATGCCCGAAGGACTTCAGGAGGGAGACGCTTTTCCACATCCGATCATCACTCCCTCTACCAAGGCTGTGGAAGGCCATGATGAAGATATATCAAAGGCAGAGATTTTCTCCCGCGAGATCGTATCTGAACCTGTCTACAAGCAAATGGAGGAGTATACTTTTGCGCTTTTTGAATGGGGGCAGAAAACAGCTCGCGAACGCGGGCTGATTCTAGCAGATACAAAATACGAGTTTGGATTCGATAAAGAGGGCCAGGTAATATTAATTGACGAAATTCATACGCCGGATAGTTCAAGATATTTTTATTTGAAAGATTATGACCGTTTACGTAAGCAGGGTAAGCGGCCACGGCAATTATCAAAAGAGTTTGTCCGGGAATGGTTGATCTCAGTGGGCTTTCAGGGAAAAGAGGGTCAAAATATGCCGCAGATGACCGATGAAGTCGTACATTCGATCACAACCCGATACAAAGAATTGTACGAAACCATTATGGGGCATCCTTTTCGTGGCGCTGAGAGTGATCTGCCCGCCAATGATCGCATTCAAAAAGCCGTGAATGAGAACCTACTTCCTAAGCTTGACCTTCCAGATACGACTTTAAATACCTAAAATGTTCGCCTAGGTTTCCATTTTGGGCAATCGTAGCACGATTCAGTATGTCACTATTCGGGTCTTGCAATTCGTCAGCAATGTGCTCGAGAAATTGCTCTCCAAAAGAAGTAGATGCATCTCGAGGGAGTTCATTGGGGAGGTTATCCACAGCCATAACGTCGATACACTCCGGCTGAAATGGAGCCGCTTCCTTTTCTGTTTTGGGATCGTATCCATAAACCGGGTCATCGATCGTTGACGGTCGAAGGGTAGAAGGTACAGAGGCCACAGGCGCGATATCGCAGGTTACGTCGGCGATGACCTGAATCCGAAAATCATCTCTCCGCATATCTTCCGGGCTGAAAAAGCGTGGAGCTTGATTGTCCCAATAGATGCCATTGATAAAAACATCAGCCATTTTTGTATAAGGCTCAAAAATGCTCTCGTGCTCTTCGGGATGCTTGAAAAAATAGTCGAGGTCAAACTCGGCACCATCTTTACGCGCTGCATAATCGGAGCAGTCCAGCTGAGTAAATACAGCCCGGTCCGTTTCGATCTTCAAAAATGTTTCGGGATCCAGCTGATGGGCGCCCATATCTTTTAAGACTTCGACTGCACCATTGGCAACACGCCCTCCACCGGTGACGACAATTTTAATCGGAGCCAACGCTCGTTTTTCATAGACAGATTTAGCTTCCTCATAATCCCGCAGGTGGTGGAGGCGCGGAAGCGAAAGAATTCCTTTTCGTTGTTCGTAAGTCCAAATGGCATTATGCGCTCCGACCATGCCGGCAAATCGCCCAAAGGCAATCAATCGTTGGCCTTTTTTATGGGTGAGCACCTCGTAGTCGATCAAGCGGATCTTTTTTTCTATTGCTGCCTGAAGCAGGGGGCGGTTATAGGGTTGTTCTTTTATCGTATGTGAAAAGAAAAAGTAGGTTTTATGGGGAATCAGTTGATCTATGGGGACCTCTTTCACGCCCATCAAAACGTCACAGTCCGAAACATCATCTGTTAGAGTAAGCCCTTTTTCATCATATTCTTCATTGGAAAAGCACCGTCTTGCATCCTTTTGAATGCGCACATCGCTTACAAACGGTTTTTTAGACAATAATAATGCATGCTCCGGGCGAAGGGGGACGCGTTGATCGGAGGGTGTTTTT
>Ga0209964_1000548_pt1 | contig 10669 bp, 8 predicted proteins | sample SalPonR2_B_D1_MG_FD_185705 | JGI IMG/M metagenome (GOLD analysis project Ga0209964, IMG submission 185705) | Salt pond soil microbial communities from South San Francisco under conditions of wetland restoration - Salt Pond MetaG R2_B_D1_MG... ... | reverse complement strand
GGAAACAGGGCGATCAGCGGAATGCCGAGTTCCAGTGAAGTCTCACAAGTCCGCAGCAGCGCATCCAGGCCCTGGCGCTGGATACCCGGCATGGAAGACACGGCTTCGGTGGCGTCGGCGCGTTCGAGCACGAACACCGGGTAAATGAGGTCGGCGGGCGAAAGCGCGGTCTCGCGCATCAGGCGACGAGAAAAATCAGCGCGGCGGGCGCGTCGCATCCGGGTCGTTGGAAACGGCATGACGTTATTGGCCTCCGGTCGGGGATGTTGCTGATGAAGTCATAGTCAAGAAATCTGAAATTCGCGCCGCACATCGCGACGATATGCTGAACCAAAGAGAATTCGAGGATACCAGCCGGACAGGTGCATGGACTGTTTCCCGGGCTATTTCCGCCCGCCTGCGGCACCGGCCGGCGGCAACGGCACGCCGAGCGCACCGGCGACCAGGCGCAACAGCTCATATTCGGCGACCACGACTTCCCCATCGTGGCGGGCGCAGCGCACCAGCATCCCGATCAATTCGCCGCGGGCCTCGGGGCGAAGCGTCTGCAGCGCGGCAAGAATCTCGTCCAGCCGCTCCGGCCAGCCCTGCACGAAGCGCGCCGGATCGGGATCGGGAAACCCGCTCGTGCCCTCGAGCGCCTGTTGGCAGGCTTGAGCGGCACGCTCGTGGTCGTCCGCATGGCCATGCATGGCCACTATGGCGATCAGGTCCGACACCGCTTCGGCGCGATCGAGCAGTTTCCTGCGCCCGGCCAGCGTTCTGCGGCTGGGATTGAGCACGGTCTCGATTTCACGGTTCAACAACCTGGCAAGCACGTACTCGAACAACTCGGTCCTGCCGTCGGCGTCGATCAGCCGTTCGATCAAGCGCATGAACTCGACCAGTTCGCGCTCGGGGCGGCGACGGATGACCGGAAAAGCCATCTCCAGCAGCGGCAATCTGAGCGCGCGCGGAAGTTGCGGCGCAATTCCGACCAGGTCGCGCACCTGCGACTCGCTATCGCTGCCCAGCGATTCTGCAATCATGAGCAGCTGGTTTTCGCGCAGTTCCGGGTCCCGACCCAGCAACAGGAAAAGCAGCAATTCCGGCGCCCACTCGTCGGAATGCGCGGCGCGCTTCAGCGGCGCGGGTACCTTGGCGATCAGCCCCGCCGCCAGCAGGGCCTGGAAGACCCCCGGCTGGCCAATCTGGTGGACAAGATCGGCCGGATCCAGCGAGAACCCCCCGGCCTGCTCGCCGGCGGCCCGCGCCGCGGCGTCGGCTTCGCGCTGCTCCTGCTCGGCACGGCGCGCTTGTTCATGGCGCGCCATGTCCCGGGCAATCTCTGCCAGCTGAGCGGGCTTGAATGAGGGATCGACCTTCAGGATCCGCTTTTCCAGCGGCGGGTGGGTGGCGAACAACTTGCCGGAAAAACCCATGGCGAAAAGCATGTGCCCGATTTCGTCGGTATTGGTCCTCAACCGCGAGCCCGAGGTCCGGGCGCCGATCTTTTTCAAGGCCCCGGCCAGTCCCTGCGACGAGCGCGTGAACTGGACGGCCGAGGCGTCTGCCAGGTACTCGCGCTGGCGCGACACCGCCGCCTGTATCCAGCGACCGAAGAACAGCCCGATGTAACCGACCACCATGACGGCCAGCGCCACGACCACGATCGCCCCGGCATTCTTGTTCCGACCTCGGCTGAAGCGCATCGAACCGAGCATTCTTCGACCGACCACGGCCAGCACCAGGATACCGAACAGGATGCCGATCAGTCGGATGTTCAGCCGCATGTCGCCGTTGAACACGTGGCTGAACTCGTGCGCGACGACACCCTGCAACTCCTCGCGATTCAGCGTTTCCAGCGTGCCGCGCGTGACCGCCACGGCCGCATCGGCCGGAGACCAGCCGGCGGCGAACGCATTGATGCCGGGCTCGTGCTCGAGCACGAATACCTGCGGTACCGGCACGCCCGAGGCGATCGCCATTTCCTCGACGACGTTGAGCAATCGCCGGCGCAGGGGATCGTTGCTGTCGCCGGTCACCTCGACCCCGCCGAGTTCGCGCGCGACCTGCGCACCGCCGCCTCGCAGCTGGGCCGACCGGTAGGCGCTGGCCAGTACGACGACCAGCACGGTGGCCAGCGACGTCCAGAGCACGACCTGGCCGTTGGCTAGCCAGAAGCCGGGCGAAAACCAGCCCTGCTCGGCCGACTGAAAGCGGCCGAACACGCCCAGCATGACCAGGTTCATCGCCATCACTATCGCAAGGACGGCAAGCATGAAGGCGACGACCAGTACCCTGGTCTGCTTGCGGGCGCGGTCCTGGTGTTCGAAGAAGTTCATGGTTTAAAAACCGGTTTACGGTTGGACGCTTTACGCTTTACGCAGGCGGTCGTTGATTCATTCGGGAGGCGCCATGGATTTTGCCTGGCTGATGCGGAATCCCGCGGCGCGGATTCGCCGTCCGCGATATCGAGGCGAAATCTCCGGCCTTTGACTGCGTAAACCGTCCAACCGTAAAGCGTCATACCGTTTCGGCGCGAAGCGCCGTTAACCGAAATCCACCTTGACCGCTTCGCGCTTGACCGGGTCTTCGATTTCGAGCATCTCGGCCGGGCCGAAGCCGAACGGGCCGGCGATGAAGTTGTTGGGCACCGACTCGCGCACAATGTTGTAGTTCATGACCGCGTCGTTATAGGCCTGGCGGGCGAACGCCACCTTGTTCTCGGTGGTCGTGATTTCCTCGGTGAGCTGCATCATGTTCTCGTTCGCCTTCAGATCCGGATAGTTCTCCGAAAGGGCGAACAGACGGCCCAGCGCGCCGGAAAGCCCCTGCTCGGCCTGGTTGAGCTGGCCGACCGCGTCCGGGTCTCCGGGGTTCTGGGAGGCGTTCTTCAGACCGGTGACCGCGGCGTTGCGCGCCTGGATCACCGCTTCCAGCGTGTCCTTCTCGTGCGCCATGTAGCGCTTGGCGACTTCGACCAGGTTGGGAATCAGGTCGTAGCGACGCGTCAGCTGCACGTCGATCTGGGCGAAGGCGTTCTTGTAGCGGTTCCGGGCCGTGACCAGCTTGTTGTATATGGAAACCGCGAATACAACAATGAGCGCAATTGCGCCGAGGACAATCCATTCCATAGCAGGTACTCCCCGAGTGATCAGTCTCTAGTCTAATCAATTCCGACCGTCGAATACAGCGGCCGCCAGACGTCGGTTCAGGGCCGCACGCCCAGGCGCATCAGCCGCGAGGCTTATTCAAACGCCGTGCCAGATTTCGCGCAGCGTCAAGGCGACCGTGGAAGGCGGCGCTGGCCCCTGCCCGCCGGTCGCCTCGTCTCGCCTCGAAGCAGAGTTAGCGGTTCTCGCATTTGCTGTTGCATTGTTTTTTTTTTGGTGTTTGGTGTAGGATTTCGCGCACTGTTTAAGGAGCAGCGCTTTTCAATTGGCAATCAAACAGTAGAGAACTATGTCATGCGTGTAATAAATATGATGCTTTTCGCATTTGTTGCGGTCTTTTCTGCCGCAGCTCACGGCACCGAGTCAGCAGCATGGTGGGATATTTGTGATGGATGCACCTCGGATTCCGATTTCAGCTCGAGGGCGCTGCAGATTCCCGCGCCCTACGAGCGGGTGTATATCTCCAATACCCTGACCAATGAGACGCGTCGCTTTCAGCGGACTATCATCATGGACGACCTCTGGGCGATCCAAGTCAGACGATTTTCGCGAACGAACAGCCGCTGGACGCACACGAGGCGCAGGCTTTCTACGAAATCATAGAAAATGCGGGCACGGTGTTCCTTGGCATTGCTCGCGACACACTGGACGCTTTTTCCGGCTTGAGCGGCCGCGACTCAGTGGTTGGTGATCTCTCCAACGGCAGGCTGTCCGCAGGATTAATCAGCGGGTTGCAAGCGTACCTTCTGACTGAGGGCTATCAGGGTTCGGTGTCTGACGTCGAGGCGGAGTTCGGTTTCGACTTTGTCGTCAGTTACAACGCAACGGTCAACCTGGACGATGTTCGTGGACAACCACTGACCGTGCGGATCACGTATCCCAACGGGTCAAGTCTTCTGATTAAATTGGACGAAGATCTGGACGAGATATTGTCGGTCAGTGCGGTCGATGACGAAGGCAATGAAATTGCGTTCGACCTGAACGATAGCAACCTCCCTGTGGCGCCCGCGCTCGGTGTTGATTATTCGTTCGAAACCGCCACTCAGAGCTGGGTCAGCGGCTTCCGCGCGAATCTGGACGCGCTGGATGGCTATAGCTGCTCTTCCTGGGCTGTTGCCGGAAACTACATTATAGTTCGCTGCCAGCGCCCGTAAGTTTGGCTATCCAATGATCTGGATTTGCCGATAGCGGGCTCAAGGCTCCTGGCGTTTTTGCGGACGCCAAGGGCACTTTCGCAATCGCGATCACAAATTTCCCATGCGTTGAAGGTCAAGCGGTATTAAGCGTGGCGTTTGCTTGGCTGGATATCATCAGCTGTGGCCGGCGGGGAGGCATCGTATCAAGCGCCTGCGCTAGTGTTAATCCGCCAGACCTGTTCGGATTACGGATCAATAGATATCCGCGTCTAAAACCGGTGTACCCCGCACGCTTGAGCACCTACTTGTCAAAAGCTTTGTCGTCCTTTAGCATCAGGCGCAGCGTTGACTTACAGGGATGATGATGAACTTCTCGCGCGCAGGCGTCGGATGGGGGGCGTTGCTTACCCTGGCGATCCTCTTTTTAGTGTCGACCGCTCCGGCCGCTTCCGCTGAAGCGCCTGCGGATTCGGGCGTACCCGACGAGCGGGGCTGGATCACGTTCGACAATGCGCGTGGCTGGATTGAGTTCACAGTGCTGGTCAACGACGTACCGGCACGCGCGATGCTGGATTCGGGCGCCGACGGCAACGCGGTCTCAAGCCAACTGGTCGAGCGGGCGGGCATTGACTTGAATCTGGCCGACGAAGTGCGCGTACAGGGGATTTACGGGCAAGAGATCGTGCCGACTACGCGTGAATTCGAACTGCGCTTTGGCCACGCGACTGTTCCCATACGTGGCGCGACGGTACTGCCCATGCCGTCGCCGGATCTGATTCTCGGCGTTGGCCTGTTTCAGGCCAGCGTTGTCCAGATCGACTATCCCAACAGGCGCATCCGTTTCTTGAATCGCGATGTGGTGCGTTTCGAAGGCAATGTCCAGATGCGGACTGAACGCGACCGCTCACCCCAGGTGGCGGCTGAACTGGACGGCAAGAAGGTCTGGATGTTGCTGGATACTGGCAAAGCGGGCGCCACGCTTTTCAAGCACCGGTTGCTCCAACGCCTGGATCTTGATCGGCACGTGGTCGACGGTCCCGACGTCCGCGGCTTCGGCGCCGTCAGTACCGGCCGGAAACGCTTGCTGCAGCTACCCCGCTTCAAGCTGGGCCCGTTCACGTTCGAAACCTTGCTGGCCAGTTACATCGAGGAAGGCGGAAAGCGCGGCTTCGAAGGGCGCAGGGCCGGTTACGGCAGCCGAATCCGCCGCGACAATTCGCCCTACGATGGAATTCTTGGCTCTGAAGCCCTGAAGAATTTCAAGATCACCATGGATATTCAGAACCAAAAGGTCCACTTCGCGGCGCCGTAAATGCACCGAGCGAATCAGCCCCTCAGCTGCTTTTCCAGCTTTGCCCAGGTATCGCGGAGCGTGACCGCACGGTTGAAGACCGGCTTTTCCGCGCTGGAATCGGGGTCGGCGACGAAGTAACCGGTGCGCTCGAACTGGTAGTGCTCGCCGGGCTTCGCGTTTTCCAGGCCCGGCTCAAGCCGGGCGCTGCCGATGACCTGCAGCGATTCGGGATTGATATGCTCGACGAAGTCGCGCTCCTTGTCGCCGGCCGGGTGCGGGACCGAGAACAGGCGGTCGTAGAGCCGCACCTCGGCGTCCACGGCGTGCTCGGCCGAGACCCAGTGGATGGTGCCCTTGACCTTGCGGTCGGCGCCGGGCAGCCCGGACCGGGTTTCGGGATCGAAGCTGCAGTGAAGCGCCTCGACATCGCCGGCGGCATTCTTGACGACCTCGTCGCAGCGGATGATGAAAGCGTTTCGGAGGCGCACTTCGCCGCCCGGCTTCAAACGGAAGAACTTCTTCGGCGCCTCCTCCATGAAATCACCGCGCTCGATCCAGATTTCGCGGGTCATCGGGACCTTGCGCATGCCCATCTCGGGCTCCTGGGGATGGTTGGCGGCTTCGAACCACTCGGTTTCGCCCTCGGGGAAGTTGGTGAGCACGACCTTGAGCGGCTCGAGCACCGCCATGCGGCGCTGCGCGCGCTCGTTGAGGTCGTCGCGCAGGTTGCGCTCCATGGCGCCGAACGGGATGATGCTTTCCGATTTCGTCACGCCGATCTCGTTGCAGAAGTTGCGTATCGAGCGTGGCGTGAATCCGCGCCTCCGGATGCCCGCGAACGTGGGCATGCGCGGGTCGTCCCAGCCGTCGACGAAGCCTTCGTCGACCAGCCGCATCAGGCGGCGCTTGGACAGGACCGTAAAATCCAGATTCAATCTAGAGAATTCGATCTGCTGCGGCTTGGACGGCACCGGCAGGTGCTCGATCAGCCAGTCGTACAGCGGCCGATGGTCCTCGAACTCCAGCGTGCACAGCGAGTGCGTGATGCCCTCGATCGCGTCGGACTGGCCGTGGGCGAAATCGTAGCTGGGATAGATGCACCATTCGTCGCCGGTACGCGGATGCCGTTGGTGACGGATGCGGTAGAGCACCGGGTCGCGCATGTTGATGTTGGGCGCGGCCATGTCGATCTTCGCGCGCAGCACGTGAGCACCGTCGGCGAACTCGCCGGCGCGCATGCGAATGAACAGGTCGCGGCTTTCGGCCTCATCCCGGTTGCGGTGCGGGCTGGCCGTACCGGGTTCGGTGAGCGTGCCGCGCTGGGCCCGGATCGCGTCGGCATCCTGGCTGTCGACATAGGCCAGACCGTTGTCGATCAAGTGCAGCGCGTATTCGTAAAGTTTGAGGAAATAATCCGAGGCATAGCACTCGCGGGTCCACTGGTAGCCCAGCCAGGCGACATCCTCGCGGATGGCATTGACGTATCGCTGCTCTTCCTTGATCGGATTGGTGTCGTCGAACCGCAGGTTGGTCTCGCCGCCGAATTCCTTCGCCATGGCGAAATTGAGCACGATGGACTTCGCGTGGCCGATGTGCAGGTAGCCATTGGGTTCGGGCGGGAAGCGCGTCACGACGCGGTCGTGCTTGCCGGATTCCAGCTCCTGACGAATGCGATTGCGAATGAAATGCGCCGGCGGATTGGTGGCCTTTTCGCTCATGGACTGCAGCACTGATTGAAGGATGAACATTGTAGCGGATTGTCCGCTGATCGACCCCGCTGGCGCCGCCACTTCGATGCCGCGCTGCGGACCAGGGTTTCCATTCCGTGAAGATTTGCGCTAACCTGCGGCGTGCTTTGTCCTATCCGGCTGATCGTCTTGTACGACCGGCCTCCGCCCAAAATCTCAAGATTAAACGCATATGTCCGAAATACGCTTCGATCATCAGAAACTCAGCAATCGAATTCTGATCGCGCTGGGGCTCGGCCTCCTCGTCGGCCTCATCCTCAACGCGACCGTGGCCGAAAACGACTGGGTTCGTACCTGGCTGCTGGACGGAATTCTCAACGTGGTCGGAGAGGCGTTCGTTCGTTTGCTGAGCATGCTGGTGGTGCCGATCGTGTTCGTCTCGCTGATCACCGGCGTATCGTCGCTGGCCGACCCGAAGAGCCTGGGCCGGGTCGGGGGTCGGGCGATCGGCCTATACCTGATGACGACCGGGATTGCGATCCTGCTGGCGCTTTCGGCCGGCCAGATCTTCCAGACCGGCGTCGGGGCCAGCCCGTCCGGCATGGAAACGCCCGAGATTTCGGCCGCACCCTCGTTCACCGAGGTGTTGATCAACCTGGTGCCCAGCAACCCGGTCGAAGCCATGGCCGAAGGCAACATGCTGCCGATCATCGTCTTCGCGATACTGCTCGGCCTGGCGATGTCGTTTGCCGGCAAGCCGGGCCAGCGCGTATCGGAATTCTTCTCCGACTTCATGGACGTCGTGATGAAGCTGGTCGGAATCGTGATGCTCATTGCACCCTATGGCGTGTTCGCGCTCATTACCACCATGGCGGCCACCACCGGCTGGGGCACATTCGCCGGGGTCATCAAGTATGTCTTGCTGGTAATGGGCATCCTTGTCATGCACGCCACGCTGGTCTACCCGACCCTGCTCAAGGTGTTTACCGGGTTGAGTCCTTTCGTGTTCTATCGCCAGATTCGGGACGTGCTGGCCTTCGCCTTCTCGACCGCATCGTCCGGCGCAACCATCCCCGTGACGCTGAGGGCGGTGCAGGAACGACTCGGTGCAAGCAATCGCATAAGTTCGTTCACCGTTCCGCTGGGCGCGACCATCAACATGGACGGCACCGCCATCATGCAGGGCATTGCAGTCGGGTTCATCGCGCAGTTTTACGGCGTCGATCTGAGTCTTACGCAATACCTGATGGTCATCTTCATGGTCGTGATGGCATCGATCGGCGCGGCCGGCGTGCCCGGCGTCGGCCTGATTCTGCTGGCCGGCGTGCTGGACCAGGTCGGGCTGCCGCGAGAGGGTATCGCGCTCATTCTCGGCGTCGATCGAATTCTCGACATGACACGCACGGCGGTCAATGTCACCGGTGACTCGGTCGTGACCTGCATCGTCGCCGACGGCGAGGGCGAGCTGGATCGCGAGACCTTCTACAGCCGAACGCCAAAGATAGCGGCCGAGGGCGAGGGTTAGTAAGTCGCCCGAATCAGGCCGAACCGACGCGGCAAGGCCTTTTGAAAGCCGCGCAGGGCTACCCGGGTCTGCTCGGATATTCCGCCACGTATCGTGGGAGTTGGAAAACAGGAGTATTCGAATGCACCAGATCAAGATTGGTATCGTCGCGACGATCGTAATCGGCATGGCCCTTACCGCGAGCGGCTCGGTGGCCCAGGGGGAAAACGAGCAGCCGCGGAACCGGTTCGAGCATGACATTCTCGTCGAGACCTTCGGCTACGACAAGAACACCCCGGCCGCTGTCGATTTCGAGGAAATGTACCAGGGCTGCCCGGCACGCGACTGCATCCCGTCGATCGATGAACCCGAGTACGTTAGCGCCGACGAAGCCGCACATTTCATCCGAGACGACGAGCTCGTGATGGCGGTCGATCTCAACGGCGACAAGCGCGCCTGGCCGATCCGGGTTCTCGATTTCCACGAGATCGTCAACGACACGATCGGCGGCCATCCAGTGGCCGTGACCTGGTGTCCGCTTTGCGGCTCGGGGCTCGCTTTCCGGCGTGAGGTCGGCGGCGAAGTCGTCGAGTTCGGGGTATCCGGGCTGCTGCACGACTCTGACCTGGTCATGTACGACCGCAAGACGAACTCGCTATGGCAACAGATCACTGGAGAGGCGGTCATGGGACCGGCCGTGGGCGAGACGCTGCAGGAGGTGCCGGCAACGATTACCGAGTGGGCAACCTGGAGGTCCACCCACCCTGAAACCCGCGTTCTGTCGCCGCCCGATTCCGAAAGAGATTACGGTCAGAACCGGCACTACGCTGCCTACGAGCAAAGCGATCGTCTGATGTTTCCGGCGGCGCGCCGGGATCTTTCGATCCACCCCAAAACGGTCGTACACGGATTCAGCATCGACGGAGAGCACCTTGCCGTCACGGATACGGCGCTCGATGAGAACGAAAAGATCGAGGCGCGCCTCGGCGGTCATGGGGTCGTCATCACGCGCCATTCGGACGGGCGTGTGACGGCCGTCGACGGCGACGGCCGTGAATACGCCGCAGTTCGGTCATTCTGGTTCGCCTGGTTCAACTTCCACCCGGATACGGGGCGGATCTAGATTGCCCTGAAAAGCCCGGATTTGCGAACGGCAACGCAGAAACGACAGGAGCGTTTCCTTCTTGTGGCTTCAACGCTCGGCGCGTGGCGCGCTCATTCTGCGCCCGATACGGCCAGCACCTGGTCCAGCGCTTGCCGAATGCGCGCGGCCCAGAACGGCGCGCGTCGCTGGGCGCGCTGGGTATGATTCAGCTTCTCGAAGCCAGGGGGGTTGGTGGCCAGCACGTCATACAGGTTGAACCTGATGCGCCCGTCGCGATCGACGATGAACAAGCCGGGCGTGCCCTGCACGCCCCAGCTTTCGGCAACGTCATCTGCCTTGGGAAGCAGGACGAAGTCGAATCCGTGCTCGGCGAGGTACGCCGACGGGTCCTGCTGGTCCCGAAAATTCAGCGCATAGACCGTGATCGCGTCGCCGTACTCGTCCTCGAGGCTCTGGAGGTGCGGCATCAGGGCGCGGCAGTAAGGACACCAGCTGGCCCAGAACAGATAGATACCGACCCCTTGCTGGTCGGCCGGCAGATCCAGCGCTGCGCCTTCGGCAGTCTCCAGCGAGAACGACGGCGCCTCGGGATACTCTTGCGCATCGATCGTCGCTGCGGTGACAAGCAGCAGCGCAAAAGCCAGGCGATACATTGCGAATGTCATTGAAAGCTCCTGTGGAATCGAGTCCAGCCCCGAATGTCCGGTTGCGATAGAAGACCGGATCGACTGGAAAATCTTCCATTCGATCGGCCGCTAGCGGCCGGCAGCCATTAAAAAAGCCCCGT
>Ga0209964_1000541_pt1 | contig 10729 bp, 7 predicted proteins | sample SalPonR2_B_D1_MG_FD_185705 | JGI IMG/M metagenome (GOLD analysis project Ga0209964, IMG submission 185705) | Salt pond soil microbial communities from South San Francisco under conditions of wetland restoration - Salt Pond MetaG R2_B_D1_MG... ... | reverse complement strand
GAGAACTCGATGATCTTGCGTTCCATGAACCGAGAACTCGGAATCACCGATCCAACCTGCCGGGGATCCTTTAAAAACCCGCGAAAGAAATCGATGCTCTTGTTCGAACGGGTTCGCTGGCGCTGGCGTGTCTTTTCCAAAACCGGGGTCCCAGGCAGATTGAAGTGCGTTCGATCATTCAACCCGCTTATTGTAACTCGACTCGGGCGGAAATCGTTTTCTCTGCATCCGGGATCCGGATGCAGCCTGCATGATCATGCCATTCCGATCGCAGCAGCGGTGCGGCTGGTCTGGGAAAAATCCGCCGGCGGTCACCGTCAAAAACGTATCAGCATCGCATCGCAGCGCCGGCCACGACCGCTTGCGAATCTCGTCCAGAAAGTGCTCGGAATTGCAAAAACCTGTTCAGAATCGACCGATCCCGGCAAAGCGGCCCGGCGGCCGTTTTTCAGCGGCATATTGACCTTGGACGCCAAAGTCGGTAACATTCCCGCTCTTAAGTTTAAACGCACTGTTCTGGAGCCCATAATCATGTACGCGGTATTCAAGACCGGCGGCAAGCAATACAAGGCCGCGACCGGGGAAATCGTTCGAGTCGAGAAGCTGGACGCCGAAAACGGCGCCTCGGTCGAGCTCGATGAAGTTTTGATGGTTGCCGACGGCGACGACATTCGTGTCGGCGCGCCGAACATCGACGGCGGCAAGGTGACGGCCGAAGTGGTCGGTCACGGACGCGGCGACAAGGTGCGCATCATCAAGTTCAAGCGTCGCAAGCACCACATGAAGCAGATGGGCCACCGCCAGTACTACACCGAACTCAAGATTACCGGTATCGAGGGCTAATCAGATGGCACATAAAAAAGCAGGCGGCTCTACCCGCAACGGTCGCGATTCGAATCCCAAGTTTCTCGGCGTGAAGCGCTACGGCGGCGAGCAAGTGGATGCAGGCAATATCCTGGTCCGCCAGCGCGGTACGCGTTTCCATGCCGGCGACAATGTCGGCATCGGTCGCGACCACACGCTGTTCGCGCTTTCCGACGGCAAGGTCGTGTTCCGCCAGCGCGGGAAGCCGGCACGCAAGTTCGTTTCGGTCGAACCGGCGGAGTAATCCGCTGCAACAACCGGACTCCGAAAAGCCGGCCGCGTGCCGGCTTTTTGCTATTTCCAGAAACAATGCACAGATTTTGACTTTCAGGCGGCCCGCCCCATGAAATTCGTCGACGAAGCCCGAATCGAAGTCCGCGCCGGCCGCGGCGGGCACGGCAGCGTGAGCTTCCGGCGCGAGAAGTACATTCCCAAGGGCGGTCCCGACGGCGGCGACGGCGGCGACGGCGGCAGCGTCTGGATGGAAGCCGACCCCGGCCTCAACACGCTGGTCGACTTTCGCCATGCCCGAATGTTCCAGGCCCGCAACGGCCAGCCCGGCCAGGGGCGGCAACGAACCGGCAAATCGGCCGAAGACATCGTCGTGCGCGTTCCGCTGGGCACCATCGTGCGCAATGTCGAGACCGATGAAATCATAGGCGATGTCACGCAACCCGGGCAGCGGCTGCTGGTGGCCAGGGGCGGTACCGGCGGCAAGGGGAATATCCATTTCAAATCCTCCGTCAACCGTACACCGCGACAGTTCACCGAAGGCACTGCCGGCGAGGCGCGCGCGCTCCATCTCGAACTCAAGGTACTTGCCGATGTCGGCCTGCTGGGGTTTCCGAACGCCGGGAAGTCGACCTTGATCTCGGCCGTATCCAAGGCACGGCCGAAGGTGGCCGACTATCCCTTCACAACCCTGCATCCGAATCTGGGCGTGGTCAGCCTGGAGCCGGGACGCAGCTTTGTCATCGCCGACATTCCAGGCATCATCGAGGGCGCTGCCGAAGGTGCTGGACTCGGCCATCAGTTCCTCAAGCATCTGCAGCGCACCGGGCTGCTCTTGCACCTGGTCGAGGTGCAGCCGATCGACGGGAGCGACCCGGTCGAGCAGGTCAAGGCACTCGAGCACGAACTCGGGCGTTTCGACCCCGAATTGCTGGCCAAGCCCCGCTGGCTCGTGATCACCAAGACCGACCAGCTGGCCGACCCGGAACTCGAACGTGCGCGCGATCGCATCGTCGGCGACCTGCGCTGGCAAGGTCCGAGCTTCATGATCTCATCGGTATCCGGAGCGGGGCTCAAGCAGTTGGTATCGCAGATCGCCGAGGTTCTGGGTCGAACCTGACTCGGAATCGCGTCGTGCAGCGGGTTGCTATACTCCTGCCCATTCCAGAGCCGTCGGGCAGATGATCGGATGACCAAGCATACGCCAACCGTCCGGCTGACCCCGGCACGCAGAAAAGTCATCGATGCGCTGCTCGATCAGCTGCTGGACTTGTCCGCTGCGGCCCGGGCGCAGCGCATGCGCGAGCTTGCGCGCCGTTGTCCGCGGATACATTCATGGCTGGAGCGTCTGCTGATGGCTTCGGGTAATCCGACATCGTTCCTGGAATCGATGTTCGAGCGCGCCGGCGATGCCGCGCTTGCCGACTTCACGCTGCAGCGCGAAGCGCTGCCGGCCGGCACGAGAATCGGCGACTGGCGGCTGGCCGAGCCAGTCGGCGCCGGCGGCATGGGCGTGGTTTATCGGGCCGAACGGGCCGATGGCGCTTTCGAGATGAATGTCGCGATCAAGTTCATCCGCTCGCGCGACGATGCACTGATGGCCGAGCGCCTGGCGGTGGAAACGCAGCTTCTGGCTCGCCTGGATCATCGGAATATCGCCCGCGTGATAGACGGGGGGACACTTCCCGACGGCCAGAACTACCTGGTCATGGAATGGATCGAGGGCGAAGACCTTGCCGATTGTCGTGAACGGACGGGCACGGGCGGCGATCCGAAAGGCCACCGCTGCCTGGGCTTGTTTGCCGAAATCGCGGGGGCTGTTGCGCACGCCCACCAGCGGCAGGTCGTGCACGGCGACATCAAGCCGGCCAATATCCGTATCGGGCCCGACGGCAGGCCGAAACTGCTGGACTTCGGGGTCGCGCGTCTGATTTCGGTCGAACGTGGCGCACCCGGGCAGACCGAAGCCCTGACGCCGGCATTCTCGGCGCCCGAACAACTTGAAGGCAGTCCGGCCTCGACCCAAAGCGATATCTACGCGCTGGGTTCGCTGCTGCGCTGGATGCTGACCGGTCAACCGGGCCGGCACGGCGTGCCGGTTAAGCCGGCTGAGCTCGACGCCGTTCGGCCGACCGCACTGGCGGCGGTCATCAACAAGGCGAGCGCCAGGGATCCGGACCGGCGCTATAGCTCGGTGCCGCAAATGGTCGGCGATATCCGAGCCCTGATGGCCGGACGACCTGTATCGGTGATCGATTATGGCGTGACGTCGCGGATTGCGCTCTGGGCACGCCGCCACCAGTTCGCCGCAGGACTCGCCGGGCTGGCGCTCGCCGCCGTTGTCGTCGGCGTGGCCGGGATCTCCTGGCAGGCGCGTATCGCAGCCGCCGAGCGCGATGCTGCGCGCTTCGAAGCCGAACGATCCACGTTGTTGCGCGAACAACTGGTTCTGCTGTTCCGCGAGGTCGGTCAGAACAATTCCGATGATGAAGAACTTTCCACGCGCGAACTGCTGACCGAAAGCGTGAAGGTTGCCGAGCGCCTCCATGCCCATGACCCGCAGATGCTCGTCTCTATCAAGCTGCTGCTGGGCGAAATCTACATCGCGATGAACGATTTCGCCGGCGCCGATCCGCTGCTTTCATCATTCGTCGACTTCAAGCCGAACCTTGCCTCTCCATTGCTGCAGGCCATCGCCCGTGCCGATCTGGCGCAGGTCCGCCTGCGACACGGCGATTCTGCCGAGGCTGTGGCGCTGACCGACGACGCGCTCGAATTTTTGCGCCGGTCGCCGGCCCGAAATGCCGCTCGAATCGCCGACGTCATTCAGATTCGGGGCCAGGCGCTGCGAGGACAGGGTCGATGGGACGACGCGATCTCGACGCTGCAGGAAGCCGTCCGGCTGGCCAGGACCGAACCTGCGCCCTCCCGACTGCGGGCCACGGCCAGCAACAATCTTGCCATTACCCTGATGTACGCAGGCCGGACCGGCCAAGCGCTGCCACTTTTGCGCGAAGCACTGGACAACTGGCGCAGACTCGGCCTGGAAGACGGCTCGAGCGCGTTGACGATAATGTCCAATCTGGCCAGCCTGCTGCATCAGCGCGGCGAACTCTCCGAAGCCGAGCCGCTTTACCGGGAAGCCATCCGACGCCGGGCCGAACGATTCGGCGAATCCGGCGCGCTTGCCGCCGCGCACCTGAATCTGGGTTCACTGCTGGCGACCCGCCACCGTATCGAGCAGGCGCGCGAGCACGTCGCTCACGGCGTTTCAATGATAGAGCGTTTCGAGGGTCGCGACAGTCTCAACCATGTGCGGGCGCAGCTGGCGCGTGGCCGGGTGGAGTTGGCCGCGGGGAATCTCTCGCGGGCACGCGAGGATCTGGAGGCTGCCCGGACGCGATTCGAGGGCACTGTCGGGCCGGACCACCTTTTTACCGCGATTGCCGAATTCCAGGCGGCGCTGGGCGAAGCGCGGGCGACCGGACGCGCGACCGAAAGGCTTGCGGCAGCCACCCGTAACCTGGAGACGCAGCAGCCCGCCTCCAACCGATATCTGGCGCAGTCGCTATGCGAGGCGGCGCGGCTGAAGATCGACACCGATCCGTCTGACGCACGGGAAATGGCCGACCGGTGCATGCAACTGCGGCGCGACGAACTCGAAATGAGCGAATGGCGAATCGCGGAAGCCCGCGCCATATCGCTCGTCGCTCGCATAGAAGCCGGCGAGCGCAGCGCCGTTCCTGAGCTGAGCGATGCGCGGAAAGTGATATCGAGCGCGATGGGCGAAAAGCATCCCATGCTGGACTGGTGCGACCGCTGGCTGGAGAACCGGGACAGCGCCCGAACGGCGCGCTGACCCTGATCCGAAAGCATTGACCGGCTTGATCATTCGCACCCGACCGCCGGCGACCTTCAGCGACGGGCCGGCGTTGCAACCAGGTTGCCGGACGCTTTTGGCTAGAGGCTTCTGACGTGCTGCCCAAGGCGTGATTTATGCCGGTCGGCCTTGTTGCGGTGCATCACACCCTTGCTGACCGAACGATCGATTGCCGGGACGGCGGCCTTGTAGGCGGCCTCGGCAGCAGTCTTGTCGCCGGCCTTGACGGCAGTGACGACCTTCTTGATCATGGTGCGCACATACGAGCGCTGGCCCGCATTATGCTGTCGGTTGCGCTCGGATTGGCGGGCGCGCTTGCGTGCTGATGGGCTATTGGCCACGAATTGCTCCTGAAACCTTTAATAATTACAATGGGTTTTGAGAAATCATAATGATAAAAATCAAGCCGTATAGTATCGCCGGTTGCAAGCCTTTAGTCAAGTCATTCGGCCCATCGAAACAGGCAGGGGCGCCCTGCCGAAAATGAGCCTGCTGCGCTCGATCTTCTCTTTTTCCAGCATGACGCTGGTCTCTCGCATTCTGGGACTGGTGCGCGACATCGTGCTGGCGCGTTATTTCGGCGCGAGTGCGGCGACGGACGCGTTCTTCGTCGCCTTCAAGATTCCCAATTTCCTGCGTCGGCTGTTCGCCGAGGGATCGTTCTCGCTGGCGTTCGTGCCGGTGCTGGCCGAATACCGTGAACGCGGCGACCAGGCCGAGATGAAATCGCTGGTCGACGCCACTGCCGGCTGCCTGCTGGCCGTGCTTATTGCGCTGACCGGTTTCGGAATGCTGGCGTCACCCTGGGTCGTTTCCATATTCGCGCCCGGCTTCGCCGATGATCCCTACCAACAGGGACTGGCCGCCGAGATGCTGCGGGTGACCTTTCCGTACCTGCTGTTCATCGCGCTGACCGCGCTTGCCGGCGGCATCCTGAACACGCTGGGCAAGTTCGCCCTGCCGGCCTTGACGCCGGCACTGCTCAATATCTGCCTGATTACCGCGGCGGTCGTTTTCAGCCAGCGTTTCGCCGAACCGGTCAAGGCGCTGGCCTGGGGCGTCCTGGTCGCGGGAATCCTGCAACTGGCTATCCAGCTGCCGGCACTGGCACGCCACGGCCTGCTGCCGCTGCCCCGCCCGAATTTCGGTCACCCGGGGGTGCGCCGGATCATGAAATTGATGATTCCCACGCTGTTCGGCTCGTCGGTCGCACAGATCAACCTGCTGCTCGACGTGCTGATCGCGTCGCTGCTGGTTGAAGCGAGTATCTCCTGGCTGTACTACGGCGATCGACTGATGGAGTTTCCGCTGGGCATGTTCGGCGTCGCGCTTTCGGTCGTGATACTGCCGACCCTGTCTTCGCTGCACGCGCGGGCGGACCGCCAGCGGTTCCGCAGTACGCTGGAATGGGCGGTGCTGCTGGGCCTGGTCATCGGCTTGCCGGCTGCGGTCGGGCTGGCGGTACTCGGAGGGCCGACAGCAACCACGCTTTTTCACTACGGCGAGTTCTCGGTCAACGACGTCGAAATGACCGCGCTGGCACTGGGCGCCTACTGCATCGGCCTGCCTGCGTTCATCGGAGTGAAGATCCTGGCGCCGGCGTTCTTTTCGCGCCAGGACACGCGAACCCCGGTGCGCATCGCGGTTCTGGCACTGGTGGTCAACATGGTGCTGAATATACTTTTCGTCGGCGCCATCACCTGGCATCTTGCCGGCGGCCTGCTGCTGGAAGACCCCTGGCAGGCGCTTGCGTTGAACCCGGGCGCGCACGCCGGACTGGCGCTGGCCTCCAGCGCCTCGGCCTGGCTCAACGCGCTGCTGCTGTGGAAAAGCCTCGCACGCCAGGGCCTGGCGCCCGCCTTTCCCTGGCGCGACCTGGCCCGCATCGGCATCTCGGGCCTGGCGATGGTTCTGGCGCTTTACTGGCTGGTGCCGCCAACCGCCGACTGGCTGGACATGGGACTGGCACCGCGCGTCGTCTGGCTGGCCGGGGCGATAGGGGCCGGCGCAGCAGTCTACGCGCTGGCCCTTTCAGCGCTCGGCCTTCGACCTGCGACCCTGATGCGCCCGCGCGACCCGGAATGATTCATTGCCGAGGCGGTAGAATTCGGCGGTCGTGGAAATCGATTGGGAAAGCGATTTTGCCGCGGATTCACGCAGATGAGCGCGGGTAGATAAATGCAGATAATAAAAAGTGACTTATTTCGATGCAGTTCGATGAATTTCAGCGTCCGAAATCCGCCGCTGAACTTGTTTTCCTCCTGCATTGATCTGTCTTTATCCGCGTCCATCCGCGTTCATCCGCGGCTGAAATCATCTTTCGATCTTTTCGACAACCGCAGCGTTCAGCCCAAGGCCCGCGCATGCAATTGATTCGCCACCTGCCCGCCCGGCTTGCGGACGACCGTCGGCTCGCGCTGGCGATCGGCAACTTCGACGGACTTCATCTCGGCCACCAGGCGCTGCTTGCGCAAGCCGTCCGATTCGCCCCGGAAAGTCGGCCGGCGATGCTTTGCTTCGAGCCGCTGCCGCGAACGTTCTTCGTCCCGCATGATCCGGTACCGCGCGTGATGAAGCTGCGCGACAAGATCGATGTCGGCGCACGCCTCGGCATCGAGGTCGTGGCGCAGCTCCGGTTCGATCGGGCTTTTTCGATGCTGTCGCCCCAAGGCTTCGTCAGGGATGTGCTGGTCGGCGGCCTGAATGTGGGGCAGGTCATCATCGGAGCCGATTTCCGTTTCGGCCACAAGGCGGCTGGAGACGCCGCCATGATGATCGAATACGGCCGAAAATTCGGATTCGAGACCGTGGTCGCCGAAACCGTCGTTGCAAGAACAAGCTCCGACGACCGGACCGGTCGGCGCGTGTCATCCAGTCGGCTCAGGCAGGCGCTTGGCGGGGGCGACCTGGCGCTGGCTGAGCACCTGCTGGGCCGTCCCTACACGATTTCGGGCCGGGTGATCCGCGGCCAGCAACTCGGACGTGAACTGGGATTTGCCACCGCCAACATCCGCGTCGCCGAACCCCCGGCCTTCTCCGGGATTGCAGCGGTTCGCGTCGACGGCGAACGTTTATCCGGCCACCCCGGTATCGTCAGTCTCGGTCGCAGACCAACGGTGGCCGGGCGCGACTGGCTGCTGGAGATTCATCTTTTCGACTTCGACGGCGACCTCTACGGCAGGCATCTTCGCGTGCAGTTCGAGGGCTTCATACGCCACGAGGAACGCTTCGAGTCGCTGGCGGCAATGGTCGAGCAGATGAACCGGGACGTCGAGCGGGCAAAAGCCCTGCTGACGCGCCGCTGAATGGGCGACAATAGCGATCATGTCACGCCGACCGGCCAGCCGCTGAAGAATCCATGGATTACAAAGACACCATAAACCTGCCGAAAACGAATTTCCCGATGAAGGCCTCGCTGGCGCAGCGCGAGCCCGAGATGCTAAAGCAGTGGTTCGCGAGCCGGCGCTATGAAACGATTCAGGTGCAAACACGGGAACGGCCGCCTTTCGTGCTGCACGACGGGCCGCCCTATGCCAACGGCGATATCCACATCGGCCACGCGGTCAACAAGATTCTCAAGGATTTCGTCGTGCGTTCGGCCCTGTTGGCCGGTTACCGCGCGCCTTATGTACCGGGCTGGGACTGCCACGGACTGCCGATCGAGCTTCAGGTCGAAAAAAAGGTCGGCAAGGTCGGCCGCAAGGTCGACGCAAAAACTTTCCGGCAGAAATGCCGCGAGTACGCCGGCAGGCAGATCGACCGACAGCGCGAGGACTTCAAGCGCCTGGGCGGCCTCGCCGACTGGGACAACCCTTACGCCAGCCGCGATTTCAGCTTCGAGGCCAACATGCTGCGCTCGCTTGCCAGCATCGTCGAGCGCGGCCATTTGAAGCGTGGCGTCAAGCCGGTTCACTGGTGTTTCGACTGCGGATCGGCGCTGGCCGAGGCCGAGATTGAATACGCCGACAAGACCTCCACGGCCGTCGATGTGCTGTTCGAAGCGGTCGATCCGGCGGCAATGGCGGAAAGATTCGGCGCGCCGCCGAGCGAAGCGCCGACCGGCGTGGTGATCTGGACGACCACGCCGTGGACGCTTCCGGCCAACCAGGCCGTCGCTTTGAACGCGGACCTCGACTACGACCTGCTGCAGGCCGAGCATGACGGGCGTACGCTGCGGCTGGTCGTGGCCCACGACCTGGTCGGGTCCGTGACCGAGCGCTGCGGCCTCGAAAACGTCGAAACGCTGGGCACGGTCGCCGGCAACGCGCTTGAACACCTGCGGCTCAGGCACCCTTTCAACGACTACGATGTGCCCGTGATCCTGGGCGATCATGTGACCACCGAGACCGGCACCGGTGCCGTGCACACCGCACCCGGCCACGGCCAGGAAGATTTCGACATCGGCCGGGTCTACGATCTGCCGGTGGTCAACCCCATAGACGGCCGCGGCCTGTTCCTCGAGGACACCGCGGAAGTCGGCGGCGAATTCGTCTGGAAGGCCAACGACCGGCTGGTCGATGTTCTGCGCGAAAAAGACGCGCTGCTCTGCGCAAAGCCCTTCGCCCACAGTTATCCTCACTGCTGGCGCCACAAGAGCCCGACCGCGTTCCGGACCACGCCGCAGTGGTTCATTTCAATGGATCAGGCCGGCCTGCGCACCGATGCGCTGGAACAAATCGACAACGTCCGCTGGGTGCCCGACTGGGGCAAGGCGCGGATACGCGGCATGGTCGAGAACCGACCCGACTGGTGCATCTCGCGCCAGCGCACCTGGGGCGTCCCGCTGGGACTGTTCATCGATCGCGAGTCGCAGCAACCCCACCCCGAGACCGTCGACATCCTGGAACGGTTCGCCGCGCTGGTCGAATCCGAAGGCGTGGACGGCTGGTACGAAGACGACATCGCCGAACGCCTGGGCGTGGACGGCGAACGCTACGAGCCTGTTCCCGACATTCTCGACGTATGGTTCGATTCGGGCGTCACCCACCACTGCGTTCTGGACCAGCGCGAAGAGCTGACCCGTCCGGCCGACCTCTATCTCGAGGGTTCGGACCAGCACCGCGGCTGGTTCCAGTCGTCGCTGCTGACTTCAGTGGCAATGCACGGCGAGGCGCCCTACAAGGCGGTGCTCACCCACGGTTTCACGGTCGACGCCGACGGCCGCAAGATGTCCAAGTCGCAGGGTAATGTCATTGCGCCCCAGCAGATCATGAAGTCGCTGGGCGCCGACATCCTCCGGCTTTGGGTGGCGGCCGCCGACTATCGCCAGGAAATGAGCGTCTCGGACGAAATTCTCAAGCGCGTCGCCGACGCCTACCGGCGAATCCGGAACACCGCGCGTTTCCTGCTGGGCAACCTGCACGACTTCGATCCGACCACTCACAAAATGGCAACCGACGAGATGCTGCCGCTGGACCGGTACGCATTCGACCTGGCCGCCCGGCTGAACGCCGAGGTCGTCGACGCCTACGCCAACTACCGCTTCTGGCAGGTCTACCAGCGCGTGCATCATTTCTGCTCCATCGACATGGGTGCGTTCTACCTCGACATCATCAAGGACCGGCTTTATACGCTGCCCGCCGATCACCCGGGCCGGCGATCGGCCCAGACCGCGATGTTCGGAATTCTGGAGGCGCTGGTGCGCTGGCTCGCCCCGGTCTGCAGCTTCACGGCCGAGGAAATCTGGGGCGAAATGCCGAAACGGGATAGCGACACGGTGATGCTCGCGACCTGGTATTCCGGACTTGTCGAAAT
>Ga0209964_1000537_pt1 | contig 10790 bp, 11 predicted proteins | sample SalPonR2_B_D1_MG_FD_185705 | JGI IMG/M metagenome (GOLD analysis project Ga0209964, IMG submission 185705) | Salt pond soil microbial communities from South San Francisco under conditions of wetland restoration - Salt Pond MetaG R2_B_D1_MG... ... | reverse complement strand
GGTCCAGGGTACGACCTGCGTTATGCCGGTTTTTATTTTTTCTTGGTACAAAATGAAACTCCTCAAAAAGCAACGTGTGAAGCGCGGTAATCGGCGCCTGTCAGTTCAGGAAAAATTGATAATAACATTCACTCTTGTTCGCGTATCATAATACGACTCATTGCTATTTGGAATACCGGACAACTGACTCGTTTCCGTTTTGTCGTCCGGCATGGCTTTTATGTAGAGAAGACTCTCTCGTGGGAATACACTCCAGCTGCTATCCTTGAACATCAGCCAGGTATTGAACGGCACCAACAGCAACGGAGGTTCCGATGCGAGCTTGCCCACGCCTGATCCTCGGGCTCATCTTTGTACTGCTTCCAGCAACGGCACTGTCGGCGCAAACCTTCTCTTCCGACCGGGCGGAGTTGCAACTGGAGACCGTGGCCGAGGGCCTTGAGCATCCATGGAGTCTGGCCTTTCTGCCGGATGGCTCCCAGCTAGTTACCGAACGTCCGGGTCGGCTACGGCTGATCGATAACGGCCAGCTGCGCCCGGAGCCGATAGCTGGCCTGCCGGACCTGGTGGTGTCGGGCCAGGGTGGCCTGCTGGATATTGTTCTGCACCCGGACTTCGCCGCCAACCGCACACTCTTCCTCAGTTACGCCCATGAGCAGAGCGGTGCCGGCATGACCACCCGGGTTGCGAAAGCGCGGTTCGACGGTAAGCAGTTGCAGAACGTTGAAGTCATTTTTGAAGCCCTGCCCCGGAGCTGGACCAGTCGGCATTTTGCGGGACGCATGGAGTTCGATCCTGAGGGAAATCTGTATATTGCAGTAGGCGATCGCGGCGAAAAAGATCGTGCCCAGGACACCGCCGACGATGCCGGCGGCGTGCACCGCCTGACCGTGGATGGCAAGCCGGCCCCGGGCAACCCGTTCCTGAACGACGACTCCGTCAACGATACGTTTTTCACCTATGGCAACCGCAATATCCAGGGCATGACCCGCCACCCTGAAACCGGCGCGATCTGGACTCATGAACACGGCCCGCGCGGCGGCGACGAAGTGAACATTCTGCATGCCGGTGACGACTATGGCTGGCCCAAGGTAACCTACGGCATTGCCTATAGCGGCTTCCCGATTACCGACAAAACCACCATGAAAGGCGTCACCGATCCGCTTCACTACTGGGATCCGTCCATCGCACCGTCGGGCATGGCTTTTTACACCGGCGATCTGTTTCCGGCCTGGCAGGGCGATCTGTTTGTCGGCGCACTGAAAATGCAGAAGCTGGTGCGCCTGCGGTTTGACAACCGGAAAGTGGTGGAAGAGGAAGACCTGCTGCGCGACCTGGAAGCACGCATCCGGGATGTCCGGATGGGGCCGGACGGCGCGCTATGGTTGCTGACCGACCACCGCAACGGCAAGGTCTACCGACTGGTACCCGCTGACTGAGCCACCGGGCCCCGCGCGGACGATCAGTGGGGGTCGTTGGTTCGCTCGGTTTTCTCAAACCGGGGAATCTGGTCGGTAATATCGAACCAGTCAGATTTGGAACCCACGAACACATGCTGCGCCGGCCCCTTGCCCAGGGGCTCGTTGATTACCCCCACCCGCAGACGAAGAATGCCGGGGATAGCGTCCACCCGACTGTAAAGCTGGCTGCCACAGGTTGAGCAGAAGGCCCGGTATTTTCCCGGGCGGGATTCGTATTCACCAATGCTCTCTTCCCCGGAGAGCCACCGGAACCGGACATTCTGAACGGGAGCGCTGGCTGAAAACGCGCTTCCATGAGCACGACGGCACTGGCTGCAATGGCAGAGGGCAATCGGCCCGAGTGGGCCATCGTATTCGAAGCTGACGCTGCCACAGAGGCACTGTCCGGAAATCATAAGTCCACCTTTACTGTCCACTTCAGGGTGCTCACAAGCGCAGTATGATAACGGCAGGCTACTTGAAGAACCAGATAGCCGGGCCCACGTATCAGTGTACAAACTGTTTAATGAACTGTTTAAGAGTTGGCTTGCGGAGGAGAACAGAATGACAGACAGCGTAATACCCGGAATTGGTATGGGCACCTTCCGTCTGCAGGGAAACGACGCCAGAGAAGCGGTAAAAAGCGCACTCTCCCTGGGGTATCGCCATATTGATACAGCCCAGATGTACGGCAACGAGTCCGAAGTCGGCGACGGTATCACCTCCAGCGGAATTCCCCGCCGCCAGATCTTTCTGACCACGAAAATATGGTACGACCAGCTCGAAAAAAACGACCTGATCAACAGCCTCCACGAGAGCCTGGAACGTTTGAAGACAGATCATGTGGATCTGACCCTGATTCACTGGCCATCCCCCGATGATCAGGTGCCGATGGCAGAATATCTTGGCGCCCTGCGAGATGCCCAGCGTGAGGGCCTGACAAAGCACATTGGCGTTTCCAACTTTACCTGCGCCCAGATGGATGAGGCGGTCAGCCTTCTGGGTGAGGGCGTGATCCTGACCAATCAGGTGGAAGTGCATCCTTTTCTGGCCAACAACAAAGTCGTCGAGCATGCGCGGAAGCTCGGCATCACCGTCACCGGTTATATGCCACTGGCGCTGGGCAGGGTAATGGAAGACGAAACCCTGATCAAAATTGCCGAAACCCGCAACCTGACAGCGGCACAAGTGGCGCTGGCGTGGGCAGCCTCGCGAGGTGTGGTCGTTATTCCGTCATCGACACGGGCCAGCCATCAGAAGGCCAATCTGGAAGCGCTGGACGTTGAACTGAGCCCGGAAGAAATTGCCCGGATCGACAGACTGGACCGCAACGAGCGCATTGCTAACCCGGACTTTGCGCCCGACTGGGACTGAGCCAGAATCCCAGCCCGACGAGAATCAGCGTGGCCACAGGCAAACCCAGCAACCACCAGGTTTGCAGCACCCAGAAAGTGGCTGCGCTGAACAGACACCAGGCCAGCGGCAGGGCCAGATAGAGCCAGCGCCAGATACCGGGCAGAAGCCCGACAATCAGCATGCTGGCCGCAGCGGTTGAACCCGGCGCCAGACCAAATAGCGCGAGCGCCCGCCAGTTGCCGGACTCGGCAACCGTCAGCCATGGCAGGCCAACAACCGCCAGAGCCCAGACCACTGCCAGAACCCTGTTCCGCGCCTGCAACGACCGCGGCGCACCGGCCAACGCGATCAACCCGAGCACTACACCCTGCGCCACGAAGGCCCAGCCAAACCCTGCGGCAGGCCAGTTAATCGGGCCGAAATAACCCACCAGAAACCCGTAACCACTCGTCATCCAGGCAGCAGCAATCAACCCCAGGGCAATACGCCTGGTGGCAGGCCTGTTATCCAGCAACAACAAAGGCACCGCAAAACTGGCAAGCACTGCCAGTAACGGCCAGGGCCAGAAATCCTGATTGATCCTGACGAACAACCGCAGGAACACCTGCGGCCCGAACATGACGAAATCCTGAAGCGAATAGCTCAGCCAGTCCGCCCCACTCACAGCGACCTCACGTAATCCGCCATCCGCCGGCGCTGCTCCGGGTCCGGCAACTCACCATAAAGTGCACCCATGTTTTCCTTCATGTGCTCCACTTTCGTTGTGGCGGGAATAGCACAGGTGACGGCCGGGTGAGAAATGATGTACTTCAGAAAAAACTCTGCCCAGTTGCTGACCCCGGCCTCGCCGGCCCAAACCGGAAGCGGCCTGGACTGAAAGCGCCGGAACAGCGAACCGCCCTGGAACGGCCGGTTTACAATCACCGCAATGCCCTTCTCCCGGGCTAATGGCAGCAGGCGGGTTTCCGCTTCACGGTCCAGCACGTTGTAGGTCAGCTGAACAAAGTCGATTGGCTCACGCTCCATGATCTGCGCAAACTCCCGATGCCGACGACCATGAGAGGTGGTAATCCCGATGTAGCGGACTTCACCGTTCTGCTTCATCGTCTTGAGTGACTCAAGATGCCCCTGCCAGCCCCGAAGGTTATGAACCTGCAAAAGATCAAACTGATCCACGTTCCACCGCTTCAGGGAACGCTCGGCCTCCTGCTGCGTTGCGGATTCATCACTGGTCCAGATCTTGGTGGCCGCAAACACCCGATCACGGGCATTCAACGAAACCAGTGCTTCACCAACGACATCGGAAGCGCTGCCATACATCGGCGAACCATCCACGACCGTGCCGCCAAGCTCAAAGAAGGTCTTGAGGACCTCGGTTCTCTGCGCGATCAGCGCGGCATCGCCACCGACATTGAAGGTAATCCAGGTGCCCATACCAATCGCCGGGATGGCTTCATCGGTTCCGGGGATTGTCCGGGTGATCGGAGATGAGTCTGGAGCTATCGCAGGGTTCGCGAATAAGAGCGGTGTTTTGATTGCCAGTCCGGTTAAACCGACACCCGCAAGAAATGCACGCCTGTTCAGGGCCATAAATATACCTCCTTGATCTGTCGGGCTCTGAAAACCAATAGCAGAAGGCCAGAAAGGGTAGGCCGGGACTTTGTTTTACGGACCGTGCATTGCCATGGATGGCAATGCCGAGCCCCCAGGGACGGGTTCACGGCGTGTCCGTAAAACAAAGTTCCGGCCTACACTATGCACCCAGACCGACACTCTTAACTACGGTTCAGTTCCCGTACTTGGAATTCAGGTACTCAAGGATCCGCGAAGACTCAAACAGGCGCTGCCCGGTATTCGGGTCCTCCAGATACGGCACCTGCACTTTCTTGTGAAGCTGGAAAAACTCGTCCCGCTTGCCGCCCGGCGTCGGCATATAGGGCCCCGGTTTAATGCGCTGCCATGCAGGCCCCACTTCGGTCCAGTGTTCCTTGCCCAGATTATGCAGAGTATAGGGAATCTCCAGCTCGCAGAGCCGTTCACGAACCAGCCGCGAATACGGGCTGCCTTCAAAACTCCAAAGATGGAGCGGCTGACCGACAGCCTTCGCCGGCTTCGCCTTCAGGCCCCGCATGACACTGGCAACGGATGCCAGGGAACCCAGCACGGGCTGAAGGACCTTCGAACGATAATATTTCGGCACAGGCTGCCCGGCATAAGTCTCAAACAGATAGGCCACGATATCCGCTGACTCATACAGCACGGTTCCCGTGTTTTCGTCCACCAGCAATGGAAACTGCTGCTTGCCGCCCAGCGCTTCTGCCTCACTGCGGAATTTGTGCCCACCCTTCGGACAGGGCCGGATTTCAACATCCAGATGCAGGGCGGTCAGCGCTTCGCGTACCCGCCGGCAATAGGGGCAGGCCTCAATATCGTAGAGCACCAGAGGCTTTTCAGGTTGCGGCACCGCGTGAACCACCAGACAACCACGCCACGCGGCCAGCGAGGACGTAGCGACCGAACCCAATACGTTAATATTGTGGGTAATGGCATTAATCATTCATTCATCCTTTTTAAACAGGGCATGCAGTTCCAGAGTATAAGGCAGGGCGACCAGGATAGATTACACAAGATAACAAAACCGCAATGAAAACAGCGTTGCTACTGGCATTTTTTAACGCCGTATAGAGACAATCAACATAGTAGGCTGAAACAATATGAGCTATTGTTAAGGTACATCGATCCATTGAGCCGCTATCATGATGTCACTTGCCCACCCGACAGTCTCCTCGTCCACCCGCGGGCCCTTGGGCCGGACAGCAGGGCGGCCGGTGATAGCGTTGATGGCAGGTCTGTCAGTGGCGCTGGCAACGATACTGGCGCTGCCGGTTCAGGCCAGTGATCAGTCAGCAGCCAACAAACCAGCAAAAACCTGGTCTGGTCAGATGCGTGCCTATGCCAACCGGTCACTGCACAATGACCAGGCGCTCAGCATGGCGGCCATCCCCCTGGATGGTCCCGGCATTGAACAGTATATCAATGCCGACGAGCTGATGAGCCCCGGCTCCATTATCAAGCTGATCACGACTTACGCAGCCCTGGAATTGCTGGGCCCGAGTTACCATTGGGAAACGCGCTTTCTGACTGACGGGCGCCTGCAGGGCGACAGGCTGAACGGCAATCTTTACGTAGCCATGGGTGGCGACCCCAAGCTGACCATTGAACGGCTCTGGACTGTGCTCAGCGAAATGCGGGGCATGGGCATCAGCAGCATTACCGGCGACCTGGTACTGGACGGCGATGTATTCAGGCTGACCGGGGAAACTCCCGCCTTCGAGGATAACGGCAATAACCCCCACGCTCCGTTTCTGGTAGAGCCCTCACCCTATCTCAGCAACCTGAACCTGGTCCACTTCCAGGTGCGCTCTGACGAGCGCGGCACCCAGGCATGGAGCGCGCCTGCCCTGCAAGAGATAGTGATTGACAACCGGGTGACGGCGAGCGCCGAAGGCCCCTGCCCTGCTCGCCGTTATTTTGAGTGGGAGCCGGTATTTCATGATAATGGCGGGGTAACGGTAAGGGTTAATGGCGAACTGCCTGAAGGATGCAGGACATCCGCCTACCTTTCGCTGATGAGTCAGGAACAGTACACCGCGTCGCTGATACGTTCGCTGCTCGCCGACATGTCTATAGAGCTTGCCGGTAACAACCGCCTGGCAACAACGCCTGAGGATGCCAGGCTTCTGCTGACCACCTCTTCTCCCGATCTGGTATCGATGGTAAGGGACATCAACAAGTGGAGCAGCAACGTCATGGCCCGCCAGCTGCTGCTCACCATCGGCGCCGAAAACCGGAAAACAGACGACACCGACGACCGCCTGGCAGGTATCCGCGCCATCACCCGGTGGCTTGAAGCCAAAGATATCAGCACCGCGGGTCTGATGATTGAAAACGGTGCCGGCCTGACCCGGGAGGGCCGGATTACCGCGCGTCAGGGCGCCCAGATTCTCCAGCATGCCTGGAACAGCCCTTTCTCGGCCGACCTGATGGCCTCGCTGCCACTGATTGGACTCGATGGCACTATGGCGGGCCGGCTTCGCAATACCGGTATGGACGGTGAGGGCAGGATCAAAACCGGTTACCTTCAGGATGTTCGCTCAATTGCCGGATACACCCGCGATGACAATAATACCACCTGGGCGGTCGTGGGCATGGTGAACAACAATCCCGCCTGGAATGGCCAGGCAGTGCTCGACCGCATTCTTTATTCCCTGCACTTCAGGCCGCCAACAGGCACCACTCTCTCCCGGGCCGGTAATTCGACCGCGATTCAGTAGATTTAATCGCTGCAGTTGTTCTGGCTCGCCATCCGAACGATCCGCCGATACGTAATCTCCGTTTCAAGCTTGGAAAGGGTGCAGTGATGTTCAGAATCGTGTTTTTCGTGGCAGCCTGCGCAATGATGGCCGGTTGCAGCTCGACAAAACTCGCATACGAGTACGCTGACTGGGGCATTGTCTGGTGGGTCGAGGACTTCATACCGATGACCGGTGAGCAGGAATCCCGGCTGGAACAGGATATCCGTAGCCTGAGGGACTGGCACTGCAGCACCCAACTGCCCCGCTACTCCGAATGGCTGACGGAACTGAAACAGGATGTCCGTTCCGACAACCTTGCACGAGCCCGAGTTTCCTATCATCAGGAACAACTGCTCTCCTTTTTTCCACCGCTGGCAGACCGGGCAAAACCCGCCGCTGTGCGCCTTCTGTCCAGTCTTTCTGACCGGCAGGTCCGCGAACTGGCCGAGAACATGGCCGCAAACCAGCAAGAAAAGGAAGAAGAGTTTCTGGCTGAAGACCCGGAGCAGACACGCCAGGCCCGTGCCGAACGCACCCGGGAGAGAGTTGAGCGCTGGTTAGGCAGTCTGAACAATGCCCAGGTTGACATCGTTGAACAATGGTCAGAGGCGCGGGGGCGCCAGACCGAAATATGGCTTGAGGGTCGGCGGAGCTGGCAACAGGCGCTTCTGGAAGCTCTGGAACAGAGGAATCAGGCGGATTTTGCCGAACGAATCGATTATCTGATCGATAACAACGTCGAGGTGCGCGGCCCCCGGTATCAGCAGATGGTCGCGAAAAGCAGTGACGCAATGGCGGGCCTGATGACAGACCTGCTCCAGGAGGCTGACCGGTCCCAGCTCGATCATTTGTTGGACCGCGCTTCTTCACTGAGGAGCGACTTTAACACCCTCGCCTGTAACCAGGGTTAATTTGCTGACTTATACTCACCTTCGGACATGTCCTATAGTCGTCGCTTTCAGGGGCTCAGTAGATCAGCAAATTAGCCAGACGGGACCCTAGATCGTGAGGTAACCCCCATCGACGTTGATACAGGTACCGGTGGTATAGCTTGACGCACCGGAAGCGAGATATAGCACGGTTCCCGCCATTTCATCCGGGTCTGCCACACGCTTCATGGGGATGTGAGCCATGGCCTGCTTCCTGATGGCTTCATTGCCGGTCAGCGCACTGGCAAACCTGGTGTCGGTCAGACCCGGCAGCAGCGCATTGACGCGAATCTTCTGCTGACCCAGTTCCATGGCGAAGGAGCGGGTCATGGAGATTACCGCCGCCTTGGTCACAGAATAAATGCCCTGATAATGGCCGGGGTTCACACCATTTACCGACGCCACGTTGATGATCGAGCCACCACCGTTCTTCTTCATCAACTGGGCGCCGCGGGCACACATGAAGAAGTAGCCACGAATATTTACATCCACCGTCTTCTGGAAGGCGCCCAGGTCAGTGTCTTCAATGGCGCCGAAGTATGGGTTGGCGGCGGCATTGTTCACCAGCACATCCAGCTTGCCGTGGCTGGTTTCAATATGCTTCCAGATGGCTTCAATCTGCTCCATTTCGCCAATATGACAGGCATAGGCTTCAGCGCTGCCGCCAGCGTCACGAATGCTGCTGGCAACGGCCTCACAGCTGTCAATCTTGCGGCTGGTAACAATGACGTGGGCTCCGTAGGCGGCCAGGGTGCGGGCAATACTTTCGCCGATACCGCGGCTGGCGCCGGTAATCAGGGCGACTTTGCCATTCATATCAAACAGATCGGGTTTGCTCATGGTTTACCTCAATTATTCAGGGATTGGGATCACTAGCGGAAGGTCACAAGAGCCGACCCTTCCGCCTCCAGATGGCTGTAGTTGTTGAACACCGCCAGCGATCGGCGGGAGCCGGAATAAAGCAGCCGGGAAACGCTGGCATTGGCAATCACACTGTTCATTTCCAGGGTCTTGCGATCACTCAGTTGCAGCAGGTGCTGGACGATAACCGCAATCGGGCCACCGGAAGTAGACACCAGCACATCGCCGCCCTCTGCGTACTCAAGCAACCTGTCAAGCGCGGTGATGACCCTCGCCTGGAAATCTGTCCAGGTTTCGGCGTATTCAGGGTCGTATTGGCCACCCACCCAGCGGGCCACGGCCTGCTCGAACACCTGTTGAAAAGCACTGGCGGGTTTCGGAAAGACCGCCAGATCCCGGGCCATTTTTTCCCGGTCTGCCCACTCCGGGCGAAAACGTTTGATGACCTGGGTGTGATCAAACTCGTTAAAACCCTCCACCGCCTGCATATCGGGCAGATCATCGCCATAACCGCCAGCGATGGCTTCCACCGTCTCCCGGTGGCGCTCCATATTGCCGCCGAAAACTGCCTTGGGCGCAACCTTGGCTTTCAACCAGCGACCCAGGACCCGACCCTGCTCCCAGCCTTTTGCAGACAACTGATCGTAATTTTCCTGACCGAAGCTCGCCTGACCATGACGGATGAGATATACCGTCGCCATTAAAGATCACTCGCGTCGATCAGTCGCTGACAACGCTTCTCAAGATAATTCGCGGCATGACCAAAGGCAGCGAAACGCTTGTCTCTGGTCTGGCCGTGGTAGAAACGGTAGTAGATCTGCTGGACGATCACCGCCAGGCGGAACAGGCCGTAGATTTCATAGAAATCGAAATTGTCGATTTTCAGGCCGGATTTGCCGGCATAGTAAGCAACCACTTCCTCGCGGGTCAGCATGCCGGGCTGATGGGTGGGCTGACGACGCAGCATCTGGAAAGCGCTCTCGTCGTCAGCCTGTACCCAGTACGCAAGACTGTTGCCCAGATCCATCAACGGGTCGCCGATGGTCGCCATTTCCCAGTCCAGAACACCCACCACTTCGAACGGGTTATCCGGGTTCAGCACCACATTGTCGAAGCGGAAATCATTGTGAATGACCACCTGGGCTATATCATCGGGCATCTTTTCGTCCAGCCAGCTCATCACCTTTTCGAAATCGCCGACATCGTCGGTTTTGGCCTTGCGGAAGCGATCGCTCCAGCCGCGAATCTGCCGTTCGACATAACCGGCACCCTTGCCCAGCCCTTCCAGCCCGGCAGCTTTGGCATCCACCTGATGCAGATCCACCAGCTTGTCGATCACATTCAGACAGAGCTTGCGGGTGTCCGCTTCGCTCAACTCCATATCCTCGGGGAAATCCTGGCGCAGGATGATGCCTTTCAGACGCTCCATGACGTAGAAATCACAACCCAGAACGTCGTGGTCGTCGCAGATGGCGATGATCTCCGGTACGTAGGGATAGACCGGCTTTAAAGCTCGCATCACCCTGGCTTCACGGAGCATATCGTGGGCGGATTTGGCGATGTGTCCGAAAGGCGGGCGACGCAGTACAAAAGAGCGCTGACCATAATCCACCTGGTAGGTCAGGTTCGAGGCACCGCCGGGGTACTGTTTGATCTCCGGGCTGCCCTCAAGATCCGGAATCGCCTTTTTCATGAATCGGTCAACAGCTGCGACATCCAGCTCCTCGCCTTCGCGGACATCAACGGCCTGGTCAATCTGGGTCATTCGGCTCTCCTTTGCTATAAAGACGTCAGTAAGGGGGCAGGCCTTCCCAGAACACGCTTTAAAT
>Ga0209964_1000524_pt1 | contig 10887 bp, 6 predicted proteins | sample SalPonR2_B_D1_MG_FD_185705 | JGI IMG/M metagenome (GOLD analysis project Ga0209964, IMG submission 185705) | Salt pond soil microbial communities from South San Francisco under conditions of wetland restoration - Salt Pond MetaG R2_B_D1_MG... ... | reverse complement strand
GGATAGCTCGCCCCCGAGATGCCGACGGGCATTCGAGGGGGGACTGCCAAATCTTTTAAAACGCACTGCATATTAATGATCGTGCTCTCCTTTATTGGCCTGGGCAAAAATATAGTAAGCCTTGTTCCATGCTACCTTAGCGCCGCGATCCAAAGAGTCAAGCAACTTAATCTCCACCCATTTTCCATCCCGAGTCCCAGGCTGTACTTCTATGGCCTGAAATGCCCACTCGGTATCACTCTCTGGAGTCCCTTGCTCGCCCCGATAGATGTAGTATCTTTCCCCATCGCGAATCAGGCCATCCTTGGGAATCACCAGACTCGAATTCTCCTCGGTAAGGATCCGCCCACGAATATACATACCGGGTATCAGTCGCCCATCCGGGTTTTCAATTTCCGCATGTAGATGAACGGCTTTGGGCTTCTCCTCAAATGACTTTCCGACAGAATAAATACTAGCTTGTAACTCTGTCCCCGGCAAGGCATCGACGGTAAATTGAATCCCCTGACCTTTTTCCACTTTGTGCAAGTCTTTCTCAAACACCAAAAAATCGGCGTGGATATGATCGATATTGACGATGCCAAACATTTCCGTTTGGGGCTCAACAAACTGACCGATCTTTACATCGACATGGCGGATGTATCCATGAATAGGGCTAATGATAGGGACGCGCTCAAAAATGTCCCCCTCACGAATGAGATTCACGTCGAGTTTCAATTGTTTTAGTTGAGCTTCAAAACCTTTAACGCTTCCCTGCATGGAAAGATACTGGGCTCGAACTTGCTGAAAGGTCTTACCAGCACCTACTTTTTCCTCATATAGCTTTTTCTGACGCTCATATTCGCTCTGGAGATATTGAAGTTCATTCCAATTTCTCGTATAATCAGTTTGTAGACGAATGAGATTAGGATGACTCAAATGACCTAACACCTCGCCCTTATGTACCCGATCGCCTTCAATGACGTTAATACTTTCAATGTTGGCACCTATGATCGCCGTGACTGCAGCCTCATTTTGTGGGGGTACTCGAAGCTGGCCATTTACCTTTACAAAACCTGAGATCTGACGCATCGGCAAGGTATCTAATCTCATTCCGAGTCCTTCAAATTGACGCTGGCTGAGGTGTATATCGTGCGTGTGCTCCATCATTTCCTCCTTTTGCGAAACTTCCCCTTGATTTTCGGAATTCGGTTCCGGTTCACAAGAAAATAAGAGTACAAAAGCAAACAAAAGAAGAGCTAAACGTGAAATATATTTTAACATGTTGGTATTCGATTAAAGTTGAGTAAAATATTCGAGCTGGAACCGACTGTGGAGATATTGCTCCAAAGCCTCCCAGGCTTGAATTTCAATGTGCATAGCATCCTTTACATTTTGAAGAAAGGTGACATAGTCAATAGCTCTTTCCCTGTAAGCGAGTAAAGCCGCCCCGCGTTGTTTGCGAGCGAGCAAGAGAACATCTTCCTGATAATATTGCCAGGAATTAGACCATTTCTGATAGGACTCCAATGCGCTAATAAATCGCATCTGCAATTCGCGGGAACGAAGATCCAGATTTTGCCCGGCCATTTTTTGCTGGATTTTTGCAGATTGCAGGCGTCCCTGCTGAACCCGGTAAAAAAGTGGCACAGTCAGCCCGAATTGGTATTGATTAAATCCGGATTGCCCATCGATCGTTTGCCGTCCATACTGAAGATTGAATTTCGGTAAAAAGTCAGCCTGTGCCGTCTTCGTTTGCTGATTGGCGACCTCCACTTGCTGAGAAGCGACAGCTAATTTAGGGTGTCCGGGAGCCAGTTTGAGGCCTTGAGACATAGAAGGAAGCTCTGTATCCCAATCGTATTTCTCTTCCGCCTGGAACAGGGTATCACTGGCAAACCAGACATTGAACTGCTGCAAAGCAATACGGTAATCTCGAAAAGTTTGCTCCTTTTTTAATTCAATTTGTCGGCTTTGATTGACAGCTGCAAGGTATTCCAACTCTGCCGTTTCTTCTGTCTCATATCTCAAAAGCGCAGCGCGCTCAAAGTCAGAAAAAACGGAATCCAGCTCCAAGTATAAATCATAGCGTTTCTGAGCCCCTAATAACCGAGCATAACTTGATTTCACTTCGTATTCTACCTCCAGGGCGGACAAATCCAGAGCCGCCTCTGCGAGTACAATTCGCTGCTCCTGCAAACGCTTTTTGGGTCCTATACCAAATACATCCATGTTTTGTTGCTGAATGCCAATGATAGTGTAGACCCCAGTGTTGCCCTGCAGTTCCTCCCCCGCCGTGAATAATTGGGTAGTTCCCAGATCCCAGGCTGTTTTCTGTAAGGCTTGCTGATTTTCGACTTCCAATCGCGCAGCCTGTATGCTCGGGTACATTTGCCGGGCGCGGTCAACGGCATTCTCAAGTGATATGGGTTCCGTTTTCACCTGCGCCTGAAGCGGTACACCCGACCCCATGAAAACAGCAAGAAAGGCTATCGATAGGGATGCTGTAGTAAAGCCACTTTTACCCTTTGCCGAAGACCTTTTTTCCATCCACCGATATAAAACCGGAAGAATAAATAAGGTAAGTAGTGTAGCTGTAATCATTCCGCCAATCACAACCGTAGCTAATGGCCGCTGAACTTCAGCTCCGGCAGAGACCGATATGGCCATAGGCAAAAAGCCGAGCACATCTGTAAGTGCCGTAAGTAAAATCGGACGAAGTCGCCTGCGCGCACCCGTTCGTATACGTTCATTGAGGTTATTCATACCTTCTGATTTTAGCTCGTTCCAACTGCTCACCAACACCAAACCATTGAGAACAGCAACACCAAATAAAACAATAAATCCAATTCCCGCTGAAATACTGAATGGCATATCCCGAAGCCAAAGCGAAAACACGCCGCCAATTGCCGCCAGGGGAATGGCCACGTAGATCATGACGGTTTGTTGGAAAGACCGCAGGGCAAAAAAGATGAGGAAAAATATGAGACCCAAGGCAATAGGAACCAGGACTTTTAAGCGCTTACTCGCTCGCTCCAGGTTTTCAAAAGCACCACCATAGTGTATGGAATATCCCGGCGGCAATTCCACTTGAGCCTCGATCTTTTCACGAATTTCCTCGACCAGACTTTCCACATCCCGGCCGCGCACATTGATCCCCACGTATGTTCTTCGCTGGGTGTTATCCCGGCTGATCTGCATGGGACCATTTTCGTATTGTACATCTGCAACCTCCTGCAGCGGAATCTGCCCCCCTTCCGGAAGAGGCACATATAGCTGTTGTAAATTGTCGATACCTTGACGATGCTCCTCATCTAAACGAACGACGAGATCGTACCTGCGTTCTCCCTCAAAAACCACCCCGGCTTTCCCGCCTGCAAAAGCCGTCTGCACCAGGGTATTCACATCTGATATAGCGAGTCCATACTGAGCCATTTTTTGGCGTTGATAGCGCACGGTCATTTGCGGAAGTCCATCCGTAGCCTCCACTTTATAATCCGCAACCCCGTCAATTTGAGAGATAATCTGGCCCATCTCCTCCGCTTTGTTTGCTAGTATTTCCAGGTCCTCCCCAAATAATTTAACAGCAATATCCTCTCGTACGCCCGTGAGTAGCTCATTAAACCGCATTTCAATGGGCTGCGTAAATTCATAATTAATGCCCGGCACCACGCTTATCGCTTTTTTCATTTTCTCGATGAGCTCTTCCTTTGAATCGGCTGAAACCCATTCGCTGCGCGGCTTTAGCTTGACAATACAATCGCCTACATCCATTGGCATGGGGTCTGTGGGTACTTCAGCCACCCCAAAACGGGTCATCGCATGTTTCACTTCGGGAAACTGATCCAACAAAATCCCCTCGATCTTCGAAGCACTTTCGATAGATTCAGACAGGGAGCTACCGGGTTTCAATATAATGTGAAAAGCCAGATCCCCTTCATCTAATTGTGGGATAAATTCGCCCCCCATTCGAGTAAATGCAAAAATCGAGACCCCAAGTAGCGTCAAAGCAAGCAATACAATAGCTTTCCCTCGTTTCAAGCCCTTATTCAATATCGCATCGTATCGGTTTTCTAATCCCTTTACTAAGCGATCTCCCCAGCTTTGCTTTTGCTTTGGCTTTACCCGTAAAAACCAGGCCGACATCATGGGCACATACGTGAGGCATAAAATCATAACGCCAATCATAGCGAACATAAAGGTGAGCGCCATGGGCTGAAACATCTTTCCTTCCACGCCCTCCAATGCTAAAATGGGAATGAAAACAATTAAAATGATAAGTTGACCAAAGAAGGCCGAATTCATCATTTTACTGGAGGCGGAAAAGGCGGTGTCATCACGCACCCCAGGAGTGATTTTTTTGCCTTTAAGTACTTTTTCATTGAGCATAAAAACCGTCCCTTCAACTATGATTACCGCTCCATCAACGATAATCCCGAAATCGATGGCACCCAGACTCATCAAGTTTGCCCACACATCGAAAATATACATCATGATAAAAGCAAACAGAAGAGACAGGGGAATGGTAGAGGCCACAATGAGACCACCTCTCCAGTTACCCAGCAAAAAAACCAAAACAAAAATAACGATCAGAGCCCCGAGAATGAGATTTTCTGCAATAGTATAGGTCGTCCTACTGATGAGTTCGCTTCGATCCATAAAAGGCACAATGGTGACCCCTTCGGGAAGAGAGCTCTGAATATCAGCTACCCTCTCTTTGACAGCCGCGATGACATCATTCGAATTTGCCCCTTTTAGCATCAAGATCATTCCTCCCACAGCTTCTCCCAGGCCATCTTTGGTGAATGCACCGTAGCGAACCGCCGTTCCATATTGTACCTTCGCTACATCACCGATCGTCACAGGCATCCCGTTTTCGTGACTGATTACAACGGCTTCGATGTCTTCCAGCGTTCGTGTGAGACCCTCAGCTCGTATGAAATTGGCATAGTGGTTCTTCTCAATATAGGCGCCCCCTGTATTCTGATTGTTTTTCTCCAGGGCAGTAAACACATCTGCTATGGTCAGGCCCATCGCTTGAATTTCTTCCGGGTCGACTGCGACCTCATATTGTTTAATCTTTCCTCCAAAAGCATTCACTTCCACTACACCGGGCACCATAGCCATTTGTCTACGCACAATCCAGTCCTGGATACTTCGTAAATCCGTACTGGAATACTGTCCGGCATAGGCGGAGTCTACCTGCAAAGTGTACTGATAGATTTCTCCTAAGCCCGTGGATATCGGACCCATAAAAGGTTCGCCAAATCCCATAGGGATTTCTTCCTTGACTTCAGTCAATTTCTCAGATACCAATTGGCGGGACAGATACGTCCCCATATCATCCTCAAATACGATGGTGACTACAGAAAGCCCAAATCGGGAGATAGATCGAATCTCGACGACGCCCGGCAAATTGGCCATAGATAATTCGACTGGGTAAGTAACAAATTGCTCAATGTCGCTAGTGCCCAGACTTGGCGCCTGCGTAATCACTTGCACCTGATTATTGGTAATATCCGGCACAGCATCTAATGGGACACGGGTCATACTCCAGATCCCACCCAGGATGAGAGCTACCGTAAATAAGCCAATCAGAAACTTATTCTTAATCGAAAAAGAGAGAATATGGTTGATCATATGCGCTGATAAACGAGGAAAAAATGGGCCTTATCGGCTGAACAGAAAAAGGAATCAGAGATTCAGCGCAGGGGGACCCCTGTCAAAAAGAGAAGAAAACCAGGAAGAAGAGAGTCGAAAAGGAAAAAAGGAAAAGCAGTTCTCACTATTACTGCGCTCTTCCATTAAGATAAGGAGAGCTGCAGGCATCACAGCCATGATGGGTGAATTTCGAAACTGCCGACTATCCTTTTGTTGTGCCTCCGAACAAATGACCTGATCGCAGTCACCGTCGGGATGTTCTACATTGCTAAGCAGACAAGCTAAAAGATGCATTAAGCCATGATCGTGATGTCCCGCATGTTGAATGGATATGGGCTCGTGGCATTCGGTCTTACATACCGTGCTTACGATTTGCGACTTACTATTATTTGCCAACTGGGATTCATGCACGTGCGGAATGACATCATGCGCAAAACCCATAAAGTAGGCCAGCATGAGTACCGTAGACCAGAAAAATCGCTTGCAATGCATACCACAAAAATAATAAAACCAATCCGTCTTTCCGATTGGAATCATTCTAAATGACAGCAAACCGCGGGACAATCGAAATCCAGCCCGGATAGAAAGCGAAGTAAAGCAAAAACAACTTTGGTCTTACTCCTCAAACACCTGTATCGTCACCTTTTTATCCACCAGGTCCGTGAACTTGCCTTTGTATCGGGTCGCACGTACCAGGTGATTATCTATCCAGTGATAATTACCTCCACGCGGTTTCCCCATGAGCAATCCATGATATTTAAACCCATGCTTTTTCAGCCAGGTCTCGGTGTAATCTCGGTGCTCTTCTACCCTGGAGGTGAAAAAACAAATATAATGTCCCTGATCGTACCATTTATTTATGGTCTTTAGAGCATCAGGGTAAAGCTCGGCGGTCAGCATCCGTTCGGGTTCCTCATTCGGAATATCTTCGCAGATCGTACCATCGATATCGATAAGATAGTTCTTTACATCCTTGGGAAGAACCGGACTAATATTTTTGCCCTCAGATTTCGCTTTAAAAAGTTTCATATCCCGTTTTTAGTTAGCGTAATATACACACTTAGTCTTCCAAAATTAGGCTATATCCTAATAGCTTGCAAATAAATTATCTGAGGATCCATAACCAATCCAGGGCACAGTCTTATAGAACTTTGGGCTATTCGGGGCCTGCCCCGAGGCGGCGCCTCGCGGCGCCGCTCGAGGGCCGCTATGCTTCGGGGCTCGCGCAGATTCCCGCCCTCTGTCCCTGAGATCGCCCTTGGCGAGCCTCGGGACTCCGGGCGCTGCGCTCGGCCCTTTGTCCCACCCTGAATAGGGCGGGACACGGTCTCTTCCGCCCTTCGGCGGAGACCCACTTCGCAGCGCTAGTCCGGAGGGGTAATAGGATCATCCAAAATCACTAAAGTAACTGTACCCTGAGGTGCCGTTTATACAGAATGGGTGTATTATCGGTACCTTTAGTGTGAATATATTTAAGTATTGATCCATTAAGCAATAGAAAAATGAAAGCAGCAATACGTAGAAATTATTGCTCTCCAAGTCAAATAGTGGTCGAGCCGATAGAAAAACCCATTCCTAAAGACCATGAAGTATTAATTAAGGTTTATGCTACTACAGTCAATAGGACAGATTGTGCGAACCTTACTGCCAAACCATTTATAATGCGATTTTTCCTGGGCTTATTCAAACCGCGGAAAATAATTCTAGGAACAGATTTTGCAGGCGAAGTAATATCAGTGGGCAGAAATGTCAACTCAGTTAATGTCGGAGATCGGGTATTTGGATTTAATGATTCCGGTTCAGAATCTCAAGCTGAATACCTAGCAACTGTAGAAAGCAATATTTTCCCTATTCCCAGGGATATTGATTACAAACATGCAGCTGCAAGTTTAGAAGGAGCTCATTACGCTTATTCTTTTATTCATAAGGTCAAGATTAAACCAGGCCAGAGCATTCTTATTAATGGGGCAACTGGTGGAATAGGTTCTGCTCTGCTGCAATTTGTCAGGCAATATGATGTCAAAGTAGCCGCAACCTGCAACACTAAAAACATCAAGTTAATACAAGACTTAGGTGCCGATAAGGTCATTGATTATACGAAAGAGTATTTTACAGCAGACGACGAAAAGTATGATTTTATCTTTGATACGGTAGGTAAAAGTACATTCGGAAAATGTAAGTCAATACTAAATGCAAAAGGAGTATATACCTCATCCGAGCTAGGACCATATTCTCAAAATGTATTTTACCCACTAGTAACTTCAATATCAAGCAAAAAAGTAATCTTTCCTATCCCCCTCAATAAAAAGAAAACAATACCATTTATCTCTAATCAGTTGGAGTCCGGAAACTTTAAACCCGTGATTGATCGCGAATATCAACTAGAAGATATATCGAAGGCTTACGAGTATGTAATCAAAGGAAAGAAAACAGGGAATGTTATAATCAATATTTAAATGATGAGGTCGCAACAAAAACTAAACGGGATTAAAGCATATCCTAGCTAAACCCGCAGCTAAAGAAAAGTATCCTAGCTAAATAAGTATATCTCGATTTGAGATTTGAAAACCACTTCTTACCTTCTAAACACGGCAAAACGCTAGCGATCAGTACATTCCAATTCCTACAAATAAAGGAATCAAAGTAGGGAAAAATACGACCCTCCCTCGCATCAGCGATGTGTAAGGGCCCGGCCCAAAATTTGGGGTCGGGGTCTCCTCCGGGAGGAGACCGAACGAGGCCGCCGGAGTCCCGAATAAGGTCTGTTCAAGACCTTTTCGAGGACAGAGGCGGGGCTACCGAGTGAGCCCTGAAACGTAGCGCATCGGCTCGAACCTGGTTCGAGCCGATGGATGCCCAAAAAAAACCTTAAGCATACGTTTATAAAATCATCAAATACCACCGACCTCATCCTATTGAATGACCACCTTCTCCGTATGTACCCGTTTTCCACCTTTGTTGATATGCAAAAGGTACATACCTGAAGCCAAGTCGCTGATATCCATCCTTGCGCCTGCTCCTGCTAACTTTTGATTTCTCACCTCAACCCCCTGGAGGGTATAGAGTAAAAAATGATGCTCATTTAGATTTCCCCCCACCTTATCTACAAAAATGGCTCCATTCGCCGGATTGGGATATACGATGAGCTTCTCTTTAGTCACGGCTGAGGTCGCTGAGGTCAAATCTAAAGGTGTGCCCCAAACAGTATCGGACTTCTCGTAATAGACTAATTTTCGCTCTTCTATACCATTACATATATCATACATACAAAAATAGAATGGTCCCCCCAGGCCCTTATAGTAGGTGTCGTCCCGCAAGCATCCATCTACAAAGCTCATCTCCCAACAGTTTTCGGTCTGGAAAAAGCTCTCAAATCCACTGGCATCTATTTTGGATAAGGGGTAGGCTGCATTCATATAATATTGGTAACTGAAGTCCTGTTCTACCACGGGTTGACCCGGTAATTGGTCAAAGGCGGGATTAGGATGGATGGTTTGTATTAGAGTATCTATGGAATATTCAACAGAAAACCCGAGATCGTCCGTGTGTTCTATTTGCTCCTCCAAAGCATAGTGATACACGATAGAGTCTGCATAATCGGCTCTTTCCAGATAGGTAATAATTGATTTTGTTACCGTGGTTTGCCCCGGGTCAGGCCAGCATCTGGATTCTTCTCGCACATGCATGATATCACCCAATTGAAAATCGTGCACATCTCTCCAGCTCAGGTTTTGAATACCCGCTCGAGGTTCAGACAAACCAGCAAGTTCATATTCTAAAAGTCCTCGACCGAGAAATGCACCCTCAAGATCGGGAAAAAAGGCGAAATTCAACGTTTGTAAAAAGCCAAAATGTTGACTGAGCTGGATTTCCATGGAGTTCACGGGATGATCCATAGCTTGATCTTCATTGTCATACGCTTGAAATCTTACCGTCTTCACAGAATCCGGCATTCCAAGTACCTCTCCTTCCTCTAAAGCGGTCACTCTGGCCTTAATAGAGAGCGAATCTCCTCTCTGAAAAGCCAGCCAGGAATCACCGGGCATCGCTTGAGGTTGTAAAGTGATCGTATCTCCGTACTTGTTGAAAAACAGGTTGTGGCCAGAATCCTCAATAATCACCTTCTTTCCGATCCAGGAGGCTTGAGAAAGGGAAAAACAATTCACCCCCACCTGTTGAATCACTGCAAAGGGGTAAAGAATAGAATCACCCTGATATTGCACTGAATCAATGCGAAGGCTTCGCACATTCGCTGCATAATCCTTAAAGTGAGCGGTTCGATTCGAATGCACAGTCTGGTAGTCCTGCCCGAAAAGTGGGGCGACGAAAAGTAGCAAAATAAAATTGAGAGTGAGCGAGCTTATAGACAGTTTCATAATGACTTGATCTTCATAAGTAAGATGATGTTTAATTTACGAAAATTATTGGAAAGTTTTAGACTAAGGAATTGAACTAATGGGAATCGCTTAGAACTAGTGGGGGTGGGGGGTAACTCAAGATTCCGAAGATTAGGTCCAATTATTCCTGACTATCCACTTCAATAATTTGATCGACAAAATAGGTGTTTAACTTTTTAACCCCAATTTCGTTTAAGTGAAAATTGTCGTAAAAGTCAATGGAGTCTCTCCAGGTCAAGACCTTATTAAAGTCGATATAATCTAGTTTAGTCTCTTTCCATAGGGGCTGCAGGATATCATTATTAGAATAACACTCATAATTTGCGATGGGCATATTTATTAGCTGCAGCTCGATATTCATCTTACCCACTAGATTGATAATCTTATTAAAGTAATCCGTCTGAAGTGGATTGGGTGCTGCCCATTTTACTTCTTCAGTATCCTCGCAATCTATTTTTTGGTGAAATTTTAACTCTTTATGTACATATCCTCCTGAAACATACCTATCACCCCTATCCGCTTTAAATCGCGGCTCTTTAAATTCTTGGTGCATTCCCATCCATTGTCTCAATTTAGCATAAATGAAGGTGTTCCAAACTAATATATCATCTTGCTTGCGTGCCATGTTCAAGCTTAGGCTATCTATTTGATCATTAGCTAGAAGATCTAAACTTGATTCTACACCATTTTTAGAGAAGGATCTTGGGAAAAGATCAAAAACAATCAAGCCGGGATTTAACTCTTTTAGGTATCGCTTTAATAAAATGTAGGATTGAACTGGGGTTTGGCCACTTGAGCCCAGCACAAAGACTCTTACTCCATAGTTCTCAAAAATTCTGGGGTCAAACCC
>Ga0209964_1000502_pt1 | contig 11131 bp, 8 predicted proteins | sample SalPonR2_B_D1_MG_FD_185705 | JGI IMG/M metagenome (GOLD analysis project Ga0209964, IMG submission 185705) | Salt pond soil microbial communities from South San Francisco under conditions of wetland restoration - Salt Pond MetaG R2_B_D1_MG... ... | reverse complement strand
CATCTGTGGTAAAATGTGTCGCTTCACCGCGCTCAACATCAAACCGATTCAGGCCGCCACCACTGGTTCCCACCCAAAGAATACCGTGTTGATTATCGCGCTGCGTGATCACTCTAACTGAATTTGAGCTAAGGCTGGTTGAATCTTCAGAATTATATCTGTAAATGGTATGATCACCGTCTTGCGGGTCTACATGTATCAACCCTTCTGCTGATGCTGCCCAGAGCTTGTCTTCCGAATCATAAAAGAGATCTCTAATGGTTGGGTTATCAATATCCTCATTCTTTATATGCACATCCGTGAAGACACCATTTTCAAAATCAAATAGTTTCAACCCACCGAGCGTCCCTACCCATAGTTCATTGGCGCTGTCTTTCTTTTGAAGGATTGAATAAACAAAATTTCCCCGAAAGTTTTCTACCGGCGGTAATTTTCGAAAGCGGGTTGCCTTCTCCGTTTGCCTGTCAAAAAGATTCAGCCCTTGTCTTGTTCCGACCCACAATCTGCCAGAACTGTCTTCAGTTATTGCAAATATATCTAACCCTAAAATTGATTGTGAATTATCAGGGTCGTGCTCGAGACGGGTTACCCGTCCACTCTTCAGGTTAATGCGGTTTAGGTAGTAGTTTCCAGACTGGCGCGTGGAAGCCCAAAGCGTTTGATTCTGATCTTCATGAAGCGCCCACACACCCCCAAGACCTAAGCTTTCACGATCACGCGGGTCGTGGCGTATATGGAAAAAATTTGCCGAGGATGGAGCAAATTGACTCACTCCATTCGCAAAGTGGCCAATCCAAATTTTGCCGCTGCGATCAGCCGTTATGTTAGATGCTGCATCACTGGCGATGCTTAAAGGGTCGGCGGGATCATTGCGGTAGAAGGTAAACTTTTCCGTTTGTATGTCGAAACGTACCAGGCCGGTATTTAAACCCACGGCCCAAAAAACGTATGGATTTTCTGGGTCGAGTGCCATATCCAAAAACCTAAGAGGTGTTTGTGCTGTCGTGTTCGTTTCTTCAGGCAGATAATGGGTATAGTCCCCGGATCTTGAATTGAGCTTAACGAATCCATTACTTGTTAAGAGCCATACAATGTCGGGTGATTGCGGTGGATGATACTGACTAACAACACGATAAGAACGATCCCGTGGAGGTTCTAAATATCGGGTAATTTCGTTGGTATTGGGGTTAATCCGGTTAACACCCAGCCCCGACCCGGTCCAGATATTACCAGCCGCATCCTCTGTAAACCTTAACACATAATTTGAGCTAATCGTGTTTGGGTCATTTGGATTATGTTGGTAGCGGATAACATAATCAGTACTGTCGGCCGGTATGCGACTAATACCACTTCCCGGTGATTCTAACCAGAGGTCACCATTGGTTGCTTCATAAACAAATCTGAGATCATTAGGCAATACCGTAGTTGAATCGGACGGGTCGTGGGTATACTGAGTGAACGTCTTGTTTTTCCGGTTGAAACGGTTCAGCCTCCCGCCTGCAGTCACCCATAGATCTCCATTAGATGCTTCTGCCAGTCCAAATGTTGAGCTGCTTGATAAGGATGTCGTATCAAAAGCAGTGTACGTGTAGATCTCAAATTCATATCCGTTGTATCTATGGAGCCCTCCCTGCGTGGCAATCCACATATACCCCAGGCTATCCTGTATCACATTCTGGGCATCTTTTTGGGCCATTCCGTCTTCCAGGTTCAGGTTTTCAAACCGAAGGGTTGGTGCTTCTGATGAAATGATGGTTGGTTCATTTGGGGCTTCGGTCTGGGCAAACAGGGGTGCAGAGAAACCAACCAGCAGGGCTGTAATTAAAATCGGTCTGATGAAAGTCATGAGTAGAGTTTCGAATTATTCACTATTCGTCTGTTTGATAGCTGATGGACCAGGGAAAATGGCCAACTTCATTAATGCCTGCGCTCAATATTTTTTTTTACAGCCATTGGGGCTACGGAAGTAATGCGATTAAGTTACCACCAATTTGTTGGGCAATACCCATCGCAACTTGTCCATTATTACTGCTACACAGGAATCGTGATGACAAATGTTGAGCCCTTACTATCCGATTGAATTGAGAGGTTTCCCCCATGAGCCTTTATAATATCATTGGTTATACTCAGGCCAAGCCCGGTGCCCTCTGTTCCTTTTTTGGTCGTAAAGAACGGCTGCAGGATCTTGTCCTTCATACCATCAGGAATACCCGGTCCGTTGTCCTCAACTTCAACGGTTACGGCTCCGTCTTTTTGATGAGTACGAATTGTGAGTTTCGGCTGGTAGCCGCCTGTACCTTGCTCCTTGGTCCCTGAACCTTGTTTCTCCCGCATCGCATCAAACGCATTATTGACCAGGTTCACAATCACCCGGCAAAAGTCTTCGGCAATCAGCGGCACATTACCAATACTATCATCCAGCTGCAGGTCGATATCAACATTGATGGGGTGCTTGCCGGCTCGCATGCCGTGGAAGCAGAGATTTACATACTCTTTGATGATGCCGTTCAGGTCGGCCGGCTCCATACTTCCGGTACCACCCCTGCTGTGCTGTAGCATGGATTTGACGATGGAGTCGGCCCGGGATCCGTGCTTGTGGATTGTTTTGAGGTTGGTTTCGATGTCGTTTAAGATTTCCAGGATGAGGTCGGGGTCGCTGCCTTGTTCGCCCTCACCCCGTCCCTCTCCCGCGGGAGAGGGGGACTCACTTTTCACTTTTCCCTTCTCACTCTCCGGTCTTCCGTCCCTGGTCATCTGTCGAATCTCTTCTCTGATTTCATCAAGAAGCTCGAGACTCAACTCCGAAAAGTTATTCACAAAGTTTAGCGGATTTTTGATTTCATGAGCAATGCCGGCCGTCAGCTGACCAAGGCTCGCCAGCTTCTCCTGCTGCACGAGCTGTTCCTGCGCTGCCTTCAAATTTTTGTAAGCTTTCTCGATTTCACGTGCCTGCTCAAGCTCTTTCTCCCGGGCCCGTTCCCGCTCCTTTTGAATCAGCTTTTTCCTCTGCCGCCGGTCTATCCCAAAGATCAGCCCGCCTATCAGCAGCAGGTACACAATATATGCCGGGATTGTATTCCACCATGGCGGTAAAATCGAAAAATTGAGGCTGGCGGTTTGTCCGTTGAACGATCCAAACTGGCTGCCGCTCTGTACCTCGAATGTGTAACCTCCAGCCGGCAGGTTCGGAATAAAAACAGATCGCTGTGTTCCTACCTCTGTCCACCGCTCATTTTCTGCTCCCAAAATACGGTAGCGGTAGTTGATGGATACCGGATCCCGGTAATCGAGACCAAAGAAACTAAAGGTCAGTGTGTTTTGGGCACTTTCAATTTCTATATCTTCCTCAACTTCTGAGTAAAGCAATTCATAGGATTCAGTTCCTGCCTGAACGGATGTGATTATCGTCTCACCCACCGGCTGCGTACTTCTCAGATCTGATGGATCAAACCGAAGATAATTTCCTTGACCGGGAAAAATGATATCACCATTGGGAAGGGATGCAGGAAATGAATCCAAACTCCGGAACCGATCCAGCGGGATTTCAAAATATTCTACGGTTTCCGTGAGCGGGTCCAGTCGGGTCAATCCGGTTAAATTATTCATCCAGATGTATCCTTCCTGATCCTCAACCATCAGCCGTGACCCCTCCCTCAAGAGTGACATCTGATCTTCAAATAGAACAGAATAACTGCTATTAAGATTATCTAGTCTTATAAGCCCCGTAGAACTATTGATGTATAAAACTCCGGGATCGTACCAGGAGATCAATGGCGCCTGGATATCTCGTATCGGGTAATCAACATTAAAATCATGTGGCCTGAATTCATACGTGTCCAGATTCATAATAAACTTCTCACTCACGACACCCTCCGGCGTTCCCAGCCAATAGGCTTGCGTATATAGATCATTTCCTTCTACATGGAAGGCGCCACTCACCTGGAACGGCGCATCTGAATACGTACCGGTGACGGGCAGTTCAATCAGCTCCGTCTCGTTTGTGAGATAATTAAATTGTAGAATAGCCTCTTCATTAAATAGTGAGGCATAGAAATAGTCCTCATGTATAACCACCCGGTCAGATGTGGGCAAAGAAATGTCATTCGGTATCTCTACAACAGCAAATGGATCACTGATATCTGTTGTATCAAACGTGATGAATACCGGAATTGCGGTTCCATTATTTATAACCTGGATAAACAGTTTATTATCGAATGTTGCGGGTATCATTGTTAGTACCTGAAAGGTATCAATTGCGTCAAATGCAGCTGCATCAAATTCAAAATACTCTGGTTCCTGAGACCCCAGACCTTTAATCACACCTGAAGCTGTTGTGGCCCAGATCGTGCCGGCATCATCCATATAGGCTGAAATAATCATATTTCGTGGGTCTGATGCAGGCAATTCCGGGAAGGGCATATGAATTGTATAATTCCAGGAATCGTCGTACATAACGCTGGCACCCAGATAATGATATCCGAACCAGATGTTGCCTTCTTCATCCTCAAAAGCATAGTGAACATCATCTGAGGCAATCGTATCTGCTGAATTATCCGTTGCCCGGTACGCTGAAACCTCCCCCGAAACAGGATTCCAGTGAATAGCCCCAATCACACCGGTGCCCAGCCATATATTCCCCTCCGGATCCTCTGTGATGGACTGAAAACCTGCCTGCCTGAGAACCTCCCCACCAATATTTCCAAGCTGCCGGACCTCTCGAATCTGATCGTCACCTTCTTCCAAAATTGCAAGCCCCTCTGTAGAAGATATCAAAAGAGAATTATTTGACGTGAACAGCATATCCCAGATGGATCCCCGGATAATCTCTTCCGCCCGATCACTCACAGGGCCAATGTCGATGAATTCCTTTGTTTCAACATTAAATTTCAACAGTGTTGAGCTCGTCCCAACCCATAAATTATTTTTATTATCTGCGGCTAATATATTACGTCCCGGCGTTTCATTTTCATCACCTTCAGGAAAAGGGTAGTGCACCATTTCTGACCGTTCGTTACCCAGCGCAGAGTGATCAACGAGATAGAGTCCATTCGTCGCAATAATCCACAATGTCTGTTCGTCAAGCAGTATTATATCGGATACGGCCCCCATTGACGGCAGTGAGTCGGGTGGCACCAAAAGCCGAAACTCTTCAGTAGCAGGGTTAAATAGATCAAGCCCGCCATTGGTGGCTACCAAGAACATCGATTCCTTGTACTCGATGAGTTTCGACACGATATTGCCGCTTATAGACGTGCTGTCATCAGAGTTTGCCTCGTAAGATACCGTCGAGTATCCGTTGTGGCGAGCCAAACCATTGTTTGTCCCTACCCAAATAAATCCCTTGCTATCCTGCATCATCGTCCAGACAAAACCGGACGGAAGGCCGTCACGCGGGGTAATGTGCCGGAATATATTATCCTGAGCCTGTGCAGAATATTGAATCATGGAGCAGATCAATAGTGCACCAATAAGAATATAGACCTGTTTAAAAATGAATTTCATGCGCTGAAGGTTAGCCTGATTTTGTTGTAAATACGATTTTTTCAGGCGGAATGGAATTAATAATCGTTACAAAATCTGATTTAGTCCGATCACTGGCAGCACTCTGTATTTTCTGAAACACAATACAGTTTTCCACTCTATAATTTTTAAATACCGTGGCAGAAGCAAAAATGATCTGGCTATGTGGATCAGTGTGGGTGCCGGGTTTCTCTTTTACCATGTATTAGAGGGCTTTGCAAAACCTAAACTTATTTTCGGTATTGGCAGGAATCCGGACCCTGCGCCGCAGGTATGTGTGAAAATTAAATTGTGATGAGCACAAGTATTGCTTGCCGTTTTGGCAATATCATTTCATTAGCCAAACTTTGTGTCAGCAATCAGTTCCTTGTAGGCGTGAACCATCGTCTCCTGAGACGCCCCGAGAAAGAACATTATAAACACGATTAAATTAACAATATTCACTTTCAGGTAGCTGTTTTCGTCGTATTTCCGGGCAGATACAACAGTATCCTTGGGAATAATTATGAATGCATCTCTTTTACGGAGGCGCCGGATAAACTCGAAGTCTTCCATGATTTTATAGTCGTCCCGAAATCCATCAAGCTCATAAAATAGCCGGCGGGTGATAAACAGCGTTTGATCGCCGCCCCTACACATCAGCCTGTCGAACCGCGTACAGTACGCATTTACTTTCAGCAGTGGATGATCGGAATCGAACGTGAATCTATAGCAGCCTGCCTGTTCACCATTTTTTATTGCTGTCCGGATGTCTTGCTGGAAGGTCTCGGGCGGCCTGGAATCGGCATGGACAAAATAGAGAATAGACCCGTTCGAATAGTCTGCCCCGGTGTTCATCTGAATGGCCCGGCCTTTCCCTGAAGATTCAAGGCAGGTATAGCCAAGGCTGCGAACTTTTTTTGCCGTTTGATCGGTACTGCATCCATCCACAACTATGATTTCCGTTGGGAATCCACGGCTGCATTCTTCTAGATATGCTACCTGACCTGAAATCTTATTTTCTTCGTTATATGCTGGAATAATAATGCTAAGTATCGCTGTATCAGCACTCTTGCTCTCACTCATTCGGTTTCCTTACTCTTTTGATATAGTAATGGGCCCGAAGTAGGCTTTTGTTGATTCACCGGTATTGTCGGAGTCTGTCATGATGGTTATTCCGCTTATGGATGGCGGATCTTCGCCATACACCATTCGGTAGTCCTCCAGGATATTCCGTTTTTCCGTGTGCCACTCGCCGGCCTGCTCATTACCCGACTTTACAACCACATACTGCACCCAGTCGGAAAAGGGGTTCGGGCCAGTATCGCCCACCTCATCCGGTTCATTACCCCACACATAATTCAGTGACCGGAGAGGTATTTCGAACGAGGTAAAGGTTTTATAGAGCCTGTATTTGATCCGTTCACCAAACCCAAGATTTGACGGATCGTAATCAAACGTTACATAAACGCGGGCGGCAAAATCATCTCCGTCTTTTTCTGTCATGTCGCCTGACGGCAACACGGACTCAATTTTCCATTCCCACTGAATGTGCCGGAAAATGGCGGGATCGGCCGTCAGCGGCGTTGTTACCGTAGATATCGCATTATCGCTGGAGGCAACGATAATAGGCTCGCCATCTTTTTCGCGGATTCCTTTTTTATAAACGGCCTCATCTTTCCTGCCAAATTTTGAATAACGGAAAACCCTGGCGTCTTCATCATCCGGATCAAATTCCGAGGGCTCAAGAGTGAACTCATTCACCTCTTCAGGATCAAGGATGATGCGATCATTTATCTCAGCGTAAAAAAGTGCGCCGGACAGGAATGAAAAGATTGTGACGGCCCAAAGTAGCTGACTATAATTCTTCATAAGAAAATGATGATTTTGTTACACATGCAAAACGCTATTTCCTGAACCTTCATACAGGAATACATTTTTCGTTAATGTTCACTTTAATAAATAGATATTATTGACTGAACATCTCACAAAACTGTTAAATAGATATGATAAAAGAGTATTTATGATGCCTACTGCCTATTATACGAAATATTTGCGCCTGCAGATGGTTCCTTCAACTACACTCTCTCTTATAAGCTGATTTGATACGTAATCCTAAGCACATTTAGTCTATTTTATGTCATCGAGAAAACCGGCCGACACAACAATACATAAGACGTCAAGACAAATATCATGGTTTTTGATGATGATCTTGTTCTCAGCAGGCCCCGGATTATTTTCTGCTGTCGCGCAGATTAGCACCAGTGGAGCTGAACCTGTGAAGGTAAATGATGTCAGATCCTATGCGGAGCTCTCAAAACAACTGGTAGAGACTGTTCGCGACGGCGAACCGCATTTTATGCTAACCCGAATACTCGCAACGGTACCGGAGGATGAACTGTATCAAAACCTCAATACGGAATCGGAAAAGAAGGCGTTCTGGATTAATATCTATAACGCTTACGTTCAAATTCTGCTGCTTGACAATCCTGAGCTTTTCGTTGACCGCAACAGCTGGTTTGGCTATAACTTCTTCTCAACACCCCAGGTGACAATCGCCGGTAAGGAACTAAGCTTCGATGATATTGAACACGGCATTATGCGGAGGTCAAAAATAAAAATCTCGCTGGGTTACCTTAACCAGTGGTTTGTGGATGATTTCATAGAGAGATTCTGGTGGGACGAAATCGACCCGAGAATTCATTTCGTGCTCAATTGCGGCGCAGCCAGCTGCCCCTATATCGCCCCGTTTGATCCCGACCGGGTAGAAGAGCAGCTACGAATCGGCGCCAAGGAGTATCTTGAAGATACCACCGATTATTACCCGGATGATAAAGAAGTAGAGGTTACACGCCTCATAAGCTGGTTCAGGGGAGATTTTGGTGGTGTTGACGGAGCTATTGAGATGATCAAATCCTACGGCATCATTCCCGAAGATGCCGATCCGTCGGTTGATTTTAAAGAGTACGACTGGACGCTGGAGCTTGGGAATTATAAGAAGCTTTGATTTTTTAAAATGAATCCTTTCAGGAGAGTCCTCACCTTAGTGCATTGGGCTTATTTAAATCCCGTTTTAAACCACGTCCCAATTGGTTCCGGCTGCCGGCTGAAAGGCTACATATCATAAAAGTTCTCGAAGAAAGCTTTGCAAGAGCAAGACTGAAAAGTAAAGGAAACCTGTTATCTATTCCCGTAATGTTATAACCAAAAGGGATTATGTTCTTTTAAAGTCATAACTAAAATAGATTATAATCCTGTTTAGTTATATATTGATAAATCATTTTCTCCAAAAAGATGACTCATGATCAAAAGACAGCTACAAGAAAAGGTGGAGGATCGGCTTTTTGACGGGAAAGCGATTGTACTTATTGGCGCCCGACAGGTCGGTAAAACAACACTGGTGAAACGAATATTGGAATCCCGAAAAACAGAAGCTCAGTTTTTTGATGGAGATGATCCTACTGTGCGTCGGTTGTTGGATGAACCAAATACAGAACAAATACGGCAGTTGATCGGTGAGGCCGGTATTGTTTTTATAGATGAAGCACAGCGTATACCAACTATCGGCCTTACCTCGAAAATTATAACAGATCAGTTTAAGGATAAGCAACTCATACTCAGCGGTTCTTCTGCATTTGATCTCAACAGCAGCATTCAGGAGCCATTAACGGGAAGGAAATGGAGTTTCAATTTATTTCCTGTCAGCTGGAAAGAGTGGCAGGATCATGTAGGATATTTAAAATCAGAGCAAGATTTAGAAAACCGCCTGATCTACGGCTTCTATCCGGACGTACTCAACCATTCTGTCCGGCCGGATGAGGTCTTGGATGAACTTGTTGAAAGCTATCTGTACAAAGATATTTTGAGCTATGCAGCCATCAGGAAGCCCTACGCAATCCAAAAACTGGTCCAGGCTATTTCATATCAGGTAGGGCAGGAGGTGGTGTATAAAGAGATTGGCGATTTGATTGGGCTGGATCCCAAAACCGTATCTCACTACATCGATATTCTGGAAAAGGGATTTGTAGTTTTCAGACTGCCGGCTTTTAGTAAAAATCTTCGAAATGAAATAAAGAAGAGTCAAAAAATTTATTTCTACGACAACGGTGTTAGAAATGCGGTTATCCACGACTATAATCCACTTGTAAATCGTACAGATAAAGGAGCCTTATGGGAAAACTTTTTGATCAGTGAACGTCTTAAACAGCTGCGATATGCTAAACGAAACACGAGGAGGCATTTTTGGAGAACCAAGCAACAGCAGGAAGTGGATTATGTGGAGGTATCAGGCAGTGATATCACCGGCTATGAGTTTAAATGGAATCCAAAAAGGAAGATCAGGTTTCCAAAGACCTTCACAAAAAACTACTCTCAAAATGTTTACGGCATCCACCGGGATAACTTCAGGGATTTTGTTATGCCTGAAGGTCTTCCCTGAATCGCACCTCGATATTTAATAATTCCGCGTCACTCGATAGTTCGAAAAACTCATCCGATGATTTTTTAACCGTTTCAATCCTCATCCATTATCTCCTGCATCTCTTGTTTCAGCGAGGCGAAATCAATCGGTTTTGTAAAGAACTCTTTGGCTCCGGAATCGATCGCTTGTTCTTGGTAATCGGAATCGCCATAGGCCGAGATCAGTCTCACCCGGACTTGTGGAAACTGAGATTTAATCTTGTTTAGAAGCTCCAGGCCCGACATCCCCGGCATGTTGATATCCGAAAAATATCCATCACTTCAGGGAGCTGAATGCTCTGAAGGCGGTCGAGCGCGTCCTGACCCGAAAAGGCAAATCCAGTTCAGTGAGCCCACTCCGAATCTCCTATCTGAATTTTTGACGGAACAGCATTTCCACATCGCGTTCATCGTCTACAAGTAAAAATTTCATCGGCTTTTCTATATCAGTTATTCACCGGTATTGTAAGTTTAAACGTGGTGCGCTTACCGGAAACAGAGTCTATTTTGATGTTCCCTCCGTGTGCTTTAATAATATCGTTAGTGATGGACAACCCAAGACCTGTGCCCTGTGTCCCTTTTTTGGTGGTAAAAAACGGCTGCAGAATCTTATCCTTCATCTCATCGGGGATGCCCGGACCGTTATCTTCGATGTCGATGGTTACTTCATTTTCGGTTTGATGGGTTCTGATTGTGAGTTTGGGCTGGTAATTCTCCAGACCTCCAAGGGTTTGAAACCCTTGGAGGGTTTTCTCCCGCATCGCATCAAAGGCATTATTCGCCAGATTCAAAATCACCCGGCTAAAATCCTCGGCAATCAGCGGCACCTCGCCTAAAGACTCATCCAGCTGCAGGTCAATATCAACGTTGATTGCCTCTTTTCCGGCTCGCATCCCATGAAACGCCAGGTTCACGTACTCTTTGATAAGTGAGTTGAGGGGAGTTGGTTCCATCTCACCATCGCCGCCACGCGAGTGCATGAGCATGGATTTAACAATGGAATCGGCGCGTGAGCCGTGTTTATGGATCGTTTTGAGGTTGGATTCGATGTCGTTGAGGATGTCGAGGATGAGGGCTTGTTCCGGCGCCTCACCGGACACACCCCGGCCACCGCCTTTGGCAATGGCGTCCATCCGCCGGCTGGCGGAGGGCTTTTCTTTCTCACTTTTCACTT
>Ga0209964_1000495_pt1 | contig 11191 bp, 10 predicted proteins | sample SalPonR2_B_D1_MG_FD_185705 | JGI IMG/M metagenome (GOLD analysis project Ga0209964, IMG submission 185705) | Salt pond soil microbial communities from South San Francisco under conditions of wetland restoration - Salt Pond MetaG R2_B_D1_MG... ... | reverse complement strand
GTACCTGACTGAGCTCGGGGCGATGTTTGCCGGGCTTGCGATTCTGGTTGGCTTTTTGAGTGGCGAAGGAGCAAGCGAAACCGCGAAGTCATTCAGTGAAGGCGCTGCCGAGCTGACAGGCACAGCGCTGCTGATAGGGTTTGCCCGCGCCATTGCCCTGTTGATGGAAGACGGGATGATTCTGGATACGGTTGTGTATGCCCTCGCGGCACCGCTGTCAGCTGTAGGAGCGGAGTTGTCTGCAGTGGGAATGCTTTTCATCCAGAGTGTCCTGAACTTTTTCATTCCCTCGGGCAGCGGACAGGCATTTGTGACGATGCCGCTGATGGCACCTATCGGGGATCTGGTGGGTGTGTCACGTCAGGTTGCTGTTCTGGCTTACCAGTTTGGCGATGGTTTGATGAACATGATTGTACCTACGAATGCGGTTTTGATGGGGATTTTAGGGCTGGCCGGAATTCCCTATGCCAAATGGTTCAAGTTCGTGTGGCCGGTGATACTGAAGCTGCTTGGTGCGGCTGCTATTACGATGGTAATTGCCGTTTGGATTGGGTATTCGTGAGATGAAACTTGATCAACGTCATCGCGCACCTGATGCGCGATCTCCCATCATCGCAAAGCGCGGAGTGTTGCCTTTGACAGGATTTACAAATTGAACAAGAATAGGAGATCCCGGCTCGGGGGCCGGGATGACTTCAAATGGCCCGGATTCTTATCAAAGTCATCGCGCACCTGATGCGCGATCTCCCGTCTTTGAAAAGTGGGGGGTGTTGCCATTGGCAGAACCTGTTGGTTGGGTGTGAATGGGAGATCCCGGCTCGGGGGCCGGGATGACTTCGACTGGTTCATAATCTCACCAACGTCATCGCGGGCCTGACCCGCGATCTCCTGTCTTTGTAGAGAGAGGTGCAGTGTAACTGGCATAACCTATTGGTAAAGAGTGAGTTGTAGACTCCGGATCTGGGCTGGATGACTGTGGCAAAAATAGTAGCATGTAAAATTAATTTACAATCTAAGTAACAAATCCAGAGAGTTCTCCGTAGAGGTGATGTATCAGTTTTAACAAAGAACTTCATTTCATTATGGCTACTTCAACAAAAAAACGGTTTCTTTTTTCGACTTTTCTATTGCTCATTATAACAGTGGGTGGATTTTTCTTCTACAGCTATTCAAACAATGAAACCGAGGTAAGCGAAGATGTGCAGACGGTTTCAGTTGAAACAGGAACCATCGTCGAAAAAGCACTTGCTGTCGGTACGATCGAGCCTGAAACCGAGATTGAAATCAAGTCGATTATTCCCGGTGTTGTAGACATCATCTTTGTCGAGGAGGGTCAGTACGTCAAAAAAGGCGATCCACTCGTTGAAGTTAGGCCGGACCCAACACCGTTAGAACTGGCAGAGGCTCAGCGGAATCTTGAAAGAACTCTCCTGGAGAAAAGAAATTTGGAGAATGAGCTGGAAAGATCTGAGGAGCTTAAAAAACGAAATTTGGTCTCGGATAGCGAATATGAGCAGGTTAAGGAGCAGGTAGATGATGTTAAGATCCGTGAACAGATCAACCGTGAGCGTTTGGAGCTACTTGAATCAGGCCGGATTACGATTGGCAACAAAACTATTGAATCAGTAATACGCGCACCGGTCGACGGCTATATTTTAGAGCAGCTTGTTGAAGTGGGAGACCCCATTGTTCCACTGACATCTTACCAGGCAGGAACACCTCTTATGAACATTGCTCAAATGGAAAACCTCCTTTTCAAGGGTACGGTGGATGAGATTGATGTGGGTAAAATTGCCATTGGACTTCCAGTGGACATCAAAATTGGTGCGCTGCCGGGTGTGATTGTGAAAGGGGAAGTGTCAAAAATTTCATTGAAAGCCCGCCAGGAAGATAATGCCACCGTATTTCCGGTAGAGATTGCTATCACAGATCGGGGCAGCACGACACTAAGGGCAGGCTACTCATCGAATGCAGACATCATCATAAAACAGAGCGTTGATGTTCCGGTGATACCTGAGCGACTCGTGCACTTCGATGACGATGGCAAGACAACTGTTCATATGCCTGGTGCGCAGCCCGGCGAACGAATTCCTGTGGATATAGAACTTGGTCTAAGCGATGCAATTACGGTTGAGGTTCTCTCAGGCCTTGAAGTGGGTGACAAAGTACTTGAACCTGAAGCGAAAACATTGACCATCCGCTGATCTAAGCACCCCGGGGTAGAATGATGAGATTATTTGAAATTATTGCTGAACTTTTTCGGAATCTAAATCAACAGCGGTTGAGAAGTTTCCTCACCATCTTTGGTATCATGTGGGGAACAGCTACGCTGATATTACTGCTGGCGTTTGGATTCGGCTTCAGAGATCAAACCATTCTTAATATGCGCGGAATGGGTGACCAGATTGCCATCATGTTTCCCGGCCAGACCACCAAGGCTTTCGAGGGGTACGGCATAGGCCGGCCCATTCGGTTTACGGAAGTCGACGTGGTTATGATGGAAAACCGGATTCCGGAAATAAAGGTTGCCACGCCGGAATATATTCAAAGCATGCAGCTTGCGAATATGGAAAAAAGGAGAAGCTCAAATGTGGGTGGCGTGTACACAGAATACACCAATATGAGAAACATATTCCCGCAACAGGGAGGGCGATGGCTTAACCAGGCTGATATGAATGAGCAGCGCCGAGTCATCTTCCTGGGAGACAAACTGGCTATTAATCTCTTCGGTGACGAGGATCCGGTGGGCAAGCAGGTATTTGTACAGCAGGCGCCGTTTACAGTTATTGGCGTGATGCAGGAAAAGACTCAAAACTCATCGTATTCACAGCGTGATGAAGACCGTGCGTTTATTCCGGCGACTACATTTTCAGCAATGACAGGTACCAAATATTTGAATAATATCATTTATTCGCCCGAAGACCCTGCACAGGCAGATTATGTTCAGGACAGAGTATATGAGACATTCGGTGCAAAGTACCGGTTTGATGCTTCTGACAGAGATGCGATTGGTGTCTGGGATACAAACGAATTCTGGGAATTCATAGACATCATGTTTTATTCCATAAACGGATTTCTCGGACTGATTGGATTTTTTACACTTGCCGTTGGAGGCATTGGCGTTGCTAATATCATGTTTGTGGTTGTTCAGGAACGTATGAAAGAGATCGGTATCCGACGGTCTGTAGGGGCAACCAGAATCACTATAATGGGCCAATTTTTTCTGGAAACTTTTATGATTGTAGGCGTAGGGGCCGGAGCTGGATTTCTGGTAGGCTGGGGCCTCGTTCAGGCCACTCAGAATCTGCCCATTCAGGATTTTGTCGGCACTCCATTTTTTGCCCCTGAGGTCGGAATTATTGCATTTGCCGTACTTGGGTTTACCGGTTTTACGGCCGGGCTGCTTCCTGCTTGGCGTGCAGCCAACCTGTCAATTATAAACTGCCTGAGGTAAGGGGAATGATTAAGAATTTATTTGGTGAATTTTTTGCAGATCTGAATAGGCAAAAGCTCCGCTCGTCTCTGACGCTGATTGCCATTGCATGGGGTACGCTTTCGGTTATCATCCTGCTGGCCTTTGGCCGTGGTTTGGGTAATGGACTTTTGAACGGAATGTTGGGTGCCGGTAATCAGGTGATGATTGTGTATGGCGGCCAGACAGGGATGAACTATGAGGGGCTTCCAATGGGCCGGCCGATTCGATACACGGAGGAAGATGTGGAACAAATTGCTAAGATTGTTCCTGGGATTGAATATTCTACTCCTACTTATGGCCGATACGGTACCCGACTTGAACATGATGGCAATATCACTACTACCTATATGGAAGGTGTAGGCCCCGATTTTGATATTATGCGAACCATGTATCCTGCCAGCGGAGGCCGTTTTATAAATGCTGCTGATATTGAGCAAAGCCGAAAAGTTTTATTTTTGGGAGACGAGATTGCTGTAACTCTCTTCGGGGATGAAGATCCAATAGGCGGTGAGGTTTTGTTGAATGGGGTTCCGTTTACAGTTATTGGTGTGATGAAGCCAAAAATGCAAACATCGATGAGTAACGGACCGGATGCCACCAGAGCAATTATTCCTTACCCCACGTTTAGAAATCTGTATGGAGATCGTACCGTACGATCGATTTTGGTAAGGCCAGGGTCACCGGAGCTTCAGCCGCAAGTTAGGGACGGAATTGTGAACTACTTGTCGGCTAAGTACAATTTCCATCCTGATGACGAAGAAGCCATACCGATTTGGGATTTCATTGAACAGGAAGAGCAAACGCGAATGGTTGCGACCGGCCTTGAATACTTTATGTTTACCATTGGCTTTTTCACTTTGATGATTGCAGGTGTAGGTGTCGCAAATATCATGTTTGTGGTAGTAAAGGAACGGACGCGTGAAATAGGGTTGAAGAAAGCGATTGGTGCCCGAAAGGTACATATTGTGAGTCAGTTTCTGTTTGAAGCTATTTTCATATCATTGATGGGTGGGGCATTCGGACTGGCAATTTCAACAGCAATAGTTGAGTTTGTGCTGTTTCTCGATTTAAATGAGGGCGCGGGTGAATTTCTTGGCCAACCCGAAATTTCAGCACTTTCAGTAATTGTCACTGGTGGGGTACTTGTGATAATAGGCGTGTTGTCTGGAATCTTTCCGGCGATTAAAGCTGCCCGGCTGGATCCTGTAGAATCACTTAGGTACGAGTAATTATTAGTTTGGCTTAGATTTTCTAATGTCTGCATCAACCAAAGAATTATTAGACGGTTGACGCAGACATTCATATTTTAGGCACTTCTACGAATAGTTCACCAAACTTTGCACTCCATGCTTAGCGAGATATTTCTATCGCTGTTTGCGGTTACATTTTTCGTTGCCCTGATTGCGTTCTCAGCATATGGGTACATGCTCTTTGTTTTGCTTAAAAACGGCTCTGAAAATCTCAGGCCGGGCTCCCCTTTTGAATTCATAGTCTTTCTCTGGAAACTGATGATATATTACGTTAGGAGAGCGATGGAGGGTTTTTTTGGACTGGAGAAAGGACGGGATCTTGATTTCGTAAAACGGTTTGACGGTGAAATCAGAAACGTGGAATCAGAAAGAAAACGGATGCTTTTGGCTTACCGGCTCTTCTCAACGGCATATATTCTTTTCTTTATTCTTTTGCTCTGTCTCTTTGTGGTCTTCATCTATCTGGTGATCGGGCCAGCGATGTAGATCAATAATCGAACGCTGATGTAGGATTCTATTCCGGTTCGAGTACTCAATCAATACAGATTAATCAAATAATAAAAAAACCCGGACGGTTAGCAACCATCCGGGCGTGATTGGGAACTCCATTTATGGGCCTTTAAAAGCCCGCTTTAAATCTTTCAAATTTATTTGATCAGCATCATCTTACGTGTGATCGTTGAAGATCCTGTGTTCAGTCGATAAAGATACATACCGCTTGAGAGCCGTGATGCATCGAAATTAACCGAATAGTTGCCGGCAGCCTGCTCACGATTAATGAGTGTGGCTACTTCACGTCCAACCATGTCAAAGACTCTCAGTGATACATCAGACTGCTGGGGTAATGAATATGAGATGGTCGTAGATGGATTGAAAGGATTTGGATAGTTCTGCTTTAACACGAACTCGTCCGCAATTTCAGCATCCGTCTCATTTGATGTGACAACACCTCTTTCAAGTGTTACAGAGGAGCCTGTGCCTACATTTAAACCGCTGCCATCAGATGCCGTTGCACGGTGCCATATTGTAACACTGGCACCTGGATCAACACCAAGGGTTTCGAGAAGTCCATCAACTGTTCCGATAGTAAGAGGGAGTGAAGCCTCACTTCCTGCCGATGCAGCAAATGCTATACTGCTAAATTCGCTGTCAAGTGCTATTTCCCAGACATAGACGACGGGATCGCCATTCGCATCCTCAGAAGAGGTCCACATAGGCTCGAAAGCGGCACTGCTTTCACCTTCTACCGTAACCGTTGCCCCGTCAGCCGGCGCTGTAATTTCAGGTGCTGTAGCGGGAGCGACATTCGGAGCAAGTAATACCTGTCCCCTGACTTCGCCGCCCGGGTTATCAACCGAATGCACATTTGCATAGAGGCCTGCGGTTACAAGGGCAGTAACTTGTTCAGTGGTCATATCAAAGGTGTTATCCGCAGCGCTGTACGTACCGCTCCGTGCATCAGTCTCAGAATCAAGTGCTGGATCAAGTGCAATGGCTACGCCACCATTAGTGCCTGCAGCACCTGTGTGAAGGTGTGAACCTGCCGCACCAATATAATTGCTTTCAAGACCGCTGAAGCTGCCGGTTGCGGTAATGGTTCCACTATTTCTGAATTCAAAGGCAAGGCCTCCGGTGGCAGCTGTTGTTACAGGCTCAACTTCCGATGTACCTGTCAGCGATGTTGTGAAATAGTGCTGAGAGAGTGGGAGGAGTTGTCCTCGAATCTCCCCACCGTCTAAATCGGCGGTATGAACATTCACGTAGAGTGCTCTGCCTACAAGCATACCGACTTGTTCAGTAGAAGGTGTGAAGTCATTATTATTCGGTAAATAGGTGCCACTTCGTAAATCAGTTGCAAGGTCAGGAGTGAGCGCAATTTCCACGCCACCATTTTGACCCGCAAGGCCGTTATGTAGATGTGAACCAACGCTGGTATTATAATCAGATTCCAGCCCACCGAATGATCCGGTTGCATTAATCGTCCCTGAGTCAGCATACCATTCAACCATCACAGCTCCGGTCGCCTGGCTTGCGTTTTGTGGGATTTCGTTCATGCCGGAAAGCGGAGCATAAAAATAAATATTGGCTTCAGGTACTACTTGACCTCTTATTTCACCGGAGGGATTATCCTGTGTGTGAATATTCAGATAGTGACCGCGATTTGAAAGTGTTTCAACAACAGAAGCATCTACATTGGTGAATGTATTGTTCTCGGCCGTAAATACACCTGATATTCCATCTTCCCCAATTGTTGGATCAAGTGGGATTTCTACCCCGCCTGTTTGCCCTGCAAATCCTGTATGCAAGTGGGAAGCAGCGTAATCTGATCCAAGACCAGTAAAAGAGCCCGTAACGACCAAGTCAGTTCCGTCATACTCAAGTGAAAGACCGCCTTGGGCCGTACTTATGCTAGAGGAGGGTACTCTATGTCCACCAGATGCATATGTTTGAAAATATGTTTTACCGGCTGGAAGTATCTGACCGCGTAATTCGCCAGATGGATAAGCGTCAGAATGAATATTCACGTAGAGCTGTCTGGTCCTCATTGCGTCAATTTGTTCGCTTGTGAGGGTAGCAGTCTCGTCAAATGTACCGGCTGTATCATTATCGCTAAGAGTTGGATTTAGTGGAACTGCCACACCCCCATTCTGCCCGGTAAATCCAAGATGGATATGTGCACCTGTTCCACCAATCGGATTGAGCGGAGCAGATAAATCTTCAAAAGAGCCAGTGACAACGAGTTCCGTGCCATTGAGCGTCAGTGTTACCATTCCACTTGCCGTCGTAAATACAGGTGAAACTTCATTTGCACCGCTTAAAAAGGCGCGGTATTCTTCTCCTTCCTGCGCGAAAAGAGTACTTACTGTCATTATTAAAATCAGCACGGCCGAAGCGATAAGTGCTGAAAATTTGGTTAATGTAGCTTTTCTCATAAGTTGCCGGTTTAGTTAAGATTAAAGTTGCTTTGTATTTTATCTTGTATTTTAAATTGAATAAATGAGTTGACCGTTCCTCTGATTAAAATTCAATACGTTAAAAACGATACAATTCAAATTTTTAAAATTGGTTTTGATCAGGAAAAAAATAGTAGAAAGTTCATTGCAACTAAATGAACAAGTCATCATCACCCATTTGTCAATACCTGTATTTAGACAAAAGGGTTGCCTCTGTTTAAGAGAAAATCCGAATACTTGTTTTGATTGCATTTTAACAATCATTTTTTGGTACAATAATTCAGTGATAAAACGGTAGTTTTGAAAATTTTGAGTCAGCTAAAAAAGGGGGATCAACGGTGAAAAAATTCTTGAGATATTTAATGGGAATCTTGTTTGTAATGGCAGGAATTAATCATTTTATCGATCCTGCGGCATACTATCCGCTTATTCCGCCATATTTGCCCCAGCCGGAATTATTAAACCTGATGTCGGGTGTATTGGAGGTGCTGTTTGGTATTGGATTAATGACAGAAAAATTCAGAAAAGCATCTGCCTATGGTATTATAATCCTAATGATCCTTTTCATTCCGGCGCATGTTCATCATATACAGATGGATGGGTGTGTTTCAGAGAACATCTGTATACCACTATGGGCCGCATGGGTTCGTTTAATAATAATACAGCCACTTATAATTTTATGGGCGTATTACTGCCGTAGATAGGTGGGTTTGAAAATGTATTATTCAGATTTATAGAATAAATAAAAAAACCTCCAAGGTTTCTTAAAACCTTGGAGGTTTAAGTGAACGGGACTATTTAATCTTCTGAAGGCCTGAAATCCTGAGGCTTTGATGGTTTGTTATCCAGAATCTCTTCTATCGCATCAATAACATCATCAGTAAGCAGATCGACCTTATCGATTGCTTTCATATTCTCTTTTACCTGCCCGGGTTTAGAGGCACCGGTAATCACGGTGCTCACATCCTTGTTTTTCAGACACCATGCAAGCGCCAGGTGTGGCATGCTGATTCCCAGATCATCGGCTACATTGGCCAGTTTACCCACTTTTTTAAGTCGCTGTTTGCCTTCTTCACTTTCAAGAAGAGACTCTTTCAGCCATTCATACTGATCCATAGATAGACGGCTGTCATCAGGAATACCATCGTTATATTTTCCTGTAAGCAGTCCACTGGCAAGGGGGCTCCAGATTGTGGTTCCTAACCCTATATCATCATATAGTGGTTTAAACTCGCTTTCAACCTTGTCCCGATGAAACATGTTGTACTGCGGCTGGTCCATTAGCGGTGGCCTGAGATTATATTGGCGGGCAACCTGATATGCTTTTTGGATTTGTACTGCACTCCACTCACTCGTTCCCCAATAAAACGCCTTGCCTGATTTAATGACCTGATCCATTGCACGGACTGTTTCTTCGATGGGGGTGTGGAGGTCAGGCCTGTGGCAAAACACCAAATCAACATAGTCAGTCTGCATCCGTTTTAATGCAGCATTTGTACCTTCAATAATATGTTTGTAGGAGAGACCTGTATCATTTGGCCCATCGCCGCCCCAGAAGATTTTAGTTGAGAGTACGAGGTCAGACCGGTTCCAGCCGGCTTTCTTAATTATATTACCCATCATGGTTTCAGACTGACCACCCGCATAGGCTTCAGCGTTATCAAAAAAGTTTACTCCGGCGTCGAACGCTTCCTTCATGCAGTCAAATGCGACTTGTTCATCGACTTGGTCACCAAAGGTAACCCAGGATCCAAATGAGAGTGCTGATACTTTAAGTCCCGATCGTCCTAAATATCTGTATTTCATAGTGTTTGGTGTTCTTTAAGGTTTATATATATCAACGTGATAAGCGCAATTACCGTTCTGATTTTTGAAATGTACCAGCTAATGAATACTGATGTTAAAGTGTGAAAATTAGTGAACAAAAATTCATCAGAAATTTCAAAGTTTAGCTGATTAAGATTAGGCGGAATTTGTTTTATCTTCAAACTTATGGACATTATTTACCTGATTACCGGCATCTTGCTGCTTACAATTGGCGGCGAAATATTGATACGCGGAGCACTGTCCGCATCAAACCGTATGAGTATTTCACCTCTGCTGAGCGGCCTGCTCATCGTTGGTTTTGGTACATCATCGCCTGAACTTGCTGTTTCTATTGAAGCAGCCCTAAGCTCGAGTCCTGATATTTCTATTGGGAATGTGATAGGAAGTAACATCAGTAACGTACTGCTCATTCTTGGAATTTGTGCTATAATAACGCCAATGGCCGTAAAACCGTCAGCTTTGAGCAGGGATGGAGCCGTGGTTCTGGGTTCAACACTTGTACTTATGGTCATGATTGCCGGAGGAATTCTTGGCCGGCTGGATGCAGCTATTCTTCTCACACTGCTTGCAGCATATCTATTTTGGGCTTATCGAAGCGAGAAGGGCTCACCCGATAGCCCGGCGGCAGAGGTCCACATAGCGGAAGCAGAAGAGATCAAGAAAAAACCATCGGGAATTCCGGTAATTATTCTTTCAATTGTTGGAGGCTTAATACTTTTGATTGGCGGATCAAACGTTCTTTTAAAAGGCGCTATAGGAATAGCGGAATCATATAATATTTCTGAAGCAGTGATTGGGCTGACCCTGGTGGCTGTAGGCACGTCTCTTCCGGAGCTGTCAATTTCTGTTTTGGCGGCGTTTCGAAAACACACCGATGTGGCAATTGGTAATATTCTTGGCAGCAACATTTTTAATGTGCTTGGAATACTCGGAGTATCAGCATTTATGCAGCCTTTAACGGTGAATACACGAATCCTAGCTTTCGATCAGTGGGTGTTGCTTGGACTATCTCTTCTAATCATGCTATTTCTTTACACGGGTCGAAAATTAAGCCGCTGGGAGGGAGGTGTTCTTTTCCTGGGTTACGTTGCTTATATACTGGTTAGTTTTACTCTGTTTCCTGGCTGAGAAAAAGAATAAAGGAATCGTCGATATAAACTTTCATCATGACTATCTTGAATAACCATTAAATTCTGACGCAGTAACCTGTCTGTTTATGCGTTGGTGATCAAAACAGGTGGTCAGACATATTTAATAATAATTTTAATAAGGTTTTAGAACACATAATGGATTTAAAAATATCAGGTAAAGTATTAAAGATTTTGGAAATGCAATCCGGAGAGAGCAAGAATGGACCATGGAAGAAACAGGATTTTATTCTTGAAACACCTGGTAAGTATCCACGGAAAGTTTGTGTGACACAGTGGGGAGATCAGATAGATCAAAATAATGTCACTGAAGGTGAAGAAATTACTGCATTTATCGATATCCAGAGCCGTGAATATAAAGGGAACTGGTACACGGATGTAAAAGCCTGGAAAGTTGAAAAGGGAGCGGGCGGTGATCAGCCCATGAATCCGGATGATAATGTCATTGATCTGGGCCCTCCCGTTGATGAAGATGATGTGCCTTTTTAACCCACTCCTCTGTCTACTCTACCTACCTTGCGGAAAGGCGCTGCGGCG
>Ga0209964_1000477_pt1 | contig 11316 bp, 7 predicted proteins | sample SalPonR2_B_D1_MG_FD_185705 | JGI IMG/M metagenome (GOLD analysis project Ga0209964, IMG submission 185705) | Salt pond soil microbial communities from South San Francisco under conditions of wetland restoration - Salt Pond MetaG R2_B_D1_MG... ... | reverse complement strand
CTGAGCGTCGTGAAAAGCCACGACTTGACCGCACGCACATCCTTGAGCGAATCCAGCGAACGCCAGGCGCGCAGCAGTGTTTCCTGCACCAGGTCGTTGGCTACTTCGCGGTCGCGTGCCAACCACACGCCAAACCGATACAAATCTTCGGTATAGGCGCCGACGAGTTGTTCGAACTCGAGTTTGCGGTTTTGTGCCGTCATGCTGAGCTCCTGAGTGTGTCGGTATCGATATGCCGAGCACAGTCTGCACGCATGCAACCGCTTCGAAAATCGGGGATTCTACGTATAGCGCCAGCCGGCTCAGGAAGCGTCGGGGCTCTCCAGGGGCAGCACCATGCGCACCAGGTCGGCGGCATTGGTCGCTTCCAGCTTGTCCAGCACGCGCCCGCGGTGCAGCTCGACGGTACGCACGCTGATATCCAGATCGTCGGCAATCTGCTTGTTGAGCCTGCCGTCGACGATGCCGCGCAGCACATCGCGCTCACGCGGGGTGAGCTGATCCAGGCGCCGACGAATCTCGATCATCTCCGCTTCGGTCCGGATGCGCCGGGCATCGAGTTCGAATGCACGCGCGATGCGTTCCAGCAGCACGTTGTCGTCGAACGGCTTTTCGATGAAATCCAGGGCACCGGCATTGACCGCGCGCACCGCCATTGGAATGTCGCCATGACCGGAGATGAACACCGCCGGCATCGCCACGCCGCGTTTCTTCAGTGCCTGGTGCAGGGCGAGACCGTCCATGCCAGGCATGCGAACATCCAGCAGCAGGCAGCCGCGCGCATGTGCATCGAGGGTCTTGAGCATTTGCCCCGGCTCGCCGAACGCTTGTACCGCGATGCCTTCGGCCTCGAGCAGAAAGGCAATCGCCTCGCGCACGTCCCGGTCGTCATCGACCAGATACACCGTTGATTCGTACGGGTCGATCATCCCGCCGCCGGCCATCTGTCGCTTCCTCCGAAAGTCTTCATTGTTTATCAAGCGCTGCCGGCAATCCGATGCGGATCACATGCTGATCGCCCTCCTCTCGCAGCGAAAAGTATCCACCCTCGGATTCGAAGCGGTCCAGCCGCTCGATCCAGCCCAGCCAGTCGCGGTTTCGGCCTGGCGATCTTTCGGCCGCAAGCGACCGACGTCTGTCGGCGTGCACGCGGAATTCGATCAAGACCAACCCTTTCCCGGCATCGAGCCGGCAATCCAGTTGCAGGCCTCCGCTGCGCTGGGTGCCGTTCTCAACGGCCAGCTCGATGCTGATATGCAGCGCCAGCAGCACGACCCGTTCGAGCTCGGCCTCGGATACCAGCACCGGCGGCAAGCCGGATTCGATGGTCTTGCGCAACCAGATCCGGCGGCTGGCCAGTTCCCGGCCGGCCTCGCCGAGGCACTGGTGGACGAAGCTTTCCACCTCGGTTTGCGGCAACGCCGTGCCTTCGCCCCGGGGCCGGACCGAGCGTGCGGCACGCTCGGTGCCCGAGACAATGCCCTGAAGTGCTCGCCGAAGCGTCGCCCGGTCGCCGTCGGGCAGTTCCCTGGCCAGCTGACGGGCCGCGGTCTGGGCATAAGTCCGGATCGCGGTCAACGGCTGGTTCAGTTCGCCGGCGATACGCGTTTCGGCGTCCTCGCGCGCCCGAGCTTCGCCCGAACGTGCAATTCGGTTCAGGCGCTCCGAGCCCTGCCTGGACAAGCGCTGGTGCTCGGCCCGCACCGCGCTGACCGACAAGGCGACAAATGCCGTGAGACACAGCTTGATCAGCACCAGCAGTCGTTGGTCAGGATCGGCGGCATGATCGAACGGCCCGAACGACAGCGAGGCGCAGATCGCGCCGGCCAGACCGGCCACAGCCACAGCGATCGCAACCGTGCGCGCCGACTGGAACATCGCAATGATCGCCGCAGCGACCAGCACAGCGTAGGAAAGCGAAGTCGTCAACTCCGGATCCAGCCCCCGCATCTGGCTGGTCGTCATCAATGCCACCAGGACCAGGATCATGACGTACCCGTCCGGTCCGACCCTGGAATGGTGCTCGCGCAGGTGCGGGCGCGCCATGAGCACCAGTGGCGCCATCAGTATGCATCCCGTCCCCATCGCCAGCCACGCGCGTGCCGCCGAACCGAGCGTGAAGCCCGCGATACCCTGATGCAGCACCACCGCGGCCATGGCCGAAACCAGCGCCATCAGACCCGGACCGAACACCACCAGGATCAGAAAATCCCGGAACCGGGCCAGGTCGGCGGTAAATCGCAGTCGTCGCATCAACACGACCGCAGCGAAAATCATGACCGCCTGAGCGCCCGCCACGCCAAGCGCCTCGACCGTCGGGATGCCGGACAGCAGGTTCGCCCCGGCCGCGGCAATCGCGACCGCCGGCAACATGCCGATTCCGCAGCGGCATACCGCACCCAGTCCGATGCCGGCGCCCAGCGACGCCGCCGGCCAGACCGCCCATCCCTCTGGACGATCCAGACCCAGCACGAGCGTCAGCAATGCCGTTGCCGTGTACAGCAACAGCAGCACGACATGCGCGGTCGGGCCGGGCGCAGCGTGCGGCCAGTCGACCTGGAGCAGACCCGGCGAATTGGCGGACACAGTTCGCATTGCGAATCCAGACCGTCAACATGTGTCGTTGCTTGCATGCCTGCAATCGCCGACACGATATTCGGATGGGCTCGTGTTGGCGCCAAAGAGCGGGATCGCGTTGCCTGAGGTCTCTTCCCTTTGAGCCGATCGGTGGCCAGGAAGCGAAACCAATCCAGTAACTCATCAGACACTGACCGCGCTTGTCCCGGGGCCTGGAACGCACAGCACAGCGCCGTCGAGCCGCCCGGCCAGCGCCTCGAGCTGTGCCGGATCGAAGCGCTCGGGTTGGCCGAGAACCAGGAGCGTCGGTGCGATGGCCGCAATGCGTTCGAACAGCGCCCGGCCATCGCCACCGACCAGTTCGTGGATGTCTGAGGCACGCGCGCCGACAAGATCGGCCAGCTCGGCTTCAAGCGAAGACAGTTGCGCCCGTCCGGTTGCCCGGATCAGGACCTGCAGCGGTTGCTCCGGTGGCGTCAGTTCCAGCGCGCGACGCACCACCGGCACCGCGGACGGAGAATTGTCGAAGACCGCCAGCACGCGTTCGGCTGGCGCCCGGGCCGGCCCGATGAACATGACCGGAAAATCGGATTCTGTCAGCAGGCGTCTCGCCGTGGAGCCCAGCCGTCGATAACCGGGCTGCATTCCGGTCCTGCCTAGCGCAAGCAGTTCATGGCCGGCGCAGGCGGCCAGCAGTTCGCGAGCCACCCGACCGCGTCGGGTCCGGAAACTCCAGCGAAGATCCAGCGAGACCGCGATCGCCTCCAGTTCCTTTTCCAGCAGCAGGGCCTGGCGCGCCAGGTCGCGTTCCATCGTATCCGGGGAGAGTGCACGCCCGGCGCCACCGCTGGCCGAAAGCTCGCGCGCGAACGGCAAGGCCGCCAACTGCAACAGGTTTTCGTCCTGAATGAACAATCCTGACAATTCGGCGTCGATGCGACGCGCCAGCTCGGCGGCACGCGCCAACGCCGCCCGGCTGCCCATCGATGTATCCAGCGCCACAAGGATCCGTCGTCCGGCCGGGCTCATTCGCGCGCATCCGTGCCATGTTGCTTGGCGCTGTGCTTCCAGCGGCGCGCGTGTTCGGCAAACTCGAGCAGCCGATTCTGGACCAGGTGATTGACCGTGCCCTCCGGAAAGCGTCCCCGTTCATCCCTTGCGCCGGCATCGCGGCCGGTGACCAGGCTCAGCCCTTCGTCTATCGTGCTGAACGGATAGATATTGAATCGGCCGTCGCGCACCGCCTGCACCACGTCGGCGCGCAGCATCAGATGCTTGACGTTGGATGCCGGTACTAATACGCCCTGCCGGCCGGTGAGGTGGTGCTGCTCGCAGGTATCGAAGAATCCCTCGATCTTCTCGTTCACGCCGCCTATGGCTTGAACCCGCCCGTACTGGTTGGCCGAACCGGTTACCGCAAGCGCCTGTCTCAGCGGCACCCGGGCCAGTGCCGAAAGCAGCGCGAAAAGCTCGGCCGCGGTGGCCGAATCGCCCTCTATGCCCGAGTAGGTCTGTTCGAATACAAGACTCGCGCCCAGCATCAGCGGAAAATCCGGGGCGTAGTGCGCGCCGAGATAGCCGGTCAGCGTCATCACGGCCTTGGAAAAGATCGGTCCGGCAAGCTTGACTTCGCGCTGGATATCCTTGATCTCGCCATCGCCCAGCCGCACGCGCGCGGTAATCCGGGACGCGTGGCCAAAATTCACCTGCCCGGCACTGCTCACCGAAAGCGCATTGATCTGGCCCGTCCGCTCGCCGTCGGTCTCGATCAGCAGGGTGCCGCGCCGGATCGCCTCCTGTATCCGTTCCGGAACGCGACCGGCCCGGTAGCGACGCGCCTCGATGGCTTTTTCCACGTCGTCGCGGGCGATCGCCGGACGCTTGTGCTCACGCGCCCAGAAATCGGACTCGCGCAGCAAATCGGTAACGTCCTGCAAGTGCACCGACAGGCGCTCGGCGTCCTCGGCCGCGCGCGCGGCCTGCTCGATCACCCTGGCCGTGGCTTCGCGGTCCAGCGGCAGCAGTTCGGCCTGCCGGCCCTGGGTTGCAATCATGCGCGCATACAGATTCTGGCTGTCTTCGGTCCGCGGCATGTCGTCTTCGAAATCAGCGGCGACCTTGAACAACTGGCCGAACTCCGGGTCGTACCTGTTCAACAGGTAATAAAGCAGCCTCGACCCGACCAGGATCACCTTGATGTTCAGTTCAAGCGCCTCGGGCTCCAGCGACACCGTGTCGATGAGCGAAAGCTCCTGGCCCAGCGATTCCACCTTGAGTTGACTGGAAAACAGCGTTCGCTTGAGACTCTCCCAGGCAAACGGCTGAGCGAGTAATTTCCGCACCTCAAGCACAAGATAGCCGCCGTTGGCTCGGTGCAGCGCGCCACCCTTGATCAGGGTGAAGTCGGTAAAAAGATTGCCCATGTGCGACATATGCTCGATGCGCCCGAACAGGTTCTGGTGGCTGGGGTGGTTCTCGAAAACGACCGGGGCACCGCCGGTATCGCTGTTTTCGACCAGCACGTTGACACGATAACGGCGGAACGATCCGTGGTTGTCCTGACCCAGGCCAGGCATCGCCATCGCCTGCTCGCCGCCCTCTTCTTTAAGGAAATCGTCGACGTTGTCGATCACGTCCTCGACCACCGCATCCAGGTATTCGAGCACCTCCGGCTGGTCGCGCCAGCTCCGATGCATGTCCTCGGTCAGGTTTTCCACTGCAACCCGGCTGACATCGCGATCGAGCTCGCGAATCTTGCGCTTGCCCTTGCGCTGCCATCGCGGCACCTGGTGGATGATCTTTTCCAGATCTTCCTCGAGCTTCTCGATCTTTTCACGGAACGCCTCGCGCTCGGCCTCCGGCAGCTTGTTGAACTCCTCGGCGGGCATAACCTCGTCGTCGTCCTTCTTCGGCGCAAACGCCATACCGCGATTGGTGCGAATCAGCACCACGCCCTGTTGCTTGGCTTTCTCGTTGAGTTTCTCGAAAGGTTTGCCCTGCTCTTCCTCCAGCGCCTCTTCCAGCTCCTTGCGTCGAGCCCGATACTCTTCGCTCTCGAATGCCGCCGGCAGCGCCGCCTGCAGATCTTCAATCAGCTGCTTCATATCGTCTCGCAGCTGGACGCCTCGCCCGGGCGGCAACGCCAGTGCCGCGGGTTTGCGGCTGTCGCGAAAATTGTTGACATAAAGCCAGTCCGGAGGACAGGACTCGCCGGCCGCACGCGCGTGGAGAAACCGGTCGACCAGCGCGCGCCTGCCCGATCCCGGCTCTCCCAGCAGATAAAGCCCGTAACCGTCGCGCGGCATTCCGATCCCGAACCGGATCGCCTCCATCGCGCGCTTCTGGCCCAGCTCCCGGGGGAGATCCTCCAACTCCTCGGTCGTCTCGAAATTGAAACCCGAAGGATCGCAGCGCTGGTAAAGCGCATCGGGCTCAAGTGGCTGTATTTCAGACATTTTTCGATCTCCGGCAGGATTCGCGCTTGAAAGTTCTGGCAACACGACAATCCTCGGCGAAAACAGCCGGGGTCGACTTGAGCGAGATCAACCTCGGTTCGAGGGCTGAACGGTGACCTCATGCAACGGCGCGGATCGTTGTTCGGAGCTTCCTCAGCGGCACTCCGGCAACGCCAGCAGACTTTCGCGAAGCTTGTTGGCGGCATCCCCGGCTTCGACGAGGATACGATCCACACGGTTGAAATGCAGCAGACGGACACCGGGCAATTCAGGCTTGATATAGATATCAGGCAACGTGTGCTCGGCCTTTTCGCGCACGATGGACTGCTGCATGATCTCGAAGGTGCTGAACAGCAGGTCGGTAATATTCGGTTTGCCGTCACGGCTCTCGCGCCGGGTACCGGAGACGTCGATGGCCACCACGATATCGACGTCCTCGACCAGGTCCAGCGGCAGGGGATTGGACGCACCGCCGTCAATCAGCAGCTTGTCTTCGAACTCGACCGGAGCGAATACGCCCGGTACGGCCATGCTGGCCTGTATGGCGGCGAGCAGATCACCTTCACGGAAAACGTAGGCCTCACCGCTCCAGTAGTCGGTAGCCACGATGGCCAGCGGCACATCCAGTTCGGCGAAGCTGCGGGCATCGAACTTTTCGGCGATGAATTCGATGAAGCCGGACGAATCGATGAAACTGCCGTTGGCGAGGTCGATTTCCACCAGTTGCTGCAATCCGGGCGCGCCATTGTCGGTCAGCAATCCGGAAAACGGGTTCAGCGCCGAATCGCCGAACTCCTGGAAAAGCTGCCGAATCTCGGACGATTCGAGGCCGGCAGCGTGCAATGCGCCGATGATCCCGCCAATGCTGGTGCCTGCGACCTTCACCGGTTTCAGTTTCAGCGCTTCGAATACCTCGAGCATGGCGATATGCGCGAGCCCGCCGGCACCGCCGGAACCCAGCGCCAGCCCGATTCGTGGTGGCTCGCACTGATCTGCCGAAACCATCGAAGACAGCAACAGCAAGCTGGCCGCGATCCGGCGGGTCGATCGGACGAGTTCATTCATCGCAGATCCAGTAGCGCGAGTTCAGGCGCTCATGATAGAGCCTTGGCAATATCAAGGGCGCACGGCCTGCATTTCACCGTCGAGCCGCCACGCAAGCAGGCTGGCGGCGGTCAAGGTTCCAGCGACAGCGCCGGACGAAAGCCGGTGTGATCGTTGTGAAAAGTACCCGACGGCCGCGTGCGACTGGCCGAACGCAGCTTGCCCTCGGAGTTGCGCCAGGAGCCGCCGCGCAGCACGGCCCGGCTGCAGTCGCCTTCTATCCATGCGCTACCGTCAGTGGGCGCACCATCGTAATCGGCATTCCAGCAATCAAGCGTCCATTCCTGAACGTTGCCGAGCATGTCGAACAACCCGAACGGGTTGGGCGCAAAGCTGGCCACCGGAATGGTCTGGCCCAATTGTGCGCCAGCCGGGCAGTCGCCCGAAGGCAGGCGGGCATCGAAGTTGGCCTGCAACGAAGTCAGGCAGTTGCCGGTATGAAACCGGGTCGTGGTGCCGGCACGCGCCGCGTATTCCCACTCGGCTTCGCTGGGCAACCGGTAGCGCCGGCCACTGACATCGGACAGCCACCGGACGTAAGCGCCGGCATCTTCCATGCTGACGTTGATCACCGGCCGAACCCCCTGCCCCCAGCCTTCGTCCTGGGGTAGATAGTTGCAGGCGCCGGCCTGGACGCAATGGCGGTACTGATCGAAAGTCACTTCGGTGCGTGCCAGCGCGAATCGCGGCACCGTCACCCGGCGCTGCGGCCCCTCGGTGTTCGCCCGCAGAGGTGCGTCGGGCGGGCTGCCCATCACGAATTCGCCACCGGGAATCACGACCATCGCCGGACATTCCGGGCAATCGACGAAGATGTCACCGGGTTGCGGCGGCCACCGTTGAAGATCGCGCAATGCAGCCAGCAGCGACGAGTCCAGCGGCGTGTCTTCCGGCTGCCGATTGGATATCCGGTAGTCGCGAATCTCGGCGGCCGTTCCGGCATCGATGGCCCCGCTGACCTCGATGTCGCGACCAAGCCGCACCAGCTCGCGCTGGATCGATTCGATCAGTTCGCGCCGCGCCGCATCGTCCTGCAACGCTTCGATCCGCTCGCGCGCTGCCGCGACGTGCCGGCCTTCCGGATACGCCTCAAGATAACGCATAAACGCCTCACCGGTATCGGCCGCCTGCGCCTGGCGCCAGATTTCGTCTTCGGCCGCACGCCAAGCAGTCTCCAGCTCGCGCAGGAAGCCCGCATCGACGATACCGCGACGCGGCAATCCCCGGCGGTCTTCTAATGCCGAGATCGCCTCGCGCGTGGCATTATCCAGATCGCCGGACGCTTCGACATCGTAGCCGAGTATGGACAAGTAACGCTGGGCTTGGCGTGTTCGCGCCCGCTGCTCGCGCGTCGCGGCCTCGCGCGCGGCAGTCTCGCGCGCGGCGAGCGATGCGAGTCGATCGCGGGCAAGCTCAATCCGGTCACTGTTCGGCCACTGCTCGACAAAGGTCCGGTAGCTTTGTGCAGATCCCGATTTTTCCGCGCGTTGCCAGGCCGACTGCTCGGCCGGATTCACCCGGGAAGAATCATTGCCGAGAATCACCGCGGCAACAAGAACAATCACGATCAGCAGCGTAACGGTACCTGCAATCATCTGCTTGATCGGAAACTCGTCGTCCTCCGGTTCCGACGGTAGGCGGTCGTTTCCGTCCCCGGCCTCCGACCATCGACCCGGCTCCCGAAGCGATCCGGGTCGACCGCCGGTGCCGGAGCCGTCTTCATCCTCGGTCGGTCCTGATTCGGGATGCTGTCGGGCCCCTTCAGCGGAGTCACCCGGAATCGGCATCGCAGATCGGCGGTCGGTGACGATCTCCGATGCCGTGGACAACGAAGATTGGCCCGGCGGCTCGCTGATCGACGACCGTTCACCCGCCACGATTTCAATCAGGTCCTCACGCTTCCAGTCCAGTGCGACGGCACGATCACGATAGTCGTTCAACCAGGACAGCGACTCGCCCTTCGAAGATCTGGCCCGCGCAGCCACTTCACACGCCAATTCGTGCTTGTCGGCCAGTCGCGAATCACCTTTCAGGACGCGATCGATTTCGCCGGCGATTTCGATCGGGCTGGCCGAATACACCTTGCGCAAACGATCAAAGTCCGCTGAACGAACCTGGCCGTATGCTTCGATCAATTCGGTGATTTCCTTGCCCAGATTTTCCACGTCAGCCCGGATCCGCTTTCAATGTAATTAATTTTCCCCTGTTTGCATTATAAGGACCCACATCGTTATCGGCAGTACCAGCAAAGACTTTGTTGACATTTCCTGACGGCAGCCACCGTCTGCACCGATCTCGAAATTCGATCGCTGAAAAGGCCCGGAAACGTGCGACCGGGGCCATCGACCGGTACAAGCCGCCGAATGCCGGCTTGCAATTCACCGCAGGGTAAAAAAAGCGGTCTGGTATTGCCCGCAAATCAAACGTCGGCCGTGTCGATTCGACGAACTGAAGTCAACCGATTGGCGCCGGGCACGTTTGAATCCAATGCGCAATCCAGATTCAGCTTTGCCGGTATTTGCCAGGGAGGAGAAACCAGAATGAGCAGCAGCGAACTGGAACGGCTGGTGCGGTTGGCCAATCGCATAACCTACGGGGCAAATCGTCAATTGATGCAGACGGCCGAGACGCTCGGGTACGAGGCCTTCGTCGATTGGCAGCTCGACGACGAGGCATTCGACGATAGCGAACTCCAAGACCTGCTTGCAAGTCTTCTGCCGACGCTGGCTATGGACACCCAGGCGCTTTACAACCACGTTTTCGAGCAAGAAAATTTCGGCGCGCCGCAGCGCGACCTGCTGATCGCGACGCTGATCCGCCGCGCGTTCAGTCCGCGCCAGCTTTTCGAACGCATGGTCGAATTCTGGAGCGATCACTTCAGTGTGCCGGCCAACGGCCTGCCCCTGGCGCTGTTCAAGTTCATCGAGGATCGCGACCTGATCCGAAGCCACGCCATGGGACGCTTCGAAACGCTGCTGCAGCACGACGCCAGGAGTCCGGCGATGCTGTTTTATCTCGACAATTTCAGCAATACCGCCGACGGGCCGAACGAAAACTACGCCCGCGAACTCCTGGAGTTGCATACGCTGAGTGTCGACGGTGGATACACCGAGGACGACATCAAGGAAATCGCGCGGGTGTTCACCGGCTGGTCGATTCGACTACCGGGCGAATTCATTTTCAAGTTCTTCAGCCACGACTGGGCCTCCAAGCAGGTCCTGGGCCAACAGATTCAGCCGACCGGCGTCGACGAGGGCGAACGGGTCCTCTCCATGCTTGCCGCGCACCCGTCCACCGCCCGTCACATTGTCATCAAGCTGGCACGAAGATTTTCGGCCGATCTCCCCGCCGCCCGGTTGATCGACGACGTGACCGAAACCTTCGTCTCGACCCATGGCGATATACGGGAAAGCTTGCGGCGCCTGTTGCTGCACCCCCTGGTCACCGAGACGCCCGCGCTCAAGTTCAAGCGGCCCAACGAATTCGCCTGCGGCCTTGTCCGCACTCTGGAAACAGAGCTGACCGAGCGGTCGCTGCTGTCAACCTTCGAAACGCTGAACAGTGCCGGCCACGTCCCGTTCGGCTGGCCCGCGCCGGATGGTTACCCGGATCATCGCAGCTACTGGCAATCCACGAACGGACTGCTTGTGCGCTTCAATTCGGCCGCCGCGTGGACCGAACAGCTCGGCGAGCAATCGGCGGTGCTGCGTCAGGCCGCGGCAATTCCGGAGCCGATCGCGCAGATCGAATTTCTCAGCCGAACGCTCCGGCCACAGGGTCTGGAGCCTTCCACACGGCGGCGGATGCTGCGCTACGCCAACCGGCTGGACGAGCGGGAGCGGCCTGCCGCGCTCGCCGCATGGCTGCTTTCCGGACCCGAAGCCCAGTGGCGATGAATCGGTTGATCCGCCAACGACGGGAGACGCAGAGATGAATCGACGAGAACTGCTGCAATTCATGGCGATTGCCGGCGCCGCCAGCGCCGCGCCCCGGTGGGTCCTGGCAGCCGGCAGGCAGACACCGAACGGAAAGCACCTGGTTTCAATCTTCCTGCGCGGTGCGGCCGATGGACTGACGCTATGCGCGCCGCTGGGCGATAGCCGGTATTTCGACGCCCGGCCAACGCTCGCGCTGGAAGAGGCTACGGCACTGCCGCTGGACGGCTTTTTCGGGCTGCATC
>Ga0209964_1000452_pt1 | contig 11567 bp, 10 predicted proteins | sample SalPonR2_B_D1_MG_FD_185705 | JGI IMG/M metagenome (GOLD analysis project Ga0209964, IMG submission 185705) | Salt pond soil microbial communities from South San Francisco under conditions of wetland restoration - Salt Pond MetaG R2_B_D1_MG... ... | reverse complement strand
TGAATCGTTCCCCCGCCCCGATGACGATGCTCTCGGTGAGATCGTCCATGGGTTCGCGCGGATCGATGAAGGTCCGACGCGCGTTGTGGAAGACCAGGAACTCGCGGTCCACGCGCAGGTCCACGCTGCTGGGTTGCACGTGGTCGGGTTCGTAGGGTTCGATCCCGATGCGTCCGGCGTCGATCGCCGCGCGGACGTCACGATCGGACAGGACCATCAGCACTCTCCTCCGTCGGACCCGTTTCATCGACGGGAATCCTCGCCGTGAGTTCGACCTCGACGAGCAGGCGGGGATCGATCGGCCGTCGCACTTCGACCATCGTCGCCACGGGCCGCACATCGGCGAGGAACTCTGCGTGCACGCGGCCGATTTCCTCGCAACACTCGATGTCGGTGACGAAGTCCTCGCACGCGGCGCCGGTACCGACGCGCCGACGATCAGCCCTCGTTGACACCGCTCTCTCCCTCGCTGCGCGCGATCACCGCGGCGCCGGTCGAGTCGCTCATCACGTTGGTCGCCGTGCGCAGCATGTCCAGCGGACGGTCGATCGCCAGCATCATCCCCACGACGGCAGCGACCTCCGGGCCGGTCATTCCCACCGACTCGGTCACCACGAAGATCATCACCAGCCCGGCGCTGGGGATCCCTGCCGCCCCGATCGATGCCAGCAAGGCCGTCAACACCACGGTCGCCTGCGCGGTGAGCGACAGGTCGAAGCCGATCACCTGCGCGATGAAGATGACACCGACGCACTCGTAGAGCGCGGTGCCGTCCATGTTGATCGTCGCACCCATGGGCAGGGTGAAGCTCGCCACCTTGTTGCTCACCCCGACGCGGGATTCGACGCTCCGCATGGTCACCGGCAGGGTGGCCGAACTGCTGCTGGTGGAGAAGGCCATGATCAAGGCCTCGCTCACGTTCCGCACGTGCGTGATCGGATTCATGCGACCGACCACGCCGAGGATCAGCGGAATCGTCACGAGATTGTGTACGGCCAGTCCCGCGACGATGGTCACCGCGTACAGTGCGAGCGAACCGAAGGCCCCGACGCCGCTGGTGGCGACCGTGTTCGTCATGAGCCCCAGCACGCCGAGCGGTGCGAGACGGATCACGCCCCCGGTGAGGACCATCATCATCTCGAAGAAGTCCTGGAATCCGAGCCGAAGACGTTCGCGCTGGTTCTCGGGGAGTTTCGTGATCGCCACACCGACCACCAGGGCGAAGAATATGATCGCGAGCATGTCGCCTTCGACCATCGCCTGCACCGGATTGGTGGGGATCAATCGGAAGATGATCTCGGCCATGCTGCTCGGCGTCTCCAACTCGGGGAGCTCGGCCGAGATCGACCCGGTGAGATCGGCGCCCACGCCGGGACGGATGAGATTGACCAGCACCAGCCCGGTGACGATCGCGAGCAGACTGGTGGTCACGTAGTAGAGGAAGGTCTTGCCACCGAGGCGGCCGAGCGAGCGTCCGCCACCGACCGAGGTCACACCGCTGATGATGCTCGAGAGGATCAGCGGCACGATCACCATGCGCAGCAGACGCACGAAGACCGTGCCCATCCAACCGAGCAACTGGGCCGCCCGCTCGCCGCCGAGCAACCCCAGGATCACGCCCAGGACCATCGCCGCGAGGATCTGCACGTGCAGTTGGGAGTAGAAGGGCTTGTGGGCCATCGTGCTCGCACTCATTCCGGCAGCTCCCCTTCGACGACCTCGACGCCGAGCCGGGCGGCGGCCGCGGAGGCGGTCGAGAAGACCTCCGCCTGCAGGTGATGGGCCATCCGGCGCGCCCACATCGGGGCGAAGGCCGTGAGCCGCTGGTCGGTGACCAGCAATGCGACCCGGCAGCCCGGCACGTCCTCCGACGACACGTCGCTCTCGAAACGGTCGGGGTCGTCGCGGATCTCGACGTCGTTCGGCACGGCGGACGATGCCCTCGGTCGTGGGCGCTCGGGATGTGGCCGGACGAGGCGAATCCGGACGCGGAACGGAGAAGTCTGCACGAACCACCGCACGTGGGGCAACCACCAGTCTCCGATCACGACGAACGACGCCGCGGGATCACTCCCGCGGCGCCGTCGATCGGTGAGGACCAACCCGCCAGTTCTACACCCTCACCGAACTCCTCTCCGTGGCCCTAGCGACGATTCGGCCGCATCTCGTCGAAGGCGACCGGCAGGTCCTCGAGTCCCGGCCCCTCGTCGTCCGGCAGCCGGATCTCTTCGGCCGCGACCTCGACGTCGAACGCGGTGTCGAGCCGGGCCAGCACCGCGGCCGCGTCGAGCGTCTCGGCCTCGTCGAAACCGGGGACGGTGTCGCCCCGGGCGACGAGGATCGGCGTGATCCGCTCGTGGCTGTGCATGGCGTCCTCGTGGCCGAGCACCGCCGCCCGGGCGTAGGCCAGCGCGGCCAGGACCGGACGCTCGGTCCGCTCGAGGGCCACCCCGAGGTTGTTGTAGAACACGGCCTGTTCCGCCCCGAGCTCGAGCGCGCGGCGCAGCGGTTGGATCGCCGCGGCGAAGTCCTCCCGCTGGATCCGCACGTAGCCCAGGTTGTTCAGCGCCCAGGCGTGGTCGGGGTCGCGCTCGGTGGCCTTGCGGAAGGCGGTCTCGGCCTCCTCGAGGTTGCCACTCGTGAGTTCGACCCGCCCGAGCACGTGCCAGGTGTCTCCGTACTCCAGGTCGACGTCCAGGGCGCGGTCCACGGCCATGCGGGCACTCTCCACGTCGCCGAGATCGAGATGCACACGACCCAGATTGACCAGGGTGCGCACCGCGTCCGGCGCCAGTTCCAGACTCCGTTCCAGCTCCACCACGGCGCCCTCGACCTCGCCCAGACGACGGTAGGTCAGCCCGAGCAGGTAGTGACGGTACGGCGAGGTCTCCTTCTCCTCGACGGCGACCTCGAGCGCGGCGGCCGCGACCTCGTAGTCGCCGGATTCGAAGGCCTCCACGCCGGCCGGCCAGGACTCGCCCTCGAAGAGCGGCGCGGGCTCGGGCGGCGTGGCGTCCGACAGGTCGGACACCTCGGCGGCGGGAAGGGTTGCAGACGAAGCGACGACCGAGTCGACGACGGGCTCGGCGTCGCGGACGAACTCCACCTCATGCTCCACGACCACGTCGTCGACGGGAGCGTCCTGCGCGGCCCGGGCGTCGATCTCGTGCTGGGTCTGGGCGATGAAGATCACGGCGTAGGTCAGGCTTCCCAAAACGGCCATGGCGATCAGACTCCACTTGGCGTTCACGGTGATTCCTCCGGTCGGGGGTTCGATCAGGGTCGACCGGGACCCTCGCAACGGCGGGGCCGCCGAACGCAGAATCTCCAAGTTCAATTATTGCAATGACTTGAGAACCTGCCGCCCCGCCCGCCGATCCACGGATCCGTGTCCCTCGGGACACGCTCCGAGGTCGCGATCGGCCAAGTGGTGTGACGGTCGTGGTTTGACGGCGCGTCCGCGGTGACACACCTGTCGGCTCAGAGGTCCCGCAGGGACACGCCCAGGGCACGGGCCTTCTTGTAGAGATGGGCGCGCTCCAGACCCAGGCGCCGCGCCGCCTCGGCGACGTTGCCACCCGCGCCGGTGACGGCGCGCTCGATCGCGCGGCGCTCGGCCTCGGCGACGATCTCGCGCAGCGTGACCGGCTCGTTGCTCTCGACGGGTCGGCCGCCGGGCAGCTCGGCTTCGACCTGGTCCTGGTCGATGGTCTCGTGCGGGCTGACGATCGCCAGGCGCTCGACCAGGTTCTTCAGTTCACGCACGTTACCCGGCCAACCGTAGCGACCGAGGCGCTGGCGGGCCGTGCTCGAGAGTCGCCGGGGCCCGAGACCCTGACGCGCGATCGCCCGCTCGAGGAACAGGTCGGCGAGCCCGGGAACGTCCTCCACCCGATCGCGCAGGGCAGGGACCTCGATCGGCACCACGTTGAGCCGGTGGTAGAGATCCTCGCGGAAGCCCCCCTCCCGCGCCTGGTCGAGGAGGTCCCGGTGCGTGGCCGCGACCACGCGCACGTCCACGGACTTCGTTTCGTTGCTCCCCACGCGGGACACCTCGCGCGTCTCCAGCACGCGCAGGAGCTTCGCCTGCGCCGGTGGTGGCATGTCGCCGATCTCGTCGAGGAACAGCGTGCCCCCGTGGGCGGCTTCGAACTTTCCCGCCCGCGCGCCGACCGCCCCGGTGAACGCCCCGCGCACGTGTCCGAAGAGTTCGCTCTCGATCAACGACTCGGGAATCGCCGCGCAGTTCACGGCCACGAAGGCGCGGTCACGGCGATGGCTGCCGCGGTGCACGGCGTTGGCCACGAGCTCCTTGCCACTGCCACTCTCGCCGAGCACGAGCACCGTGGCCTCGGTCGGCGCGACCTGTGCGATGCGCTCGCGAAGGTCGTGCATGGCTTTCGAGTCGCCCACCAGGTCGCCCTGGCCAACGGCCACCCGCAGTCTGCGGTTCTCCACGGTGAGCGCGCGGACGCGCAGCGCGTTCTCGAGGGTCACGAGCGTGGTGTCGCGCCCCAGCGGTTTCTCGAGGAAGTCGTGGGCCCCTTCGCGTACGGCACGCACGGCTGTCTCGATCGTTCCGTGCCCGCTCATCATGACCACGGCCAGATCCGGGCGTGCGGCGAACGCGCGGCGCAGGACCTCGAGTCCGTCGATCCCCGGCAGGCGCACGTCGACGAGGGCGGCGTCGAAGTCCTCGGACTCGAGCTGCTGCAGCGCCTCCTCTCCCGTCTCGACCGTTCGCACCTCGTGTCCGGCCAGCCCGAGCATCTGCTCGAGCATCAACCGGATGTTGCGCTCGTCGTCGACCACCAGGATCCGTGCACTCATGGGCGCTCCTCGTCGGGACTCGGGTCGGGGGCGAGGCGTGGGAGATCCAGGCGGGCCACCAGACCTCCTCCGTCGCGCGGAAGGGCCCGGAACCGTCCTCCGTGCGCCTCGACGATCCTAAGGGTGACGGGAAGACCCAGTCCGGTCCCCGCGGCCTTCGTGGTCACGTAGGGATCTCCGAGACGCGACTCGACCTCGCGGGCCAGGCCCGGACCACGGTCACGGACCTCGATCCACCAGTGATCGGCGTCGTCGCCCGGACCGCAGGCCAGTTCCACCGGCGCGTGCGGTGCGGCCTCGGCCGCATTCTTCAGCAGGTTGTGCAACGCGCGGCGCAACTGCTCGGCATCGCCGCGGACCGAGTCGGGCGCGCCGGCGGCATCGGCGTCGAAGCGGACGTCGGGATGGGCGGCGCGGGCCGTCCCGAGCGCGGCGTCGAGGAGATCGCCCACGTCGACCGGTGCGACGGCGAGCTGCGGCTGGCGGGCGAAGTCGCGGAACTCCTCGACCAGCCGCTGCAGGCTCTGCAGCTGATCGCGCGCCGTGCGGAGACTGGCCGGCAGCGCCGCCCGAGCAGCCGGATCGTCCCGGGTGGCGGCCGTCTCCACGTTGTCGACCGCCAATGACAGCGGGCTCAGTGCGTTGCGGATCTCGTGCGCGATGCGGCGGGCGATCTCGCGCCAGGCTGCCCGCCGCTCGGCGCTGCGGATCCGCGCCTCGGCAGCGTCGAGATCGCGTGTGAGCCCCCGAAGGGCCGTTCCGAGCTGCTGCACCTCGCGCGGTCCGCCCTCGGGAAGATCCGGGTGCCGCGCTCCCCGCCCGATGGCACCGACCGCACCGGCCATCTGTTCCAACGGCCGGCCGAGTCCGGCCGCGACCCATGGCGCCGCCACGGCCGCCACCACCAGTCCGCCCACACCGGCCACGAGGATCCAGACCCGGAGCCCTTCGAGGGCGCGAGCCGCGGCGGGACGCCCGGGGTCCCACGTGAGGAAGGCGCCTCGGCCCGGCTGCCAGCCCGCCGGCAGCTCGAACCGGGACTCGCCGCGGGCGGGCGAGGGCGCGCCCCAGCGCAGGGCGTCGAGTTCCAGCGCCTCGCGCCAACCCGCCAGCACCCCGGCTCCGAGACCGAGCCCGACGACGAGGCGCAGGTCTCCACCCGGGCCCGCCGTGCGCGCGATGGCGCCCACCGTCCAGTCGGGTGCCCCCGCACCCGGCGGGGACGCATCGAAGACCAGCCGCGCGCTCGGCAGGGCTCCCAGCAGGTCGTCCGCGTGGGGATGGATCGTCCCCGCTCCGGCCCGCCAGTGGGCACTCGAGAGGATCCGACCTTCGGGATCGAGCAGGATGACCTCGTCGACTTCGAGCCTCGAGGCGGTGGCGCCGGCCCAGTCCGCCAGCGCGCGGCGGATTCCTGCCCCGTCACGGGAGAAGTCGGCGGCGACGGACTGGAACTCGCCGCTGTCGACCAACTGCCGCAGGGCCGCTCGCGCCGCACGTCCGCGGTCGCGGAGCGCGGCCACCGTCAGGGTTCGGCGTTCCTGCTCCCAGGTCCGGTGGGCATCGCGGCTCGCCTGCTGCCGGGCGACCTCCAGACCGCCCGTGACGATCGACACCAGGGACAGTGCGACCGCCATCAGGGCCACGGTCCAGCGCGCCCGCAGTCCCACGGCGATCAGTCGACCCGGCCGCGACGGGTCTCGAAGCGAGGCTCGTCGCCGCTCGCGGGTGGATCGGGCACCGGCGCGTCGGGGCGGGACCACTGCGGATCGTCGCGATGGGCAGCCCACCAGTCGAGCCAGAACGAGGCCTGCGCGCCCGGGTCGAGAGAACTCACACCGGGCGGCTCCTGCGCCCCGGTCAACTGCTCCAGTACACGCCGCACGAACGCCCGGGCGTCGTCCCAGTCGACGGACACGAGCTGCGAACGCCCGTCGATCGACTGGGTCCGGTACGCCATGGCGAATCCGGCGCGGTGGGCCTCCGCGCGCGGCATCGGGAGCAGAGAGATCAACTCGCCCACGACAGGTCGGTGCCGCGGACCCAGCCGATCGACCACGAGGTCCCGGACGGCGCGTTCCAGGTAGATCGACCGCACCCATCGGGCGGCGGGCACGGGCGGACCGTCCTCGGGTTCCAGGCCGTCGAGGAAGCGCGCGAGATCCGGAGCCCGGGTCGGATCGCGCCAGTAGCGGGCCTGCCACTGCGCTGCCTCCCACCAGCCCAGGGCCGCGAGGCGCCGCCGCGTGAGATCCGGTCCGCTGAACGGACGCCCCACGGCGCGCTCCAGCGCTTCCAGCGACAGCTCCCACAGGTCGTCGACGGCGTGTCCGACCGTGGTTCCGCGATCGGGGTCCCACCGACGGGGACCGATCCCGACCGCGGCGAAGCCCTCGGGCAGCGTTCGCAACGCCTCGACGAGCCCCGATGCGAGGAAGGTGTGGCGATCGGGATCGAGACGGCCGAGCACACGGATCCTCAGCACCGGATCGGCGTCGAGCGACGCGATCCAGTGCGGCGCCGTGCGCGCGGCGCGATCGCGCGACGGCAGGCCGAGCGATTCCACCCAGGCATCGACGTCGGGGATACGCGCGGGATCGTGCGTGAACCGCGGATCCTCTCCACGTTCGGCCCACCACCGTGTCACGATCCGGACGATCCCCGCGACCGTGGCCGCCGCGCGCCGATCGGTCGACGCCATGGCCCGCTCGAGGTCGCCGGCGAAGCGGACGTCACGCCCGACCCCGGGTTCGGGGGCAACCGCGCCCAGCAGCCGCAACCCCTGCCACTGCACGTCGGGCCACGAGGGCGGCTGGTCTCCGGGATCCGGCCCTCGGTCCCGCGGGACGTACAGGGAGTCGAGTTCGGCGGCGGCGACGGGACGGGACTGCCGCAGGAAGGACACCAGGGTATCGGTCAGTGCTGCGGCATCCGGGTCGACCCTCTCGAGCACTCCCCGGGCGAAGGGCTCCGAGCCGGCCATGCGCCAGAGCAGCTCGCCGAGTTCGTCGACCCTTCCGTCGGCCGCGGACTCGGGGCGCGGCGCCAGACCGTGCACCAGCAACTCGAGCGGACTCGCAGCCGCCGATGCCGACGCCGATGCCGACGCCGACACCGACGCGACGAGCAGGATCATCAGGACCGATTTCAACCGACACTCCAGGGTTCGCGGCGCATCGCGTTCACAGGTCGCCCGGCGCAGGACCGGTGGCGTGTCTACGGTAGTCCGCCCACGCCCGGGCCAGCGCCCGCCAACCGCGCCAGCCGTCACCTCCGAGCAGGGCCGGCCTCCACAGCCGGAGCCACAGGATCGCCACCGACCACGGGGACGGCGAGCCGGGTGGTCCGTGCCGTCGCACCAGTGTGAGCCGACTGCGCAGGTTGTAGTAGAGGAACGCCGGGCTGGCCACGCGCGTGGTCGCCGAGACCTTGTGCACGAGCCTCGACTCCGGCGCGACCCCGACGCGATAGCCTGCTTCCTCCGCCCGCAGGCAGAGATCGACGTCCTCGCAGAAGTGGAAGTAGCTCGTGTCGAGCCTCCCCACGCGCTCGAGGACCTCGCGCCGCAGCAACATGGTGCACCCGGTGATGTAGTAGTGGCGGGTGCCGTGGGTTCCGAGCGTCTCCGGATCGACCGGACGCTGGACGTGCCGCACCCAACCCGTGGCCACGTCGAACCGACCGCCCCCGAACGCCCAGAGGCGCTGGGGATCGTGTGCGTAGGCGATCGCCGCCCCGACCACACCCAGTGACGGATCCGCCTCGGCACGCTCGACCATGGGCTCGACGAACCCGGGCTCGACCTCGGTGTCGTTGTTCAGCAGGAGGACGTAGTCCGCACCGTGGTCCAGGGCGCGGTCGATCCCCGCGTTGTTGCCGCCGGCGAACCCCAGGTTCGCGCCCGTCTGCAGGATCTCCACGGCGGGGAAGGTCTCCCGGATCGCGGCCTCCGACCCGTCTTCGCTGCCGTTGTCGACCACGAGCAGTTCGAGTTCGGGGTAGGTACACACCGAGAGCGATCGGAGGCAGGCGAGGGTGTCGTCGCGTCCGTTCCAGTTGAGGACCACGACGACGACCCGGGGTGACGGAGCATCTGTCGGCATGCACGTCCTGTCGCGTTGCGCGGGGCGTTGGGACGACGTAAGCTACGCCGCATGAACACCTTCCAGCAAGCATGCAGACGAAGCGCCGGGATCCTCCTCCTGTTCCTGCTGACCGCTTGTGGAGACGGGATGCCTCCCGACCTGTGTCAGGTGGCGCCGCTCGACGATCGCGACGCCTACGTGCAGGAGATCGAGCGGGCGCGGGCCGAACGGGAACGGAGTTTCCGGACACAGTCCTGGAGTCCGGTTCCCGAGGCACTGCGCGCCGACTGGCAGGGTCTGCAGTACTACCCCGTCGACCCCTCGCTCCGGGTGCAGGGTCCCTTGATCCGGGTGGTCAACGGGCGGCGCTTCGACATCGTCACCACGTCGGGAGAGCTCCGCCCCTGCCACGAGATCGGCTACTTCCTGGTCGACCTCGGTGCCGGTCCCGAGAAACTGCCGGTGTACGAGTTGCTCGACCAGCGGTCGCGCGAGGAGAACATGTTCGTTCCCTTCGCCGACGCCACCACCGGGACGGAGACCTATCCGGCCGGACGCTACCTCGAGGTCGAGCCCGTCGAACGCGGCCTGTACCTGCTGGACTTCAACACGGTCTACAATCCGTCGTGTGCCTACGGAGGCTCGTTCCAGTGCCCGGTGGCTCCCGACGAGAGTCACCTGCGCGCGGCGGTTCGTGTCGGCGAACGGGGCTGGTCGGAAGCGGCTGCGGAGTAGCTTCAGGCCGAGCCCAGGCTCCGCACGTCGCGGCGGGGGAAGTGCGCGCGCAGGCTCGCTGCCGCCGGACCGTCGATCTCCAGACGGACGCGCTCGCCGTCGGGCTGTGCCCGGAGTTCGACGTGACTCGTCGTGGTCGCCTCGTCGTCCGACGGTTGTGCGATCAGACGGGCCATGAGCCGGAGAGCGACTCCACGCGGCACGGCCTGGGCCGCGAGCGACGCGGGGAAGTGCACCGACGCCTCCATCCGGTTGTTCCGCCGCAGGGTCTCGAGCGCGAGCAGGTCGCGCCCGAAGGCCATCTCGTCCTCGAGAGCCACCTGGCGCGAGCGGTCCGCCTTCACGTGCGCCGCCGCGCGGTCGAGGGTCCGGAGGATCCGAGCCCCCGCCTCGGCGTCGCGTTCGCCGACGCGGGCCGCGGCGGTGAGCACCTCGGACTGCCAACCGCTCGAGAGTGTATCGACGGGATCGGGCCAACTGCGTCGCGGTCGCGATCCACCGGCCGGTCGCGTTCGTCCGACGGCGACCGGCGGCACCGGGGGCGTCTCGGACGCGGCGGCCTGCCCACTCCCGGAGGCCTCGATCGGGCGTGCGTCGGTCCGGCGGAACGCGGCGATGGCACCCGCCAGCAACGGAGCGATCGACCGGAGCAGACGACGCTCACCGTCGAAGTAGGGCAACAGATCGCGACGGTCGCCCAGCAGCAGGGTGCCCTGCCGTTCGCCGCCCACCAGCAACGGCACCCGCACCTGCACCGGCTCCTGACCTTCACCGGCGTGGCCCACGGCCACCCGCACCCCGCGCGCCCGCAGCGCCTGGGCGACGTCGGCGCAGGTCGCCTCGACCAACTCGGCCAGACCTCGGCCCTCGGCCATGCGCGTGGCGAAGCGGTCGCGCAGCTCGACCGCGCTCGTCCGCCGCGCGAAGAGAACCCGTTCGGCGGCCGCGGAAACCGATCGTGCCGCCCACGGCGCGACAGCCACCGCGCCCATGAGGATCGAGATGCGCAGCACGCTCAGACCCAGGCCACCGAGCTCGGGCATCAGCAGCGCCACGCGGTGGAACGTCCAGTAGGCTGCCAGCACGACGGCGAGCCATGTGCTCACTCTGAGCACGCCCAGGACGAATCGATCCATGAACGAGAACTCGTAGCGGACGAGCGCCAGGAACACGACCACGGGAACGCTGTGGAGGTGGACCAACGGAAGCAGGACTTCCTGGGTCACGCGTGGACGTCCGTCGTGCCAGAGAGCGATCAGCCCGAGCGTCAACCCGAGACTGGTCAGGAGGACAGCCCGACCTCCCACCGGAACGGCGAGGTGCTCCTGCCCGGGACGCGCCGGGAAGAGCACGAAGCAGAGGACCCACAGGAAGGTCCCGAACAGGTAGGGCGAGATCGGTCCGATCGAGGACCGCAGGCCCTCGACGACCGCGGACACGCCGCCGGCGTCGACCAGGTAGACCAGCCCCCCGGCGATCACCAGGACATAGGCGGCCGGCACCATCGTCTGCGCGTTGGCGTGGAGCTGATGCGTGATCCAGGCCCGCAATCCCCTGCGTTCGCGCCGGAAGCGGCGCTCGAAGGTCGCGAGCATCTGGAAGAAGATGGCCAGGACCAGCAGGTTTGCCGCGAGCTGCGCAGCGGGGATCGCGACCTGCGTCCGCGTGTCGAAATGGAAGTGATCGATGGCGATTCCGAACTCGACGGCCTGGATCGCGAGCGAAACGGCCAGCAGACCGTTCGCCGCCGCGAAGATCTGCGCTTCGCGACCGCGCTCACGCACCAGGGTCCAGAAACCCAGGACGACGTGCAGAACGATCGCGAAGAGGAAGACGAGCGCCATTCCCAGGTGGAGATCGCGCGTCAGGTCCGAAATCATGCCGGTAGTCTAGCACAGGACGACGGCGAGCCGGAGG
>Ga0209964_1000451_pt1 | contig 11568 bp, 6 predicted proteins | sample SalPonR2_B_D1_MG_FD_185705 | JGI IMG/M metagenome (GOLD analysis project Ga0209964, IMG submission 185705) | Salt pond soil microbial communities from South San Francisco under conditions of wetland restoration - Salt Pond MetaG R2_B_D1_MG... ... | reverse complement strand
CTCCCTCATCTCTAACCATCAACTCTGCCAGGAGCGCCAAACGGCGGCGCACTCTGGCAGGTTGTAAACCAGCGACCTGGCAGAGCGCGAACAACGTGAGCTCCTGCAAGAGTCGTGGTGCTACCATCGAACTCTCTATCCGCGTTCAGTCACCAACTGACTCCCCCGACCCTATCCTTCAACTCTGCCAGGAGCGCCATACGGCGGCGCACGCTTGCAGGTAGTACTTCCTGAAATCAACAATGAATGTGAAGTATATTAGAAGACATTTGCAACAATCCGGATTTTAAATATTTTAGATATTCTGTAGTTACTACATTATCAGAATCCTTTTTTACTAAATGTAAATAACCCGTTAAAACTTTGGGCTGCTAAGAAGGACTTGAACTGTAAGCTTTTTGTCAATAATTAACTATACATAAAGAGACGTGATAGCGAAAACTTTGCCAATCCTGTTTTTATCAGTATTTCTTTATCTCCTGCTAATTCCGCTTCAACTCCCCGCTCAGAATGAAAATTTCTATCTTGCTGATAATAGAGTTACTGTCATGTGTCCTGAAGCGGTGATTGGTGAAACAGGTGACGTGAATGGCATTGTTTATACGAAACGATCTAGCGACCAAATAACCACCGATAACGCAACTACCACATGTACATCTGGCATAACGGATATGAGCATGCTGTTTTCCGGCAGCAATTTCAACAAGGATATAGGCAGTTGGGATGTATCCTCTGTGACCAATATGAGAGAGATGTTTTCCCGGACTCCTTTTAATCAGGATATTGGCAATTGGGATGTATCATCAGTTGATAACATGAGCTGGATGTTCAACAATTCTAAATTCAACAAAGATATTGGAAACTGGGATGTGTCATCTGTTATTTACATGAACACAATGTTTGCTTTATCAAGTTTTAACAGAGACATAAGCAGTTGGGATGTTTCAGCTGTTAAGAGTATGAGAGGAATGTTTATGTTTTCTGATTTTAATCAGGACATCAGCGATTGGGATGTTTCATCTGTCTTTGTTATGAGTTCTATGTTTAGGCATACAAATTTCAATCAAGACATTAGTGACTGGGTTTTTCCGGCTCTCAGATCAGTATCTCGCATGTTTGCCGATTCCGATTTTAACCAGGATATCGGTAGTTGGGACGTTTCTTCCGTTGAACAAATGGATGGTATGTTTGCCAACTCCAAATTCAATCAAGATATCAGTCACTGGGATGTTTCAAGTGTGAAAAACATGAGCGCAATGTTTTATGAATCCAGATTCAATCAGGATATTGGAAATTGGGATGTGTCCTCGGTTCTTGACATGAGCTCCATGTTTGCCAAATCTAGTTTCAGCTTCGATATCAAAAACTGGGATGTATCGGCTGTCCGCAGTATGGCAGGAATGTTTTCCAATTCCAGCTTTAATCATGAGATTGGAAATTGGGATGTATCATCAGTTACAAATATGAGAGAGATGTTTGCTCATTCCAATTTTAACCAGGACATCAGCAACTGGGACGTATCGAATGTTAAATATATGGAGAGGATGTTTATTGATACCTACTTCAATCATTATATAGGTGATTGGGACGTTTCTATTGTCAGAAATATGAGTGAAATGTTTGCTCAATCAAAGTTTGACCAGAATATTGGAAACTGGGATGTGTCATCAGTCACAAATATGAGTGGTATGTTTACCGAAACTCCATTTAACAAATTTATCGGTAATTGGGACGTCTCAGCCGTTATTGATATGAGGGAAATGTTTAAAAGTGCTGAAAGCTTTAATCAGGATATTGGGAGTTGGGATGTTTCATCAGTCGGTCCCGGATCTATGGAAGAAATGTTTTATGGAGCAAGCAGCTTCAACCAAAATTTAAGAGCCTGGTGTGTGTTTTATATCAATTACGAACCTTACAATTTCTCCACAGGAAGCTTACTTAAAGAGGCCAACAAACCATTGTGGGGAGTCTGCCCAAAAGTCCCGTCACAAATCGTATTAAACTCTCCTGCAAATGATGAAACAAATATCTCTTTGAATCCTGAACTAAGCTGGGAAGAGGATTCAAATGCAACGGGCTATCAATTAATATTGAAAGAATCGCCTGATTCAACTCTTGTTGATACAGTTCTTATAGATTCTTCCTCATTTACGATTTCAGAGGTTCTCAATATAGGAACAACTTACTCCTGGAAAGTGAGAGGAGTAAATTTATTTTATGACGTTTATGGCAAATGGTCGACTGATTGGTCATTTACAACTCAATCCCGCTTCCTGGCACCCCCTCAATTAATATCTCCATCAAATGGGCAAGAAAATGTTAGAGCACATACTGAATTTGAATGGTCAGAAGCGAACAACGCGACTTTCTATCTTCTTCAAGTATCTGCAGATATTTCTTTTAACGAACTGGCATTTGAATCTTTGGAGTTAGAATCCACATCGTACACTCTTACTGAACCACTTAATTTGAATATCGACTATTATTGGAGAGTCAAATCGTTAAGTGACATTGAAGAAAACAATTCTGTATGGTCGGACACCTTAATGTTTAAAACAGGCATAACCACCACTATATCTGAAAGTGAAAAACCGGTTATGCTTACACTTACCCAAAACTACCCCAATCCGTTCAACCCCACTACAAACATCCGATTTGGTTTGCCAGAAGCTTCTGTTGTGCAACTGGAGGTATACAATATGATAGGCCAGCGTGTGGCCTTACTCCAAAATGGCATGCAAACTGCTGGATGGCATGACGTAAGTTTTGATGCCTCAAATTTGACAAGTGGTATTTATCTCTACCGACTGCAAACAGAAGGCACTGTTGAAGTTAAGAAGATGATATTGGTAAAATAAATAAGCAACCAGCGACCTGGCAGAGCGCGAACAGCGAGAGCTCCTGCAAGAGTCGTGAAGGATTCGAACAATTCACGTCTCATTTTCAGACCACGACAAAATTCCTTCTCCTTAACCATCAACTCTGCCAGCAGTTCCGAACAGCACGAAACAGTCTGGCAGGTTGATATCCAGAAAACCTGGCAGAGTCCGGAGCGGAGCGACGGTCCTGCAAGAGTTTCGGAATCCACGTTACGGTGTGATGGCAGTCAATGTCATCTCCATCAACTCTGCCAGCAGTTCCGAACGGCACAGAACAGTCTGGCAGGTTGATATCCAGAAACCTGGCAGAGTCCGGAGCGGAGCGACGGTCCTGCAAGAGTTTCGGAATCCACGTCATGGTGCGATTGCAGTCAATGTCATCTCCACCAACTCTGCCAGCAGTTCCGAACAGCACGGAACAGTCTGGCAGGTTGATTGATCAAGTGGCAGCGACTTCCTCTTTCAGGCTTTTTTCCAGCTCACCAACAGAATCAAACAGCTGTTCAAATGACTCTATTTCGTAATAGCGGGTTTGTATCTCAGAAGTTATAAAATCATTATTGAGAATTTTCTGAACGTCGTATGGTATCACCTCTATATCTTCCTCAAAGATATGTTTCGATTCACCTGACGAGGATAAAATACCGGCTCCATAAATCTGAGTCCGGTCTTTTTGAGACATCAAACCAAACTCAATGGTAAACCAGTAGAGGCGCTGAAGCTGCTTTTCTACCGTTTTATCATGCCCGTACTTCACCCCCATCTCCCCAAACTTCTGGACAAACTTTGCGTAATCGGAATTCATCAGCAGCGGTATATGACCAAAAATATCGTGGAACATGTCCGGCTCTTCTAAATAATCGAGCTGCTCCATCGAACGGACCCATGTTGATGAACAGAAGGTTTTTTCTGAAAGAAGTTTGAAGAACTGGTCGACCGGTATGAGTCCGGGTACCACCGTGATTGACCAGCCATTTTCGGCCAGGAGCTTTTCATTGAGCTCGTTGAAATCAGGTAGCTTCTGTGGATTTAATACATCTGAAAGTTTTTCGAGACAGTTCAGATATTCCGGGTGAGCCTTTCCTGGCAGATTCTCAAGCTGCCGTTCAAACAGCGTATTCCATACTTTCAGATCCTCAGCCGTATATTTATCGTAATCCTGTGTCATTAATTCCATATCAGGAGATGAATTATTCTTTTGTAGGTGATGATTTTTGATATAATATTATCTGCAAGTTAAATGAAAAGCCCATTCAGATTCGTTCCAATATGAAACACATCTCTAAAGAGTTCGTATTGCAGTCAGAACCCAAACCAAATTATCAGAAATGGATCGCATCAAATACAGAACAGGCACCCTCACCGGATGTTTAATCATGCTTCTCAGTATCGCGCTTCTCCCCTCAACTTTACTGGCACAAAATAACCCAAGCATTGGTGTATCATCAGATATTGATGCAGAGACAACCGATAGGTTTACTGAATCTGATGCCATTCGACTTATCACCAACAAAGATGAATCTGTGGACCTTGCCGTGACTGATAACGGGGTGGCTATCCAGTTTTCAGATAAATTTCTTGAGAACCTCGAGGACGGGATAAAAAATTCCGAAGAAGAAACGGGCGAGGCCTCCGCTTTTGCAGACGCGATACGGTCGATGGTAGGCAGCGGAGTTCGGACCCTTCTCGATCACGCCATATTGATTCCTTATTTCGAAATTGGCAGCGTATCATATTCTGAAGGACGCATCATTATTACGGATGTAAACGGAAAGGACATGTTCAGGGATCTGGAAATCAACGATAAGCAAGTTATGGACGACTTTTCGAGGCGTGATGCACGCCGTTTTGTGGATGATGCTGAAAAACGGTTGATTTAGCAGAGGGCGTTACATTAATGCCCGTGAGCTCGCTGTATGTGCGGATCGATGGGTTTGTGTCACCCATCAGCCGGCACCAAAAAGATTTCTTTGGAATAAAAACAACCGACAGAAGGGTATTTACCTATTGGATGCCTTCGGCGCAATGCCTCTTGTAACTACCATAACGGTTTTTATATCAGAAATCAGGTAGCGTCCCATACAGGCTTTCCAAGAAAATCGGATAGTTTATTTGCGTCGATCACAAGATCTGATCTGTCTCCGTGATCGATAACGTTGTGGCGCTGGCCGTCGCGTGTTACCAGATTAAGCTCGTAGCTATAATAGTTCTTCTTATCACCCCTGATGTATTCTGACACCAGCTGCAGCGCGTGAATATCATCCAGCCGAATCGAACCCTCTATCTTTTTATCACGTTTATACCGCTCAGGCTTAGTCCACCCTTTCCAGTAATACCCAGCTATCTTATCAAAAATAATTGGTTTTGAATACGACCTCAGCATATAAATGCCAACACCTCCAAAAATCAGCCCAAAGACTATGAAAAACAGTGTTTCCAACACGAATAGTGGTGCGGCGTTCTGTATCGTGCTGTAGAATGGTATGATGATCACACCGGTACCAACAGCCGCAAAAATTCCGCTAAAAAGTTTAGCGCCAAGCGTTGCTTTAAAACCCACCTGATTAGCACCGGATGAATAAAATTTATGCGTCCTGAAATTAGAGCCTCCGCCTTTGATTGGAGTCCAGCGAATTTGAGTGGCAAGCGGGTCATCGAACTGTGAAGGATCGAATTGAATCTGCCGTGATGTATTGGTGACTATATTCTTTAGGTTTCTAAGCTTATCTAGCATTGGCTAACTGATCAGGTTTATGTTACCGTTTGCTGCGGATCTTTTCATTAAACATGAAGAGAGGCATGACGTTACGTTCCATACCTAATGCGAAAAATTTTATTCTCAAGCCTCATTTTAGCTGAGTTTTTTTTCGAAAAGCCCATCATGAGAATAAGAATTCTATGTGATGCTTCTACTGCCAGTTCAACATCTTCCGGGCATCACCATACCGCTATAACCCTTTTTTTCAAACTGCCTGAAGAAAGTCAGGCATCGGCTACTAGTGTTTTTGTCAATTGTGTTATGCTTTTGGCGAGTCATGGGATGAGTCATCCATGAATAATCTGTCGATACGATTCGATTCAATATTCCGAGACCCTTATCTGATCATGACACAACAAGTCATCGATGGACACTTCATTAGTGAAACCTTCTTATCCTGTGGCTTTCAGCTTTGTTATGGTGTCTTCGAGAATCATGTACAGACAAGGCACTATCACAAGGATGATTGCTGTCGCAAAGACGATCCCGAATCCGAGTGAGATAGCCATTGGAATCAGCTGGTACGCCTGGCGTGATGTTTCAAGGATGATGGGCGTAAGTCCGCCAAAGGTGGTCAGTGTTGTAAGCAGAATAGGCCTGAAACGTCTGAGGCCGGCTTTGTGAATGGCATCGAGCGCAGAAACAGCAGATCCGGATCGGTTTCGGTTGGCGTGGTCGATCATAATCAGCGAGTCGTTGAGAACAACACCTGAAAGAGCAATCACTCCCATCAGGCTGACCAGTGATAGATCGTAGCCCAGCAAAATGTGGCCGATAACCGCCCCAACCACTCCAAACGGAATGGCTCCCATTACGATCATTGGCTGAAGATAACTGCCAAAGGCCACGGCGAGCAGACCGTAGATGACAAACATTGCGATTATAAAGCCGCCCCACAGTGTGCTGGTCGACTCTCTCATATCGGCCTGGGAACCCTCAAAACTCCACGTAATTCCCGGAAAATCATTTCGAAGCTGCGGCAGCACCTCGGTCTGCATCGATTCCAGCACCCGGCCGACCGCATTTGCCGGCTGCGCATCCATTCCAACGCTAACCACGCGCCGGCCATCGCGCCGGTTGATGGATGTAAATGCCTGTCCCTCTTCTACCTGTACGACGTCCATCAGCGGAACATCCATTCCGCTTGCCGTTTGAATGATGTAATCTTCGAGGTGATAAATATCCTGCCGTTCTTCTTCCGGAAGCCTCACATACACTTCAATTTCATTAGTTCCGCGGAGCTGACGCATCGCCAGCGATCCGAAAAAGGCATCCCTCAGCTGCTGCCCCACTTCATTGGATGTAAGGCCAAGCTTGCGGCCTTCCTCCAGCAACTTAAAATCGAACTGAGACTTTCCGCGGTCGTAATTGTCATTCACATTTCGGGTGGCATCAAACGCTTCCATCCGCTCAACGAGTGCGGCCGTTGCATCCTCAAGTACATCGATGTTTGAATGGCTCAGATCCACGACGATATCTTGCCGCCAGCCGCCCGGGCCGCGTTCGGCTTCAAACGTAATTTGATCAACACCGGCAATGTCACCAATCTGATCCCGCCACAACTCCATGAGTTCCTGGGCAGACATATCCCGCTCTGACGGCGGCCTCATCACAATTTCCACATCGATAAAGCTCTGGCCCCGAACGTTCGTTTTGATGCCTTCAGCCACCTCAAACAGGTTATTTTCCTCAAACATAGCATGCGTTGCGTTGGTGATATTATACGCTACTTCAGCAGCCTGACGGGGCGTTGTTCCGACCGGCAGATTCACACCGGCTTCAATTTCATCAGCCGCCATTTCCGGCATCATCACCATGCCCATGTGATCGCTGTATCCGTAGCCCCCCACAACAATTAAAAGTGCAACAGCAGAGCTCAGCGTCACATACCGGTTGCGCAGGCACATGTCGAGAAACCTGCTATATTTCGTGTTGATAAAATGGGTGAATTTTTTTGAAAAGAGCTGCTGCCATTTTTTGATTTTCGCTCCGGCTTTAAAGCGTTCCTCTTTCTTTCCATGCGACAAGTGGGCCGGGAGAATAAACAGGGCTTCAAACAGTGATACAGCAAGCACGACAATAACAACTGCAGGCAGCGGCCACCAATAGTTACCGGTGACGCCCGGCATAAAAAGCAGCGGAATAAACGCGATCATATTGGTCAAAATCGCAAATGTTACGGGCCGGCTCATTTCACGTGCTCCTTTAATGGCCGCATCTTTGAAATTCATCCCCTGTTCGCGGTATTCGTAAATATTTTCGCCTACTACAATGGCATCGTCCACCACAATACCGAGCACTACCAGGAATCCGAACATCGATATCATGTTGATGCTGATTCCAATGAACGGCAGAAATACAATCGCTCCAACAAACGAGATGGTCATTCCCATCATTACCCAAAACGCGAGTCGATATTCAAGAAACAGAGCCAGAATCAGCATCACGATAATGATCGCAAGAAGCCCGTTCTCCATCAGAAGCCATAGCCGCTCCCCGAAATCTTCAGCCGCATTGCTGTCAATTCTGTACTGAACGCCCGGCGGAAAGGATGACTCTGCCCCGTTCAGGACCTGCTGTACGGCCTCGGCAACCACCAGCGGTGACTGGTCTCCAATTCTAAAAATATCCAGGTCGACGGTTGGCTGCCGGTTGAACTCACCATGAAATCCGGTCTCTTCAAATCCGTCCCGAATCTCGGCAATATCTGCCAGCCTGACCGATCCGCCATTTTCAGAAGAGATCAATTCTATGGTGCCAAACTCTCGTGCCCATTGCTTTCGCTCCTGCATACGCAGTAAAATCTCGCCGGTATTGGTCTGAATGGCGCCGGCGGCCACATCTTCACTCGACTGGCGTATAAGATTTGCAACGTCGCTGAGAGTCAAATCATATTCGAGAAGACGGTCGCGCGGAATTTCCACATGCGTTACATAATCGGGTACATTTCCAATTTCGACCTGTGTGACGGCACCATTGCTCAACATCTGATCGCGCACGTTTTCGGCAATAACACGGAGCGTCCATATATCCGCATCGCCATATATACCAACTGTCATCACCTCCTGCTGGTTAGATTCCAGCGTCACCTCCGGTTCCTCGATGTTATCGGGAAACGTTCGGATACGGTTCACGGCCTGGTCGATATCCTGATAAGTTTTCATGCGATCAGTTCCCACAACAAGCTCAATCGATACGGACCCCGACCCCTCTTCCGCCGTGGACGTCACTTCTGCGATACCCTGCACACCCCGGATCGCCTCCTCAACAGGGCGTAATATTCCCTGTTCTACCTCAGAAGGTGCTGCACCAGGATACGCAACACTCACATTTACGATGTCCAGCTCGTATTGCGGAAATACTTCTTTCTGGATATTGATCATCGTCCAGATACCGCCGCCGATTAAAATAATCATCAGCAAATTGGCCGCAATCGGGTTGTTAGCCATAAACGCGATGGGGCCGCTTCTTTTCGTATCAGGATTGTTGTTCGATTCAGCTTGATTCATCAGTCAGTCGTTCTGGGAGTTGTTATTCGGCGCTTGAGACGGTGGATTCAGATGTTGAGTCGCTTACAGACTCCATACCACCGCTCGTTCTCAGCGGCGAGCCCTCCACCACAGTGCTAAGAGTTGTTGTGACAACATGATCGCCATGCTCGAGTCCTTCAATTATATAAGCGTAATTGGCATCACGAAACAGGACATTCAGGTCATTGATCTGAAGCCGGCCCTCCTCCATCACCCATACCGTATCGTTTTGCCGCACATAATCACGGCTCAGCCGAACCACATTCTCAAGCTCGTTGGCCCTTATATTCGACTCCACAAACGAGCCGATCATCAGCCGGGGCTTGTCAGAGTTTTCAGGCCTGTAGCTGAGCGGATCGTCCACTGAAATCAAAAGGCTTGCCATGCGTGTTTGATTCTCGAGAGCTCCCACCAGCCTGAAAATACGGCCCGTTCTCTGCTCGCCCGGCTCCCATGATGTCCGGTTTCTGATACTGACTTCAGATCCCGTTTCGCCGTTATTGGGCACATCGATCCATCGCAGGCTTGCCAGCGGTATCATTGCAGAAATCCAGTAGGTATCAAGCCCCACTAGCCGGCCAATCTGTTCCCCCGGAGATACTTGCGAGCCTACATTTACCATTCGGCTAAGGATGTAGGCGTCGAACGGTGCGCGTATTGTGGTGCGCTCTAAATTCAGTTGCGCCTGCTGCACAGCGGCTTCAGCTGATTCAACCATTGCACGGGCGCTGTTGAGCTGCGGCTCCCTCAAAACGAGTGCCTTACTTTCGGCGGCAAGACTATCATCAAGAAGTTCATAGTCCTGCTGTGCCACATTCTGCTGACCCATTTCAATTGCGAGATTAGCCTCTGCACTCCGCAGTTCGCTTCTGCGCTGGAGAAGGGCGTTTCTGTAGTCTGATGGATCAATCTGAAGAAGCAACTCCCCTTTTTCCACATAACCACCCGGCGTAAAGTTTTCTGAGAGCTCAGTAATTTCCCCTTCCACCCGGGGACTCAGCATAATATCCTGCGACGGCTCAACGGTACCGGTTGCACGGATGACAGGCGTAAAATTTCCTCGTTCGACATCAACCACGTCTACAAGCATGGCCGTTTCAACAGAGGCACCCGACTGGGATGCCGTTGGCTCGGTATTAAAGATGAGAATGGTCAGAGCAGCTCCAATCAGCAGTATGACAAACGAAAGTAATAGTGTTTTTTTCTGATTCATTGCTTCAATATCTGATAGTTAATATCTGATAGTTAATATCTAAAAGGAGGCTTTAACATATTCATCCGTCGGTTATTTTAACCGGCCGATGGGTGTCCCTGACCCGTCGGCCCGCACATACAGCGTGCAGCCGGGCGGTAATGCAAAGGCCTCTAAAGTGGTCTTATATTTTTTCATCCGGCCGTGCCCATATCTGTTTCAAACGACCCGGCAAGTGACCGGTAGAGCGAAATTCTGTACTCTACAAGCAGCAGCCTGGCCGACAGCAGATTCCGTCGAAGCTGCTGAATATCGTCGAGTGAGGTAATAACGTCCAGGTAGTTTGCATCACCGTTCAAATAGCGAAGCCGCAGCTGCCGAAACGCCTGGTTTGCCAGCTCCACCTGCCGTTCAATACTTGAAATGGCCTGTTTTTGATTTCTTTCCCGAACAAGAGCGTCCTCAACCTCACGAAATGCAATAAGCACTGTTTGCCCGTATTCATATAGTCGCTGTTGTTTCACTGCTTCATTCCGGTCAACTTCTGCGCGAAGTTCGCCTCCGTAAAAAACGGGTGCCATCAGGTTACCTGCAAACGACAGTGCCCAGGTCTGAAACAGGTCCCCTGCGTTTGTGGCTGATGTAGCACCAGACGCCGAAAGTGTTAGTCTCGGGTACTGATTACTGATCGCTGAGGCCAGGTCTCGATCGGCCGCCATCAGCGAATAAAACGCAACTTGCACATCCGGCCGTCGCTCAACAAGATCGAGTGGTACCCCGGTGTCAGGCAGATCTGAGGGCACGGGCAGTGATTCCGGCATCAGGCTAATACTATCCTGAGGGGAACTCCCCTGAAGCACAGCCAATTGATTTTTGAGCGTTTCAACACGGGTTTCAGCGTTGATTTTCTGCTCCCTGGTCGCTTCAATAAGCTGCTCCTGCCGGATGATATCAACTCCCTGCACCTGCTGAGTCTGCAGCCTATTTTTCAACAGCTGCAGCACGGTTTGATTCGTCTCTATTTGTTCATCAATCAATGAAACCTGGCTTTGCGCATCAGCCAGTCGGTACCACGTCCGGGTTATTTCGGCCGATAGGGTAAGAGCAGCCGTCTGAAAATCAGCAAATGTGGCGTCTGCCCGGAACTGCTCGGCTTCCACCGCTGACCGAAGCCGTCCCCACAAGTCAATCTCATAGGTTGATGTGAGG
>Ga0209964_1000438_pt1 | contig 11692 bp, 14 predicted proteins | sample SalPonR2_B_D1_MG_FD_185705 | JGI IMG/M metagenome (GOLD analysis project Ga0209964, IMG submission 185705) | Salt pond soil microbial communities from South San Francisco under conditions of wetland restoration - Salt Pond MetaG R2_B_D1_MG... ... | reverse complement strand
ACTAACATGGTCTCGGTCTTTATTTTTGCTGTCATCGTTTTTTGACAAGCAAACTACCACCATCATTAATCACACGGAAGATGTAGTTGGTCGGGTGGATACGAGAAAATCACTGTCTTTCGAAATCACAATTCGATTTTCATCATCTGCAAACCTGATTATTTCAGAGTCAGGAGTCGCATTCTTTTTTAGTAGATCCAACGTGTGTTTCGACTCAATTTTACGAGCGGATAAAAACTCAGACAGCCGTTTAGGTGGATGAGCATCGACAAGTCCTCTCACTGTGCAACTTTTTGTGATTTCTTAGTTCGCGATAATTGAGCAGCATATTCAAGGCAAGCCAATATATCTTCTCTCTCCAAATCAGGATAATCAACCAGTATTTCATCAATACTCATATCCGAAGCTAATAAATCCAGCATGGTGTCAACGGGATATCGTAATCCTCGGATAGTGGGTTTACCGTGACAAATATCTGGCTTTCTCGTAATTCTATTTAATAAATTTTTGCTCATGATTTATCTAATTGAACAAGAAAATGTACACAATCAATAAACGATCAAAACTCTTAAAGGTATTTTACTATCGCTTTTGCATTAGGCCACTATCGGCCCAGCGTTTAAACGGCGCATTTTGCTCCCCGTATTATTGATGAATTAAATAGTAGCTTAAATCTTCAAACCAAGCAAGGTAAGTGCGAGTTGCGTCCGCTTTGGGTTGGTTATATGGCGAAACTTATTTAATGATGGGTATTTAACGGCTTGTGTATGATTAGTTGCGTATCAAAGCAATTAATTATACATGTTGTTGTGCGTAGTTATTACTTATTTCAATTTCATTTTTTTTAGCTTGGAGATATTGTCTCCCATTCTGGTAGTATCTTATTTTTTAAGATAGCTATAAGCTTTTCGAAGGCTTTCGCAACCTCATTGGTATAATCAAGGTTGAAGAAAAGCTCGCTATGAGTATCGCTTTCTCCTTTTACGTATGCTGTCCATTTCATAGCTTCTTGTATATAGTATTCTAACGCTATTGAGCTGGTTGGAATGGCCGATGCCCCAAAAGTCGTTAAGGGAAATTCGCCTCCAATGACCCAGAGAAGATTATCTATATCATCCGATTCTGGTTGGATCTCAATTGAAAGTACTACGAGGCTTTCATTACTTCTTCTATCCAAGTAAACATTCTGTATCATCTTGACCCAATCAGCTTCTTGTATAAATAAAATTCCAGCCTCAATTGCATCTCTAAATTCAGCTGATTCTATGTTGGTAATATCTTCTGGACTCAATGATACGAATTCATTATCGTTATGAGTTAGTGTAAATAAGTTGCTGTTTTCTATTTCCGAAAAAATTTCTTCAGAATTAGGATTAATCTCTTTATTCGTTGAATTTGCAATGATTAGATCCTTCCCTTTGTAAAAAATATCCCATCCCAACTTTTGAAATACTTTTCGATTTGGTAAAAACAAAGAAGCTAATACTCGACCTATATCCTCATGATAAAATTCAAATACTTGATTTAAATTAGAATAATATTCCCAATTTTTTTTTATTCCTGGAATATCGGATCTCTTTTGGAATTTAAATTTTTTCTTACGAATTCTTATTTGAGTAGGGTGTTTATCGAGTAAATTCCAAGGATTATTTACAATCTGTTTAAATTTTTTCGACTCCAATAATTCCTCCTCCGGAAGCGTCAATGTTTCACCCATTTTAAACAGTAGTTGCTGCTGAGCTTCGGCTTCCTTTCTTTTCTTAGCCCTCCTATTGAAAACATCATATACCTGTTTCAAATTGTCACCTACACCAGTTACCGTGTCCTTGATTTCATTCAGTTCACTTACTCCGGGAATTGATCCTAGAATAAAATTTTCAAAAAACCCACTCTTGGACGTTGTTTGATAAATAATAAATCTCTTATTACTTAGTACGACCAAACCTTCGTTCCTATAATCGTGTAAATGAGCTGTTAACAACACTTTTTCAGCATCAGAATTCAAACAATTCTCTAATTCTCCATTAAGTAATTCCGGATGCACACATAAGTATGGAAATAAAGGATTGATATCGAGATTGTATTCTATTAGTGACATATTAGTATGTGTTTATAGACTATTAAATACCAGACCTGTGAATCTGAAAAACATTTGCCAATTTTATCTGGTTCAATGAAAGTTTCATATATATTTATTGGTTTTTTTAATTACACACAACATTGGCATAACACCAATACTATTCATGTTATTGATTAAATAACGAGAGTAATATGAATAAAGCGAAGTTATTATCAAAGTACGAACATCGCCTTACCCTAAAGAATTACGGTGATAGCACTCTACGTTCTTACCTTAACGGATTGCATATTTTTTTAACTATTTGAGTGTTCACGAAATCAAAGAAGTCTCACCTAATGTTTTAGAAACGTTTTTTCATTACTGCAAAAAGGAATTGGAATACAGTTATTCCATGATGAAACAACTGCTGGCTTCGGTTGAGTTTTTGTATGAAGAAGTTTTACAGGAAGGAATTGATTTTGATTTTACCATTAAAATGAAAACCAAGTCGTATACCAGTAGTTTTGTCGGTGGAAGAGGTGCAACGGTTTTTGTGGCATAGCCATCCTCTGGGAAATTCCTTTACCAACCTGAAACACAAAGCTATCTTTACTTTATGCTATTCCGCGGGCTTACGGGTCGGGGAGATCTTGAATTTAAAGTTAAAAGATATTGATTCTGATCGAATGCAAATTCGCATAGTGAACGGCAAAGGGCAGAAAGATCGGTATTCAATTTTGTCAAAAAAAGTATTACAGCTTTTACTAGAATATGTAAGAGAGTACCAACCCAATGAGTACCTTTTTGAAGGGCAATGTGGCGGTCAATATTCATCTTCTTCCATACAGGCGCTAATGAGGCGACACAAAAAGCAATGCGGTATCACCAAGAAAGCCACTCCGCATACATTACGCCATAGCTTTGCTACTCATTTACCAGACAACGGGACGTATACACGATTTATTCAGGAGCTTCTGGGGCATAAACATATTTCGACCACTCAAACTTATACCCATGTAAGCTCGCGTACTATGAAAGATGTAAAGAGTCCGATCGAAGATTTGGATATTTAGAACTAAGCCACTTAACGGTTATGCGGTAGGCGCCAAAACGTAATTTATTTACAAATGCTCTTTGGAACTACTAAATTACAAAACCGCAACGCAACGTCGAGACCTGTCCGCGTTGACGCGCTGGTTATACTGCACTGTTAGACGACCATTCTACAATTAGCAACGATTTTCTAGATATACCTGTGGCTAAGGCACCTTCAATCCACTTTTTCTGTGACTTGCGAATACGATCTTTGCTTTGTCTTTTAGCTTCTGCGAATAAGACTTCATTTCCCTTCCAGCAATAAATATCAAAACAACCGCTTTTAGTACCGATTTTATTTTCAATTTTATTCAGAAGCTGTAAACAATTTTCAGGTATTTCTACTTCTTCTCTATTTGGGTAATAACTATTGAGAAATTTTCCTCTGAATGTATCTACCCAAACACCATCCCAACCAGCTTCTTGCAGTTTTCTAAGAATTAATATTTCTGCAAAAACGGGTTCCCCATTGTATTCTAAAACTGATTTCCCACCGTATGTATCTTCGGGCTGGGTTCCCTTCCAACTATCAAATATTGGTTGGGAAAGTGGAACCGAGATATTTGAACCAGACGGAAGCTTTAAAGTGTATTCGTCTACTATGACTAAATCTTCAGGAAGAAACATGAGCTAAATTTAAATTCAGTATAACGGTTCGGCGGCTAAGAGGCGATCCTGTAAGTTATAATTAAAACTCAAAACGCAAACTCGTCCACTTGAGCTACTTTGTTATGTTTCCAAGAATTCAGCAATATTTATAAATCATTAAAATTATGGCCGTAAGTTGTATCAGCATCAAAAAGGAATACCTATATACTCTTTCATTATTTCTAAGGCCTCTTCGAATTTACAATCAGAATGTGGTGTTCTATGTCCCTCATCGCAATCAAAACTGACAAAAGTTAGGTTCCATTCTGGATTAGAGGTCAGAAAGCTTAAGTCAGATGTGTTTTCATACTCATCGTAATCGTAGGCAAAAATCAGAGCATTCATGTTTTGACTCTCCATAATCTTTGAAATTTGATCATTTCTTATACTACTCCGTACTTTGCTATGTTCACGCGATTTTCTTTTGCCTGCAAATGCAGGTGCTAATCCAATGATGCCGTTAAATAATCGGTCCTCAATTAATGAATTGGCCATTAATGATGTCCATGCACCAGCAGAATAACCCGCCAAATATATATTTTCTGGGCTAACTCCAGCTACACGTAATTCCTCTAAAATGGCTCGCAATTCGTCTACTCTGTGATATATGTAGTTTCCGCCATCACTTCTATCAAATCTTGAATCGGTAGCATTCGAACATAAAAAATAGATATGCGTATTACTATCTTGAAGCTTCAAAATAACCTCAGGAATAAGATTCCTATGTATATAACAGTTAGGTCTTATTCGGGGATTGAATGTCTCATGCTGATAAATGATGATTTTATCATTATTAGATGGATCAATACTGATAGGAGGCCTTATACCGCTGTAGCTATTGAAAATTGGGCTTACATTGTTCGATTCAGACAAAAATCCACTTAAATCTTGAGGGCTTTTATTGCTACACGACATCAAAATCAGTAATAGAAGAGCTAATGCCAGGTGATTAATAATTTTCTTAATCATAACCGGTGTACTGAAAACAAAAGGGTTTAGTTGAGATCAATTTTTTGATAATTTCTTTGAAAGACACATAACGACATTGCGCATAACCTGCATGCGGATTAATGTTGAATTAGCAACTAACGAAAGAAGAGTCGTAAAACCAAGAGGGGCAAGACCTGGCGAAGCGTGTCCGCTAATAAATGCGCGTGTTAGGAGTATAACGTAAGAATGCAATTATATAAATGTTAATTAAGGCAGTATAATCATTTTATTAAAAAGTGATATCACCTCTAAAAATTATTCAGAGGAATGTGGTACTTCGAATAATATGACCCAGTTAGTTCACATCTCTGTATGAGCCGGCATTTGATGAACAATACTACAATGGAGAGTTTCAAAACATTACCCCAGTATTCTTGATTACTACTAATATATTTCTAACTAACAGTTTAGAAGAACAGTCGGGCTGGATGTAAGAAAAAAATTACATAAAAATCTGTAATAAAATCTGAATTTGGAGTCTAAAAAGGTAGATGCAGTTAAAAATACTTTATTAACTCTAACATTCAGAGGTTTTAACATGAATATCAAAAAGCAAATATTACACAGCTATACAGCGAAGTTTTTCTTTAGTACACTCCTTACAAAATTATTAATGCTTATTCCTTTATTACTGGAAGCTCAGGATTTAGAACCCAAAAAGGTTTACGAGCAGGAGGCTTTTACAGTTGAAGTATATGGTTCAGGTCCGCCCATCTACCTTATTCCTGGTCTTGCAAGTAGCGGGGATGTTTGGGAAGGCACCGTGAATCGTTTCAAGGATCAATATGAGTGCCATGTTTTTACGTTAGCTGGTTTTGCCCAAAAGCCGGCAACCGGAAAGACTCCATTTCTGGAAACTATGAATAAAGAGATAACAAATTATATTAAAGACCGTGAGCCCGGATTAATCGTGGGACACAGTTTAGGTGGGGTGTTAACACTGATTATAACATCTGAGAACGAGCAGTTAGTTCAAAAAGGAATTGTTGTAGATGCGTATCCTTTTTTGGCCGCCTTGATGCAACCAGGGGTTACAGAGCAGGATGTACAATTTCCGAGGCAAATGTTAAAAAATCAAGTGAATCAAATGGATTCGATAGCATATCGAAATCGACAAAGGAATACCCTGCAAACTATGGTCAGTGCTGAAAAGGATCTTGAGAACGTATTGGAGTGGTCGATGCAATCCGATCGCACAACAGTCGTAAACGCGATGGCTGATATTATGCAAACTGATCTTCGGGACGATATCAAGGAGATAGAAATTCCTGTTCTGGTCATGTTGGCAGGGAATATTTCCAGCGGTGAACAAGGTACTGTTAGTAAATCCCAAATTATGCAAACAGCCCGCAACCAATATGAACAGCTTGAAGATAAAACGCTTAAGGTAGCTGGTGAAGCAAAGCATTTCATCATGCTGGATGATCCTGAATGGTTTTATCAAACAATGGAAGCATATTTCAATGCAAGTGACTAAATCAAAAAAGTCCCGGTTTATAGCGCTTTACAATGAACACAGCGATAAGATTTATAGATTGTGCTACGGATATCTCCATGAAGAAAGTGAGGTAGAGGATCTTTTTCAGCAAGTACTGCTTAACATCTGGGAAAATCTGGAATCCTTTCGTGGTGAGGCCAAAATCACTACATGGATTTATCGAATTACGGTCAACACCGCCCTTACATTTAAAAAAAAACAACAACGGTTGGAAAGTATTCATCGTAATCCTGGAGACTTTTCAACTTTTAAGAGTGACAAAACATTCAAAGTCCGCAAAGATCCGTTGCCGGCTCTTCGGGATCTCAACAACTGCATCAGTAAACTGGAAAAGCAGGATCGTATTATAATTTCGTTGTACTTAGAAGATTTGAGTTATAAGCAAATTTCAAAGGTGGTGGGTATTTCAACAAACTACGTGGGAGTTAAAATAAATCGAATCAAAAAAGAACTTCAAAGCCTAATGCCAGAAAATCATGAATATTGATGAACTAAAGAAGGATTGGAAGTCCCAGAAAACACCGAAAGAAGATATAGGCATTGATCAAAACCTGTCGTCCAGGCTTGATGAATTTCAACAAATTCAGCGAAAGACAAGATTGAATAATGTTATATGCAGTATCCTTTTTGTCTGCTCAATAATTTTCCTTTGGTGCGTAGTTTATTTTATGCAGGAGGCCTCATGGTGGGTGTATAGCGGAATTCTTGTGTTGTCTGTAGAGATGGTTTTGGGTACCGGTTTTGCCTGGTATAGAACTTCGTTGAAAAAAGCAGACCACCTGCGGGTTGACAGCTATTCCTACATAACCAAAGCGATTAAAAAGCTTTTATATCGAAAAGTATTTCTCCGCTATATCATACCAGTGTACAGTATAATGCTTTTAACGGGGATAAACATGGTGTATGTAGATGTACTTAGTGACTTCAGCATTACGTGGCAACTGATGATCCATTTTGGAGTGAGCTTAGCAATTGTTTTTTTTGTGGGAATTGAATTTTGGAAAAGGTTAAAAAAGCAACGCAACGAAATAGATCCGATGATAATCGATTTACAAGTTATCAAAGAAAGGCTGGAATAGTCTTGTGAAGATCAATTTTAAAATCTAAAAATTAAAAGACCATTTATTATGAATACTAAAATATTGATGATAGCGAGTTCATTAGTAATGGGATTTTTAGGGATTTGCTTTACCTTTCTTCCCGGTGAAATTCTAGGCTTTTTCGGTGTAGAACCAGCTGATCTAAACACTTTGTTCCTGCAAATAACGGGATCGCTGTACTTTGCTTTTGCAATGCTTAACTGGATGGCAAAAGGGAATTTAATCGGCGGGATATATAGCAAGCCTGTGGCAATTGGGAATTTCACTCATTTTATGGTTGGTGGTTTGCTATTAAGTAATTCAGCTTTTTCTTCCCCTGAGAATATTGAAATTTGGATAGCCGCAATTGGTTACTCAATCTTGGCCGTTCTATTTGGCTGGGTATCGTTTGGCAATCCTTTGAAAGCTGATGGTTATTCTGTTCTAAATTGACCCCCCATTCTGTTTCAAACTGACCCCCTATTCTGATGATGTTGACCCCGGGGTCACAATGCGCCAGTCTGGCATATTGCCCCTCATCTCTGACGAATAAAAATGGCTTTGGTTGCTACATTTGTGAGTCCCATTTAACGAACTCACGCAGATTTATATATGGCAGCAAAACCAAAGCCCATGAGCCAAATTAAACAAATATTGCGGTTTACCCAGCAGGGTAAATCTATCAAATTCATTTCGCGAAACCTGTCGGTCTCGCGCAATACCGTGCGAAAGTATCTGTCGCTGCAATCCGCCAACGGTCAATCCATTGATGACCTTTTGCAACTCGAAGATAATCAGTTGCAGCAGGCTCTTCTTCCAGCCTCTCAGTCGTCTGATGATCAGCGATACCAGGTTCTGATCGACCGCTACGAGCACTTCTGTAGTGAACTTCGGCGAACAGGTGTCACGCGCTGGCTGTTGTGGAGTGAGTACCGGCAAAGCCACCCCGGCGGCTACTGCTACAGTCAGTTTTGCAAGCACCTGCAAGATCTCGGTGGTGCTCGTAATCTGACGATGGCCAACTTGCCCCATCCTCCCGGCGAGCAAATCTATATCGATTTTGCCGGTAAACATGCTGAATATGTGAATCCTATAACCGGCCAGGTCCATCAGGTGCCGATTCTGCTTCTCACTCTCGGTCATAGCCACTATAGTTACGTTGAAGCCATTGCCTCTCAAAAGGGGGAGGATGTAGTTTATGGCGTCCAGCGCGGACTCTGCTTCTTCGGTGGCGCCTCGAAAGTGATTGTCCCTGATAACATGAAGACCGCTGTGGTCAAAACGGATCGGTATGAGCCGGGGATCAATCGCCTTTTCGAGGATCTTGCCAACCACTACAATATGGCCGTTCTGCCGGCCCGGCCTCGCCGTCCGAAGGATAAACCCATCGTTGAATCGTCAGTTCGTGATGTGTATCGCCACATACTTGCGCCTCTTCGCAACCGCACCTTTTACAGCCTGGCCGAGCTTAATCAAGCCATTCGTGAGCAGCTTGCCGCCTGGCATAACCGCCCCTTTCAGAACCGGGAGGGATCGCGTCGTCAGCAATTCGAACAGATCGAACAACCGGCTCTGCAGCCTCTGTCCGGCGAACCCTTCCAGATCAAGAAATATGCAAGCCTTACCATTCGCAATAACTGCCACATTCAGATCCGGGAAGACAAACACTACTACAGCGCCCCGCACGCCTATGCCCGGAAAAAGGTACAGGTGATCTACACCCCCGATCGGGTGCAGATCTTCTGGCAGAGCACATTGATCGCGGCCCATCAGCGGGATCGAACGCCATACGGATATACGACCGTAAAAGAGCACCTGCCGGAAAACCATCGCCACTGGCTGGATCGTGGCCCGGGGTGGTATCGCAGTCGAGCCAATCATATTTCTGCGGACGTGGGCCGGTTGATCGATCGCATTCTCGCCTCGAAAACCTACCCCGAGCAAACCTACCGAAGCTGTGATGGCATTCTCGGGCTGCACCGTAAGGTCGGCAGCGAGACTTTGACTCGGGCGGCCCGTATTGCCCTGGAGCTGGACTCGTGCACCTACAGCTTTATCAACCGGCTGATTACAAATGGAATGGCAACGCCCGCTTCAAAACCCTCAGCTGCCGGGCCCCAATTGCCTGCCCATGATAATATCCGCGGCAAAACTTATTTCCAACAATCCTTACAACGAACCAAAACCCAAGATCTATGAACACATCCATGAATGAACAACTCATGCAGCAGCTTCGTCTGCACGGCATGCTCGACAGCTGGCAATCTCTGCTGGAAACCCGCACCCATCAAAATCTCTCTCTGGTGGAGGGCCTGCAGCATCTGCTGGAGGCTGAATGGCTTGATCGGGGCCATCGCCGTGTGCAGCGGCTCAGAAAAGCCGCCGGGTTCCGCTATCAGGCCAGCCTTGAAGAACTCACCTACTTGCCCTCGCGCGGGCTGGATAAAAATACGGTGGCCCTGCTTGCCGATGGCCAGTATATCACCCGGGGACACGCCGTGTTGATTACCGGCCCGACCGGAAGCGGCAAGAGTTTTCTTGCATCGGCTTTGGGCCATCAGGCGTGCCAGCTCAGCTATAAGGTCAGTTACTTTAATATGCAGAAACTGATTCAGCAGCTTGTTCTTTCTCGCGCTGATGGCAGTATCCTAAAGCTGTTATCCAAAATAGCAAAGTCTCAGCTGCTTATACTTGATGATTTTGGGCTCAAGCCGCTGGACAATCAACAGCGGCTCGATCTGCTCGATATCGTAGAGGATCGCCATCAGAAAATGGCCACGATTATTGTTAGTCAACTCCCGGTCACCAATTGGTATGATGTAATCGGGGAAAGTACGGTGGCCGATGCCATTTTAGACCGTTTAATACACACCGCACACCGGATAGAATTAAGTGGTGAAAGCATGAGGAAAAAGCAGTAATATTGTCATAGCTAATAAATCACTGCAACCAGATCCAAGGGGGGTCAGTTTCCCCAGACTAGGGGGTCAGCTTGTACGGAATAACCAGCTGAAAAGTAGCGGCCCTATTTCCATTTTGGAATGATAGCTTTGGAGGCTAACGGTCTGGCGGTTGTGCGGCGAGAAAACCAACGTTGCTAAAGTCTCAAAACCAAAACGAGTCCGCGCGAACCGCTGGTTATGCCTGCCTCACTCTACGAGTTCAACTCTGAGCTTTTTTCCAAATGCCTGGGCATACTTCTCCAAAGTTGAAAGACGAATGTCTTCGGCATGGTTCTCGATTCGCGAGATAGCTGTTTTTTTTGTGTTTAATTGTTTGGCGAGCTCATCCTGAGTCAATCCGGCTTCTTCACGGGCTCGCTTTAGGAGAACACCAATTTTAAAGCTTCGGAATCCTTCGTCGTACCCCTTGGCAAATTCGGTATCTCGTTTTTTACGGTCGCTGATATAAGCTTGTAAATCACTCATGTTTTACCTCCTTTTCGTGACAGATAATCAGCTTTGCGCTGCTCTGCCAGTTTAATTTCTTTCGTTGGTGTTTTTTGTGATTTTTTAGAAAGTCCATTCGTCAGGATGATAAATTCATCACCATCAATAAACCCAAGAATTCTGAAACTGTTCGATCCGATTCTTGCTCGAACCTCCCAAATATCATCTGTGCTTTTCAGTTTCTTAAAGTATTGAACCGGAACCTGATCCAGTCTTTCAACCAATTCAAGAACCCAGGTAACTTTCTGGGTATGCTTAGAACTCAGCGAGTCCTAAAACTCTTTTACGGGAACTTTGCCTGATTGGGTTTTATAGAACTTGATTTCTTTCACAGAACAAATGTTAACAATTATGTTAACTTAGTCAAGTCCTATTTTATTGTAAGGTGAGGAGGGCATAACGGTTTGGCGGCTAACCGGCAGATCAAACAGCTCTCCAATGGCTGAAACACAAATACCGTCCCGTTGAGCCGCTGGTTATTTGACGATTGGCTTACGACAAAGAATCTAAAATTGCTTTGGGTCTCTTTTCCGCAATTTTCAACAGCACTTTTGCCGGACCCTGTGGCTTTCGCCTTCCTTGTTCCCAATTTCTGAGTGTACCCACACTGATTCCAAGAAGTGAAGAAAACTCTTGCTGGGTCATATTGTACTTTTCACAGATCGCTACAACATCAGGTTCCTCAATTATCGAATTCCTGGATGGTTCACGTTTACCTTTCCGAATATCTCCTGCTTGCTTTACACTTTCGAGCAGTTCATTAAACATTTCATCTTTCATGACAATTGGTCCTCAACCAGTTGTTTCAATTGCTTGAGTTGATCTGCAGTGAGATCATCTTTTTTACTCTTTGGATATGCATAAAGCATATAAA
>Ga0209964_1000436_pt1 | contig 11708 bp, 2 predicted proteins | sample SalPonR2_B_D1_MG_FD_185705 | JGI IMG/M metagenome (GOLD analysis project Ga0209964, IMG submission 185705) | Salt pond soil microbial communities from South San Francisco under conditions of wetland restoration - Salt Pond MetaG R2_B_D1_MG... ... | reverse complement strand
TAAGAGCAACTGCTGCACCCTTAGTGTTTAGATGGGTCATGAGAACAATATGCAGTTCAGGCCGTGCGTCTCTGAGTTGATAAAAAAGATTCATCTCATCCGAATCCAAATCATCAACTCCCAGAAACAGAAGGGCGGGCTGGTAAGCTTCAAGCTTTGCCGCCAGGTCTTCAAAGCTTGCATTACCAATTGAACATGGAATAGATACCCCGCTTTCATTGAGCAGTATGTTCGACAGTATCCGCCGCATCATTACATTCTGATCGATGATAAAAACGTTGATTTTGACAGGGTTCATTTGCTTTTCCACGAGATTCCAGTCCTTTTATTAATTCCCTGAAATTTAGTATTACATCAAAATAATACTATCGGCAACGGTATACGGTAGGCCAGGTTCCTACACGAGGGTAATCCATACCTGTGTGCACTTGTAAAGTATTTACTACACTGAACCTGCAGATCTACGCTATGACCAGTTACTCAGCAGGCTCAAGTACCAGGTCCACTTTATGTTGCAACCCATCTTTTTTAATTGGAATAGTCATTTTTTCAGCCACCGATCTCTTTTTCTTCCCATCGATATTACCATGCAGCACTCCTTTTTCCAGTCCATCAGGATTTTCGACTCTGATCTGGTATGATGTCGTCTCATCATCAAGTGTCAGACGGATTTCAAACTCTTTCCAGTCAGAGGAGATTGCCGGCTGCAGGGTGATGGCGTTCTCTTCAAATCGCAGCCCCAGGATTGATTCCAGGGCAACACGATAAAACCATCCGCCAGACCCGGTATACCAGCTCCAGCCGCCCATCCCGGTTAATGGAGCTTCACCGTAAACATCAGCAGTTATGACATACGGCTCAACCCTGAATTTCTGAACATCCTGCGGATTTAACGCATGGTTCACCGGGTTGATCATATTCAGATATCGAACGGCTTTCTCTCCCATTCCCTTTTCAGCCATTGCTTTAATGAGCCAGAGTGCGGCATGGGTATACTGGCCGCCGTTTTCCCTCACCCCGGGGATGTACCCCTTGATATACCCCGGATTCCTTTCGGTTGCATCAAACGGAGGCGTAAGCAATCGGATGATACGATCCCGTTCCGATACAAGATGCCGTTCAGCAGACAACAGTGCCGTTTCAGCTTTCGATTCATCAGCCGCCCCGGTGATCACCGCCCAGGCCTGCGAAATGGCATCGATGCGGCACTCCGTATTTTCAGATGAGCCGAGGGGTGTACCGTCATCATAAAACGCGCGAAGATACCACTCACCATCCCATCCCTCCTTGTTAAGACGTTTTATAAGCTGCTCAGCAACTTTGCTATAGCGGCCGGACCGTTCGTTTTCCTCCCTGTCTTTTGCATACTCTGCAAATCTTTTCAGAATACCGTAGAGGAAGAACCCCAGCCAAACACTTTCTCCCTTTCCCCCCTCACCCACACGATTCATTCCATCATTCCAGTCCCCCGCACCAATCAGCGGCAATCCGTGCTCACCAAACCTCATAGAGATCTCAATCGCCCGGCAACAGTGTTCAAAAACTGAATCGGACTCATCAAGTGTGTCCGGGTTAAGGTAAACCTCGTGCTCATAATCTTCCAGTTTACGTGCCTGAATCCAGGATACATTTTCATCAAAAATTGAATGATCGCCGGTTGACCGAATGTAAAAATCGGTCACATATGCAAGCCAGAGCCGGTCATCTGATATTTTGGACCGGATACCCCGCCCGCTGGGGGGATGCCACCAGTGAAGAACGTCGCCCTCCCTGAACTGTTTGCCCGCATGCAGCAGAATCTGCTTCCGTGTAATAGCAGGATCGACGTATAGTGCCGCGGCTGAATCCTGAAGCTGATCCCTGAACCCGTATGCCCCGCCCGCCTGGTAATAGGCTGTTCTGGCCCACATTCTGCAAGAGAGATTCTGGTACATCAGCCATCCATTCATCAGCAGGTTAAGTGATTTATCGGGTGTGGAGATGTTGATTTTCCCCAGTCTTGACTTCCAGGCTTGTTGAACGTTCTCAAGAGATTTCTGTGCGGTTTCAAGGTTTCTGTATGTTTGAATCAGTTCCTTTACTGTTTCCTCCGACTCCGCTTCACCCTCTATAAAATGAAGGTCCCGGCTTTCACCGGGCCGCAGGGAAAAGTTAAGCCGGAATGCCGCACATGGATCTACCCAAGACTCTTCTTTTCCATCAAGCGGATCAGATGAAGCAACCGCTTTTGGCGATATTAATGACCGATTCCGGCCGATAAATGCCTGCCTGCTTGCTGTAAAACTCAGTTCATCAGATTGACGAACTCCTCCTGCCGATGAAAAAGCGACCCGGCCGGCAAACTCGTTATTGTAGTAATTACGGGCCAATATAGTTGCCCCATGATCCTGCACATCCTGAATAACTGTTCGGCTGGCCCGGTTTCTTTCTATTCCGAGAACCCGTTCTGTATACCTGAAGAGTGACAAAAGCCTCTGCTCATCCCCGGTGTTTGTAATCCTGAGTATGGAAATTTTCACTGGGTCGGTTTTATCCACAAACTGAACCAACTCGTGTTCAAGACCATCAGACGCGTGCTTGTACCGGGTAAAGCCAAACCCATGGATAATTTTGTATTGGCCCTTGCCGGGCGCAGGTCCGGGGGTGGGTGACCAAAATTGGTTTTTCTTTTCATCCCGAATATAAAACGCTTCGGAATGGGGATCGGTGACGGGATCATTTGACCAGCCGGTGAGCTTGTTTTCCCTGCTGTTTACAGTCCAGGTATAGCCTGTACCTTTTTCAGTAGCAATAAACCCGATTGTCGGATTGGATATCACGTTGATCCACGGTGCGGGTGGAAATTCCGGTATACCCGTGTCTGGATTGGGTTTTAACAGAATGTGGTATTCGTCACCTGTTTCTGAAAAGCCGCCAACATCATTGAAAAACCTAAGATTTGTGGATGCATCATCAGGCTGGTCATCATCCTTGGTTTTCTGATCTTCCGGCAGCGCTCTCTTTTCACGCTTAATAAATGATCTCCATGATCCGGTCTCGTTTTCTCGCTTCATTCTGTTCAAATCGGGTAGACGGTTTTTAAAAACCACGTGCGCTACAGCCAAAATAAGGGTCAGATCTTCCGCCGGCATTCTGTCAGATCGTTGAACAAAAACTCCCGCCCGTTTCTGGAGGAGATCCCGTTCAGATGACGAATTTATCGCCTGAATGATTGCTTCCTGTATCTCATCAATATAGCCGGGGGCATGGTCATTAATGATCAGCAGTTCCGTTTCCACACCTTTCGTCCGCCAGAATCCATGTGCATTTAACAGCGTTTCAACATGTTTGATCTGGCCTGCATCCTGAATTCTATACACTACGAGCGGAAAATCTCCTGAAATGCCGTAGGCCCAGAGATCCTGCTGTTTCCCCCGCGACTCCCTGAGTCTTCGCCCATCCGCTCTGAACGCAACATCTGAATAGATAATGTATGAGGCCAGCTTTTGAAAACTGTGGGCTTCTTTTGATGTTACTCCCAAATGATTGAGTTCAACCGAGCTGAAAACTTCTGACAAGTCAAATGCGCGCCCTGCTGCATGCAGATTATCGTAAACATCTGCGAGCTTAACCGCCTCTTCTCTCGATTCCGCATAGCCGAGACCGAAAATCAGATCCTTCTTCTCCCCGGGCCTGAGTTTTATAGATTTATGCAGGCTAATGACAGGGTCAGATATATTTCCAAGAGATCCCGAGAGACGACTTCCAGCGTCCATTGCTGCAGGATGGCTAAGTGTGCGCCCGCGCCCGATAAAAACGGACCTGTCGGTTTCGAACTGAAGCGGTTCGGTAAGGTTTTCCTTGCTATCGCCTGCTAACGTGTGCACCATCCACATTGCCTTTTCCTCCTCACTTCTTGGCCTTCGCTTTACCAGGATTGAATGGTGTTCGGCAAGATAGTCGGTTTGTATAAAAAGCTTCGAGAAGGCCGGGTGAGAGTTGTGATTTTCCAGCGTGTTTAACACAACCTCGGCATAACTGGTCACATCCAGAGTGCGTACCTCCTGGGAATAATTTGTCAGGGTGAGCTTCCTTAATTCCATAGGATCATCGGGAGAAACAGTGACGGTAGTGGTCGACTCAATCCAGTTATCAACCCGTGAAGTCACTATTTTTCCATCGTGGAACCAGGTATCGTACCGGTCGGGCTTTCTCCTGACGGGTTGATGAGTTGTTGACCAGAACTCCCCGCTCTCCGTATCCTTTATATAGAAAAACATGCCTAGAGGATCAAGCACCGGATCAGCATCCCAGCCGGTAAGTGTAATTCCCTTAATCCGCGAAGAGCCTGTTCCTGCATGCGTCATAAAGAGTGAATAATCACCATTTGTAAGCAGATGAAGCCTTGGTGGTGAGATATCAAGTTCATCAATGCCGGCATGCTCTACAATACGCTCCTGGGCTCTCTGTTCGCCGGGTTCCAGCTCAACATCGATCGGGTGCGGCTCTTTGATCGGCACGCCTCTGGGTACTTTTTCTTGTAGAATCAGCTCGCAACCTTTTATGCGCGGGTCATTATGAAAAACATTCTGGATTTCATGGTCATTCAAAACATTTTCTATCGCCAGCAACGTCATTCCATGATGATGGACCATATAGGTTTTCACCCATTTGAACGCCTCATCCTGTGCCTTGTGGCCGGGCGTGAAATCAACCGCATCATAAAACCCATAATGCCCGAACCCCCCAAGGTTTTCAAGTATTTTGAGGTTCTTTAATGAGGATTCCGTATCCACCATCAGAGAAAGCATTGAAGCGTAGGGAGCTACAACATAATCTTCTGCGAGGCCGCGGCGGAGTCCCAGACCCGGCGCCCCAAATGCCCGGTACTGATAGTGCATATCAATATTCAAAAAGTAGTAGGCACTCTCTGAAAAACCCCAGGGACGGTCTCGCTTTCTGCCATACTCCTTCTGCCAGCGGACTACGTTTTTATCGGTATGATTCAGCAGCGTCTCCGGGTATGTTTTCATAAACAGAAGCGGCATCAGGTATTCGAACATCGTGCCGCCCCAGGATAGCAGAATCTCATTTTGGCTCAGGCTGGTGAGCCGTCTGCTGAGTCTGAACCAGTGCTCTGCCGGGATATCACCTTTGGCAATCGCGATGTAAGACGCTATTCTTGCTTCACTGGCGAGCAAATCATATGTGCCATTATCGAGCTGCGATTTTTCCACGTTATACCCGATACTGAACAGGCCGCGTTTTTCCAGATAAAGCATGGAGAAGTCCATTTCATCTATAAACAGGTCGCAGGCATCGGCTATCTCATCAGCGAGGTATATCCACTTATTCAAACATTTTGTAGTTTGAGGATTTACACCGCTGTTTTTTGCAATTTGGATGAGTTCGTCAGGTGAAAATTTATTTATATCCCTGAATGCTGAATCACTGAGCATTTTCACTTCAGCGATTGCCTGTTCGATGAGCCGGAGTGGCCGTTCCTGCCAAAACAGGAGATCTTGCATAACTGAATCACTCAGTTTACTGCCAAGTGGCAATAGGTCAATGGCTGCCAGGCTGGAAGCCTCCTCTTTCAAACTTTTCAATAATTTAAGATCGTCTTCCGGCGACTCTCCATTGCGGGCTTTTAACAATCCAAGTATTGATTCACAAAGCATGTGAACCCGATCATTAAAATTCTGCGGTAACAGGTCACGGTCACGGGCATCATATAATATGTCACGCACCGTAAGGGTAGTGTCACAGAGCCCCTGCCAGATGTTTTGATTAATCCCTTTTTTTTGCATCGTTTTTTGCACCGATTGCCGAATTGATATGAGACCGGCGGCTAGATTTCCGGAATCAACTGCAGAGATATATTTCGGGTACAGAACCTCACCCAGACGTGTTTCATACCAGTTGTAGAAATGGCCCCTGTACCGGTCGAGTTTTTGTAATGTATTCAGCGTGTTATTTACTCTCTCCAACAGTTCTCCCAGCGTAATATACCCGTGGTTATAGGCCACCTGTGTTGATACCAGGGCCAGACCGATATTGGTGGGCGATGTTCTTGCAGTTACCGGTAAATTGGGGTGCTCCTGGTAGTTGTCGGGCGGAAGCCAGTTCTGCTCTTCATTCACAAAACGTTCAAAATAGAACCATGTGCGGCGGGCGTATTTGCGAAGCTCCGCCTGATCTTTTTCCGAAAGCTTATACTCTGTTTCTTTAACAGGCCTGCTGATCATCCACATCCACAACGGTGCACCTGTCCATGCAATGGAAAATGGAACTACGATCCAGAGATAGTGCGGGGCAGACATAATTGCGGCAATAAGAATTGAAATTCCAAGCAGCACCGGGAATATCTGGCTTCGGATATATGCTCCCTGTGAGTTCGGGCTGGTCGATTCTGTTTGTGAAGCCGTTGTCCATTCAAGCAGTGATTTTCCGGATATTTTTAATCGATACAGCGTGCGAATAACGGCATCAAGCTGTACAACCGCCTGGTGCGGGAGAATTATGACCACGCAAACAGCCTGCAGGGAGTTCATTTTCAGGTTGGCTCTTACCTTTTCAGCATAGAGCTTCCAATTTACCCGCGCGGGACGGTTCAGAATATCGCTGTACAGGCTGATATAGATTGGGAAAGCTAAAATACCAAACGCAGCAATCGTCCAGATCCACGCGGTGCCCGGCAGCAAAAACCACCCGGCAATAAAGAAAATCGTCAGGAAGAGCGGGTTCAGCGACCGGCGCAGATTATCAAAAATCTTCCATTTCGACAGCAGGTTTATGGAATTTTTCTCTTTACCATTTTTAAGTGGCACATGTTTAAAAAGCCACGCAGCAATCTGCCAGTCGCCCCGGATCCATCTATGATTGCGCTTGGTAAAACTGGTGTAGGTTGTCGGATAGTCATCAAACAGTTCGATATCTGTGGCAAGGCCGGCCCTGAGATAGGTACTCTCGATAAGGTCGTGCGACAGAATTCTGTTTTCGGGAAAGCGGTCGTTAAGCACCATGTGGAACGCCTGCACATCGTAGATTCCCTTTCCTGTGAAAATTGCCTCACCGGTAAGATCCTGGTAGATATCCGACACCGCGGTTGAATAAGGATCCAGGCCCACATTACCGGAAAAGATCCTTGAAAACCACGTTTTCCGCGATGATTCAGGGGGAATGGATATACGTGGCTGAATAATTCCATACCCTTTTGTAATCCGTTTTTTGGCTCTGTCATACCGGGCGCGGTTCAGCGGGTGTGCAATTGTCCTCACCAGGTTTCTTGCGCTATCGGGCGGCAGCTTTGTGTCCGAATCCAGGGTAATAACAAATTTAACTTCCTGCTTCCGAACCGACTCCATAAAGTCCCCGCCAATGTGGACGTAGGTTGTTTCAGCTGTGGTATCACAAAGCAGCCGGTTAAACTCCTCCAGTTTGCCCCTTTTGCGCTCCCAGCCCATCCACACGCCTTCCTTCTCATTCCAGCATCTTTCACGGTGCAGGAAAAAGAATTTATCACCATATCGCGATCTGTATTTCTTATTCAGATCGCTGATAGATGTATAGGCAGCCTCCATTATTGCCTTGTCAGTCACCATTTCTTTCTCCCCGGCATCTTTAAAGTCAGACAGCAGTACAAATTGAAATGCGGAGTCGGGGTTGGCCAGCGAGCGGACTTCCATGTTTTCGACCTGTTTGTGCACATCTTTCACTGAAGTAAACATTGTTGGAATAACCACAACTGTTCTGGAATCATCCGGAACGCCATCTTTGTAACCCAGTTTTGGCAACATCCGGGGAGGCAGCAGAAATGCAAAAAAGCGGTTTACCGCTGACACTGACAGGTCAAGTGCCGGAAACAGAGATACGGCAAGCACCAGGGCCGCAACCAGTGTTGAATTACTCATGGAGCCGGTTACAGCCCATAGAACCGTCATCAAAGCAATTGTAGAGACAATCACCGCCATCACGTACCACGCGGTGTTCTCTTCCAATAGCCGGTTCAGCTTCTCCCGAAAAGTCAGCCTGTACCCCAGTTTTTTATCAAGTTCAGTGTACCCGTCTCCCATCAAAAAATACCCTACATGCCGGCGAATAGTTGGTGCATCTCCAAGAAGAACTTCCCCTTCGGCCTCGTAGCTGTCTGCTTTTTCGGACATCTCGAGCACCTGTCCGGCTACATCTGTTTCGCTGTGACTGGATCTGCGGCTGACTCTTTCAATAACCCGTCGGTAGGCATCACGCGTCTTAAAGTCCATCTCCGCATATATTTTTGCGGGATCGAGCCGGAGGATTTTTTCAACAAGTGAATTCTGTTCAATAAAGTCACGCCAATCCGTTTCAGACGTTTGCCGCAGCGAATGCACGGCGTTCTGTATACTTACCTGCAGCCTTGACTGCATCTGGGCTTCAATTTTCATCGCCTCTTCGAGCGTCATATCGTTACGCCGAAACCTGAACTTCAGCCACCTTTTTTGCTCATCCAGCAGACGACCTGAGTTCTGAAGTTGATTATAGATCTCAATAAGGTGTGGCAGCTCATTCTTTCCTTGCCTTTGTTTAAGCCACTTTGAAATCTCACTCGTAAACATGCCTGGTTCTTCCTGGCTGCTCTCATCAAGTCGTTCTAAAAGATTACTGACATCATCCCTTATACGTTTACGCGCAAGAATTCGAGATGCTTTTTGAGACAGCTTTTCGATGAGAATCAGACGGATCATAATTGGAATTGCCCAAAGCTCTCCCATCATTAGCGGCCGCGTTTCCTGGTATTTCTGAACATATTGGCCAAAAACATCCAGGTCCACAACATTATCACCGTGATTCAGGAGGTTCAGTACGAGCTCATATACTTTCGGAAGGCCCTGGAATTCACCATTTTTAAACAGCGGAACACTTTTCTGATACTCTTTTGGAAAATCCTCACCAACCTGAACAATCTGTTCCTGGATGATGTAGAAGTTATCAATAATCCATTCCGCTGCAGGCGAGATCTCTTTATTGGACTTGGCAAGCTTTGACAATTCCCTGTAAGACTCTTCAAGTATCTTTCTGGATTCATTTAAAACCGGTTTCACCGACTTGTAGCGGGTTCCGCAATCCAGGGCAACGTGATTTTCGGCGAGCCTGACGGCGCTCTCCTTTAAAAACCCGGTATTAAAAGAAACAGCAGAATTATCCCTCATGTGATATCAATCCTGAATGTTATTGAAAACATTAGTTTAATATCCCAAACAGAGGCGTTACCCGGTTAATGATATCTCTACAACAAATGAAGGGAAAACCTTACAACTGAAACGAGGAATGGTTTTGGCCGCATTACATCAATACGCATATTAGTATTACGGGCAGGTGTATCAGAAATTAACTGCTTATACCGTACATCTCGTCACTGCAAGTGCAGACCTGATTTCCTCTTTGACGCTATTTTTTACCGAACACCCAGCTGCGGTTTACGTTGCAAGTCTGTTCTGTTTCAGTCACTGTAAGCCGGAACTACCGATAACTTTGTCAGAGCCCACCAACCAACTGAGCCCTGTGATTCTTCACCTTTTTAGTTCTACCTGAAACCTTGTGGGCCGGTGCGTGAAATTTCCGGATGATTGTTTTTCTGAGAGAAACACACCTTTGTCTCATATAGATTTCATTTAACTCCCAGTTGTACTATGTTGGCTTCTCTCTGCACCAACCCAAAATTGGTTAAATCCTTCAAACAAGCCGGTCTGTATTGCGGTACTTGATCTTGAACACTTTTCGAATCTGAAGCAGCGGGTATTAAATTTACAGTTTCAGTAGGGGTTCCATCATTTGCAACGGTCTATACATATGTGCATATTTTTAATCAAATGATACTATGATAAATCGAATTACCGATCTATCGCGCTTCGGGCTTTTTCTCGGCTTTATCCTATTTCTAATTGTCTTGTTTCTTCCTGCTCCGGACGGGTTGAATGAAACGGCATGGCGGACTGCAGCAGTTGCAATCCTGATGGCCACATGGTGGATCACCGAAGCCATTCCTATTGCGGCCACATCGCTGATTCCAATCGTGATGTTTCCTGTTCTCGGCATATCGCCCATCGGAGATGCAACTGCACCTTATGCAAATCCATTAATATTTCTTTTCATGGGTGGGTTTATCATAGCGATTGGCATGCAAACCTGGGGGCTTCACAAACGCATCGCGCTAAACATAGTAAATTTCATCGGCGTAAAGCCTACGTCCATCATCATCGGCTTTATTATCGCATCTGCATTTTTAAGCATGTGGGTCAGTAATACTGCAACGGCACTCATGATGCTGCCCATAGCTGTTTCTGTGCTTCATTTTGTTGAGACAAAAAATAAAAGTGATGAGGGAACAAAAACCGTCACAAACTTTGAAATTGTTCTCCTCCTCTCCATCGCATATGCTTGCAATATTGGAGGAATCGGAACATTAATCGGCACGCCGCCTAACGCCCTTTTAGCAGCCTTTATGCTGGAAAATTACGGGCTGGAAATCAGTTTCGCCCGGTGGATGATGGTTGGTGTTCCGCTTGTCGTTTTACTGCTCCCGTTAATGTACCTGCTGCTGAGTAAATTTATTTTTCCAATCAAAATGAAAGAGCTCCCCGGCGGTAAATCAATCATTTTAAATCAGTTGCAAGGTCTTGGATCTATTTCCAAGCCCGAGCTGCGTGTTGCCGTTGTCTTTTTGGGAACCGCTTTTTTATGGATTTTCCGGCCTCTTTTATCGGAAGTAGTTCCTGGTTTATCGGATGCAGGCATTGCAATAGCTGCAGGCCTGGCGCTGTTCCTGATTCCAAATGGTAAAAAAGAGGGCGGCAGTCTGCTCCAGTGGAATAATCTGAGGGATTTGCCCTGGGGCATTCTTATACTGTTTGGCGGCGGTCTGAGTTTAGCGTCAGCTATCAGTTCATCGGGGTTGGCCGGCTGGATTGGACAGGGCGTAAGCGGGCTCGACGCACTACCCACGATCTTGTTACTGTTCGCTGTGATAATCATTATCGTGTTTCTTACCGAAATCACCAGTAATACCGCAACAGCGGCAGCATTCCTCCCTATACTTGCATCTTCAGCCATCGGTATCGGGCAGAATCCAATGCTCTTTGTGATTCCTGCGGCTATCGCCGCAAGCTGTGCTTTCATGCTTCCTGTTGCCACACCTCCAAATGCTATCATTTACGGAAGCGGTAAAGTATCTATCCCTCAAATGGCCAAAGCCGGAATATGGCTAAACATTATCGTTTCAGTGATCCTGAGTATCGCCTGCTACACTTATTTTGCTTATGTATTCGGGATTGAAATCGGAATTATACCAGACTGGGTCAACTAATATATTTATGCTTCTCCTGCTCACAGTATTTATTGCTCTTCTCCTGCAAAGTCCGCTGCAGCAGACAAATAAACAGACACCTCTTGATATTCAACGGGTATCGTCTGAGATCACAATAGATGGTATTGTAAATGAACCGGCCTGGGATGATATTAAGCCGTTTCCGATGGTGGTGTATCAGCCCGTGTACGGAGGCGAGCAGTCCAACAAAACGATCATCAAAGCCGCTTATGATGATCAATACCTGTATGTGTCGGGCCAGCTTTATGATTCTGAACCCGATGGTATAGTAGCCAATACATTATACAGAGACCGCTATAGCGGAGATGAAACCTTTGCAATAATTTTAGATTCCTATAATGACAATGAAAATGCCAAATGGTTC
>Ga0209964_1000426_pt1 | contig 11866 bp, 10 predicted proteins | sample SalPonR2_B_D1_MG_FD_185705 | JGI IMG/M metagenome (GOLD analysis project Ga0209964, IMG submission 185705) | Salt pond soil microbial communities from South San Francisco under conditions of wetland restoration - Salt Pond MetaG R2_B_D1_MG... ... | reverse complement strand
GTTAAAGTAGTTGCCAAGATTCAGGGCCAATACCCGGAGCGATTCGGCAGCCGGCGCTGACGGAGCCGGCGTTCTCGGGTTGGTGGCCAGAAAAACCGGGGTCCTGGCGGGCTGGATTCGCCAGGCATCGAAACGGAAGTCCAGCACCCCGACAAGCCCATCGATCCGGTCGCCGGCCCGGACGGTTGCCGATGACAGTCCAGCCGGCGGCCAGGGCACGGGCCGGGGGTCCCGCTGGGACCGGTTGTCGTCCAGCAATACCCGGTTCTGGCGGTTCCTGGCGGACTGTCGGTGGGCCTGGTCTCCGGGTGGCAGGTACTCGGTTGGCTGGACCTGATCCGAAGCTGCCAGCGCCAGTTCTCCGTAACGGGCAAGGTTGTAGTTGTCCACCACCGTCAGGGGCCGGTGGAAGGCCACCCTCATGTTCTCGAGATGTTCCGGATTCACGGCCCAGGGCAACGTCAGGGGAACCGTCGCCGGCAGGGATTCCTTTCCGCAGATCCGGAGGTTCCGAACCGCCACCAGTTCGGTCAGTCCGTGGTATTCCTTCACTTTACCGGTTACCCGCAGGCGTACGCCGGGGGCGCCGGTATCACGGTCGGTGTAAACAAACAGAGCTTCGGAAGTGGCGGGATCGTTGTCGGTCTGATGGTCTGCCTGTTGCAGGTAGAAGCCACCAAACCCGCCGGCTGACCGGGAATCCTGAGTCAGAACGCCCTCGACTGTGACGGTTTTTCCCGCCAGAGGCGAAGACGGGCCGGTGCCCTGTACTTCCGAAATCGGTGTCGCGGGGCTACCGCAGGCAGATTCTGCCGTTGCTGCCGCGGGCAGCAACGACAGCATCAGGAAACAGAAAAAGGAATACCGCCAGGTTTCAGAGCTCACACCGGCAGTTTAACTGAGACCGGCAACGGCTTTCAGGGCCTGTTCGCGCTTGCTGCCAAATCCCAGCTGGTCCGGATTGGCCAGCTCAAGCTGTTGTACCAGCGGGTCCGGATGCTGGTTGTCGAAGGTGATTCCCAGGCGCGACAGCACGTAGGGTGCCAGCGCGGCACGGGTGGCAACTTCCAGTCGGCCATGCTGCATGCCATAGTCCCGGGCGATAATCTCTTGCTGGGCTTCGGTCAGGCGCTGGTCCGGGGTCACCACCAGGGTAACCTCCCGGTTCCAGTGCTCGTCCTGCTCCCGGCTGTGCCTGGCGCGCTGCCGTAAAGCTTCTGGCGAGGCCCGGAAACGGCTCAGGGCAAAGTCCCGGAACTCCCGGTTGGAATCACACCATGCCCGCAAGTGCCAGCTGTTGCCCGCACAAACCAGGGTGTGGGGTTCAAGAATGCTTTCCACGGCTTCCGGCCGACTCAGGGAGGCGTAGCTGGCACGCAACTGCCGGCCCTGTCGTGTTGCTGTCACCACAGCGCGCATGGTTGCGGGCGCAATGACACGGTTCGGACCCTGGACCACGGTGCTGTCCGGCAGGTCGATATTCAGCGATTCGAAGGTATTGCTCAGGTTCTGCTGGCGGGCAAGCAGATCCAGGTACTCGTTTACCACACCGCGGGTAACGACCGGGCGAAATCTCTCTGCCGGCACATAGCCTTTCAGGTGGCGGTCATAAACCAGATTGCCCGGCGCCAGTTCGCGCAGGTAGGTGTTGATGTCCTTGGACGCCTGCTGACGACCGATGCCGAAGCTGTGGCAGATGTGGTTGGTGGTCAGGCGACCTTCCCACAGTGCAATGGTTTCGATCAGTCGGTAGCGAAGCAGCAGATCCCAGCGTATGGGCCAGTCCGTTTTTTTCATAACCAGGCGCTCACGGTCTAATGAATAGCTCGGTTTCATGTTACCTGCTCCGGCACTCAGGGTCTGTTACGGCACATTAATGTAAAACCCTGTTAAACCGCTCTACAGCGGCCTTTGCGGGTTTTTGTGACGCAGTTAACAGGTTGCGGGAAGTGCCTAGTGGTTTCCCCTCCCGCACCTGATCTAATACGCGCCCGGCAAAGTCCGGTGCTTGCTGCTATTTTGTCTGTCATCCAACCGAAAATACCCTGTAACGCCCGGAGCCGTCATAATGACCCGAATGGTCACCTCCCTGTCTGCCCTGATTCTGAGCATTGTTCTGCTGGTCAGCGGTAATGCGTTCCTGATGACGCTACTGGGTATACGTCTGAGTATTGAGGCGATATCACCGGATATTATCGGCTGGATTCTGGTCTGCTATTCCATCGGTTTTGTACTGGGTACGCTTTATGTGCACCGGATTATCGGCCGGGTTGGCCACATCCGTGCCTTTGCCGTATTTGCTGCCGCTGCTGCGGTTACGTCGCTGCTTTACCCGATGGCTGTTTCCGAGATTTTCTGGGCCGTGTTGCGGGTGCTTTCCGGGTTCAGTATTGCCGGTGTTCTGGTGGTCATCGAAAGCTGGTTCTCCAGTCGGGCCACCAACGCCAACCGGGGCGCGCTGTTCGCCGTTTACCAGATCGTGTTTTACCTCTCCGCCGCTGGTGGACAGCTCATTGTGAACATTGGCGACCCCGCCAACTTCATGCCGTTTTCGATTGCCGCGATTCTGTTGGCGCTGGCCCTGATGCCGCTTGCACTGACCAAAATGGAGGCACCGGTCATTGAACAGGTCCAGCGTATCTCGTTTTTCACCCTGGCCAGGGAGTCCTTCACCGGTGTTGCCGGTGCTGTGACCTGTGGTGTCATGATTGGCGGTTTCTATGCACTCGGGCCGGTGTACGCAACCCTGGTCGGGCTGGACGTTGCCAGGACATCCACGTTCATGGCCAGTGCCATTGTCGCGGCCATGATCCTTGCCTGGCCGCTGGGCCGGCTCTGTGACCGTTTTGATCGCCGCCGGGTGATGTTCTGGATCGCCGTGTTGGCCGCGTCCGCCGCGGGTGGTGTTGGCGTCTTGGGGGCTGCCAACCCGTGGTTGCTGACCCTGCTAGTCGGTCTGTTCACCGGCCTTTCGGCCGCCCTTTATCCGGTTGCGGTGGCAATCACCAATGACCGTATGGAAAGTACCCGCATCGTTGCCGCCAGCGCCACGCTGCTGCTCAGTTACGGGGTTGGCAGTGTCATCGGGCCGGTTGTCATGGCTGAACTGATCAACCTTCTGGGACCGAAAGGCCTGTTTTTCGGCAATGCCGGTTTCCTGTTGGTGCTGGCGGTGATTACCAGCTACCGGATCAGCCATACCGAAGACGTTGCCGTGGCGGATCAGGAGCACTTCGTGCCAGCCATGCCGGAGGCCTCGCCGGTGCTTGCCGAGATGGATCCGCGAAATACCGAGTTCCACGAGTCTCCTGAAGTCGAGGAGATGCAGGAAGAGCAGCGTCAGGCCAGCTGACGCTGCTTTCGGTATTCCCCGATTTTGTTTTTACTTTCATATCTGTTTTTATTTCAATGGTTAGCATACTATTGGTGACTTTCCGATAATGTGAATTATTGGCCGAGTGCGCGGCTGCGCCCGGCCCGGGCCAAGCCCCTTTGTTTATGGAGTGACGACAAATGAGAGACCAGTTTCCTTTTGCGGTAGCGCGGGTTACCCGGCGCTGGAGAAAAATGCTCGATGAGCGCCTGAAGGACCTGGGCGTCACCCAGGCGCGCTGGAGCACCATGGTGTACCTGGAAAAAGGCGGTGAAGGACTGACCCAGCGCGAACTGGCAAGCCTGATGGCGATCGAGAATCCGACTCTGGTTCGTCTGCTGGACAGCCTTGAGCAGCAAGGACTGATCGAGCGCCGGCCCTGCCCGAACGATCGACGGGCCCGGCGCCTGCACCTGACAAATGCCGGGCGTGCGTTTATGGATGACCTCTCCGAGCGAGCCGAGGTGCTGCGCGAGGAAATGCTTGAAGGCATCAGTGACGAAGAGATCGAGTGCACCGTGAAGGTCTTCCACAAGATCCTGGAAAACGCTGAAAAGCAGAAGTAATCCTTGGCTGATAATTCAGTTGAGGGTCTGAAAGCCCGCTACGGAGATCGCTGGCGCTGGCTGGCTGTGGTCACGGTGATGACAGGCACCATGGCCACGGTGCTCAGTGCCACTGTGGTCAACGTAGCGCTGCACGACATCATGGTGGAGTTTGGCATTCGCCAGGGCCAGGTCCACTGGCTGGCGACGGGTTTCATTGCCGCCATGACCACCACCATGCTCGCCTCCTCCTGGCTGCTGGATCACTTCGGGGTTCGCAAGACCCTCGCCGTCGCCATGTTCCTGTTCACCCTGATTTCCATTGCCGGTGGCTTTGCCGAGACGCCGGGCCAGCTTATCGCTGCGCGGATAGGACAGGGTGCCATGGCCGGCCTGATGCAGCCCATGGGCATGTACCTGGTGTTCCGTATCTTTCCCCGCCATCGCCGGGGCCATGCCATGGGCATCTATGGCATGGGGGTGATACTGGCGCCGGCATTGGGGCCGGTTCTTGGGGGCTTCCTGGTTGATCAGCTCGATTGGCGCTACGTGATGTTTGCACCGGCTCCGGTCACGCTTCTGGGCGTGTTGATGGCCTGGCGTTTCCTGCCCTTGCCGGTCTCCCGGCCGTCGCCCTATCGGTTCGATCTGCCCGGTTTGTTACTGCTCGGCCTCACCATCGCCCTGTCCCTGGATACTCTGAACCGACTGCAGCAGGCTTCAGGACAGCAGACATGGATTCTTGCTGAAGCATTGCTGGCCCTTTGCGGGCTGGTGTTCTTTGTGTTGCGTGAACGGCAGACTGCGCACCCGCTGGTGAACATCGGTTTGCTGCGCAAACCGGCATTCCTGTTCGCCTGCCTCGGGGCCATGGCACTCGGGCTGGCGCTGTTCGGATCCACCTATCTCATTCCGTTGTTTGTCCAGACAGCCCTCGGGTTCAGCGCGACGGAGGCAGGGTTGCTGATGCTGCCTGCAGGGATTGTCCTGGGTATGACGTTCCCGCTGGCCGGCCGTCTGGCGGACAGGCATAGCGCCCGGGTTCTGGTTGTCTTCGGGATTGGTGTATTTGCCCTTTCAGCCGTACTGTTTGCGTTGTCAGACCTCGAGCTGGCGTTTGGCTGGCTGGTTCTCTGGACCGTTTTGGGGCGCGTTGGTATCGGATTCATGCTTCCGGCCCTGTCAACCGGCGCCCTGAACCCGCTGGAACCACAGGAGTTAGGTGCCGGATCCAGTAGCCTGAACTTTATGCGACAGCTCGGGGGCGCCTTTGGTGTCAACCTGGTGGCCCTGACCATCGAGTTTGGCGAGCACAGTGCGGGCATGCCAACGATCAATGCGTTCCATTCCGCCTGGTGGCTGGTGGCCGGGTTTGTGGCGGTCGCTGCGATTCCGGTATGGAGGATGCGGGTCTAGCCTCTCGCCTGGTTGCGACCCTGTTCCGAATTCATTAATATGCCGGCATCTCTTCAGGGGAGTAGCCTCCGCACCGGATCAGCCGGTCGGATGGTAGTCAACACACTTGGGGCCAAATCCCCATGGCTATCATGCTTCACCGCCACACCGGTGAAACTGGCAAGACCTGAGGCGGTTTCACCTCCATTGGGCGGAAGGTGGGCTGCCTCATGTCTGGTTGTCCGCCCTGGAGTTTTTCATGGACGCTTTTCTCGCCTCAACGGTCGCCGTCGCCATAGCGGAAATTGGTGACAAGACCCAGCTGCTGTCGCTTTTCCTCGTTGCCCGATACGCCACTCGTTTGCCCATTATCCTCGGCATTTTTGTGGCGACTATACTCAATCACGCATTATCGGCCTGGCTCGGTGCCTGGGTGGCTTCCTTTATTCCAGAAGCCTGGCTGCCCTGGATTCTGGCCGGCAGCTTTGTCGCCATCGCTCTGTGGCTACTGGTGCCTGACAAGGATGACAGCGCAGACTCGAAGTTTCTGGGCATGGGGGCGTTCATGGCCACCACCATCATGTTTTTCCTGGCGGAAATCGGCGACAAGACCCAGGTGGCAACGGTCGTTCTCGCCGCCCGCTTTACCGAAACCTTCTGGGTTATTCTGGGCACCACGGTGGGGATGCTGCTGGCCAACATACCGGTTATCATGGCAGGACGCTGGCTGATGGAACGGTTGCCCCTTGCCACAGCCCGGATTGGCGCAAGCGTTCTGTTCGTGGTGCTTGCCGTTGTAACAGTGTGGGCAACCTTTATGAACTCCTGAGGGTACTTGCTGTCACTGTACCCGGTTGCCTGATGCTTTCGGAATGTTTTCTATGTGGTTCAGATTCTTAGTGGTTTTTGCTTTGGCACAGCTCCTGACATTTCCGACCATCGGGTCGGCACAGCCTGTGGAGGCTGCCAGTAATTCGGATGCCCCGGAGAAGCCCGATAGAAGCCCTCGTGTGCCCACGTTCCCGATCCAGGGGGACCTGGCCGGGGAGCTCGGCGTATTCGAGACCCGTTACGAGGACACTTTTGCCGGCATTGGCAACCGTCTGGCCATGGGCTATCTGGAGTTGGTGAAGGCCAATCCCGGTGTCGACCCCTGGCTACCCGGAGACGGCACCACGATTACCCTGCCGCGCCATTATGTGCTGCCCGACTCCCGGCGTGAGGGCATTGTCATCAATCTTGCGGAGTACCGCCTGTACTACTTCACCGATCAGGGAGTTCAGGTGTACCCGGTTGGAGTGGGAACGGCTGAAAACCCCTCTCCGCTGACCGATGCCGAAGTCACCATGCCGCTGGAATCTCCGGCCTGGTACCCGCCGGCCAGTATTCGCGCGGAGTATGAGGCGTCCGGGGATTACCTGCCTCGGATGATTCCCCCGGGCCCAGGGAATCCGCTTGGTACCCACGCCCTGTTGCTGAGCGAGAAAGGCTATCTGATCCACGGCACCAACAAGAAATTTGGTGTGGGCATGCCGGTCAGCCATGGCTGTTTCCGGATGTACAACGAGGATATCTCCAGGTTTGTATACCAGGTTGAAAAAGGTACACCGGTTCAGGTTGTCCACGATGCCGTCAAGATCGGTTTCTCGGATGGTGAGGTCTGGCTTGAGGTGCACCGCCCCCATGAAGACTACCCCCGAGAAGATCGTGACCGTTTATGGCAGCAGGTCTTCGCTGAAGTTGAAGCTTTCCGCAGCCAGCATCCGGGCGTTGAGGTAAAGCGTGGCGCCATTGAGCTGGCAGTGGACCAGGCCGATGGCCTGCCAACCATGATTGGTGAACGGGTTACCCAAATGGCCGCAGACAAGACCGTGGAAGAGAAATCACCGGAATCGGCCAACGAGCCGGAGCAGCGGCTATACTTCTGAGATAGAGTTCCGGGCAAGAGTGCTGCGCTGCGTGAGTGCCTGAGACAGAACCGCGGCTACTGTGCCATCGTATGTCCAGCAATTAGAATTTTTCCGGATCCGGGGAGGCGTCATGCAGGTAAACCATCCCATGCGATCACAGAACCCTGCCCGCCTTCGGCGCTGGGCCCTGGTGCTGGTGACCGGCGCCCTGCTGGCACTGGCTTCCCTTGCCCATCAGGTCTTTGCCCAGCAGAAGGCCTCCGAGACCGCTCTGGTGCTCACGGTTGAGGGCGCCATTGGGCCCGCGACCATGGACTATGTCACCCGGGGCATTCGTAGGGCCGAGTCTGAAGGTGCCGGTCTGGTGATCATTGAAATGGACACCCCGGGCGGCCTGATGGATTCCATGCGGGATATCATCAAGGTAATTCTTGCCTCCGAAGTTCCCGTGGCTACCTATGTTTCCCCGCAGGGCGCCCGGGCCGCCAGCGCTGGCACGTTCATTCTCTATGGCAGTCACATTGCCGCGATGGCCCCTGCGACCAATCTGGGCTCTGCGACGCCGGTTCAGATGGGCGGCCTGCCGGGTAGCCCGGAACCGGAGAGCGATCCGGCCTCCGGCGAGCCGCAAACGGAGGAAGGCTCTGATTCCGCATCCGGGTCTTCGTCTGACGGCGAACAGCAAGCCGGCGACGATGACAAACGGCGCGGCGGTACCGCCATGGAACGCAAGGTTCTGGAAGATGCGGTCAGTTATATTCGCGGGTTGGCGGAACGTCACGGCCGGAATGCCGAGTGGGCCGAGGAAGCCGTCCGTGAGGCGGTGAATCTCGGTGCCGACGAGGCCCTGGAAAAGAACGTCATTGACGTGGTCTCACCCAACATTCGGGACTTGTTGCAGCAAGTGGATGGCCGGACCGTTCGCATGGCGTCGGGCGACATGACCCTGAACACGGCCAGTCTGGAAATCGTCAGGTCCCAGCCGGACTGGCGAACCCGCCTGCTTTCGGTGATCACCGATCCGAACGTTGCCTACTTCCTGATGATTATCGGCTTCTACGGCATCATCTTCGAACTGGCCAACCCCGGTGCCGTCGTGCCGGGCGTGATTGGTGCTATCTCATTGATTCTCGCACTCTTTGCCTTCCAGGTTCTGTCGGTGAATTATGCCGGCCTGGCATTGATCATCCTCGGGTTGGCGTTCATCGTGGGCGAGGCCTTTGTGCCCAGTTTCGGGATATTGGGGGTCGGCGGGATTGTCGCCTTTGTGACCGGTTCGATCATCCTGATGGATGGCAGCCACCGGGATATATCGCTACCGACAATTGGCGGCACCGCCGTGGTGGCCGGTGGCTTTATCCTCTGGACGGTGACCCGTTTCATCGGCCTGCGTCGACGGCATCCGGTCAGTGGCACCGAACAACTCACCCATGAAGAAGGTCTGGCACTGGATGAATTCTCGGGAGAGCATGGCCACTACCGAGGTCATGTCCGACTTAGCGGTGAGCGTTGGAATGCCATCAGCGAAGCGCCTGTCAAGGAGGGCGACCGGGTTCAAGTGACAGCAATTGAAGGCTTAACGGTAACTGTGAGGGTCATTCCGGACAACGGCTGACCCGGCAGACAAAGTAACGGCAATACAAGGAGGCCGTATGATTGGCGATCTGATTCCCTATCTGGCACCTACGGTGGTGTTACTGCTCATTCTTGCTTCGGCCATCAAGATCCTGCCGGAGTACGAGCGTGGCGTTGTGTTCTTTCTCGGGCGGTTCCAGGGTGTTAAAGGCCCGGGGCTGATCATCGTCATCCCCGGGATTCAGCAGATCGTGCGGGTGGATCTTCGGGTAATCACCCTGGATGTTCCCAGCCAGGACGTTATCTCCCGCGATAACGTGACGGTGCGTGTGAATGCTGTGCTTTACTTCCGTGTCGTGGATCCCGAGCGGGCGATTATCCGGGTGGAGGATTTCAATTCCGCAACCAGCCAGCTGGCCCAGACCACGCTACGGTCGGTGCTTGGCAAGCACGATCTCGACGAAATGCTGTCAGAGCGTGACAAGCTCAATTCGGATATCCAGGAAATCATCGATGCCCAGACCGAGGAATGGGGCATCAAGGTGGCCAACGTGGAAATCAAGCACGTGGATCTCAACGAGTCCATGATTCGTGCCATTGCCCGCCAGGCCGAGGCCGAGCGCGAACGTCGTGCCAAGGTCATCCATGCCGAGGGGGAATTGCAGGCGTCCAAGAAACTGGTGGAAGCGGCGGATGTCATGTCCACCAACTCCGGTTCCATGCAGCTGCGTTACCTGCAGACCCTGGCAGATATGAGCAATACCAATTCATCCACCATTGTGTTCCCGCTGCCAATGGAGTTGATGACCACGTTCCTGAAGGAAAACAAACCCTTTACGCCTGATAAGCCCGATCCGGACAAACCCGAACCCGAGGCATAAAAAAAGGCCGGCATTGCCGGCCTTTTCTGTTACGTATCAGCCTTACTTCTGGCTGGCACGCTCGAGCATACGCTTGGCACGCTCGTTTGCTTCGTCGGCAGCTTTCTGGGCTGCACGAGCAGCGGCCAGAGCTTCTTCCGCAGTCTGCTGGGCAGTGCGGGCGGAGCTGGCAGCGCTGTTAGCGGTGTTCATTGCATTTTCAGCAGTGCGCTCAGCGGAGCTAGCGGTTGCATTCGCTTCGTCGAGGGCGCCCTGGTCAGTCGTGGCACAACCTGCAGTCAGAGCAGTGGCCAGTGCAATCCCGGCGATCGTCAGTTTACGCATTGTAAATCCCCTTATTGGTCGAGTTATTTCCTGTGATCCGAAAGTCAGTATAGACGACTTCCTGTCAACCTGTGCCCGATAGGCATAATAGGCGTTGACTACCGGAGTCGTTAAACAGTGTAAAACACTGTAAGCCAAAATGTTAACTCAGGATAGGTAAATATTCTTAGCGTATGACAACAACTTAATACTGCTGTCAGGCTTTTCTCAGGGGTGAATGCTGATCGGGGTCCCGTTCGACACCAGTTGCCAGATTTCGTCCATCTCTTCGTTGGTCACGGCAATACAGCCATCGGTCCAGTCAAGACCGGTGTAGGCGAAGGCCATGTCGCCCACGTCATTGGGAAGGCCATGAATCATGATGCTGCCACCGGGATTCAGACCCCAGGCCGACGCCAGTTCACGGTCCCGCTCGCTGGGGTAGGAGATGTGGATGGATTTGTAGAAATCGCTTTCGGCATTGCGCCAGTCCAGCGTGTAGTCGCCTTCGGGGGTGCGTTCGTCACCTTCATACAGCTTGTGACCTTCCGGGTTGTCGCCCAGGGAAATGCGGTAGCTGCGAACCACGTCTTCGCCGTCCATCAGGTAAAGACGACGCTCTCCCTTACGGACGACCACCTTGCTGACACTGCCGATATCCGCGGGCTCATACAGGGATGCACCGGGCATCCGGGTGTCGGCCTTCGCCAGCAGGTCGGTGGCGAAGGCATTCGGGGCGAGCCCCAGACAGAGCAGGGCGAGAGTGGATAGCAGGGCGCGGAAAATACTCATGTCCTTAACTTACCAATGATTAATCTTTGTACAGGCGTTTTATACCACAGCCTGCAAGGGATCTGTTAAGGGGTTTTGTTAACTTTTTTGGCTATCTGGTTCGTTGTTCAGCCATTTTGTGAACTGTCCATCTTCAGACCCACCTTGGTCACCTGGTCAGCGCTGGTGGCCCGGGCAACCAGAGTCACCGGGCCGAGGGTCACAACATCGCCGACAACGGGGTGACCTTTGGTGCGCCGGGCAAAGCATTCGGCCAGGGACAGTTCCGGGGGCAGGTCATCAAATTCGATGCCGTAGACCTGCTCGACATCGCCGAGCAGGGCATCGCCGTTGAGCACGAAATCACCAAAGAATGCCCGCTCGGCAAGGTATTTGGGCGCGTGGCGGCCGCTAAGTGCCTTGCCCAGTTCCGGCAATACGCTGGGGGTTGCGAACATCGCCACCATGTCGCCACTGGATACCTCCAGATCGGCTTTCGGCTGTAAACAGACCCGGTTACGGAACACGCCGGCCACAGCGGTGTTCTCCGGAAAGCGCAACTGGCTGAGTCGGCGTGGCGTTTCCCAGATTTCGCCCCGCAACGGGAACAGCATCAGTTCGTGGTCGCCCGCCGCCGGGGCATCCAGGGGCAGTCTTCGGTACGGGTCTTCACCGGCTGGCACCTCCAGGCGAAGTTTCCGGGCCAGTGGTGTCATGGTGGTGCCCTGCACCAGGAGCGAGACCAGAACGATAAAAAAGGCGGCGTGGAACACCAGCTGGGCTTCCGGCAAGTCGGCAATGATCGGGAACAGGGCAAGCACGATGGGCACAGCCCCGCGCAGGCCGACCCAGCTGATAAAGCCGAGCTCGCGGCGGTTAAAGGCAAACGGCCAGAGGGTCAAAATGACGGTCAGCGGGCGGATGATGAAAATCAGAGAGAGGGCCAGTATTAACCCCCCGCCGGCCAGCGGAATCAGGTCCGAGGGGGTTACCAGCAGCCCCAGCATCAGGAACAGGCACAACTGGGCCAGCCAGGCCAGGCCATCATGGACCTGCAGGATCATCGGCATCATCCGGACATGACGGTTGCCAATCACCACGCCCGTCAGGTAA
>Ga0209964_1000422_pt1 | contig 11892 bp, 1 predicted proteins | sample SalPonR2_B_D1_MG_FD_185705 | JGI IMG/M metagenome (GOLD analysis project Ga0209964, IMG submission 185705) | Salt pond soil microbial communities from South San Francisco under conditions of wetland restoration - Salt Pond MetaG R2_B_D1_MG... ... | reverse complement strand
CTTGATATTCTAAATTGAAGCCCCTGTGGGTGTTACAATATCTAATGTTACCCCAGTTGCCCCTAAACAGAAGGTATCGACATCGTCAAACTCTTCGAGTTGGACCTCTTCGAAGTCACCGAGACCAAATGGTCCTACCTGTGGTGGATCCCCACCTTCCAAAACTTCGACTTCTACCTCACAAAAGGCACCGGCGCAGCCATCAATAACAACAAAGTAGCGTCGTCCTGGCTCGGGCGTCCAATTAGCCGTTACCGGTGTCGTAACACACCCACACTGGGTAAATACGGGGTTAAGACTTTGCTGACTCGGATTGCAAGAATTACAATCCGGATCTGGGGGGAAGTCGGCTTGATCAGAAGAGTAGATACCAATTTGAATTCCATTGGCGCCTCCCTGAGGAACACAATCATTGGGAGTGATTAATAAAGATATGGGGTCTTCACCGGCGATAAAAGAAAACCAATTGGGGTTATTAAGTACATTTCCTCCACATCCGGGAAAGTTAGACCAGGGTGTTTGAAAACTCTCCATTTGCAAACAGTAGTCTGATAATGTATCCGCCCCGCAAATGGGGTCTGTTGCACATAAACATTCTTCGGGCACAGGATCATTTATACACCCAATAATTTCTCTACCGGTTATACATAATTCATATTCACCCGACTCATCAGCAGGAGTAGATACTAAAATAAATACCTGCCCAGCCGGGTTAGCAGGGGGTGGTACAGAATCTAGAATTGCCCCGTCAGTATCGTCACCACAAGCTAATTCAATAAAATCGCTCTCACATGGAGCGCCTGCAAATTCTATGGCCGAGACGATCACTTCCCCGCCAGAACTGTGATCCAAATCCACTTCCAAAAAGTCAATTTCCATTCCAACCGTTATTTCATGCCATACAGTAGCATATCCTGGAAGGGTAAGCGGCTCAATACAATCGCTAATTGCACCACTTAAGTTTTCAGGACAACCCCAAAAATTATTACCTGCATAACACTCTTCGCGATCAATTTCTGCTGGACTAAACTCAAAGGCATCTTCACATTCGTCATTTTCGGGTGCAAGTTTTTGGCTAACTTCCAATTCAAACTCGCCTTGATCCAGTCGCTCTGTGGCCACCCATATATACACATTGTCTTTATCATCCACATCCAAGCCGCACAGATTAAATACGATCTCATTTTCGACGGAAGCGTCGCATTCGACTAAGGGTTGCATATCCATATCTAACCAGGCCTCTTGATTGTACTGGCGAGTAGGATCACAAGGGTCGTCGAGTAAGAAAAGTCCGGTTGCCAAAGAATTTACCGGATCGATAATATTTGTGGTCACCGTCAGTTGGTTTGCATTTTCCTCCAGATCCACTTTGTAAAATACAGCACTCTCCAAATCTGCACAGCCGAAATCCTCATATCCCAGATCAAAATCAGTAAAAAAGTTATTAGCACATACTGTTGTACCATTCAACACAATAGCGTTGCGGTTCGCTTCATCCTCTACTCCTGGGCGGAAATCATAATCTGGGTTACCAATAATATCACAAAGAACATCGTTCTCGGGCGCTTCACAATGACTAATACAAATATCAAATTCGCCCCATTGTTCTTCCGGAGTACTGACTACCACATAGTAAGTTGTATTTTGCCTAACGAGTACATTCCATAGACTGTCTACGCCATCATTAACTTCTCCCTGACAGTATTCATCCTCATCCTGGCCCGGGGGAACAGAGAAGGTTTCGCATACCGTAGGCATCTCGAATAAGGCCATTCTGACTTCATCTGCTTCATCGTGATTCACATTGAGCGTGACTTGCTCGACACCGTCACCTGTCTCGAACTGATACCAAACTACGGCTTCATTTTCGAATTCATCAAAGCAGGGAGAAACTCCAGGAAATCCAATCGGGCAAGCCCCACGGTTGGTTTGTGGACCCCATCCAGCGGGAGGGTTACAATCGCCACTGTCCCCTCCGATATCAATCAGTCCTAAATCTGTAGCTTCTCTATCAGGAGAGCTGACATCTTCGCATAAATCATTGACCGGGGCAATTTCCTGAAAAAATTCAAGGTTAAAGTCTCCCTGATCTTCAATAGAACTCGCTACCCACAAATACAAGTTATCATAGTCTTCATTGGGTACTCCACACAAATCCATCTCCATATCGTTCCCAGGCGCAAAGTCACATTCGTTAAAGCCTGGTTCTGTGAATACTGATATGTTGGCATTGTATCCTCTATTGATACAATCGGGGGTGCCATCAAAAAGAAACACCTGAGCTGCCAATTGTCCTCCACTCGAAAGGCCATCCACACTGATATTCAATTTTGTAGCGTATTCATCCAAATTTAGCTTATAGAAAACGGCACTTTCAAAATCATCCCCACAGCCAAACTCAATTAGGGTATTCAAGTCTAAATCATCAAAAAAGCCGTTCGCACATTCGGTAGTGCCGGCCACCGGTGAGCCAGGAATAGCTAAATCCGGATCGTAACTGCCCAAATCTGGAAAATCTACATCTTCAGCATCGCAGATTAAATTATTGGTCGGTGGTTCACATACTTCTAAACAAATATCAAATTCGCCCCATTCTTCGATGGGAGTGCTAACCACGATAAAATACTGTGTATTGGGCTTTACTATCAAGTTCTCAAACTCAATGAGACCGGCCCCCGAATCACAGTAATCGTCTAAATCCTGAGAACCTGGAAATAAGGCATCACCCGCCATACAGGGGTTTTCCATTTCAAAAACAGAAACTCTCAAATCGGATGAAACGAAATGCTCCACCGTCAAATCAATAAACTCAACATCCTGACCGGTTTCAAAGGTATACCACACCGTCGGATCTTCTTCATGCCCATCAAAACAGGGCGTTACCGTGAAGTCAAAGGCTATAGGACAGGCCGCTTCATTCGTCTGAGGGCTGATCCAGCCAGGTGGTGGATTGCATTCCCCGGTTTGATCATTATACTCGACCAAACCTAAATCTCCAGCTGCGCGATTTGGGTCTGGGTCCTCACAAACATCATTATATGGAGCCACCTCTTGAGTGACATCAATGGAAAAAGTACCTACCCCCGTTTCTGGCACAGCTAACCAGAGATAAAGGTTGTCGTAATCCGGCGCTGTCAATCCGCACAATTCAAACTGAACAAGTCCTTCTACATCTAATTGCTCTATAAGCAGATCATTCCCATCACTGTCCGTATACAAAGCTTCACCATAATTTGTAGCACCCGGACAAGGGTCATTTACCGAAAAGAGTGCAGCAGAAACATCGCTCGCAGTACCCCCGAGATACTCTATAGTTATGTAGTTAGTGTATTCATTAACTTCAAGTTTGTAAAACACGGAGCTATCCGCTCCCGGGACACCAAAGTCTTGAAGGTCTCCTGCTGCCAAATCGGTTTCCCAGGGACTAACGCCAGAAAAATCTCCGTTTAAAGTCTGCGTTTCCGTTGTATTTCCCCATCCGTTAACTGGGGTATTGAATGCATCACATGGTAATTCATATGTCTGTGCATAAGAAAGAATCGGAAATGATAATAGAAGTATAATAGCCAGCTGTGAAGCTATTGACTGTCTCATAGTGTTTTATTTAAGTTAGGGTCTAATTGTATAGACAATCGAAAATAGGAAAATGCTGCCTAATTGCTAAGGATTTGTTAATTTCTTTCCTATCCTGACGGGAAAAAGACAAAAAGGGGCCGGTGAAATTCACCCGACCCCTTGTGCTTTGGCATAATTTTTAATTTACTGACCTATCTGACCAGAGTGACTGATCCGTGCAGTAATTCAGTAGTGCCATTATCGTAAGTTACTTCGACTTTATAGACATAGGACCCCGGGTTCATTTCTTTTCCACGGAAGGTGCCATCCCAGCCGAAATTGGTGTCGCCTGTCATAAAGTTTCTGCTTTCAAAAAGTAAGGCGCCCCAGCGATCAAAAATCTGCATACTATTAACCTGAGTCACGCGTCTTCCGGTCTCAGGGAGGAAGAAATCGTTCATTCCATCCCCATTTGGAGTAAATACATTCGGGATATAGACATCGCGATAGACTTTCACAATAATCCGCATGGCATCAGCATCAGAACATCCAACACCACCAATGGCTTCAGCACTCACTGTAACCGTTTCAGACGGTGTGATCATGATGGATAGACAGTCCTCGTCCAAACACCTGTATGGTTGTCCCTCGGTGTCCCAAATTAAGGTGTCGATGATGGCATCAGCCGGTAAGAAGGCATCAACAATAACACTATCACCACTCTCAATTACAACTGACTCTGTAAGGGTCAGGGTAATTATCGGCGGATCGATAAGTGTCACTTCTGCTGTTTCTACACAACCATAAGTGTCCGCCACTTCAATGATATAATCTCCGGGTCCCAGATTAGAAAAGGTACCCGTGTTATTCTCGTCCAGCCCAACTAAAGTATAGGTTATGGGATCTTCACCACCAATGGGCTCAATCTCAATTAACCCATTTACGTCCCCATTACACTGAGGATGTCGGAAATCAACATTTATACCTGACAACTCATTATCTGCGCGAACCACCTCTGCTGTAATGGAGTCAACACATCCATTATCTTCATTCGTAACCACTAAGGTGTAAAACCCGATACCCGATACTTGAATATCGCGGCCTGCAGTCCCACCAACAATTTCACCGCCATCTGTAGACCAACTGTAAGTAAAGTTAGCGCCCTCGGATGAACCTTCACCGGAAACGGTGACCTCTTCAGAGGAGCAACTTAATGGCTCGAGAGCAACAGCCTCTACGTCGGGGATATCACGGTCTTCACTAACGGTAACCTGAGCTGAAACCCGACAATTATTAGACTGGTCTTCTACAGTCAATTGGTAGGTGCCAATTTCATCTACGGTTATTGAGGGTTCATTCGGATCGGAAACAATGTTACCACCTGTTGTTGTCCAACTGTAAACAATATCAGGACCACTCGATGAACCGGACCCATCCAAAATGACTTCATCCACCAAACAGGTCAGAATTTCCGGTGATTGAATGATCGCTTGAGGTACATCATCGCTTTGCTCTATCACGACAGAAACTTCATCAGAACAACCACTTAGAGCATCTGTAACCACTAGAGTATATGTCCCCCCAGCTGTAACGGAAACCACAGCCTGATTTGCTGTGCCCGACTCAATACTACCGCCGACAGTAGACCAGGAATATTCCAATCGCTGCCCTACTGAACTGCTTCCGTCTATTTCAATGCTTTCTATCACGCAAGTAATGGTATCCATTGCAGCCACGGCATTGGCCTGCGGATAAGCCCACCAGGTCACGGGAACTTCTCCATCCCAAAGTGTACAATCTTCATCGTACTGGAAATCACCTCCAATCACTGAACCTAAATACACACGAACAAAATAGGTCTCACCTAAATTCATGATATTATCATCAAAGCTAAAGCTCGCGTTCGTTCGCTCGACTAATCGGTCTCCCTGATCATTAACGAGAACAAATCTCAATTCATCATTCCCATCTTCAAATTCACCATCTGAATTATATCGAATACCAAAAGCGGTTTCATCTTCACAGAGATGAAGCTCATCCCCTTCTATAGCGCCAATTTCAGTTAAGCAAGGGCACTCAAACGAATCAGAGAAGCTAATCGTATCACAACCATTAATATCATACACTCTAAATGTGTAGGCATCTCCACTTGGAATCGGATCTGAAACAAAGGTCCGATCAGTTAATGTGCCGTCCACCGTGCCATCTACAATAAGTGTGGAATCGTCACCTAGTAATATATCGATCGTCACCGTATAGTTTTCTGCAATATCATCACAGTTTATTTCCACGCTAGATGAATCAAATTCTGGTGTAGAAACAAAAAGCAGATCTACAGTATCGCTATCAAAACAACCCTCGTTTGTCTCTGTCCAGATAAACTGATGGACACCAAAATCTTCCACAACAACTGTGGTCGTATCAGAGGTCGGATCTGTAATATTAACATTAACAGACGTGCCATCTAAATAGGTCCACTCACCCGTACCATCTGTGGCAAAAGTAGCTTGCAATTGTCCCTCAAAGAAACAGTATTGTTCATCAGGACCGGCATTTGCATCCGGCACCTCGTAAAACAATACGGGTATCCCATAAGTTAATTTCAAGCACGGATCATTTATATCTACCTCACCAGTTCCACGATTATTTCCAACAATTCTCGCTGCATAAAGCGTATCTCCAAATTCTATAGCACCCGCAAAATCTTCGTAACAGAAAATACCATTTGCGCGCTGACCAATGACAACGGATCCGGGGATCGTATCATTTGAATTGTGAAGAATATAACTCGCCACATCATTGCCATCCAAGAACTCGCCAGAATCTGCATAGTAAGATGTGATATCAATACATTCGTCTGCACAAGCTGTCAAAAAGTTAGCTGTATCAAGTACTCCAATGTCCGTTGTACACTCACAATCAGAGAAAATAGGGATATCAATCGGACCACAACCCAGAGCGTCGTCTACCGTAAAGGTAACAGCCGTCCCTCTGGGGATCCAATCTGAAAATAGCGTATCTCCTACCATGGTTCCTTCGCCATTCACCTCGAAATAGTCCCCGGATCCACCAGTAAGAATTATCGTGACTCGGTATTCTGTCGCTATATCATTACACTCATCAAACCATGTAAATAAGATGTCGCCTTTAAAATCAATCTCTACTTCATCAAAATCCTCGCATCCTTCATTATTTTCGGACCATCTGAAGGTGTAGATACCCACTTCATCTACGGTCACCAACGTATTCGGATCGTTCGGATTGTCAAACACAACCGCTCCTGTATCAGGAACAGTGGTCCAGGTTCCCGTACCTACGGAAGGTGTAGCTGCCAAATTTGTAGAAAATCCACATTCTTCGCGGTCCATGCCCGCATCTGATACAGGGTTCTCATACCAGATTACCGGTTGTCCCAGTGCGACAACTAAACATGGATCTGTCAGATTCACATAAGCGCTATCTGCTGCCTGCACATTCCCAATAACCATAGATATATAATATACCTGACCGAAAGTAATTCCATCCGGATAAGGAATACCACCATCCACAAAAGTGGCTGTATCAATAATTGTACCTAATGTGTCATCGTCTCTACTATGCAATATATACATGAGAGTATCATTACCATCATTTTCATGTCCACCTAGATAAGTAGCAAAAGCTTCGTCACCTTCACATAACTCTAAGGTATCTGTAGCCATCATTCCAATTTCCGATTCGCATTCGCATACCAGTGTGATCGGAATGGAGTCTGAAATACAGCCATTGGCATCTTGAACGACCAGATATAAAATGTCCCCATAATTCCCATCAAAATCTATTTCTATGATGTCTGATGTAAAGACATTGTTATCAATAGAGCCTGAAACATCGGTATCGGGATGGATCGTGTAAGGACCTTCACCACCACCAATTTCTATTTCTACCTGGAAATCCAGATCGAAACAGGTATCTGCATAGTTGACAGCAAAAGGATTCTCCCAGAAGGTAACCTGAATCGTATCATATTCGGCACAACTAACAGGCCCTTCGCGCCATTCCAGCGTATAAGTGCCAGGTTCACTTACGCTAATGGTGGTCGTTGGTGACCCCACACTTCCATATGTCAGGGTATTCCCGGTTGGAGGTGTATCAATCACACTCCATCCCCCGCTTGTGGCCAGATCTGGAGAAAACGTATAAAAGGTATCACAAGTAAACCCATCAGGGCCCAGCTCGGGCACATCGGGAATCTCCTGTCGCAAGTCGATACACAAGGTATCTGTAAAGAAGCATCTTTCAGAAAAGACAGTTACACATAATACTGAGTCCGTCACCGTATTCGGCGCAGAAATCGTGATGGTGTCAGAATCTGATGCCGAGGGTGGAACATAGTTAAACCCATCAGGCAGATCCCAATTCAGAAGGAAGATGGGGTCTGGTTCGCCATTCGGATCAGGAAAAATCGGACTTTCAACATTAGCGAATAAGGTCAACTCAGGCTGCCCTACACAGTAAGAAGTGTCACCCAAAACATCAATCGCCTGAGGGAAATTATTATCTAAGTCAAAATAGTATTCTGCACTGGATGTACAGATTACATCACCTTCAAATGTGATGGTCACTTCCAATCTGAGATTCAAGAATCGGTTATCTGCATATTTCTCAATCGTATCTTGATTAAGAATGAGATCTCTCTCATTACCCAGAGTATCATCTTCATTTATTACGAGCCAGTTATACTCGATATCCAGGTCGGGATCATTATCTATTAATAAAAATTGCTCGAACCAAGGCGTATAACCCGCCTCTTCAGGGTCCTGAAAAAAGAAACCCATTTCGCGATTTCCGGTACAGGCAGGATCAATATTAAATGGTCCTCCAAATACGACAAGATCAATCGTAAAGAAAGTATCGCAACCCGTAAAGGGTGAAATACATTCCTGATCATAAGTTCCCGGCTCTGTTAGCACTTCACAGTAATAACTGAAATCACCTAAAGCAACATCATCATAACAGCCGAAAGTATCAACTTGCGTCGGATTCTCATCGTTCTCATTTCTAATAAACAAGTTCAACTCCGCTGGAACGGTGCAATCGAACTGATTAAAGGCTGTTGACGTATATTGGAATGTACCTGGGTTATTGGGATTAATCGCGGGGTCGGGGGCTAATTCACCACCAAAGGGTCCAATCCAAACATAATCATCACCCTCACATATCGTGTCAAAAGTAATATAGGGTTCCAATGGTGCAACGACTACCTCTATACAAACCGGGTCTGTCTCGTTACACAAATTCGAACCGGATACACATATTTCATAGGTGCCTGGATTGGGGAAATCTATAAATTCTTCAGTAGAATTTGTTGCATCTGGAATCTCTTCTCCATCCAGAGTCCATGAATAGGAGCATGCACCTTCCACTTCACCTTCCAGCGCAAAAGGAACGTCTTCTGCTCCGGCACAAATCGTGTCTTCCAAAAAGCCAAATTCGCCATCTACGAAAGAAGGTTCTTCCAAATCTGTACCATCCAATTCAGGCGGGTCACCTCCCACTAGAACTTCCTCAACTGCAACATTACACTGGTCTCCATTCCAGCCATCCACAATAATTCCGTAAACTTGCCCTGGATCTGTATCGGTATTAAATATGACCGAACCTTGCGTGGGAGCCGTAACATAGGAACAAGGTGAAACCAATTGATCCGCTGTGGGTTGCGTACCGTCGGGATTGGTCGGATCAAAATTGATCTCACAATCCAGCTCATACAAAGCGATTTGAACTCCTTGATTATTGACACAATCGGAAATAAATACTTCAATGGATAGGTCTTCCGCTCCCGCGACAAAAGTAAACCAAGACGGATTATGAAAGGAAACCGTAGGACATCCCGGCCAGGTGAGTGCTGCTGGTCCATAGGGCTCACGCATATCTAAACAATAGCCGTTCAGGGCGTCCAATCCACAGATAATCTCCGTTTGATCATAAAAATACGGGGCCTCGCCCTCACAAGGTATAGGGGGCTTAACCTGAATGCACAATTCAAATTCGCCCGCATTTTCTTTCTCGGTCACTACCAAAACATAATAAGTCATATCCGGCTCAATGAACAAATTCTCTTCTTCAATGTATCCGTCCGGATCGTTTTCATCCTGGCAGAACAATAAGGTGAAATCATCACAAGTTGGACTCGCCTCAAAGAATAAAATCTGTACTTCTTCCTGATTGGAGTGGTCTATAATATAATCTAATCTCGCCGCATCGGAATTGGTAGAAAACTCAAACCAAACACCTGCTCGTTCAATTTCCAGCGGATCTAAAGGACACATGGGGTCGGCACCCGGGGGCGTCGTTACCATTGTATACTCCTCCGGACAAGCAAAAAGGTTTGTAAAAGTTCCGCATATTTCATTGGTATCTGTAAGGGTGCGCTCAAAAGTCTCCGTATGCGGATTTTCACAATCGTCATTCTCAGGAGCCACCTTTTGACTGATCTCTAATTCAAATTCACCTTGATCCAGACGCTCTGTTCCTACCCACAAATAAATATTATTCCGTTCCTCCAGGCTGAGCCCACAAGTATTAAATACAATTTCTTCATCAAAGCCATCACAAGAAACCATCTCCTCTCCTTCCGGATCTACCCAAATTTGTTGCTGGTACTGCCGATTCTCTTCACAAGAATCCATAACCATAAACAGCCCCATAGAGAATGTATTTAATGGGTCAATTTCGTTGGCAATTATGGTTACCTCAGAAGCGAGACTATCAAGATCAATTTTATAAAAAACGGCACTTTCTGCACCTTCACCGGCATTGCAGCCGAAGTCTTCAGTGGTGAGCTCAAAGTCAGTAAAAAAGTTATTAGCGCATACAGTGGTTCCACCTACAATTATAGGATTACGATTCACTTCATCCTCTCGACCGGGATAAATGTGATAATCTTCATCCATGGAAACATCACACAGGCGATCGTTTTCCGGAGGTTCACAATTCTTTACGCAAATCTCAAACTCACCCCACTCCTCGATATCCGTGCTCACAAGCACATAATATCGAGTATTCTGCTGAACCAATAAATTCCAAATACTGTCCACACCCCCATTAAAGACATCGCCTTGGCAATATTCATCAAAAGGCTGATTCGGAGGCATATTCCCAGGAAACTCACATTCCACAGGAAGCTCAAACAAGCCAATCCGTACTTCATCTGCTTCAAAATGATTGACCTCAACTGTAATCAACTCCACATCTTCTCCAGTTTCGAAAGTGTACCACACTGTAGGTTCATTTTGAAACTCATCAAAACAGCCATTGCCGGAAACGCCTACCGGACATGCCCCCCGGTTGGTCTGCGTGTCCCATCCAGAAGGAGGATCACAATCACCGCTCACATCCCCCACTTCAATCACACCCAGATCTGCAGCCTCTCTATCACCTGCCTCAGGTCCATCCATTTGGTTACACTCATCATTAAGGGGAGCCACCTCTTGAAAAAATTCTAAATTAAATTCTCCCGCATCTTCTTTGTTTGTGGCTATCCACAAATACATATTCTCATAATCCTCATTGTCGATCTCGCATAAATCCATCTCCCATTCTACACCCCCCGCGAAATCACATTCCTCAAACTCATCACTCGCAGGAACAGTTATGTTCGCATTAAAACCTCTAGCCACACAATCCGGTGTTCCATCGAAAAAGAAAACCTGAGCTGCTAATTGTCCTCCGGTAGATAATCCATCTACAGTGATGGTCAATTCCGTAGCGTAATAATCCAAATTGAGCTTATAAAACACCGCATTTTCAAATTCGTCTCCACAGTCAAAATCAATCAAACTTCCCAAATCGGCATCATCGTAAAATCCATAAGCACAAACGGTCGTTCCGTTTGTGGCCGGACCGATTGGGTCATCGGGATCGTAATCTCCCAGGCCGGGAAAGTCGATTTCTTCTGCATCACAAATCGTATTATTGGCCGGTGGTTCACATACTTCCAAACAGATATCAAATTCGCCCCACTCCTCGATAGGTGTACTCACTACTATGAAATACTGAGTATTTGGCTTAACTGTTAAGTCTTCGAACTCAATGAGGTCAGAACCTGAATCACAATAATCCTCATTATCCTGCGATGGTGGAAATAACGCATTCCCAGCCATACAGGGATTTTCCATTTCGAAAATTGACACCCGCAAATCGGCCGACTCAAAATGCTCCACCGTCAAGTCTATCTCTTCTACATCGGGACCGGTTTCAAAAGTATACCAAACGGTCGGATCATCCTCATGTCCATCAAAACAAGGCGTTACACCAAAATCAAACTCCACCGGACATGCACCCCGATTGGTTTGT
>Ga0209964_1000412_pt1 | contig 11958 bp, 10 predicted proteins | sample SalPonR2_B_D1_MG_FD_185705 | JGI IMG/M metagenome (GOLD analysis project Ga0209964, IMG submission 185705) | Salt pond soil microbial communities from South San Francisco under conditions of wetland restoration - Salt Pond MetaG R2_B_D1_MG... ... | reverse complement strand
TCGAGGCGCTGACGCCCGATTTCCAGGGGCGCCACGACTGCATCGAAACCGTGGTGGATTCCGGGCTGGAAGTGTTTGCCCAGAATGTCGAAACCGTGCGCCGTCTCACCCACCCGGTCCGCGATCCCCGCGCCGGCTACGAACAAACGCTGGACCTGCTCGGGTACGCCAAGAGACATAACCCGGGGGTGCTGACCAAGACCAGCCTGATGCTGGGGCTTGGCGAGACCGACGACGAAGTGGTCGAGTGCCTGGACGATCTCCGCGCAATCGGTGTCGACATCGTCACGTTCGGCCAGTACCTTCGCCCGACGGTCAACCATTTGCCGGTCGACCGGTACGTGACGCCCGATCAGTTTCGGCGATTCCGCGAGATCGGGTTGGAAAAGGGCTTTCTCGAAGTGGTTTCCGGTCCGCTGGTCCGTTCCAGCTATCGCGCCGAGCGGGTGCTCGAAAAGAACAATTGCGGCCTGGAGTGAGTCTCCCCGCCGGATGACCGATTCCGCTCGCGACGCCGACCTGGTGCGCCTGAGAGCCGCTCTGGAACAGGCTCGCCGAGAGCGCAGAACCATCACTTATCTGCAGGCGGCCGATGCCGTGGGCGTCGAACCGCCGCAGCGTATCCACAAGCTTTCAAGGCTGGTCGAAATCCTGCTCAAGCAGGATGTGAATGCCGGCAAACCGCCGCTCGCGGCGCTTGTGGTGAGCCGGGTTCGCGGCGGCATTCCCGCACCGGGATTCTTCGATCGTGCCGCCCGGCTTGGTATTTTCGACGGCCGCGACCCGGCTCGGTTTCACTCGAATCTGCTTGCTTCGTTATTCGACTCGACAGGGAACCCGTGATGACCAATTCCTTTGGGAGATCTTTCGTCCTTATGGCCTCAATCTGCATCCTCGCCGCCTGCAACGAACAACCCTCTTCGTCGGATATGCCGACACCCCCGGATGCGCAACAGCGCCCGTATCTCGTCTCCGCACCCGCCGGCGAGCGCAACGACCCCTATTACTGGTTGCGCGACGACAGCCGCCAGGATCCCGAAATCCTGTCGCTGCTCGAGGCCGAAAACGATTACACGCGCGTAATGCTCGGCGATCATCGGCCTTTGATCGACGAGCTTGCCGGCGAGATGCGCGCGCGCATCCCGCAAGACGAGGTCGAAGCGCCTTACTTCGACGATGGCTACTGGTATTACACCCGCTACGAAAAGGGTGGCGAATACCCGATCCATGCCCGTCGCAAGGGCACCATGGACGCGCCGGAGCAGGTGCTGTTGGACGGAAACCGGATGGGGCAGGGCCAGGATTACTTTCGAATCGGCGGCTGGGACGTCAGCCCCGACGGCACGCGACTTGTCTGGTTGCAGGATCTGGTCGGCCGGCGCCAGTTTCGTATGATGACGCGCGACCTGGAAAACGACGAGATCGTGGATACCGGCGTGAGCGGCGTTTCTTCGGCATCATGGTCGGCCGACAGCGACAGTATATTTTATGTCGAAAATCATCCGGACACGCTCAGATCCTACCGGGTCCGGCAGTACATCCCCGGTGCAGACGGCGAGGATGAGATTCTTCATGACGAACGTGACGCCGCGTTTTATACCGCTGTAGGGCGGACCCGATCGGATCGTTTCAACTACATCTTCGTGCGCTCGACAACCTCCAGCGAAATGCGCATTATCGACAGCGGCGATCCCGAGGCAACGGTCGAGGTTTTTTTTCCACGTAAACCGGATCACGAATACACGGCCGATCATGCAGCCGGTCGCTGGGTAATTCGAACCAACTGGCAGGCCCCCAATTTCCGCATCATGCAGGTGGATGAAGGCAGACATGCCGATCGTTCGGCCTGGACCGACGTCGTGGCGCATCGTGACGATGTGTTCATTCATGAATTCGACGCCTTCGAGAAATACCTTGCAATCGCCGAGCGCGTCGAAGGATTGCGCCGACTGCGTATTGTCGATTATGCCGGCGAATCTTCGCGAGTCATCGAATTCGATGAGGCGGCCTATGTGGCGCAGCTCGGTCGAAATCCGGAACCCGGTGCGCAGGTACTGCAGTTTGCCTATACATCGATGACCACGCCGCGCAAGATTTACGAACTGGACATGCATTCGGGTGAAAGACGTCTGATCAAGCAACTGGGGGTCGCGGGCGATTTTGACGGTTCCGACTACAGGACCCGCCGGGTCTGGGCCGATGCCCGCGACGGAACCCGGGTGCCCGTGTCACTGGCCTGGCACAAAAACACCCCGCTTGACGGCAGCGCGCCCCTGTACCAGTACGGATACGGCGCCTACGGCGCATCGACCGAGCCCGCATTCTCCAGCGAACGAATCAGCCTGTTGAATCGTGGATTCGTTTACGCCATCGCCCATGTCAGGGGCGGACAGGAGATGGGAAGAGACTGGTACGAACAAGGCCGTCTTCTGAACAAGAGCAATACCTTTACCGATTTCATCGACGTGACCGATCACCTGGTCGAGCAAGGGCTGGTCGACCGCAGCCGGATATTCGCGATGGGCGGAAGCGCCGGCGGATTGCTGGTCGGTGCGGTGGCGAACATGGCGCCGGAAAAGTACGCCGGCATTGCCGCGCACGTGCCGTTCGTCGATGTCGTGACGACGATGCTGGACGAATCGATTCCGTTGACCACCAACGAGTTCAATGAATGGGGTAACCCGAAAGAACCTGATTACTACCGATATATGCTTTCGTATTCGCCCTATGACAATGTCTCGGCCCAGGCCTATCCGGCAATGCTGGTGACCACGGGTCTATGGGACTCCCAGGTTCAGTACTGGGAACCCTTGAAATGGATCGCTCGATTGCGCGATCTCAAGACCGACGACAATCCACTGCTGCTCCATGCCAACATGGAGGCCGGACACGGCGGGCAGTCGGGCCGCTTCAGGAGGCTCGAGCAGACCGCCATGGAATACGCGTTCATCCTATCCCGGGCCCGGCTGAATTGAGATCGATCTGACGATGCGCTGGGTGCGACTTCAATTCCGGAAAGTCTCGAGGCAGCACCGCAGCCGGGTCCGCGAATGGTTGCGGAAACATCCGAAGATATCCAAGGTGCTGGAACGTGGCGGTTGCCTGCACGTTGACGAATATGCGCTTGCACGCGGCATCGCGGTCGGGCTGCTGGTCGGCTTTACGCCTACGGTGGGCATCCAGACGCTTATGATGTTGGCGGGATCGCTTGCCTTTCGCGCCAATTTCATTGCCGCTTTCATTGTCTCGAACGTCAGCAACCCGTTCACCATGGCGCCGCTTTATTATGGTTTCAATCGATTGGGCAGCTGGCTTTTGCAGCGATTGCCCGTGTCGTACGCACCCATCGAAGGAATGGGCGACGAAATCGCACGCGAAACCCTGGCGATGTTCATTGGCAGCCTGGCGATCGCAATCCCGGCTTCGGCCATCGGCTATTTCGTGTTTCTATGGCTATGGCGCAAGCTGGGGCTCCACATGCCCGTTCGCAAATCGGCGCCGAGTGAGCCGGGCCAAGACAGCCAGGACTGATACTTTCCTGATCTTGTCATTCCATTGGCCGCGGTCCGGCCGCGTTGTTCAATCCGAGTTATTCGATGACGTCATGAAAAGGCCGCGCGTCGTCGGATAATTCGTCGAGCGTCCGCGTGTCCAGCTGCGATAATGGTTCGGGGTTGTGGATGGCATGCCCTTGCAGGTAATCGATGCCGATCTGCTTCAGGCGAAGAATCAGTTCGATGGATTCGACCGACTCCGCGATAGTCCTCTTTCCCGCAACTTTGGCAACTTCGTGAATCGATCTGACCATGGCATGATCAAGCTCGCTGTGGGCCAGTTCGCGAACGAAGCTGCCGTCGATCTTGACCAGGTCGACTGGAAGCTGCTTGAGGTAGTCGAACGTCGACAGCCCCTTGCCGAAGTCATCCAGCGCAACCTGGCAGCCGAGGTCGCGCAGCGCGCTGAAGAAGCGGCGTGCTTCCTCGAGACTGTGTATCGCGGCCGATTCGGTGATTTCGAAGCACAGAATGCCCGGCTCGATATTGTGTGCCTTGATCTGGTCAAGCAACTCGGGCAGCACAATGTCACAATCCACCGATTGCCCCGACAGGTTGATATGCCAGGTTCCAATCCGGGGAAGACGGGTTCGAAGCGTCTTGATGCGCTCCAGCGCATTGCCGACCACCCACCGGTCGATCGTGCGTGCGACATGATAGTGTTCGGCTGCCTCCATGAATACGCTGGCCGTATGCAGTTTACCGTCGGCATCTTCAAGTCGGACCAGAAGTTCGCAACGCCAATCGTCACCGGTTGCCGGTGAGATGAGCTGACCGTGCAATCTCAGGCGGTTCGCCGCGACGGCCTCGTTGATGCGATTGACCCATGACATTTCCGTGCGCCGTTTGATTGAAGAAGCCCGGCTCTCGGTATGCACGCAAACCTGATTACGGCCGAGATCCTTGGCCTCGTAGCAGGCCAGATCGACGCGTTGCATCAGCAGCGATGCATCGCGATTACTGCCGTTGATCTCGACGACTCCGATGCTTGCCGAGACGTTGATAGGACGCTCTTCCCAGGAAAAGCGAAACTCGCCGACCGCATCGCGCAAGCGATTGCCCACCTGGGTTGCCGTCTCTACCCCGCAATTTCTCAGAATGACGCCGAACTGGTCGCCGTCCAGACGCGCCAGAAGATCGCCATCGCGCAAGCAGTGATGGATTCGCTCGGCAAGTCTGACCAACAGTGCGTCACCCGCCAGGTGGCCGAAGGTATCGTTGACGACCTTGAATTGATCGAGGTCAATGAGTCCGAGCGCATGCCTTCCCGAGCACGACTCGCTGTCATGCAACAGGTGATTGAGTTCCCGCTCGAATTCCCTGCGATTGGCCAGTCCGGTCAATTGATCGTGAGCGGCCTGGTAGGCCAGTTCCGCGGAAAGGCTGCGGCTTTCGGAGATGTCCTCCAGCACCGCGACGAAAAGGCCGTGGCCCCTGATCTCTTCGCCCAGCGCGGCAATCGACAGCTTGCCCCAGGCCAAAAAGCCATCGGGTCGAAGATAGCGGCTCTCCAGATTGAGCAATGGGTGCATCGATTGATTGCGTTCGGAAAGCGTACGCCGCAGGACCGAGCGATCACGGGCGTCGCAATATTGCGTCAGCGATGATCCGATCAATTCGTCCCGGTCTCTTTCCAGAAAGCGACACATTGAGTCGTTGGCATCCATCAGCAGCCCTTCCGAGCCGATCAGCGCCATACCGACGGGCGCGTGTTCGAAAGTATTCCAGAATCGCCGCTGCGAGCGCTGTACGCCCCGCATGGCCCAGACGAACAGGGCAATCAGCAAAGCCACCAGCAGAGCCAGCGAACACAGGCTTATCCAGAAAACCAATCCGGAAAGCCAGCGACTGCCCTCGTTTACGGCAATCGAAAACGCCCGAGCTTTCTCATTGAGCGTCCGGTTTATCAACGACAACTCGGAACGGATGGAGGCTAACTGCTCGGTGTTCTGGGCCGGTGAACTCCAGAGCGTTTCCAGTTCATCGGCCAACTGGTCCAGTCGGACGATCCAGACGTCGGCTTCGGCCCAAAGCTCGACGGCGCGCGAGAATTCCGGCCAGTTGCGAAAATAGCGGAACAGCCTGACCATCCGGGGAACGTCGTCGGGATGGTTGCCTGCTTTCCTGAACAGCGCTTCGGCCCGCTCAAAATCCGGTTCCCGATCGTCGAGTTCCAGCCGGGCAAGTCGATCGGCGAGCGGCACTTCCAGGTTTGTCCTGGCCATCGACAGACGTTCCGGATCTCCGGTTTCCGCAAACCTGTCAAGATGGAAAACGGCCGAATGGTGCGACCTGGACCAAATGCTTTCGCCGGCCACATAGGCCCTTCCAGCGGCGAGAAGATCAATCACGCCGACCGCCACGATCATCGAGAAAACGGCCATCACGATCGATAGGCCGATAAACGGCGCCGTCCGGAGCCGATCTCTCAACGTCCCGGCGACCGGCGGCTCGACGCCGGCGGTCATCGCGTCGGACGGCTTGCCGTCACTCGCCATGAAAACGATCGTCGTAAATCATCAGTCCGACGCGCCGGCGCCAAGCGAACGCCATATCCTGACGATCTGGGGTTCGGTCGGATGCATGCGAAATCGGAAACCCATACGACGCGCAAGGCGCAACATGCGCTGATTTTCGATCATTACATCACCGTACAACGTGCGCATTCCCTTTTTGACCGACCACTCCAAGATACGCTTCAAAAGGTAGGCGCCGAGACCGAATCCGCCAATTTCGTGTCCCACGATGATGGCGAACTCCGCATCCTTGCCCCCTTCGTCTATAACCGCCCGGGCAACCGCGCCGATACGAGCCTCTTCGGGCGCCAAAGCCTCGACGAGTATCAGTGCAAAAGCGCGCGATCGATCCACATCGGTCAGCTCGCGTGCATGAGCCGGGGTCAACTCCGTGATTGGACGGAGAAATCTAAATCGGATCTCTTCGGCTGTCAAATCACCGAAGCTGCGCCGCAGCGTCTCGGCATCTCCGGGCAGTATGGGTCGCGCGATGAGCTTGCGACCCGCCTTGAGTCGTAATGCCTCGCACCAGGGTCTGCCAAGAGGGAAGCGCTCGAATCGAGCCTTGCTTCGATGTTTTTGCGCGATCCCCATGCCGGTATCATGCCATGTCTGGAATTTCGGAGACCGCTCTTGGCCGGCAATAATTGCAAGAACGAGGCGCTTGAACTGCTTTCCCGTAACGAGCGCGAGCTGGTTGCCCGGATGCTTCGCCGTGGCAATCCGGCTGATAGTTCGGATATCGATGCGGTTGGAGATTCCGGTGACACCGCTTTTCTGGAGCTAGCCCAACTAAGGCTGCGGAATATGGTGGACAAGCATTCTGAAGCGCTCAAGCGGACCAGGCTTGCGGCTCGATCGGGAATATCTGGCAATCAGGTCGAGCGCGCCGAGCTGCAGCTCTGGATTTGCAGCGAGGCGCTTGCCGTTTGCCGACGGCAGCTGCAGCCGGCGCGCACGCAGGACTGATCGGGGTTCAGCGACTGTCGGCCGCCGCCTGATCGACTGCGGCATCCGGCCGGCCTGTAGCGACCGCGTTCGCCGGCGACGAGGCCGCCAGCCGGACAGCATCCAGCGCCAGGTCCCAGAATTGCCGGTTGAGTTGTCCTACCGCGCGTGTTTCGGCATTGCTCAGGATCACGATTCCGAGGTCGAGATCGCGCGAAAACGCGATTTCCGCACGGTATCCAGCCACCCAGCCGCCGTGCAGGGCCAGCGTTGCTTCGGGCAACTGGTAAATACGCCAGCCAAGCCCGTACCAGGCGTCCTGGAGCACATCGCGCCAATTCCTGTTCGTCAACTCGTTGGCGGTTCTGATCCTGGGGGTAAGCACTTCTTCGACGACCGCTGTCGATATCACGTTCGGCCGATGGCCGAGGAGGGCGGCGACCCATTGCGCCATGTCGATGATGCCGGCGTTGATGCCGGCCGCCGAGGGCACTTGGTAATAGGTCGTGCGGGGTCGGGATTCACGCCATCCGCTACGCGTTTTGAGATGGGGCCGGGCATGGTTCTCGGCGCTGATGAAGGCGTGATAACCCACCGAGGCGCCCACCATGCCCAAAGGCTCGAAAATCCGCTTCTGCAGCGCCAGGGAATAGGGCTGCCCGCCGCTCTTGCCGATCACATCCTCGACCAGGCTGAATACATTGTTCTGGTAGCTATAGCACTTGCCGGGCGCGCACAGCGGCTCCAGCGTACTGAAGCGCGGCAGGATTTCCGCGCGGCTTATTCCAGCCTCGAGCAGGTTGTCGTAGGCGTTTCGAATATACCCGGAGCGCTGGCCGAGGACGTCTTCGACCGTCAGAGGCCGCGGTTGGGGCTTGATTCTGAACGAAGGTGCGAATGCCGAGACTGGCTGCTCGAGCGAAAACCGTTGCTCTGCGGCAAGCGTGGCCGCCAGCACGCCCGAGAAACCCTTGGAAAGCGAAGCGATCCGGAAGCGGGTACTTGCATCGATCGGCCGCGCATCGCCTTGATCGGTATGGCCATATGTGCCCAGTCCGAGGATTTGCCCCCGATGAACGATCGCAAAGGCGCCGCCCGGCACGTCTCGCGTTGCAAGCTCGCGCTCGAATCGTTCGGCGAAATCCCGCGAGACCTGATCAAAAGCGACTTCCGCTGCATTCGACACTTGACTCTGTAAAAGTGCACCGAGCAACAGGCACATACCGGCCGCGAAGCTGTATGCGCGGCGTGCGTTGGCGTCGATGGATCGATGCTTCAGCATACTCGGTTCCTGCCTGTGCTCTTGGCCTGATAGAGGAACTCGTCGGCAGCGCGCAGGAAATCGCTGGTGCCCTCCATGTCGGGCTCCCAGGAGGCAACACCGATCGAGATGGTCAGGTTTCGTCGTTTTCCCTCGATCTCGAAGTTGTAGTCGGCCACCGCATCGCGAATCTGCTCGAGCTGTCGGCGCGCATCATCCAGCGCGGTTTCCGGCATCAAAAGTGCGAACTCCTCGCCACCGATTCGGGCCAGGATGCCGCGCGGGCGGACGTGGTCGGAGAGGATTGCGGTCAGCTGCCTCAGCGCGCTGTCGCCTCCCAGATGGCCGAGCTCGTCATTGATCTTCTTGAAATGATCGATATCCAGCAGTGCGAGGGCCAGCGGCTGTCCGCTGCGACCGCGTCGCTTGCGAATCTCGTGCTCCAGCACGCCGATCAGCTGTCGTCGATTGTAGAGACCGGTCAGCGCGTCGCGAACGGCGTTTTCGTGCAATTCAAGGTGGTAGTCGGCCTCGATGTTGCCCGGTCCGATGAATTTGAGCACCGTGCTGCCCACGCGCACCTGATCGCCGTCGGAAAGCGGTGCCTGATCGACGCCAATCCCGTTGAGCATGGTGCGGTTGGTCGAGTCCAGGTCTTCCAGCCAGTAGGCATTCGAGTGACGGGTAATTCGGCAGTGGGCGCGCGACACGTTGCGTTCCGAAATCTGGAAATCGCAACTGGAATCACGCCCTATGGTGATTTGCGCATTGTCCAAGGGGACCCGGGTTCCGAGCCGGGCACCGCGAATCACCACCAGGCACGCGCTGCCATGGGCGGCCGACGGGCTGGCATCCTGTGACAGCAGCGTGTCGGCGTCGGTCGACAGATCCGGTAGCGTCTTTCGGGTCATGCAGCGTGATCGGCCGGCAACGAATCCAGTTCATGATTGTACCCGCACGCGAGGCCGGCGCACCTCTGAACACGTCTGCGCGGAATGCGTTTGAGTCGGAAAGGCCGCGGATCGTGTGGTGCATTTGTGACGATGCGCACGCGGTCGGTGTCCGGTCTCGGTTTCGCGACAGTCTGCATGTTGTTCGCACCCGATTGACATCCAGACCGCGATTATAACGAGCCTGGGTTCCATGCGAAAATAGCGAAATGATTCCAAAAACCAGCCGACAAGAATGATTCGACTCATGCGTTCCCTGCTTGCCGCTATCCTCATCGGCTTGAGCACAGCGTTCCATGTCCTGCCGCTGCTTGTAATCGCGATGGTCAAGGCGGCGGTGCGTATCGCACCGGTCAGGCGCTGGTGCGACCGGTGGCTGATGCGCCTCGCCGAGAGCTGGATCGGGCTGAACAGCTGGATGATCGATCACCTCACCGATACCCGCATCGTGGTTGAAGGAATGCCGGAAACCAGCGTTGACGGCAACTACCTGGTGATCAGCAATCACCAGAGCTGGGTCGATATCCCGGTTTTGCAGAAGCTGTTCAATCGCAAGCTGCCGCTTCTCAGGTTCTTTCTGAAAAGCCAGCTGATCTGGGTGCCGCTGCTCGGCCTGGCGTGGTGGGCACTCGATTTTCCGTTCATGAAGCGCTACTCGAAAGAGCTGCTCGCCAAACGACCTGAACTGGCAGGCCGTGATATCGAGGCCACCCGGCGCGCCTGCCGGAAATTTGCCGATATTCCCGTGTCGGTGATGAATTTCGTCGAAGGCACCCGCTTCACGCCGGCCAGGCATGCCGCCCAGGGCTCGCCGTACAAACATCTACTCAAGCCGCGTGCCGGAGGCGTTGCATTCGTGCTCGACGCAATGGGCGACAGCATAGACACGATTGTGGACGTGACGATCAGCTATTGCGGCCCGGCCCCGGGTCTGCCTGATCTGTTTGCCAACAACGTTGAGGAAATCCGGGTTTCGGTGCGCACGTTGCCGATTTCACGGGCGCCGGCATCCGAGACCTCGGGAGGCGATTACACCAGCGATCCCGAATATCGCAAGCGCGTCCAGAATTGGATCAACGATCTTTGGCGGGAGAAGGACCAGACCATGGAGCATCTGCGAAGGCACGCCGGCCCCAACCCATCACCGGACGCTCGACCAGATGGTAGCTGATCGCGGCCAGCGGTATCGTGGCGCCAAGGCAGAGGCCCAGCGCCAAAGCGCTGCCGGTTGGCGATTCGAGGCGCGCGCCGATGAGATGGTCGAGTACCTGAACCACCGGAAAATGCCACAGGTAAAGGCCGAAGCTGATCTCACCCAGCCACACCAGCCAGCGCGCCGAGAGCGCCTGCGCAATCCGGTCGCCGTGCAGCACGACGAATACCAGGGTTGCAATCACCGTGTACATGATCGGATCCCAGACGACGAAGATCCAGTCGCCTTTCCAGTAGGTCGCCAGGTTGTCCACCAGCCATTCGGTCAACAGCAGATACGACAATACAACGAAAATCATCAGGAACAAGGTCTGACGCTGGCTGAGACGCATTGGCAGTAAGTTGAGCGCCAGCCCGAGGACGAACGACGCAAGTGATCCGGGCAGGGCGCTCGTGATGAATTCTCGCCCGGCGTAGCCCGCCTCGCCATAGTGGCTGACCACTGCTATGCGCCAGGCGATCGTGATCGCGAAAGCCAGCATCACTGTTGCAGTCATGCCGATCCGGCGGCTCACCAGGATTATTCCGGGTAACACGATGTAAAACATCAACTCCACCGGCAGCGTCCACCAGACGCCGTTGAGCGGTCTGGTCATCCACGGCGGCAAGTGAATCCAGAGCGTGGCGTTGCGCAGCAGCGCGCCCCAGTCCGGCGCCCGGATCAACTCCGGCAACCACCAGGCGACCAACAGCAATACCGGAAGCTGGAGCCATATCGCCGGGTAGATTCGAAGGAATCTTCGGCTCCAGTAGCGGGAAAGGACTCGTGAATCCAGCGACTCGTGGAGCAGTTTGCCGCCCAGCAGATAGCCCGAAAGCACGAAGAACAGCGGCACGCCCAGCCAGCCGAAATTGATCGGCCGGAACGGCTGCCAGTGAAACCCGGCCCACTCGGTGCCTCGGAAGGCGAGATTCAGGTCGGGAAAGAACGCGTTCCAGTGAAACAACAGCACGCCCATCGCGGCGATGCCACGCAGCGCGTGCAATGCCGGTATGAATTTTCGATCCGAAGACCGGGCAGGGTTTCGTTGCATCACTCGCGTTTTCGAATAAAAGCCGGAGAGTCAAGGGTGAATCCACGGAGTCGCGCGTGTAGTATGCAACGACATCGAATCCAGCTGGAGCCTTACCGACAATGCCGATTTCAAAATCCCCATTCTGGCCCGTCGCGGCCTTCGCTCTCTTCAGCTGGGCCGTCTGCGGCCCGATTTCAGCACAAGACAGCGACACCGATGCTTCCAATGTGTTTTCCGGCCTTGCGGTGCGAGATATCGGCCCGGCGGTGACTTCGGGGCGCATCAGCGATTTCGCCATGCATCCGGAGGGGTGGCAGACCTTCTATGCCGGCGTGGCCTCGGGCGGGGTATGGAAGACCACCAACGGCGGCATCACCTGGATGCCGATTTTCGACGACCAGGGCTCCTATGCGATCGGCGTGGTGGAACTGGATCCGAACGATCCGGACATCGTATGGGTCGGGACCGGCGAGAACAATGCCCAGCGGTCGGTCGGATACG
>Ga0209964_1000409_pt1 | contig 12002 bp, 9 predicted proteins | sample SalPonR2_B_D1_MG_FD_185705 | JGI IMG/M metagenome (GOLD analysis project Ga0209964, IMG submission 185705) | Salt pond soil microbial communities from South San Francisco under conditions of wetland restoration - Salt Pond MetaG R2_B_D1_MG... ... | reverse complement strand
TCGTAACGAGCTGTTTTAATTTCACTCTCGGAAACAGCAAATGTTTCCATGTATTTATCGTATTTGATTTGCTCTTCTTTACTCATTTTTTGATATTTTCAACCGGAAATAACTTTCACCATATAACGATAACTCAAGGTGGGTTTAGAGACTTTGATCGACAGCTCATTTTTTTTACTGATTCGTTTCTAGTTTCTGTGTCACACCTTGCTGAGAAGACCGTATTCTACTAATATTCTCTTCACTTCATTTTCAGTTCGATCTGCAATATCTGCAATTATTGAGATGGGAAGCCCTTTTTTATGGGCATTCAGTATCATTTGTATTCTACCCTCTTCTCTACCTTCTTCTCTACCTTCTTCTCTACCTTCTTCTCTACCTTCTTCTCTACCCTCGTAACGAGCTGTTTTAATTTCACTCTCGGAAACAGCAAATGTTTCCATGTATTTATCGTATTTGATTTGCTCTTCTTTACTCATTTTTTGATATTTTAATTTCTCACCAGCCTCCTTGAGTCCCGGCGCTGAAAATACGGTTGGGAGTTCACTATTTTTCAAAAAATATATCCATTCATCGAGATTATTTTTCGCTAATTTATTGAAGTTGTTCACCTTCAAGATATAATATTCAGGATATATTTCGTAAACATCATTGTATCCAAAATAGTTCCGCTGATGCTTACTGAGACTGAGTTTGTCCTGTTCATTCACCCCAATAAAATCAGTGCACCCGCGATATATATAATCATTGCCTTGCCCCAAATCAAAGTACAATATATTTATAGAGTAGACCTTTCGAAGCTTTTCATACCTATCTCCCTTATCCATGTAATTTGTTAACAGTTTGGAGGCGCCAAAAAGGATGCGGTGAAAAAAGTCTATCTGCCTGAGATATTGAACTTCAATAAAAATAAGTCGCTGGTTGTTGTCCTCGCATAGGATATCGAGTTTGTTGTTTTTATCTAAGTTGTTTTCCGGATTGCTTTCAGATTCCAATATGGATTGGATTTTAACCTCAAAGCGCAACAGCGTGGACAAAAAACCTTCAAGCACGTCGAAATTTACCTTTTGGCGAAGAAGCTTTTTCATTGCCCAATCAAAGCTTATGTAGGTTCTTGATCTTTTCATAAAAGCAAGAATTCGAAAAAACTATTAATTTTACATTGAGAAAATAATACTCAAATATAACACATTGCATTTTATAGTGGAAGCCCAAAGCCGATCTCGATAAGAAATACGTTCATAGAAAAGTGCTTGCAATTAAAAATAGCGAAAGGGAAAATTGCCTCACTTAAAATGTCAATCTTCAATAATGGTTCGAATTGATCAGTACGATTACTATCAAATAAGTATGAAAAAGTCGAAGCAGATATATACTCAGGTCAAGATGCCATGAAGGAGTTTATTAGAAGAGACGAGGCACGACTTATCTCTACACCTGATGAGAAACGAAGAGCTCTCAAGAGTCGGTTCTTAGCGAATTTAGTGGTAATGACATTAGCCTTAAGTCAACATATGAAAGCATTTTTGCATTTGCTAGCCTCTACGCACTAAATCAATGCTTGTCAACTCCTTACGCTGTTGAAAAGAGAAGAGACTTTCGCATAAGAACACCTAATTTGGCTTTAGACATGAAAGAGTCCGAGAGCTGTTCTATTGTCGAATCATTCTTTCGCCAACAACTTTTTCTCTCACTCAATAATCTTTGCTATACAAGTGATGGAACATGAGAGTTAATAGGCCTTAGCAAACAATACTCGTCCTTTCGAAGGGCGCCCAGAAAACACGCATGATCCCGCTTCTTCTTTCTGATCGAGTGGGATACATCGCAGGGTTGCTTTGGTTGCCTCTTTAATTGCCTTTTCAGTTTCTGCGGTTCCATCCCAATGCGCACTGACAAATCCGCCTTTCTCCTCAATAACCGATTTGAAATCGTCGAAGTTATCCACTTCGGTGGTATGTTCCTCTTGATAGTTTCGCGCTCGCCGAAGTAGATTATCCTGAATATCATCGAGCAAATTCTCCACATAAATTCCAATCTGATCCAGAGAAACGAGTTTTTTCTCCTTGGTATCCCGCCGAGCCACTTCCACCTGATTGTTCTTAATGTCTCTTGGGCCCAATCCCAAGCGAACGGGTGTGCCCTTTAGCTCGTGTTCAGCAAACTTAAAGCCGCATCGTTTCGTGGTGTCACAATCGTATTCCACGCTGATTCCTTTTTCCTTCAATTCGCGAATAATCTTTTGGGCTACCTCGTCGATTTCAGGCTTTACTGTCGGAATCGGTACGATAACCACTTTGGTAGGAGCGAGTTTGGGGGGTAACACTAATCCGCACTCATCCGAATGCGTCATAATTAATCCCCCAATCAGGCGTGTTGACACGCCCCATGAAGTAGCCCAGACAAACTCTTCTTCGTTCTCTGAAGTCATAAACTTCACATCGAAAGCTTTAGCGAAGTTTTGTCCCAGAAAGTGACTCGTTCCCGCTTGCAAGGCTTTTCCGTCCTGCATAAGAGCTTCTATGGTGTATGTTTCTTCTGCTCCGGCAAAACGCTCATTCTCACTTTTAATCCCTTTGATGACAGGCATCGCCATATAATCTTCAGCAAACCGGGTGTACACATTATGAATCAATTCTGCTTCCCGGATGGCCTCTTCGCGCGTTGCATGAGCGGTGTGTCCCTCTTGCCAAAGAAATTCTGCTGTTCTCAAAAATGGACGTGTGCGCATTTCCCAGCGAACCACATTTGCCCACTGATTAATAAGAAGAGGTAAATCGCGATAGGACTGAATCCAATCTTTATAGGTATTCCAAATAATGGTCTCTGAAGTGGGTCGAACGATTAATTCTTCCTCTAGTTTGGCCTCTGGGTCTACAATGACTTCTTTTCCATCCTCACTGGTTTTAAGTCGATGATGTGTGACCACAGCACACTCTTTAGCAAAGCCCTCTACGTGAGCTGCCTCTCGACTGAGGAAGGATTTAGGGATAAAAAGAGGGAAATAGGCATTTTTGTGCCCCGTTTCTTTAAACATTCGATCGAGTTGATCCCTCATATGTTCCCATATAGCGTATCCTAAGGGTTTTATAACCATACATCCACGAACGGCGCTGTGGTCTGCCAATCCCGCTTTGCGTACAATATCATTGTACCATTGCGAATAGTTTTCTTCCTTGCTTGCGATTGCCTTAGCCATATAAATGTTAAACTTTTCCCAAGAGAGAACTAATCCTTGCTCTTGTGGTGTTTTAATGGTGAATAAAGAGAAAAAATAGTGAATAGTTTATCTTTAAACTGCTCATTATTTCGTATACTTTACTTGTTTTGCAATGACAAAAGTAATAAATTGCAGATAACATTTTCGGAGAAACCGAATGAACTTGTAAACCCCAACGTTATGAAATTTTTAAAATTTAAATTCGCCTTTCTGGCCTCGATGCTTTTTGCACTCACCAGTTCATCATTTGCACAATTTGATGATTTATATTATAATCCCGAAACGGATTATGTTGCGGTTCAAACGACAAGTCGAGATTACGATCAGCCTCGTGAGCAGACTTACTCTGACCCAGCCCCTGCCAGTCAGTATAATGAAAATAACTACGATGATGAATACGCTAGTCGTATCGACGATTACGATTTCCACTACTCGAGCCGTATTCGAAGGTTTAACCGCCCAATGATGGGAAATGGCTTTGGATTTTATGATCCGTTTTTCGTTGATCGATTTCACTACGATCCCTTTTATCAGCCTGGAGTGTCCATCTACGTCAATACAGGGTGGAATGCCTTTTCGCCCTGGAATCGAAGACCTTGGGGATATAACCGCAGAGGCTTTGGCTGGGGTGCCGGATGGGGAAGTCCCTGGTGTCCTACACCTCGAATGGGTTTTGGAAACCCCTACGCTTTCAATGGCATGGGAATGGGATTTGTCAGACCGATGGGTTTTGGCATGAGTCCCTGGGGTATGAACCCCTATGGAGGATGGGGTAATACCATGATCATTAACAACTTCTATGGAGGTGGTGGAGGTTTTGCCGGTTCCGATCCGTGGGCAATGGATAATAGTTACAATCGGTTTTCTAGAATCGATAATCCTCAACGAGCAGTACGCTCTGTTTCTTACGGACCCAGAACAATAGGTGCTTCTCGAACCACTGGAACGACGACGGGGAGAACTCGTGATGGATTGAATTCGGGAAGGTCAAATTACGACCAATACCCCGCATCCAGACGTCAGCCTTCCGACGGTCGATCTACAACAGGACGCTCACGTGCATCAGATCAAAGAAATGCAGAATCGGCCGGACGAATAGATGGTCGACAATCGACCAGTCCTCAATCTTCCCGCGAAGCTTCGGGTAGAAATTCTGAAGCTACGCGTACCAGCCGGCAGCAAGAGGCACGAAGTCAGCCGCAACAGACGAGAAGAAGTTTATTTAATAATTCGAGCAGAAATTCGAATTCTCGAAGCACCGCTCCTCGATCCAGCTCTCCGAGCAGATCGTCAGGGGTGAATCGTTCCTCCAGAAGTTCATCGCGCTCTTCAGGGGTGAATCGGCCCTCTAGAAGCTCATCGCGTTCTTCGGGGATCAACAGATCATCCAGAAGTTCATCGCGCTCTTCAGGTATTAACAGATCATCCAGAAGTTCATCGCGTTCTTCAGGTGTCAACAGATCATCCAGAAGTTCATCGCGCTCTTCAGGTGTCAACAGATCGTCCAGAAGTTCATCGCGCTCTTCAGGTGTCAGATCATCTGGCAGTTCCAGTCGATCTTCCAGTAGTAGATCTTCACGAAGTCGCGGTAGAGGATAAAAAATTACATCCCTTTTAACCAGCCGATTGATTTTTCAATCGGCTTTTTAATGTATGCTAATATGAACAGATTACTTTTTTGCCTTGGATGGGCATTAATATTTCTTGCGCCGAATGCATCTGCGCAGCTGCCCACCGACATGATTCGATTCACCCAGCAAGATGTTGTGGGTACAGCAAGGACATTAGGTGTAAGTGGCAGTAACGGGGCTCTGGGTGGTGATTTTGGCGCTATCCATAGCAACCCGGCTTCACTGGCCATATACAGAAAGTCAGAATTTATGTTTAGTCCGGGCTTGCATTTTTACCGAAGCAGATCGAATGTAATAGAAGATCCAGCCTCTTTTGAACTCAGAGAGTCCAACTCTAATATTACCGTGGATAATATTGGCTTTGTCATAGCCAGCAATATTCAAAATGATCCCAATAAAACATTTAATGTAGCGGTAGGGTATAATCGGTTGGCTCGTTTTAATAATGCTTATGAATATTCCGGACTGACTCCAGGCTCGATAGGCAATCGATTTACTGAACTTGCTGAGGGGTTTACACCGATCGAATTAGATGAGTTTTACGAGGGATTAGCTTATGAAACCTATGCCATAGGATTAGAGCCTGAGGGATTAAGCTATTTTAGTGATTTTGAGGAACAGGATCTCGTTTTTAAAAATGGTCAAGTTTTAGGGGAAGGTGGAGTGAATGAATTCAACCTAGCTTTTGCTTCCAATTTCAATAATAAACTCAGCGTGGGGATCAAGTTCGGTGTGCCCTTTTTCTCTTATGAGGAGGAATCCTTATATACCGAATTCGACGATGAAGACAACAGTATTTATTTCAACCGACTGGAATTTGATCAGTACCTAAACACGACTGGAGTAGGATTTCACACCAATGTAGGCGTCGTTTACTCTCCATCATTTCCTTTTCGATTGGGTTTTACAATTCAAACACCTACTTGGTATAGCATGAATGATGATTTTGACAGCCGAATGCTCTATGACTATGTAGACGATCCGGATGTTTTCCCTGAAGCGCCACCCGTTGAAGAGATTTCGCCAGATGGGCGGTTCAGTTATAATGTAACCACGCCTTGGGTCATTCGGGGGCAGGCAGGTTATTTGTTGGGTAAAAGTGGTTTCGTCTCTGCTCAGCTGGAATATTTGAATTACAGCAATTCAACATTCAGGTATGAAAATCAATTTGCTGCGGCAGAACGCAATGTGAATCGAGATATTCGAGACCAACTTCAAAGTGTCATTAACTTCAGCATGGGAGGTGAGTTAGCTCTTGATAAATTCAGAGCTCGGGTAGGAACCAGCTTGCGCCAGAATCCCACTTCCACAACCAGTAGTTATAATCCGGGTCTCACTTTGGGTGCCGGGTTTAGAGACGACAACTTCTTTTTAGACGTAGCTTACCGCTGGCAGCGAAATGAGTTTACCTCTCAACCTTATATTAGAGACAACCCCGATGCGCCGGTAACAACCGTAGATGTCAATGGAGCTCAGCAGCAAGTGTTATTGACATTCGGGTTTAAGTTGAACTAGACAATTTATAAAGTAGGAAGGACGTATTGGAGATTACTCATGTATTGTTGGCACCAAAAGAAAAGACGTCAGTCGATCAGGGTTTTCTAAATTATGGAAATCAATTCCTTGATTATCTTCTAATTTTTCATATATTCCTACCCTTAAAACAACAATTATGCATTATCACACTCTGGGAAATATACCGCAAAAAAGACATACTCAGTTTAGAAAACCCGACGGCAGTTTGTATCATGAACAGCTGTTTTCAACCGAGGGCTTTAGCAACACCTTATCGCTTCTTTATCACTGCAACCCGCCCACACAAATTCTGCAAGTAGGCGACCCGATTTCTCTCGAACCTCAGTTGGTTCACGACAAGCAATTGAAACACCGCTGTTTATCCGGATTTCAAATCAAGCCCGAAGCGGATATGCTGGATAGTCGCAAGCCGGTATTGGTCAATAATGACTGTCATATTAGCCTGGCTGCACCCCAGACATCCATGACAGACTATTACTTCAAAAATGCCGATGCGGATGAAGTCATTTTTATACATCGGGGTGAAGGCACCTTGCGGACTTTTTACGGAAATCTTGAATTTTCTTACGGTGACTATCTCGTTATTCCCCGAGGAACCATCTATCAACTGGACTTTAAGGATGAAGACAACCGCTTGCTTATTGTGGAGTCCTTTAGTCCGGTCACCACACCAAAGAGGTACCGAAATGAATACGGTCAACTTCTGGAGCACGCCCCATTTTGTGAACGCGACATACGCAAGCCCAGTTTTCTCGAAACACACGATGAACAAGGTGAGTTTCGCGTATATATAAAAAAGGAACAACAGTTATACCCGTATGATTATAAAAATCACCCTTTTGATGTAGTGGGTTGGGATGGCTTTGTGTACCCTTATGCCTTTTCAATACATGATTTTGAACCGATTACCGGACGCATACATCAGCCCCCTCCCGTTCACCAAACCTTTGCGGCCCGGAATTTTGTCATTTGCAGTTTTGTGCCTCGTTTGTACGATTACCATCCCGAAGGCATTCCCGCGCCATACAATCACTCCAATATAGATAGTGATGAAGTCCTGTATTATGTTGACGGGGACTTTATGAGTCGCAAGCATGTAGATAAAGGCATGATCACCTTGCATCCCGGCGGGATTCCACATGGCCCTCACCCGGGAACCGTTGAAAAATCAATCGGTAAAAAAGGAACGGAAGAGTTAGCTGTTATGGTGGATACCTTTCGGCCCCTTTTAATGACAAATTATGCAGCGAATATTGAAGAAGAAGATTACTACAAATCTTGGATATAAAAAATTAGATATTTATGGAAACTACTACACAATCACAAACAGCTACTTCGCAGGATACTTTCCCCATCCTTGGAACGGATTATATTGAGTTTTACGTAGGTAATGCAAAGCAATCTGCTATGTATTATCAAGCGGCATTTGGTTACGAACTTGTCGCCTACCGCGGACCCGAAACTGGGGAAAGGGAGCGAGTGAGCTACTTGTTGCAGCAGGGAAAAATTCGAATTATGCTCACGGCTGCGCTCAGTCCGGACCATGAAATCGCTCAACATGTTAAACTTCACGGAGACGGTGTAAAAGTTCTAGCTCTATGGGTAGAAGACGCAACCGAAGCTTATAATAAAGCTATAGAACGAGGGGCTGAACCTGCTTTTGAGCCCTATACTCAGGAAGATGAACACGGAAAAGTTGTGATGGCCGGCATCAAAACCTATGGTGAAACCATTCACAATTTAGTGGAGCGGAAGGATTACAATGGTGTTTTTATGCCGGGTTTCATGCCTAAAAGTAGCGAACGCCAAGTTACGCCCGTAGGGCTTAAGTTTGTCGATCACTGCGTTGGAAACGTTGAGTTAGGCGGAATGAATAAATGGGTCAAGTTTTATCAAGATGTCTTGGGCTTTAAACTCCTCATTACCTTTGACGATAAAGACATATCCACGAAATATACTGCCTTGATGTCAAAAGTTGTCTCCAATGGCAACGGATACATCAAGTTTCCAATCAATGAACCCGCAAAAGGCCTTAAAAAATCTCAAATCGAAGAGTTTTTGGATTTTTATAAGACAGCCGGTGTCCAGCACATTGCTGTGGCAACGGACAATATACTGGAAACAGTGAGTCAACTCAGAAAAAACGGCGTTGACTTTTTGGAGGTCCCTGAAACCTATTACGATGACTTACTCGACCGCGTAGGGCCTATCGATGAAAAAATTGAGGACCTCAAGGGGCTCAATATTCTCGTCGATCGAGACGATGAAGGCTACCTGCTTCAAATTTTCACAAAACCTGTTCAGGATAGACCGACCCTCTTTTTCGAAATCATTCAGCGAAAAGGAGCAAAATCTTTTGGGAAAGGTAATTTCAAAGCCTTATTTGAAGCTATAGAACGAGAGCAGGAGATTCGGGGAACTCTATAGGGATTTTTATTTTCATTATTTAGAAAGCCCGCTTATGGTCTAATGCAGTTTTTTACCTTAAGCGGGCTTGGGATTATTAAGATTCTTTTTTCTGGCTTTTACTTTTTGATATGACTTCTACTTAGAACTAGCCCATGCAATCATTGTAGCTGTTAATAGCGCCATCTAAATTCCTATCAAATCTCGTATCACATTCCCAGTCGCACCAACCATTCACCTGTATGTAACAATCCGAATAACAATCTTCCAATTCAGTGAATGCAATATTGACTTCGGTATTAAATTGGTAAATGCAGGGATCTTCAGCTGCAAAAACCATAGGTGTCAGAAAGACGAAAGATAAAAGTGTTAAAATCATCAATTTTCTCATAATTCGATAGTTATTTTATAGTTGAGTTATTTAATTGCTCCTTTGAAATAATCTGTCTAGAGTTTAGCACCTTAGCTCTTGCATCACTTATTTCTTTTCGGCTCATGCCTGAAACTTTTAGTGCTTCGTTAAACGTCTTATAAAAATTGCATCGAGCTTTTGAAACTTCTAATATCATGGTGTCATTTGGATCGATGTACTCGATAATATGACAAACATTAGAAGCCCCATATTCCAATGAGAGTTCACTGATTCTGTCTCTAATAATCTCTCGTTTACTGGGATTAAGCATATACTTGCTTAGCACCTTCCTTTGATTAAATGCCGCATTAATATGTTCTTTAATAACTTCTGGATAGTTATCCATAGGACTATGATCATTAGAACTACTTGGTTCACGATCTTGACAAGAAAAAAGAAAGAGGAGAAATCCAACAAAAAATTTCAATTGATAGTTTTTCATACTGTATATTTTAAAAATTGGGAAACTGTTTTTTTTAGTTTAAGGACATGAACCACAACCTGAGGGTACTGTTCCATATCTACCACATAAGCATGCACATTGGCCAAGAGCAGCCCTCCATACAAGTATACCACTACCCACTCCGCAAAGCGCTGCACCCCATCCACCTGTGCCTATTACACAGGCAGCATATGTAGCTACAATACCGGCAAGTTCCGCCATAAATAAATCATTACAGGGCGGCATCCCGACGTATGTTGTGGACTGATAATTTAATAAAAGATTTCCTATTTCTTGAATATCTGAGTTTGAATAACTATTTAAAGACATATAATTGGAAATAGAGGAAATCCCCTCAAAATACATATCGGTTGCGATAAAAATAAGGCCAGCAATTCTTTCATCGGTTATTGAATTCGACAGGTTGCTTGCCGCATTCCCTATAAGTGTACCCAGGCTATCAACCCGTGCAGTATCCACGAGATTTTCATCTAGAAAAATAAGTAAATCTTGAAAAGTGCTCGAGGTATCTAATTCGAAACTATCTAATTTTAATTCAGCAGCTTCAAAACTTTCAAACAAGCCTATCATTCCATTTACCAAATTAGCTTCATCAGTGCTTAATATGATAGAATACTGTATTTCCAATTTTTGATTAAATCCATGAAAATTACCATGAGCGGATAAAACAGAAGGAGAAATTAAAATACCAATTAACAATGACAGAAGTAAACTTTTTGTTTCCATAATATTTAAGTTTTCATTAAACTATACTACATATATATATATATATATATAAACAAATTCCCAAATTTTTACTAAAATCCTTTTTTTTTAGGATTCATATTAGCAAGCATCTACTTTATATCAGAAAAGTGTCCTGCTCAAGTTGAATTGCATATTCGCATTGGATCTGGAAAGGATCTTCCTAAGCCGAAAAATGAACCCATTTTCCGCCCTGCGGGCCGAAGCTCATTCAATTCATTGATTATTAATGCCTTATATGACTTTTATTAGCTGACATTGAAAAGCACAGCACCCAAATTTGGTTCTTTACATTTGAATGCCGTCGAAGATTCTTCAAAGATATTCTAAGGTAGTTTTTTAGATAATGGTTCGCATTCTACTGAAAGAACGGTTTATGGATAAAATGCAATTGCTTTGAAGAATTTCTAGCGTTTCATCTCACCGTTTTTATTTAGGATGGAGACCCTGTATATCTGATTGAAGATTTTCCCCAACAACCAATAAAAGTATGTCAAGTTCGAGGGTTTATCGCTCGATAAATCATTGTTGTGCAGGGCATTATAATTAAAATGCTTGTTTAATGATGAATATTTTATGAATAATTCGGGTCAAAGGACCTTATCTTTGTAGAGATGAATCTCATAATATTTGGCGATACAAAACCGGATCGGAAGTCTAAGCAAGCTATACTTTTTGCTTTCCACCTGGTCCTATTCTACCTTACCGTTCTCCTGTTCAACGGATATGGTTTCGGTAGTGGGGATATGACGGAAACGCTATCACTGGTTATTAAAGGGAATCAGCCCGAACTATTTCAAGGGGACCTGTATGTATCCTCCATGATGCAATCGCCCATAAATGAGCGCAACCCGTTCATTTGGCTATTGGGTTTGCTCAGTATCATTCAGGAAAGTTGGGCCTTCATCCTGCATGCCGCCTCCGCCCTGCTACTTTTTGCCGGGATGTATAAAATCACGGCACTTTACATTTCGTCGCCTTTTCTACGATGGGTTACTCTGTACATTGTGGTGGTAGGACTTCATGGAGTTCATTTGGGAGGAAATGATATTTACGATACGCAAATCGCTCCTTCATTTCCGGCAAAGGCCTTTGGGATCTGGGCTGTATACTTTTTTATTCAGCGCCGAATCCCGCGTACATCTGCCTTCTTGTTGTTGGCCGTTATTTTCCAACCTTTAGTCGCAGCCCAACTCCTGCTCATATTTGGGGTGGCACTGCTCTATCAGACTCTATTTTGCGTCTTTCAGTGGCGCCGGTCGCATCTCTGGACAGTGGTTTTCCTCTTACCCATGCTTTTATATTTATTCACTTTGAAACAGTATCACCATTCGGAGGTGCTGAGCGCTACAGAATATTTCCAAATCATCCATTTGCGAATGGACCACCATTTTTTTCCGAGTGACTTTGGAATAAAGAACTACCTGATTTACACCTTACTCTTTGCGAGTAGCTTATTCTATTTCTACCATCGCGGATTTTTACTATTTTTATTTACCTGCGCCGTGGCACTGGGTGGGCTTATTTACAGTGTGGGATCGGCCATGAATCTGGAACTGGCCTTACAAACGCAATGGTTTAAAAGCACTC
>Ga0209964_1000386_pt1 | contig 12269 bp, 7 predicted proteins | sample SalPonR2_B_D1_MG_FD_185705 | JGI IMG/M metagenome (GOLD analysis project Ga0209964, IMG submission 185705) | Salt pond soil microbial communities from South San Francisco under conditions of wetland restoration - Salt Pond MetaG R2_B_D1_MG... ... | reverse complement strand
AGGGTTCTCGACTCATCCGGAATATGTTCCTCAAATTCCATTTTTGGCAGTATCCTGGGCGGCAGTAAGAAAGCAAAAAATCGATTAACAACCGATACTGCAAGTTCCAGGGCTGGAAATAGAGACACGGCTAATACAAGAGTTGCAACCAGTGTTGAATTACTCATAGATCCGGTCACCGCCCAAAGTAGTGTCATCAATACAACTGTCACAATAATAACCGACGATACATACCAGGCGGTATTTTTTTCGAGTCTTTGCGTCACTCTCTCTTTAAGCGGGGGATGATACTCAAGAATATCTATCAATTTTTTATAGCCTTCTCCTTTCAGGAAATAGCCTACATGCTGGCGAACTGACAGGCTGTCCTGGAGAGGTTTTGCATCGTCCGGTTCATAGGTATGTTCATTTTCAACCATACGAAGTACCTGCTCGGCCACTTCTGTTTCTTCATATTCTGATCTTCGGCTGAGTTTTTCAACAACCCGTCTATAATTATCCCGGGTTTGAAAATCCATCTCCGAATAAGTCCCTGAAGGATCCAGACGCAGAATTTTTTCTATGACCGAATTTTGCTCAACAAAATCTGACCAATCTAATTCCGTTGATTCGCGAAGTGAGTGGACGGCATTCTGAATGCTCACCTGAAGACGCGACTGCCGCTGGGCTTCAATTCGCATCGCTTCTTCCAGCGTCATGTCGTGACGTCGAATTCTGAACTTAAGCCAGCGCTTTTGTTCATCCCATAGATCTCCAGAATTCTGAAGCTGATTATAAAGTTCAATCAGGTAAAGAAGTTCATTACTTTTATTTCTGTTTTTAAGCCACTCTGAGACCTTGCTTGAAAAGACTCCAGGTTCTTCACTGCTTTTGTCATCTATTGTATTCAAAAATTCAGCTACAGCATCTCTCACTTTCTTCCGGGCCAGCATCCCCGACGCTTTTTGCGATAGTTTTTCAATAAGAATAAGACGAATCATGATAGATATCGCCCATAGCTCGCCTATCATGAGAGGCCGGATTTCCTGGTAATTCTGGACATACTGAGTGAATACGTCCGGGTCTACAACATTATCAGTATGATTCAACAGGTTTGAGACAAGCTCATAAACTTTAGGCAGTCCCTCAAACTCGCCGCTTTTGAACAACGGAATAGATTTTTGGTACTCTTTGGGAAAATCGTTTTCTACCTGGACAATTTGTTCTTGAATGATATAAAAATTGTCTATAAGCCATTCTGCGGCAGGAGAGATCTCTTTATGTGATTTTGCCAGCCTTGAGAGTTCCCGGTACGTCTCTTCGAGTATTTCTCTTGATTTTGCCAGCACCGGTTTTATCGGCTTATGCCGGGATCCGTTTTCCAGAACAAGATGGTTTTCGGCGAGCCTGACGGCACTCTCTTTCAAAAAGCCGATATTAAATGAAACAGTACTTTGGTCTGTCATTCTATATCTAATATGATTGTTACAAACAGGTATATTTAAATATCTAAAGCATGTCCGTTTTTTGTTTAAAATTATCTTGACAGCCAATGAAGGGAAAACCTTACAAGATCAATATCAATTGATTTAAGAGGAAGGTGATGCTGTAAATTCATATTGCATTTATATAAACTATTTGCCGAAGAAAGTTAAGCGCCTCAAAGCCATAAGAATTTTTATTTTGCTGAAATTCACCCGGTATTTAAGTTTATTTAAAACTTCCTTTTTCCCGGGGGTGATCCCTGATTGAACGGAAAATCAGAAACGTACTAATGATCGACAGAACCGTGATAACAGGAATGATAACAGCAGCAGGCATCACATTCTGACCTTGTAAAAATATGGCGATAATCTTTGCCACAAGCGCCGTCGTAAGAAGAGAAAGAAAAACAAAATAGGTCGGAGCCATTAGGTAGCCGAAGGGATGCCTTATGATAAACAAGGTCCCCGACACGATCGCAAGCGGAAGCAAAATGGCAAGGTCGAGGCCCTGAACAATTAACGTTGTGTAGTGCTCTGTCTGCAGAGGAATAATGGACCCATCAAGCAGTGGAGGTATAATAATACCCAGCCACATGATGCCAATGGCAACGCCGTTCAGTATTAAAAATATCCCTGTAGAGTTTACAGGAGCTTTTTCAGTAAACCGTTCTGACAGCTTTTGAGGCTCAAAGGATAAAAGAGTAAGGGAAAATGCGAAAAATGATAAACATGTGAGCATCACGTAAATGAGAAAAAGCACGTTATACATTCCCATGACCAGGTAAAAAAGATAGGTGACCAAAAAATAGCCCAGCGTACCTGCCAGCAGAAATCTGCCTTTAATGCTCCCCTTTCTGGCCCAGAACATTCCAAGAAGCAGCATTGGAATCGCAATAAAAAACGTGACATAATCTTGCGCTATCCCTTGTGGAGCCACAGCAGCAGACATATGCCTGTACACGCCTTTACCATAGATTGAAACGGTCTCCCCCCGAATCGATTGGTAGTCATAATTTCCCGGTCCCTCGGATGATAAAATTCCTGTAAGCGCAGCAATTGAGGCGAGGATGGCTATACCTAAAACAATGACCAGCACTTTGTTTTGATTATTCATCATTCCCATTTGGCGTTTTTCTTGCGCATCATGAAAATCAAACATTTAAAACCTACAACTGAAGACTCCATCCAATTCCGGCAGAGAAATCAGGTGACGATTCAGACAGCCCGATTGAAAGCGTTCCGTTCATGGACGTACTTGAGGATTTAAAATAGCCTAAACCTATATTCAGACTCGCAGGCGGTTCTGCTGAATCGATAATTTTGGTTGACCCTGTAGCTGACGTGCTTATCATCCATTTTCCATTATTCAGCGCTTTTCCCGCACCAATGCTCAAATTAACCGGGTTTCCCAGGTCAAGGTCTGCCATATCACCCATTCGCCAAAACATAACATCACCAAACATGAAAATCGAACGATAGCGCTGAAATAGAGACAATCCGGCTCCAAAGTCCCACTCCCCTGTTCCAAACCCTGAAGAAGGTTCCGCAAATGGAATCTTCACTGACGTATTGAGTGTCAGAGATGTGGTACTGTTCTTTGATCTATAAATCTTAAAAGACCCATACACACTCGGATCACTAAAACTAGCTTTTCGGTAAGATACCGTATCCGCGATTTCAACCCGGCCATGGTCGTTCCCTGAATTATTTGGGGACTGATTGCCCCTGCCACCACTATTCTGACCAACCTGTTTGTGCCCTGTCCCACCTGTAGGTATACCCCCTAAGGTGCCATATGAGATTAAGGGTGAACTTTGTATCACATATGGCAAACTGAATGAAATACGTGCACGACTACCAGACAGACTCAGTCCATTCGTGAAATACACACTTTCCGTTCTTTCTGTAAAGAAATAATCCCCGGTTGAAAACTGGAGGTTTCCGGTGTAGGTAATACTTTGAGCTGACAAATTAACACTCGCGAAAACTATAAATATAAAACTGCTCAGACCTGTGAATTGTAGTATTCGAATAGTATTTGCCATTCTTGGCCACCTTCAAACAATTCTATATAGTTATCTGAATATCTGATTTTCTATGTGATTCGGAGTGCCGGTGATTGCTTACGTTAATTTGACATATCCTCTGTCTAATTAGAATGCCAACACTAACACTCCGATAATCTGAGATCTCAATTTTTCTACTGCGGTTGTCTTTGCTTCATTCTTTGAACCATCCTTTCCATGGTTTTTAATGATTCATCCATCTCAGTTGTTAAATCAGAGAGATGTTTCTTCATTCGCTCCATGTCTTGCTGCATCTGGCGATCACGCATCATTTCACGGTCTTTGAGCATCATTTCACAACGTTCAGCGGCATTTTTCATGTTGCCAAGGGTCATTCCCATCTGTTCACTAAAACGATGCATCATTTGATACTGGTTTCGCATCTGCTCATTTTGAGCTTGTTGCATTCTTTGGTTCATATCCCGGTTCATTATTTGTTGGTTTCTCTCCATTAAACCGTTCATCCGCTGCATCATCTCCTGCATCTGTTGCATTTGCTGCATCTGTTGTTGTTGCTGCTGCTGCCCTGTTTGTTGAGATAGTGCTGGAACAGTCATGAGTAACAGCATTCCGCTTATTACAAAGTTGACAATTATAGCTTTCATCATTTTCTCCTCTGGATTAAATATATAGTTACTTCTGAGATGTAATTTTAATAAAAGTTCTCACTTCTACTGTACCCTAAAGCCTTACATCTATGTAATCTCTTCCTGATGAGACCTGTGATGAAAATTATCCCCCCTGAGTAAAATAGAATTCTGCTTCTTGATTTGATATAAACGAACAGAGAGTGTCATAAGTAAGAAATATATGACGTCCAATGTGTACCGAGACTTAGTCTATTTAAAAAAACTTTGACTGAGTTTCAGCAAATGGAGGTCAGCTTTTGATTTTCCACCATTTTTCAAAGACATATAAAACAGCGGGAAGCAGAACCAGCGATGCTAACAGCATCAAACCGATCCCCGACACTGCAAGCTCGCCAATGGATCTCATTCCTGGATGCGATGAGAACAGCAGCCCGGCAAATCCGAACATAGTAGTCATTGAACTTACCGTAACGTGTTCCCCGGTGGAACGTATCACTTTATAGATTTTACCTCTGCCCTCTTCCAAATAGCGATGAATAATATGAATACCGCTGTCGTCTCCGATACCAAGAATTGTAGGCAATACAACTATATTGTAAAAATTTAGTTTCCATCCTGCCACCTCCATTATACCAAACAACCATAGAAAACTTGCGACTAATGGGAGCAAAGCAAGAAGCATCCACTTAAAACTTCTGAAAATAACCAGTTTAATCAGGATTATGAACGTAAGTGTAATGGCAACCATACGAGGTGTTTCCTGAATCATCAGGCGCAGCATATCGGATGCAACTATTGAAGTAGACGCTGCATTGTATATTTTGCCGTTGCTCAATTCGATATCCGATACATCATCTGCAAAATTCATGGAGTTCCGTCCATCCGATAACGTTACATCCGGATAGATGATGACCATATTCCCAACGGTACCATCCTTTGTGGTAAATGGCTCCAGAATAAAGTCCGGTAGCTGGTCAAGTTTAATGATCTCTTTAGTTGATGCAGCTTCTTCTAGCCGATGGTATAGAGCTGAATTACTTGTACGGATGAAAGGGTCTTCAAGCTTATCACGAATTCCTTCAATTCTTTTTAGTTTTTTGGTCTTTTCTTTTTTTGTGAATGGGAAACGGTCTTGAAAGGTTTCAAGAGACCTTATGGTCTTCGACACTGTATCAGCGGCAACACGCTCTGACAAAATCCCGCGTATTTCAACAGCTTCTTCAGGGGTATCAGTAATTATATAAGCCGCATTTCTCGTTTTGCGATCACTGTAGACTTTCCGGGCTTCCCGCTTAACAACATTATATGTTTCGTATTCTGGTTCTAAATTTCCAAAATCGTATTCAAAATCTAATCCGCGGGCATACCAACCAGACATAGATGTGAGCACAACAGAAATGAGAATAACCATCACTGCAAGTAGTTTTTTCTCTCCCCCTGACCACTTTTCATCAGACATCTCAGAGGTTTTTGAAGATCTCATTCCGGAAGCGCCTGTTTTCAGAAATCCAATTTTCTCCAGTAATACCAGCAATGCGGGCATTAAAAATATCATTGCAATAATTGAAAACAGTAATCCAATACCTGCAATGGCTCCAAACTCACTAAATCCTTTAAAGTCAGCAAGCATCAAAATAAAAAAAGCAGCCGATGTAGTAATCCCCACAGCCGTTATAGCTTGTCCTGTAGTCATAAAGGTCGTCTCAATCGCCTCATCCATCGGATAACCTTCACTGCGTTCTTCGATATAACGCGCATAAAAATGAATCCCAAAGTCAATCCCCATACCAAACAGTAAGAGTCCCAGGGTCGACGTCATAATATTCAGGGTTTTGAATATTATCCATGTTACTCCAAAAGTCCAGCAAAGGCTTGCTGCCAGGGGTATCACCATAATAAGTACCGTAACCGGCATTCTCATACATTCAGAAAAGAATATCTTAACAGAGTGCGAATCAGGCGTGCGTATACGGTATTTTTTATAGAAAAAATAACTCATAACCAGCACTAAGAGCATAGCCGTACCCGCCCAAAATGAATCCATTACATCTAGATAAATGCTGTCTATTTCTATAAGCGTACGCAGTAATCGTCCGGCCAATACGAAGTTAAGGTCAGGGTGATCAAATTGATCTGCTGTTTCGGCAGTAACCTGTTCAAGATCTTCGTATAGCTCTCTTAAGTACTGAACGTCTGTTTGTGATCCAGCCGGATAAAACCGAATAGCCATTGTCAAAGAATCACTTGAGATAGGATATTCTGACCCAACGAGCTCTTCATATGTGTCATGTAATTCTTCTCCAAGGGAATCCGCTACAGCCGAATCATCTTCAAGCTCGAAATAGAATGGGTTAGCCTCAAGCCGCGCAACTTTTATCTTTTCATCCAGATATGATTCGATCAGATCCAGTTCATCACTTGTAGCCAGCCAAAGGGCATTTGATTTTAAAAAACCTATCTCTTTATGAAACTCATACCGGTTGAAATAGAGCGAATCATCAGACCCGGTCATTTTCATTACTTTTGGTATCAGCTGTTCAGCAAACTCTTTATTTAACTCAAATGAGGAGCTTTCTATTACTACAGCCGCTTCGTTAGTTGTACCAACTTGTTCACGCAGCCTCTCCAGAGACTGAACACTCGGATAGCTTTTTGGAAGCAATTTTGAGAAATCATTATCGATACTCAAATTCGTTGCCAGGACCAATCCAACCGCTGCCAACAGAATACTGGTGCCGATGACAACAACCGGGGATCGGATACAATACCGGATTGCAGGTTTCAGATATGTAAATAGAGATTCAAACATACGTTAGTAGTTTAACAGCCTGCTTCGGGCGATGTCCAAAAGTACTCTACATACGTGTCTGCAGAGTTATTCTCCACTTTTCTGATATGATGAATCCTTACTGTTCTACCCGTTTCTGTTAGAGGTTAAGCCGTAATATTGATCGCCTTCTCTATCGCGCACTCTACAGTTCCAAATTTAACTGCACCCAATTCACTTAGACCTGATGATTTGAGTAATCTGACCTATTCATCAAAAATGAGCGATGCTCAATCGAGCACGAAAGTTATTTTGGCATTCACTCTGTACATGGAAATTTGGCCGGATTCTACAACTCCATTTATATTTTCCACGTAAACGCTTTTTATGTTGCTTACCGTTTTTGAAGCCTGCTTAACAGCGTTTTCAACAGCTTGTTCCATTGTATCTCCCTCTGCAATCACTTCTATTACTTTTGCTAAAGACATAGTGTTCTCCTTTGTAAAATTAATATTGAATTATCTCTATGTATTGGTTTCACTATGCGCCAATCTATTCCATAGACTCTGGATATCTTTGGGCATAGATCCTTTTATATCCTCCATCTCATCAGGAGAGGTTTTCTCGTACAAGATTGCAAATACTGCTCGAATTGCATCTTGCGCCGGTACATCTGTTGCCGGTCCCATACTTTTTTTCACTTGATTTAAGAACTCCTCAGCATTCATCTTCAAGGGTTTACCACTGGGTTTATATCCCTCCAAAAAGATTCCCCTAATTAATGTCGGAAGCTGTGCTGAAAGGTGAAACACTTCCTCTACTGTTGTTCTGTCACGCAACGTGTGTAGCACTGCTTTTAATGCATTAAACGCCCAATCAGGTTGATCTGGCACATGCATGAGAACAGCGATTTCGGTTATCCAGGATTGCGCTTCGTTACAGTATTTTTCAAGATGTATTTTTCTCTTCATTTATGCCTCCTGCAATTTATTTATCAAGAGTAACTGCCAATACCTCTTTTCATAAATTGATCAATGTTTGTCATTTAACAAACATCCCCCCATGACATAGATCGTAATCAATTGGTTTCAATCTCTGTAGGGAAATCGATTACCAGCTGCGTGTTTTTTTAGACTTGAATCTTTGAGGCTCAGTTCGATTCAAAATGTATCGATTGAGGTGTGTCAAAGGTGTAAAAAAGGGTGTCATCCCGCATCCCGACACCCTCGGAACGGGATCTCACATCCTTACAAAGACAGGAGATGCCACGCCATAGCGTGGCATAACGTTTACAGAAGTGAAATGCCTTAAGCGTCGCCCTTTTTAGACAACCTCAAGGTCTTTTGTTGACACTTAGAATTGAACTAAGGTTATCAGCCTATTTTAAATTTAGATTTCTAACGTGGCCCTCTTGTGTGAGCAGACCCCTAAATTGTTGCAGGTAATTTACTAACCCTGGCGGGTTGTCTTGTATGATCTACAATACTTTGGCATGATGGTCAATCTCTCCGAGCTTATCCTCAACGTGATGCTGATGAAAGACATTGACAATGAACAAGAAGGCAATAAGCCCGACAAAGGAGAACCAGACGCCATCAGAAAATCCTACATAGACTCCTACAATGCCCATGATCACAGCACCGATAACTCCCATGATGATATTCCCTTCAAGAGAAACCCCCTCTTTACCAACAATAAGTCCCATCACCAATCCTACTATCAGTCCAATTGATATAAACCAATAAATGTGTACACCTGTTAGAGTTTCCATCATCAGTACCTCCATTCGTTAATGTTTATGCCAACGGAACTCTCTCTTTCTTCTATTAGCACAAACTTTATTATCTCTCCGGATTTTATAGAAGTCCCAAAAAATGTCTTCACTTGTAAGATGGGAAATACTCAAAAAACAGGTGTCACTTCATTCTGACACCTCTCGTAATCAATTTAACCTTTAAGATGTAGGCTAATTGACTACCCGGGGCTTTGGCCTTGATCAGCAGTTTGGGTATTACAGTATTATGAAATGCTGTTTTACTCTATTTAAAATCAACTCAAAAGCCGGTTGAGAAAATCCTGAGCTTCTTTTTTCGACAGACTCAGGTTTGAAATGAATGCCTGTAAAGCTGTAGTTATGGCGCCTTCGTTCATCGGTTCCCTATTGTCTATGTAGCCATTCTCCAATAGGTAAGCTTCTAATTCCTCTTTTTTATTGTCATAAAAGCGCGAAACCGCCCCTTCCCAAAGTTTATTTAGTAATTCGCGTGGGTTTCCATTCACTTCTTCTAATAGGTCTGAAACCTCGTCTATTTTGGTATCTGTAATTGCATCGCAATCTTCCAGTATTCCACGATCAATAGGCTTTGGCCGTCCCTGCCTGTACAGACGAAGGTAGCGCTCTAGCAGGTCGGCTTTTTCTTCCATCTCCTTGATTTGCTGATCGCTCAGTCCCTCTATCACGCCGCCTGCATCAGCATAGCTTTTTAGCGACCCCCAGTAGTCAATTCCGGCGGAAAGTGCCGCATGAAGCGTTTCCGGATCCTCTATCAAATACCAGAGATGAAGCCGGGCCGGGTCGTCTGTCAATAGATTGAATTCGGTGATATTCAATACATCCGCGTACTGGGTATGGTTTAGCAAACCCGGTTCAGCTACGTCTCTAATCAGTCTAATCGGCTCCCGCTGAGCTTGAGACTGGATCTGTGCCTCCTCTTTCTCACCACTTTCAACTGACAAGTAGAACACTTTGTGATTGACGCCACCCTTATCTTTCAAATAACTGTCCCACTTGGCTACTTCATCGCCCTGTGCCGTAAAATAAAACACCTGCCTTCCGTCACGACTGATTTCGGTCAGGGCCTCAATAATCGCCTCGGCACGTACGTCATCACTATTTGCCAGCAGTTCATCCGCCAGAATTGGCAGTTTGATGATAGTCTCCTGTGTTTCCACAAACGCCAGCCTGACAGCCATCAGCAGCTGAATTCGTGTCCCACTTGATAGCTGATCAAGGTTCTTTCCAATATGTTCAACTGTGTCGAATGCGATAAACTCAGGCTCATCCATTTCATCCATCTGAAGCTCATAGCGCCCTTTTGTGATGCGGTTGAACATACGGCTCGCCTCCTTAAATACCTTTGGCCGATTCTGTTCCCGCATCTGCTCTTTGATGGTGTCCGCCAGCAGTCTCCCGGTTATTTTCTGTAGATTCTCTTCGTAATGGTCTCTCAGGTTTTCGACTGCCTGATCCCGTTCCGCCAGTGCCTTTTCAAGCGAATTGCCGGATTTGACGGTTTTCACTTCAGCTTCGATCTCCGCGATTCTATTTCGAAGCGTCTCAAGTTCTCTTGCCTCTTCAAGTAGCTTCGTTTGAAGAGTTTCAGATTGATCTATAGTCAATTCTGCCAGTCGGCTCTGCTCCTCCTCATAAAGTGAGTGTTCCTCCAATGTCTGCTTAAGTCTCCCAAACTCACCTTTTGCCAGCTCATACTCCTTACTTACGCGTTTATAATCATCCAGCTGTTCCATTAGCTGACGAAGCCGGTTTTTTTCATCCGTGTTGAGACCGAACTTTTTATAAATCGATGTCAGAGCCTCTTTTTTCTTATCTATCAGATTTTGATACTTCTCAATCGCCGCTTGTTGCCTGTTGATCTCCGCAGTTGCGCGTTCCCTGATCTCCTCCTGCCGTTTCATCTTCTTCCAAACCGCCTGTGCCTCTGCTGAATCCTCTGGAGCTGTCTCACAATACGGTTCGATCAACTCCAATATCTTGCGCAACTCTTCTTTTAGTTGCCTTTTTGTCTCCTTGAGTTGCTCATCAGTAGCAAGCAGATCAGAGTCGGCTTCCTGCCAGGTTTGCACGGCAGTGATATACCAGGCAAGCTGGCTGTAGCTTTCGGGATTTTGAAACGGAAGCTCTGGCAATACAGACAGTCTCTCTTCAAGAGCTCTCCTTTTGCTTTCAATATCTTTAATGGCACTATTCTTTCTATCCAGCCGCTCTTGCAACGATTTCAGGCTGTATGATATCTTTTCATTCCGTTGAGCATCTCGCAGGTCCGACATCAGTTCGTCTAAACGGGCACTAACCTTTTCAGGACTCCAGTTTTCCGGGGCATTCAGACCAGTATTCTGAAAATCCTTGATTCGTGTTTGTTCAGTCTGATCATCACCCTTTTTTCCAAGCTGTAGCCACCCGTAAACAGCCAGAATCAGGATAATGGCAAGACCCACAGCACCGGCAACCGGCATAAAGTAGCCTGACACAGCAGAAATAATGGCGAAAACACCTATCGTGAGAATGATCCAGCCGGGGAACTCAGGCTTTTCCGTTGCTTCTTTAAGCCAATAGCTTAACTGGCTGATTCCTTCACGAACTTTATCCGGATCCGGGGTATCATTTTTTCTATCCTCTTCCAGGTTTTGAACTTCCTGTTCCAACAGCCGTTTTTCACTCGCCAGTCGATGTGCCTCTTCCAGAAACTTATCAACATCTGCGATATCTTCCAGGTCTATCTTACGAAGACTGTCTGCATCAGCGCCGGTTCCTATCCGCTTCAGTGATTCAGATCGCTTTTTTACTAGACTCTCTTTTTCGGTTTCAAGTGAGTTGAGGTCGCTCTCTGCCTTATCCAGACGAGCAACTCTCTCTTCCAGTTCATCAATCACTTTCATGGGTATTCCAGACTCAGGAATCGTCAGCCGGACGAGCTCTTGTTGTGACTCACTGATTAACACATCAGCCTCACTAATGCTTCCTTCAGCACTTGAAATCTCTTTTTCGAGCTCCTCGACCCGGGTTAACTCCTCACCATGCGCATGCTCGAGCTCTGCCGGAAAGGTCTCCAGTTCGGTCTTAAGACTCGAAAAATTCTTTTCCGCTTTTTTGGCATCAATTACAGATCGGTAAAAAGCTGCTTTTCTTTCAGACGATTCCGCGTCTTCTTTTTGCTTGTACAGATCAGTCAGTTTTTGTTCTTCAGCCTTAACAGCCTTTTGTGCATCCTGAGCTTTGCGAACCGCTTGTTCCGCAACATCAAAGTCTTTACGTACACCTATATTTTTCTTACTTACATTATCTGAGTACCCAAGGTTTTCCGCTGCCTTTTCAGGGTCGTACCCGCCCACTGACTCCCGGATTATCTGCTTTGCCAGGTCTTTTCCATCGGCTGTCATCAACGTATGGAGCGCCAGCATATAGCGATTCTGTTCCTCCGCAGCCGGAACACCGCTGATCTCGTCCGGCACCCCGTTTCGCTGGCATATTTTTTGGCCTGAATCAACCCGTAGCGTCCAGCTCTCGCCATTCAGGGCAGCGTGCCCTCCAAGTTTAATCCGTGCGGTATCATTCTGCCAGATCAGTTTTTGAATGGCATGTGCC
>Ga0209964_1000379_pt1 | contig 12449 bp, 8 predicted proteins | sample SalPonR2_B_D1_MG_FD_185705 | JGI IMG/M metagenome (GOLD analysis project Ga0209964, IMG submission 185705) | Salt pond soil microbial communities from South San Francisco under conditions of wetland restoration - Salt Pond MetaG R2_B_D1_MG... ... | reverse complement strand
GGCCTGCCCAAGGACGCGGCGCTCAAGTCGGTCACGCTGTGGCCGGCCGAGATTCTCGGTGTCGACGACCATCTCGGTTCGCTGGCGGCCGGCAAGCGCGCCTCGCTGATCGTCACCAGCGGCGACCCGCTGGAGCCGATGACGCAGATTCAGCGGGTCTGGATCGACGGCGAAGAATACGACCTGGGCCGCAGCAAGCACCGCCAGCTGTTCGAGCGCTACAAGGGACGGATCCAGGAAGAAGCCGAATAACCGGATTCGGTTCAACCACGAAGGATGCGAAAAGAACGGATCAAAGAGCCGCCACTGATTGGATTGTTCGGCCGCTGCACGTCGGTTTGACTGGACCAGTCCGTTCGCAGACCCGTTCGCAGTCGAGGTCGGCTTACAGTCCCATCAACATAATCGACCCTCCTGTCGCGTCCCAGAGGAGATTTCGATTCTTGCGGGCGCGGCTTTCGGTCGTGATCGATGATGAATTGACGGGCGCGCGATGTGCTTCCCACTAGCCACAACACCGCAAGACGCAGCGATCAAACCAACCCCCTTTCGGCCAGAGACACCACCTCCGCATCGCCGACGATGAAGTGATCGAGCAGCCGGATGTCGACCAGGCCGAGCGCATCGCGCAATCTTCGGGTGATGGCAAGGTCGGCCTGGCTGGGTTCGGCCACGCCCGATGGGTGGTTGTGGGCGATGATGATCGCTGCAGCCTTGCGTGCCAGAGCCTTTTCGACGACCACGCGCGGATGGACATGGGCCGCGTCTATCGTGCCGGCGAACAGTTCCTCGAACGCAATCACCCGGTGGCGGGTATCCAGCAGCAGGGCGCAGAATACCTCGTGCGGGCGGTGGCGGAGTTCGGCCGAAAGGAAGCGACGAGTGGCGTCCGGGCTGGTCAGCGCCTCGCCACGATTCAGCCTCGCCTTGAGCTGGCGCCTGGCAAGCTCCAATGCGGCGTGAATCTGGGCGTATTTTGCCGGCCCCAGGCCCGGCTGGGCGCACAGCGTGTCGCAGTCGGCTTCCAGCAGACTTCTGAGGCCGCCGAATTCGGCGATCAGGTGGCGCGCCAGGTCCAGCGCCGATCGCCCGCGGGCGCCGATTCGCAGCAATATCGCCAGCAACTCGGCGTCGCTGAGCGCGCCGGGGCCGTGTTCAAGGAGTCTTTCTCTCGGACGCTCGGCTAGTGGCCAGTCATTGATTCGCATACAATTCTTTCCTTGACATTGATGACAGGCTGCAAAGAATGGCCTCCAGCGCCCGGGCGCACCATCGGCAAACTTCCCGAATCGGGGTAGGAAAATGAGCCGAAATTCATCCGAAAACCACGACAGGCCCAGGCGCGTGCTGGTCGGCGTGTCGGCCGGTATCGCCGCCTACAAGGCGCCCGTGCTGGTGCGTCGCCTGCGCGAGCGCGGCTGCGAAGTGCGCGTGGCCATGACCCACGGCGCAAAAGAATTCATCACGCCGCTCACGCTACAGGCGGTCAGCGGCCACCGGGTGCATGAAACATTGCTGGACGTCGAGGCCGAAGCCGGCATGGGACATATCGAGCTGGCACGCTGGGCCGAGGATATCGTGATCGCTCCGGCGACGGCCGACCTGCTGGCCCGGTTTGCCGCCGGGATGGCCGACGACCTGCTGACAACCACCGTGCTGGCCAGCCGCGCCCGGCTCTGGCTCGCCCCGGCCATGAATCACGTGATGTGGGATCACCCGGCGGTGCGGGCCAACGCGGCAACCCTAGAGGCGCGCGGTGCGCGCATGCTGGGCCCGGATTCCGGCAGCCAGGCCTGCGGCGAGGAAGGGTACGGGCGGATGCTTGCTCCCGGCGAGATTGCCGCGGCCGTCATGGGCGGATCGGCGCGTTTGAAAGGCAAGCGCTTCGTCGTCACTGCCGGACCGACTTATGAAGCGCTGGATCCGGTCCGCTTCATCGGTAACCGTTCATCGGGCAAGATGGGCTTTGCCGTGGCCGAGGCGCTGGCCGATGCCGGTGCCGACGTGACGCTGATTGCCGGTCCGGTGCACCTGTCAGCGCGCGGCGAGATTCAGCGCATAGACGTCAGGACCGCCGTCGAGATGCGCGAGGCGGTGATGGAACAGCTGCCGGCAGACGGTTTCGTTTCGGTCGCCGCCGTGGCAGACTATCGGCCGGCGTCGCGCAGTGAGCAGAAGATCAAGCGTAGTGGCGAGAGCATGGCGTTGGAGCTGGTGCCGAATCCGGATATAGTGCGAGAAGTGGCCGGCCTTTCGCCTCGACCTTTGGTGGTCGGTTTCGCCGCCGAAACCAGCGACATGGCCGTAAACGCGCGTGCCAAGCTGGCGGCCAAGAACCTCGATCTGATCGCCGCCAACAGGGTCGGTGACGATTGCGGTTTCGACGCCTGCGACAATTCGCTGGTGGTTTATTCGAGCGACCGGGAATGGGACCTGGGCTCGGCGTCCAAGCGTGGCCTGGGCCGTAAGCTCGTCGAGGTCATGGTCGAGGCAATGAAGTCGAACCATGGGAGTCTGCCCGAATGAGGGAGCTTGAAGTCCGGATCCTGGATCCCCGTATCGGCACCGAGTGGCCGCTGCCGGCTTATGCCACCGAAGGCTCTGCAGGCCTGGACATGCGCGCGATGATCGATACGGCGATCACGCTCGAGCCGGGCGAGACCGCACTCGTGCCGTCGGGTCTGGCGATCCATCTGGATGACCCTTCGCTGGCCGCGGTGTTGCTTCCGCGCTCGGGGCTGGGCTATAAACAGGGACTCGTACTGGGCAATCTTGTCGGCCTTATCGACAGCGACTACCAGGGTCCGGTCAAGATGCCGTGCTGGAACCGGGGGCAGGGCAGCATCAGGATAGAACCCGGGCAGCGGATCGCGCAACTGGTGCTGCTGCCTGTCGTGCAGGTCAAGCTCAAGCCGGTCGAGGCGTTCAAGGATTCCACCCGAGCGGCGGGCGGCTTCGGGCATACCGGAACCCATTGACATTCCAATTACAAAAAAAGCGGGAACAGCATGCAGCAGGTCTCGATGAACAAACATGAAGGTCGAGTATTGCCAAGGCTGCTCGGCCTCGTCCTCTTGGCATTCGGGCTTGCGGTGCTGCTGCTCGGGGCCTACCTGGTATGGAACAGTCTGCAAGCCAGGATGGCGCTCGATGTCGCCGCCGATGATGCACGCGAGCAGGTGCGCCAGATCGAGCAACAGGTTGCAACCCTTCGCCGGGCCATCTCCAGCGAGCCGTTCGCCGAGGCCGCGGCGCCGGACGAAGGCACCGCTGATCGCGACGAAATGGTTGCGGCGTTGCGCGACCAGGGGGTGGGCAACGTTCTCAATGTTGTTGTTGCGCGAGCCGCCGTTGAGGAAGTCGATCTTTCGGCCTTTCCCGGCAGCGGATTTGCGGCGCTGGAAATGATGCTGAAGGCACGCACCGAGGGTTCGGTCCCGGCTCAGGTGCACTTCGCCGGTACGCCCGACGAATACCTGGCGGTAGCCGAACGACTGAATCCGGACGATGCGCGCAGCGCGGTGGTCCTGGTGACGTTCCCGGTCAGCGTACTGGTCAATCGGGTGAACCGGCCCGATTCGGTCCAGGCCATGCGACTGGTCCAGGTTGCCGGCGGCACCGAGACCGTGCTCGATCAATTCGGCTCCGGTTTCGGATCGGCGAACGAAATGCTGCCGGTTGAGGGGTCGCTGTTTCAGCTCGGCTGGTACCAGTCCTCGGTCATCGGGCCCATGTCGACCCTGCAGCTGGCAGGCGTGACCGGCATCGGCATTCTCATTGCCTTGCTCGGGCTGCTCGTCACACGTCGTTCCAGGATCCCGATTGCAAACGGCACCGGGACCGCCGTACCGATGGAAGGGCGACACATGGCCGAACCGCCCGCAGCCGCAACCGAACAGGGCGAAGAACCGCCGTCAAGCCGGCCGGCGCCCGGGGGGCAGGGTACCGAAGTGCTCGATCCCGATACGCTGGATGCGGCCTTCGAAGCCCACCCAATCGCCGAAGAAGACGCCGCGGACGACAATGGGCTCGAGGATGCACCGGTCGGCGGCGAGGAGCCGCTGACCGCCGATGGCGAAATGCGTCGCGACAGCGCGGCCCAGCGCAGTTACGACGCCCCCGAGCTGGGGCAGGCGGCCTCGCCTCCCGAGCGGCCGAAACAGGAACATGCCGATCACCCTGAAGCCGGCGAGGACGATGAATTTCTTTTCGACCCTGACGCGCCCGAGGACGACCAGAACGAGATCAGCCAGATGCTGCGTTCGTTGGTCGAGGAAGACAAGGTCAGCGCTGACGCGCCGGTGCCGCCGACATCGACCGAGACCGATTCGTCCGACGAGACGGTTCCGGAGCCCGAGCTCGAGGAATCCGATCAGGCGCCGGCGCCGGTAGTGCCCCCGGCGACGATCTTCCGCGCCTACGATATTCGGGGCGTGGTGGGCGACACGCTCAGCCCCGATATTGCTGAAGCCATCGGTCGTGCAATCGGCGCCGAGGCTCGCAGCAAGAGCCTGAATCGGATAGCCGTGGCGCGCGACGGGCGTCTGTCGGGTGCCGAGATGCTCACCTCGCTTACCCGCGGCCTGATGGCCGCCGGTGTCGACGTGATCGACGTCGGCGCTGTGCCCACGCCGGTGCTCTACTACGCCGCGCAGGAACTGAGCGGCGGCTCGGGCGTGATGGTCACGGGCAGTCACAATCCGCCCGACTACAACGGTTTCAAGATCGTCCTCGGCGGCGAGACGCTTTCCGGTGACCGCATCACCGCGCTGCACACTCGGCTGGTCGAAGGTGACCTGACATCCGGCAAGGGCCAGGTCAGCCAACAGCGCATCACGGTCCAGTACATCGAGCGCATCGGCACCGATATCCAGCTCGAACGGCCGCTGAAGGTGGTCGCCGACTGCGGCAACGGCATCGCCGGGGCGATCGCCCCGCGCCTGCTCGAAGCCATCGGCGCCGAGGTGATCCCGCTGTACGCCGAGGTCGACGGCACCTTCCCCAACCATCATCCGGATCCGGGCGATCCCAAGACTCTGGAAGACCTGCGCCTTTGTGTGCGCAACTTCAACGCCGACGTCGGCGTTGCGTTCGACGGCGACGGCGACCGGCTCGGCGTGGTGTCGCCGGACGGCGAGATCATCTACCCGGATCGACTGATGATGCTGTTCGCCCGCGACGTGCTGTCGCGGAACCCGGGCCAGCCGATCATCTTCGACGTCAAGTGCTCCAGCCTGCTGGCCGGTGAAATCGAGGATGCCGGCGGCAAGCCCATCATGGCACGCACCGGCCACTCGTTCATCAAGGCGCAGCTCAAGCGCGATCGCGCGCCGCTGGCCGGCGAGATGAGCGGGCACTTCTTCTTCGCCGAGCGCTGGTTCGGTTTCGATGACGGCATGTATGCCGCCTGCCGACTGCTGGAAATCCTGGCCGCCGATACGCGCGCCCCAGGACAGATCCTGGCCTCGCTGCCCAAGGCCGAGAGTACGCCCGAACTGAAGGTTGAGATGAAGGAGGGCGAGCCGCACCCGTTCGTCGAGGAATTTGCCAGGTCGATCGACTTCGAAGGCGCCGAAGTCAACGACATCGACGGCGTCCGCGCCGATTTCGAAGACGGCTTCGGCCTGGTGCGCGCCTCCAACACCACTCCGGTGCTGGTGGTGCGCTTCGAAGGCAAGGACAAAAAGACCCTTGCGCGGATCCAGCAGCTGTTCCGCGACGCCATGCTCAAGGTCAACCCGGCGCTGAAACTGCCCTTCTAGCGTGCCCCGCGACTAGCGAGCGCCTCCGCCGGCGGCCCGGAATCGCGAAGCGGAGCCGCTGGTCGCGACAATCGCGGACCTGTGTCGCGATGTTTGATCAACGGCGACGATCAACGAATGCCGCAGGCATTTCGTTGCAATAACTAATAGTAAGCTTGCTCGATGAACAGCCGATCCAGGCTTCCTTTCCATTCGGAATCAAAGCGCTCCAGCAGCACCTCGGCCGGTGTCAGGCCGGTGGCCACGATGCGCTTGAGCGGCTGCAGGAAGCCGGTTTCATCGTCGCCGGCGGCATTCAGCCGGCGCCGGCCGGCCAGGCCCTTGTGGGCCAGCGCCAGCATGTCGCCGGCGATTTCCCGGACGGATCTGCCGCCGATGCGAGCCTCCAGCCCGTTGCGCGAAACGTCGCCGCGCAACGCATGCAGATCGTCGCTGCTCCAGCCTTTGACCAGCTCCAGGCAACCGTCCAGGCTGGTCGAGTCGTACAGCGCGCCCACCCACAGCGCCGGCAGTGCGCACAGGCGCTTCCACGGGCCGCCGTCGGCCCCGCGCATTTCCAGGAACTTCTTCAGCCGCACCTCGGGGAAAGCCGTGGTGAGGTGGTCCTCCCAGTCGGCCATGGTCGGATATTCGCCCGGCAGCGCCGGCAGCTTGCCGGCCATGAAGTCGCGAAATGACTGTCCGGCGGCGTCGATGTAGCGGCCCTCGCGGCGTACGAAGTACATGGGTACGTCCAGCATCCATTCGGCGTAACGCTCGAAGCCGAAACCAGGTTCGAACACGAACGGCAGTTGACCGGTGCGCTGCGAATCGGTATCGGTCCAGATATGGCTGCGGTAGCTCACGTAGCCGCTCGGCCTGCCTTCGAGAAATGGTGAGTTGGCAAACAGCGCCGTGGCGATCGGCTGCAGCGCCAGCGAGGCGCGGAATTTGTCGACCATATCCTGCTCGCTGGAAAAATCCAGGTTGACCTGCACCGTGCAGGTGCGGGTCATCATGTCCAGTCCGAGCGTACCTACCCTGGGCATGTGCGCGCGCATGATCTTGTACCGCTCCTTGGGCATCCAGGGGATTTCTTCGCGCCTGGCCGTGGGATGGAACCCGAGGCCCAGGAACCCCAGACCCATAGGCTCGGCGATGGACTTCACTTCGGCCAGGTGGGAATTGACCTCGTTGCAGGTCTCGTGCAGGTCCTCCAGCAGGTCGCCGGAAAGCTCGAACTGACCGCCCGGCTCCAGCGTGATCGAGCAGCCTTCGCGCTTGAGCGCAATGATGTTGCCGTTTTCGGATTCAGGTATCCAGTCGTAGCGCTCGGCCAGCCGACGCAGCAGCACGCCGATGCCGTTTTCGCCCTCGTAGGCCAGCGGCGCGCGGTCGGCCAGCGTGAAGCCGAACTTCTCGTGCTCGGTGCCGATGCGCCAGTTTTCCTTCGGCTTGCAGCCGTCGACCAGATATTCCACTAACTGTCGGGTATCGGTAAGGATCGGTGATGCTTGCGTGGAATCGCTCATGTATCGTGCCGGGGGCGAAAACCCGGATTATCGCCCATCGCCACGCGATTCGCATGCATGTTCCGTTTAACGTCGTTTATCCATCGACTCAGCCGCACTCTGAATGTCACAGGAATAACGTCGGGGGTACACTAGATTCCAATGAATCCCGCTATGCCGCCCAACCCGACACAAGTCCGGCAGAGCCGGGACGCCATCGTCGATAAAGGGCGCGTGGGGTGGGTTCGGGCGCTGATGTGTGCAGTGCTGATTGCATGGTGCATGTCGGCTGCCGCGGCCGGCGAAATCCACCGCGGCCTGGGGCCTTCCCCGGATACGCTGGATATCCACCGTGCCCAGGGGCTTTCCGCATTCAACCTGCTGCGCGATCTGCACGAAGGGCTGCTGACCCGTGATGCGGCCGGGCGCCCGGTGCCCGGCATCGCGCGCAGCTGGCAGGTCTCCGACGACGGCCGCATTTGGGTCTTCGAACTCGATCCGAACGCGCGCTGGTCCGACGGTGCATCGATTACCGGGGCCGATTTCGAGCGCGGCTTTGCCCGCGCCATAGATCCGGCTACCGCTTCACCGACGGCCGGATGGCTGGAATCGGTCGAAGCGGTGCGCGCGTTGTCCGAACACCGGCTGCAGATTGATCTCGAGCGGGCCGTGCCGTGGTTCGAAGAACTGCTGACGCTGCCGGTGACGTTTCCATGGTCGGCCGACGAAAGCGGTTCGTTCAGTGGGGCGTTCGTGCTGGAAGAGCGCGTGCCGGGCGCGCACTTCGCGCTGCGCCGCAATTCGCATTATCGCGAGGCGGGAGACATGGACGTCGATGCAGTGGTCTGGCACGTGACCGAAGATCCCTCGGCCGAACTGGCGCGCTTTCGTGCCGGCGAACTGGACATCACCGAATCCGTCCCGCCGGGCCGGCTCGACTGGCTCAAGCGCGAGCTGGGCGATTCGCTGCGCATTGCGCCTTATCTCGGCAGCTTCTACCTGGTCTACAACCTGCGACGGGCGCCTTTCGAGAACAGTCCCGAACTGCGCGAGGCGCTGTCGCTGGCGATCGACCGCGACATCATCGTCAATCGTGTTCTCGGCACGGGCGAACTGCCGGCATGGCGGCTAGTGCCGCCGGGCCTGGAAGGCTGGCCCGACGAGCCGCCCCCCGAGGCGCGCATGTCGCGAACCGAGCAGATCGAGCGCGCGCGGCAATTGCTTGCACGCGCCGGTTATGGTCCCGGCCAGTCGCTTACCGTGGAGCTGCGCTTCAATTCCTCGCTCGCCCATAGGCGGTTGTCGGCGGCCGTTGCGGCGATGTGGAAGCAGCACCTGGGTATCTCGACCCGACTGGTCAACGAGGAATGGAAAGTATTTGTCACCAATCGTCGACACGGCCGCATCACCGAGATCGTCCGCGGCGGCTGGATTGCCGACTGGGCCGATCCGGGCAACTTCCTCGGCAATTTTCACTCCCAGAGCCCGCTGAACTACGCCTTTTTGCACGATGCGCCCTTCGACGCATTGATGGACCGGGCCGAGCGCCTGCGCGGCGAGGCACGCACCCGCATTCTCTGGGAGGCCGAGGAACGCCTGCTGGACCGCAATGCGATTATCCCGCTGTACTACTATGTGTCCAGGCACCTGGTGCGTCCCGAAGTCTCGGGATACGAGGACAACCCCATGGATATTCATCTTTCGCGTTATTTGAGTCGGACGCCCGAAAAAAGGTGATGTCGATGGCGCGCTTAAATATTCTTGCAGCGTCCATGTTCGGCCTGTTCCTGGCCGGGTGCGACGGAGACCGCGAGCAACCCGCGCCTCAGCCGATCCGGCTCGCCGAACCCGTGCCGGTTGCACTCGATGCGCTCGGGCGGCCGGCGCCGGAGGTTCTGGCCCAGCGCCAGGAACTGCATCGGGGCAACGGCGAAGAGCCCCAGACGCTGGACCCACACCGCGCCGAGGGCGTGCCCACGGCGAACATCCTGCGCGACCTGTTCCAGGGTCTGGCCACCACCGCGCCCGATGGACGCATCGTGCCCGGCGCAGCGGGGCGCTGGGACATCAGCCGCGACGGAATGACCTACACCTTTTACTTGCGCGAGAATGGCCACTGGTCCAACGGTGATCCGGTTACCGCCGACGATTTTGTATTCGGCTTTCGCCGCTCGGTGGATCCGGACACCGCGGCCGTCTATGGGCGCATGCTGATGCCCATAGAAAACGCACAGGCCATCCTGGCCGGCGAACAACCGCCCAAATCCCTGGGCGTCGAGGCGCTCAACGTGCGCACCGTTCAGATTCGGCTGGACGACCCCACGCCCTATTTCCTCGGCCTGCTGACGCACGCATCCACATACCCGGTGCACGCGCCCAGTCTGGCCGAGCACGGCGATGATTTCGTGCTGCCGGGCAACCTGGTCTCCAACGGCGCATACGAACTTGGCGAATGGATTCCCCGTTCGCGAATCGTGCTTGACCGCAACCGCGAATACCATTCGGCCGACAAAGTGATCATCGAACGGGTGGTGTACTACCCGATCGAAGACGAGAATACGGAGTTCCAGCGCTTCCGGGTCGGCGATCTCCACTGGACCGACCAGGTGCCCAGCAACCTGTTCGGCTGGCTGAGCATCAACCTGCCGCAGGCGCTGTCGGTCTCGCCGTGGTTCGGCACCTATTACTTCGGTTTCAATCTTACGCGCGGGCCCTTCAAGGACAATCTGCCGCTGCGCAGGGCTCTGAATCTGGCGATCGATCGCGACATTCTTACGGGCAAGGTCACCCAGTTCGGCGAGATCCCGACCTTTACTCTGGTGCCCGAAGGTCTGCCGGACTACGAGCCGCCGCTGCCGGATTACGCCGTGCTGACCCAGCAACAGCGCGAGGAAATGGCGCGCGAGTTTTATCGCGAGGCCGGCTATTCAGAAAACAATCCGCTGGAAGTGGAGCTTCGCTACAACACCTCCGAAAATCACCGCAAGATCGCGGTCGCCGTGTCGGCCATGTGGAAGCAGACCCTCGGCGTGCGCACCCAGCTGATCAACGAGGAGTTCCGCGTCTTCCTGCAAAACCGGGCCATGAGGCGCAACACCGAAGTATTTCGCGCCGGCTGGATAGGCGATTACCAGGATGCCTTCACCTTCCTGGAGCTGTTCCACTCCGACCACCGGCGCAACGATTCCGGCTACACCAATCCGCGCTATGACCGCCTGCTCGAGCAGATTTCCACCGAGCGTATTCCAGCCCGCCGCCGCAACCTGATGGTGGAAGCCGAACGCATGCTGCTGGCCGACCAGGTCGTGCTGCCGGTCTACACCTATGTCACCAAGCGCTTGGTCAACCCGCTGCTCAAGGGCTGGGAGCCCAACGTCATGGACTTCCACCCGAGCAGCCAGATGTATTTTGTCAAGGCGCGGTCTGACGACGCGGCGATTGATCCGGATGACGAGGAGGCCTCAACCGATGGTCAGTGATTGGAACTTTCGTAAATCGGAAATCGTAAATCGTAAATCGACCCCGGCATGGGCCAGTAGCGGATTCTCCATTTACGATTTACCATTCACGATTTACGAAGGAATACGAAAGCCCCGCACTTTCGGCCTGTCGCCTTCTGCCCGATCAAGCCCGCCCGAAACATGCTGAGCTACTCCCTCAAGCGCTTGGCCTCGGCCATTCCGACGCTTCTGATCCTGATCACCGTGGCGTTTTTCCTGATTCGCATCGCGCCCGGCGGGCCGTTCGATTCCGAGAAGGCGCTGCCGCCGGACATAGAAGCCAACCTGGAAGCGCGCTACCAGCTCGACGATCCGCTGATCATCCAGTATTTCAGGTACCTGGGCGACATAGCCCGGTTCGACTTCGGACCGTCGTTCCACTACCGGGACTGGACGGTGAACCAGTTGATTGCACAGGGCGCGCCGGTGTCCTTCGTGCTGGGCGGCATCGCGCTGGTGCTGGCGTTCGTCGTCGGCGTCGGTATCGGCGTATGGGCCGCCCTCAAGCAGAACTCGGTCTGGGATTACATGACCATGTCGACGGCAATGATCGGCATCTCGATTCCCAACTTCGTTGCAGCACCCATTCTCATCCTGGTGTTCGCCATCATGCTCGGCTGGCTGCCGGCCGGCGGTTGGGACGGATCCCTGCAACGCATGGTGTTGCCGGCCATCGCGCTGGCGCTGCCCATGATCGCCTACGTTGCGCGCATCACCCGAGGCTCGATGATCGAGGTGCTGCACTCCAGCTTCATTCGCACCGCACGGGCCAAGGGTATGCCAGAGCACGAAGTCCTGCTGCGCCACGCGCTGAAGCCCGCGCTGCTGCCGGTGATCTCGTACCTGGGTCCCGCCGCGGCCGCCATTCTCACCGGTTCGGTCGTCATCGAGAGAATCTTCACCATTCCCGGCATCGGCAGCCACTTCGTACAGGGTGCGCTCAACCGCGACTACACGTTGGTCATGGGCGTTGTGATCTTCTACGGCGTGCTGATCATCGTGCTCAACTACCTGGTCGATCTGTTGTATGCCTGGCTTGATCCGAGGATTCGGTATGAAGGCTGAAACAACTATCGACGTCTTCGAGCAGGCGATGGATCAGCGCACGGTCAAGGGGCGTTCACTCTACGTCGATGCCTGGCACCGGCTCAAGCGCAACAAGGCCGCGGTGGCCGGTGCGATCATCTTGTTGTTTATCGTGGTTCTTGTCACCGTCGGACCGACGCTTAACCCGTGGGACCACGAAATACCGGACTGGGATAACTATTCCACGCCGCCGTCGCTCGAAACCGGCCACGTGATGGGCACTGACGCGCTGGGCCGCGACCTGTTCGAGCGCGTGATGGTGGGTGGGCGCATCTCGCTGCTGGTCGGCGTGATCGCCACCCTGGTCTCGCTGCTGATCGGGGTGACGTACGGCGCGGTGGCCGGGTATCTGGGCGGGCGCGTAGACAACTGGATGATGCGCGCGGTGGACGCGATCTATGCGCTGCCGTTCATGTTCTTCGTGATCCTGCTGATGGTGGTATTCGGGCGCAACATCTTTCTGATATTTGTCGCAATTGGGGCCGTCAACTGGCTGGACATGGCGCGCATCGTCCGGGGCCAGACGCTTTCATTGAAGAACAAGGATTTCATCGAGGCCGCACGCGTGTCGGGTGCAACGGAATGGCAGATCATCAGCCGCCACATCATTC
>Ga0209964_1000370_pt1 | contig 12579 bp, 10 predicted proteins | sample SalPonR2_B_D1_MG_FD_185705 | JGI IMG/M metagenome (GOLD analysis project Ga0209964, IMG submission 185705) | Salt pond soil microbial communities from South San Francisco under conditions of wetland restoration - Salt Pond MetaG R2_B_D1_MG... ... | reverse complement strand
GTCGGACGACGCCCGGGGTCGTGACGCCGGTCGGCGCGATCATGGCGGCGCCGCCAAAAACATCCGGCGCGCGCCGGCCATCGACTGGAATCGCGGTGATCGCCAGTCTCGACAACAATCGGGCCGGGTCTTGCGCCGCGCCGACAACGGTGGTCGAGACAATCTATTGAACCGATCGACCCGGAGTTTCGGCGCACCGCCGCAGAGACCGAATCGTCGTGCGGCGCCGTCGCCGCGCCCGGCCCGTGACGTCAGTCGGCCCGAGGCCCCGAAGCGCGCATCGTCATCGTCGCGCTCGCGACAGTCCGAGATGCGTCAGGACTCCAGCGGCCGGCGGTCGAGCAACCGCAGTCTGCGCAACGGCGGCGGCAATAGTCGTGCTGGCGGTAAGCGCCGCTGAGCAGGTTAGGGAATCTCTGAACAACCCTGCGTAGGCGCGACGGGTCATTCAGAGGTTCCTTAGTCCCTTCGCGTCATCCTGGCGCAAATCGCGGCGGCCCCGATCAATGCACTCGTCGGGGTAAAATACCGGATTGATTTCAGTGCCTTGGGCCCTTGCGCCAGGCGGGTTGCCATGCGTTATCCTGAAAATTTCGATGTCATCGTCATCGGCGGCGGCCATGCCGGCACCGAGGCGGCATTGGCTGCGGCCCGTTGCGGCGCCGATACGCTGTTGATCACTCACAATATCGAGACGATTGGTCAGATGAGTTGCAATCCTGCAATCGGCGGCATCGGCAAAGGCCACCTGGTGAAGGAAGTCGATGCCCTGGGCGGTGCGATGGCGATTGCTGCCGACGCCGCGGGCATCCAGTGGCGTCGTCTCAATGCGAGCAAGGGCCCCGCCGTTCGCGCCACGCGCGCCCAGTGCGATCGCAATCTCTACCGCGCCGCGATCCGCCGCATGGTGGAGCAACAGCCGGGGCTGACGATTTTCCAGGCAAGCGTCGACGATCTCGTGGTGGAGGGCGATCGAGTGGTCGGCTGCCGCACCGGCCTCGGTCTTGACTTTCATGCCGGTGCCGTAGTGCTGACCACCGGCACGTTTCTCGGCGGCGTCATCCACATGGGCCAGGCCCGCTCGTCCGGCGGCCGCGCCGGCGATGCGCCGGCGAACGCGCTGGCCGAACGGCTGCGCGCGCTGCCGCTCAGCGTGGCGCGACTGAAGACGGGCACGCCGCCGCGGCTGGACGGACGCAGTATCGATTTCTCGCGCATCGAACAGCAGACCGGCGACGATCCCCGGCCGGTGTTCTCGTTTCTCGGCTCGGTCGACGACCATCCGGCGCAGCGGTCTTGCTTCATTACCCGCACCCGGCCGGTAACCCATGACATCATCCGCGGCGCCCTGGATCGTTCGCCGATGTACTCGGGCGCCATTGAGGGGATTGGTCCGCGCTATTGCCCTTCGATCGAGGACAAGATCGTGCGCTTCGCCGACAAGGACTCGCACCAGATCTTTCTCGAACCCGAGGGACTGGACCTCAACGAGTGGTATCCCAACGGCATTTCGACCAGCTTGCCTTTCGACGTCCAGCTTGAATTCGTGCGCACGATTCCCGGCCTGGAAAACGTGCGTATCACCCGCCCGGGCTACGCGATCGAGTACGACTTTCTCGATCCGCGCGACCTCGAGCCCGGCCTCGAATCCAGGGTGCTGCAGCGCTTGTTCCTGGCCGGCCAGATCAACGGCACCACGGGCTACGAGGAAGCCGGCGCCCAGGGTATCGTCGCCGGACTCAACGCCGCGCGTGCCGTGGCCGGGCGGCCGGCGTGGCAGCCGGAGCGTTGCGATGCCTATATCGGCGTGATGATCGACGACCTGATCACGCGCGGAACGGCCGAACCTTACCGAATGTTCACCAGTCGGGCCGAGTACCGTCTGATGCTGCGCGAGGACAACGCCGATCTGCGACTGACCCAAAGCGGCCGCGACCTGGGTCTGGTCGACGCTGCGCGCCATGCGGCCTTCACTGAACGTCGCGATGCGATCGAGGATGAGGCTCGGCGACTGGAAAAGCTTCGCGTGGGCCGCGAAAGCGACCTCGCCCGCGAACTGGAAGCGCGCCTGGAAACGCCCATGACCAAGGACGTCAGTGCCGCCGACCTGCTGAAGCGGCCGGGCATCGGCTATGCAGCGCTGATGACCATTCCGGCGCTGGGGCCCGGTGTCGAACGTCCGGATGTGGCCGAGCAGGTCGAGACGACCATTCGATATGCCGGCTACTTGAACCGCCAGCACGAGGAGATCAAGCGGGCCCGGAGCGCCGAAGAGATGCCGATTCCCGAAAGCTTCGACTTCGCTTGCGTGCGCGGGCTCTCGGCCGAGGTGCTGGAAAAGCTGCAGCGCCGGCAGCCGGCCACCGTGGGTCAGGCCAGCCGGATTCCGGGAATGACGCCGGCCGCGATTTCGCAGCTACTGGTCTGGCTGAAGCGCGCCCGCTCGGCGGCTTGAAGCCTGCCCTGATTCATTCACCCCCGGTTCACGCGCGATGCCGATACTGGGATTGTCGACAGCGGTTACCTCTCTCGGTTACTGGCTCCCTCCCGTCCGCTGTCGACTCGTTGATATAGCCCCGGCCACAACTCCCGGCCGGGGTTTTTTTTGCCTCTGCCAAGCGTCGACGCCCTGCACCGAGCCTGGCGGCATCAAGGGTATAGTGATGGTTCTTCGAGCGAATCGGCGGTTACTAATGAAGCTGTTAGTAAGGAGAATTCAATGAACGAGAACAGGCAGAAGACCGCCCGGATGCTGGGCTGGGCAGGCATCATCCCGTTTGCAGCGCTGGCCGTTGCCGCAGTGATCGGCGCGCCCGAGCCGGTGCAGCTGCTGCTGGTCGGGTATGCCGTCGCGATTTTGGCATTTCTCAACGGCACTTTATGGGCCGGTGCGCTGCAGCGGCCCTCGGACGTGCCGGCGCCGCTGATCGCGAGCAATCTTCTGCTGCTCGCCGCGCTTCCGGCGCTGCTGATGCCGTTGAGCGCCGCCGCCGGTTGGCTGGCATTGTTGTTTGGCCTGCACCTGGTCGCCGATTGGCGCTGGGTGCTTACCGGGCATCCGGGTTGGTATCGTCGCATGCGGCTTTTGTTGAGCGGTATCGCCATCGCATTTCTGCTGGTTGCCGCCATGGGGGGCGCTGCGAATGGCTGACGACTATGATGATGAGCGTCATGACGAGCGGCAACCGATACTTCGCGCGCGCGGCGTGACGCGGACTTACCACGACGGGAGTCAGGACATTTGCGTGCTCGACTCGGTCGACCTGGACATCTCGGCCGGCGAGAAGCTGGCGATCACCGGCGAGTCGGGCTCGGGAAAGTCGACTTTTCTTCACCTGGCTGCGGGCATGGATCTTCCCGACGCCGGGACCATCGAACTGCTCGGCGAACACGTCAACCGGCTGGACGAACCCGAACGCACCCGCTTTCGCGCCCGCCATATCGGGCTGGTGTTCCAGGACTACAACCTGATCGAATCGTTGAGCGCGGGCGAAAACATCGAGCTGGTCGGCTGGTTGACCGGCAAGCCGGCCCGGATCGATGACATCCGGCGCCTGGCCGGCGAACTGGGCATTGCCGAGTTGCTGGACCGGCGTCCTGATCAGCTGTCGGGCGGCCAGCAGCAGCGGGTTGCCATTGCCCGTGCGCTGATCCACGAACCCTCGCTGGTACTGGCCGACGAGCCGACCGGCAGTCTGGACCAGGCCAGCGCGGAGCAGGTCATGCAGGTGCTGTCCGAAAGCGTCGACGCCCGCGGTTGCGCCCTGGTGCTGGTGACCCACAGCGAGACGGCGGCTGCGCGCTGTGACCGACGCGTTCGACTCCGGGCAGGGAAGCTGGAGGCGGCTTGATGCTGGCACGACTGTCGCGCGCCTTTTTTCACCGTCATCCCGCACAGGTTCTGCTCGCCCTGACCGGCATCGCCGCAGGCGTGGCGGTGGTGACCGGCGTGGCCTTGCTGCGCGGCGCGCTGGTCGAATCGCTGGACGCGGTCTCGGCCGAACTGGTCGGCGACCAGGCGCTGGTCGTTCGACATCCATCCGGTCGGGTCGACGTGAGCGAGTATGCCAGGCTCGCGCGCCAGCCCGGCGCGCCCGATTTCGTACCCGTGCTCCGCGCGCCGGTACGCATCGACGGTCAACGCCTGGAGGTGGTCGGTGTCGATCCTTTCAGCGGCATCCGGACGCTTACCGGCACCGGCGGCGCCGGTTTGTCGACAGCCCTGTTCGATGAATCCGGGGGTATCCCTTCGGCGGTCGTGAGTGCCTCCACGCTGGCGCTTCTGGGCGGCGGGCTCGATTCGGTCCTGACCCTCGACGAGTCCGGGCGGCAGGTGCGCGTGACAGCCGTTATCCGCGGACGACCCGGACTGGACCGGCGTTTGCTGATGGATATTTCCCGGGCCCAGACGATGCTCGGCGAGCGCGGGTGGGTCTCGGAGTTGCTGGCACCGCCGCAATCCGAGAGCTGGCTGCGCTCGAACCTCGGTGAGGAGCTCCTGCTGGTCACGGCTTCCAGCCAGCGTGCATCGGCCCAGCAGCTGACCGCAGGGATGCGCGCGAACCTGACGGCCATGAGTCTGCTGGCGCTGGCCACCGGCCTGTTTGTCGTCTACAGCGTGCTGAGCTTTTTGATGGTGCAGCGGCGCCGGACCTTCGGTTTGCTGCGCGCGCTCGGGATGACCCACGGTCGTCTGGCGCGACTGCTGGTTGGCGAAGTCGTGGTGATCGCCGCTTTCGGTGCGCTGGGCGGACTGGTGGCCGGCACGGTGTTGTCGGATCAGCTGCTGCGCCTGATCGCCGCGCCCGTGGCCGAAGTTTACGGGCAGTTGCCGCCTGCGGCCACGAACCCGACGCCGTGGTTGTACGCGGGCATCTGGCTGGCCGCGCTCGCGGCCGCCGTGGCTGTGACCGTGCCGGTGATGCGCGAGGCGCTGCAGATTCCACCCGGACGATTGGTGCGCTCGTTCGCGGTACATGTACTGCCGGCGCGAAAGGTGCTGGTTCTGGCCGTGCTGCTGGTGACCGCGGGCGCTGCCTGGGTTGCATTGGACGGTCGGCTGGTCGCTGCGCTGGGCGGACTGTTTCTGGTGCTGGCCGGTGTGATCGTGACGATTCCGATGATCGGGTTCGGGCTGGTGCGGGGACTGGCGCGCCGCACCGCCACAACGCTGCCGGGTCGCGCGCTCCGGCTGCTGGAAACGGCGCGGGGGCGATTGTCTCCGGCGCTGGCCGCGCTTTCGCTTGCCCTGGCACTGGCCATCGGTATGGGCATGATGATTCTGGGTTTCCGCGGCGCCGTGGGGGACTGGGTCACCCGGCTCCTGCAGGCCGACATGTACGTTTCGCTGGAAAGTCGGTCGCTCGAGCGCGAGCAGGTGGGTCAACTGGCGGCAATGGAAGGCGTGGAGGCGTTTTCATCGGTGCGTCGAACCCGCCTGGCCGACGGTACGACCCTGACCGCGTACGATCTGCCGGCGCGCGCCTGGTCGGGCTTCGAACTGCTGGACGGCGAATCGCGCGATGCGCGCCAGCGATTCGGTGCCGGAGATGCAGTGCTGGTGTCCGAGCCCCTGGCACGGCGCAAGTCGCTGGCGGTCGGCGATATTGTCGAGTTGCCGACACCCGACGGCCCGGCGCGCCTGCCGATTGCCGCGGTGTTCCGCGATTACAGTTCCGAGCAGGGTTTCGTGGCGGTGACCGCAGATCTTTACCGGCGCTGGTTCGACGATCACGCCGTCGACAGCGTCGGGCTCTACCTGGCCGACGGCGTGACGCCGCCCGAACTGGGCCGACGAATCGATCGCCTGGAGCTGGGGGGTGCCGCGCAGTGGATTACGCCGGCCGGTATTCAGCGCGAGAGCCTGGCGGTATTCGACCGCACGTTTCGCGTGTCCTGGGCGCTGGCGATGCTGGTCGGCCTGATCGCCCTGGTCGCGTTGACCAGCGCGCTGCTGGCGCAGGGGCTCGAGCGTTCGCGCGAACATGCCACTTTGCGCGCACTCGGGTTGTCCCCGGCGCGGCTGTTCGGTCTGGTCACGGTGCAGTCGGCCGGGTTGACGGCGGTGGCGCTGGCCACAGCCCTGCCCTTGGCGGTGCTGATTCACTACGCGCTGTCGCTGCTGATTCAGCCGCGTGCCTTCGGCTGGAGCCTGCCGGCAGGTCTGCCCCCGGCCGAACCGGTGCTATGGGTGGTGCCGGTGGCGCTGGCGCTGGGCACCTTGACCGGGCTGTATCCGGCCTGGCGCATCGGGCGCCGACCGATGATCGAGCATCTGAGGGCGGGACGATGAAGCGCGATATCATCATCGCGGCGCTCGTGGCGCTGGTGGCCGTGGTCTGGCTCGTGCAACGCATAGAGCAACGCGAGCCGGATGCTTCCAGCGTCAGCGGTACCGCGCTGCTCAATGCCGCGCCGGATGCGTTCAAGCGCATCACCGGGCCGGAGCCGCTGGCGTTTCCGGCCGATCACGCCATGCATCCAGGATTCCGCAACGAATGGTGGTATTTCACCGGCAACCTGTCCGACGCGGCGGGCCGGCGCTACGGGTTCCAGTTCACCCTGTTCCGCTTCGCGGTGGCGCCGGGCGAATCTCTGGACTCGGATTTCGACAGCGACGCGATCTGGATGGCCCATTTTGCGATCAGCGACGTTGCGCGCAAACGATTCATCTCGGAAGAACGATTCGCCCGGGGCGCGCTGGACCTGGCGGGTGCCACCGCCGACGAGTGGTGGCTGCGCGACTGGACGGTCACGCGCACCGAAGACGGCTGGCGCCTGCGCGCGCAGCTTGACGACGCCACGCTGGACCTCGATCTTGCGCCGCGCAAGCCGGTCGTGCTTCAGGGGGATTCCGGCTACAGCCAGAAAGGTCCGGCGCAGGGCAATGCATCGCGCTACTACTCGATTACGCGGATCGAGGCCGACGGGCGCCTGGTGCTTGACGGGAATGCCGCCGACGTGACCGGCGCGGCGTGGCTGGACCGCGAATGGGGCTCCAGCCAACTGGGACCGGGCATTGCCGGCTGGGACTGGTTTGCGCTGCAGCTGAAAGACGGGCGTGACCTGATGCTTTATCGATTGCGCACGGAGGGGGGCGAGGCGTCACGCTTTTCGGCCGGTGTGCTGGTCGAGGCCGACGGCGGCTATCGCGTCCTGGGACGCGAGGACTTCGCGTTCGAGGAGATCAGACGCTGGGAGGACCGGCAAGGCGTGGACTGGCCGGTCGCCTGGCGTGTCCTGTTGCCGGCCGAAGGCATGGAATTCGAGGTGCGTCCGGCGTTCGACGCGCAACGCTGGTATGCCACCGTGGGCTACTGGGAAGGTGCGGTCGACGTGATCGACCCCATCGACCAACGAACGCTGGGCCGGGGCTACCTGGAACTGAGCGGATACGCCGATAGTGGAGAAGGCCCGGAGCGGGTCGGCGTGCGCTGAGGGGCACAGCGCCTGGCGATACGGCAGCGGGTCGGGTGATCGACAAGGCAAGCTTAGTGGAACGAGACCCGTCCGCCCTGGTTGTCGGAAGGGAGCGGCAGGCTGCGGGCTTCGGCCTCGTCGGCGGCGTCGACCGCGCGGGTGCCGAGAATTCGCTCGACACGACTGACCGAGACCCCGCGCTGGACCATGTGCAGGGCGAAACTGTTGCGCAAGACGTGCCCCGTTACGCGCCGATAGATGCTGGCATCAAGTGCCGCGCGTTCGAACTTGCGGTGCAGCGTCTTCGGGTCGACGTGATGGATCACCTTCGTCGGCGTGTGGGCCGGCGCGCCGGCGCGTTCGTGATCCAGGCGCTGCGGGAACAGGTATTGCCATCCCCAATTGCGTGCCACGTTCGGCGAGCGCGTCGCAACCAGCGGCGGGAGCGTGGCGCCGCCGTTGCCTTCGACGATGTCACGGATATGGGTAAGCTTGAGGTCCTCAAGATGCTCCTGCAGCCGCGTCTGGATGTTTTCCGGAAGTGGGAGACGGCGGGTGACCTTGTCGGCGCTGTCGCGCACGGTCAGCCGATTTTCCGCGAGGTCGATATCGCGGACCCGCAGACGCACGCATTCCAGCAGCCGGATGCCGGTGCCGTAGATCAGCGCTGCGGCCAGCCAGCTTCCACCCTTGAGCTGCGCGAGGAGCCGGCGGACTTCGCTTTCCGAGAGAACGTTGGGGGTGGCGTCCGACCGTCGCTCTTCGATCAGGATCCTGAGCCAGGCCGGTTGACCGTCGGGCGTGGACTTGAACAGCCATTCGATGGCTTCCAGCGCGCGATTGCGGGCGGGGCGGCCGGCAAAGCGCTCTTCGGAGGCATGCGCGAGAAATCCTTCGACGTCGTTTCGGTCCAGCCGCTCGGGGTCGTCGTTGTTGCAGAACGTCAGAAACGCCCGTGCCCAGAACAGCAGGCTTGTGCAGCGTTCCTCATCGACCCCTTCGGCGCGAAGCGCAATCCGCATCCGGGTCAGGGAATCCGACATCATCCAACCCCTTGGCATAACCGCGAAACTATTCCCTCACTATATGTGAGCGGATTTGCGATTACAAGCAATGAAGCTCGCTTTGAATGTGTATTTCGGCACATTCGTTCGCTTTGATCTTCAAAGGCCCGGGCACTGCGGCGAGCCGCATCTCGCATCCAGTCAGGCTTATTGGGCCCGCGCCTTGTAGATCCGGCCGGCCTTCATGACGAAAGCGATGTCGCCGAGGATGGAAACGTCCTCCAGCGGGTTGCCTGCGACGGCGATGACATCGGCCCAGTTGCCGGCGCTGAGCGTGCCCGCGCGACCGGAAACACCGAGCAGTTCGGCGGTATTGATGGTTGCGCTGCGAATAGCCTGTGCAGGCGACATGCCGGTTTCGACCATGAAGACAAATTCATCGGCGTTATTACCATGCAGGCTGACCCCGGAATCCGTGCCGAATGCGATCTTGACCCCGGCCTTCCACGCGCGCTCGAACGTGTCCTGAATCATCGGTCCGATCGTTCGGGCCTTGGGCCGCACCAGGGCCGGAAAGTAGCCGTCGATCTCTGCCTTTTCTGCAACGAATTTGCCGGCGCTGATTGTCGGCACATACCAAGTGCCGTGTTCCTTCATCAGGGCGATCACTTCGTCGTCCATCATCGTGCCGTGCTCGATCGAATGGATGCCGGCGTTGATCGCCCGGATCATGCCTTCCTTGCCGTGAGCGTGCGCGGCGACGTGCATGCCGTAATCGGCGGCGGTCTCGATGACCGCCTGCACTTCGTCGGGCCGGAACTGCGGCGCAATCCCGCTTTTCGCGACGCTGAGAACACCGCCGGTGATCGTGATCTTGACCAGGTCGGCACCGTCCTTGTAGCGCTGGCGGACCGCTTCGCGGGCTTCGGCGACGCCGTTGAGAACGCCCTCGCGCGGCGTCGGCGCGCCCATCAGGTCGGCGCGCCAGCCGTTGGTCGGATCGGCGTGGCCGCCGGTGGTCGCCAGGGCCTTGCCCGAAGTGAATATGCGCGGACCGATAACGTGTCCGGAATCGATCGCATCGCGCAGCGCGATGCTTGCGTTGAACGAGTCGCCGAGGTCGCGCACAACGGTAAATCCGGCCTCCAGGGTACGGCGTGCATAAACCGTGGCCTCGAGCGCCACATCGGCCTCGTTGCGCGTGAATGCCTCGCTGTAGCGGGTTGGGCTCGATTCCGACGTCAGATGCGTGTGCATGTCCATCAGGCCCGGCAGGCAGGTCAGCGCGGAAACATCGACGACCTCGGTATCCGCTCGCGCCTCCGGATGACCCTCGGCGATGCGGTCAATGCGATCGCCGATCACGATCAGCGTTACGGGTCCGGTGAGGATGCCTTCGGCGACGTCCACCGAGTCGCCGCAGCGTACCCAGGTTTCGGCGCCGGCAGTCGTCGCCAGTGCACACAGCAATATGGAAACAATGTTTCGCATGAAATGTCCTTTTCGAAAGTGAACGGTACTATTCAGGAAAGCAGGCCGGCCAGCAGCAAGAGGCTGAGTACGGCAAACCAGATACCCAGCGCGCGCCAGGCGATGCGGCGGCCGTCGGCCAGGCCTTCGGCCAGATCGTCTGCCGGGTCGCACAGCGCGCGGGCGAGGTCGTCGAGCAGGGCTGCGGGCAATTGCCATCGATCCTCGCGCGCGTCGAACGCGGCCTTGACCCGATCGTAGTCGGTCATCAGCGCGATCGCGCCGGTCATCAGCGCCATCACCGGCCAGTTCATCCAGGCCAGAACGCGGCCCATCCAGGCACGTTCTGCGGCTTCGAGCCTGCTTGCATGATGCGCTTCCCGCAGGCAGCGATAGAGCAGGGCGCCGGGAACGCCCAGAACGACGAACCAGAAGATGATACCGAACCAGCGCGCGAGCGCCGCGTGCAACGACGCCGCGGCAGCCTCTATACCGGTGGAGCGGGGCGTGAGCAACAGCCGTTCCAGCGCAACCTGCTGCTTGTCGGGCTCGGCCGGGCTGGACGCCATGCGGATATCGCGGTCGAGGTGCCCGGGTCCCAGAGTATAGAGCACGCTGGCGATGCCAAGCAGCAGCAGGCCAAGGAGCCCGGCCACCCAGTTCGCAATTGCGGTCGCCAGTCCGCCGATGAGCACGGCGAGCGCGGCAAGCAGCGCGGCCGGAAGCCAGTGCGGTCCGCGGCCGCTGCTGTACTCCGGACCGGCCAGCAGCCAGTCGAAGCGCCGAAGCCTGCAGGCGGACGGCCAGTGGTGGCTGACCGCGAAGGCCAGAAGTAGCGAGAGTATCTTCAAGTCTCAGCCCGGCTTATGCATGAGCCGACCGTCGCGCGGTATCAACCGTCCCGGCGTCAGGCGACGCCAAACGACGAACCGCAGCCGCAGGTGGTCGACGCGTTCGGATTGCGGATGACGAAGCGCGCGCCCTGCAGGGATTCGCTGTAGTCGACTTCAGCACCTTCGAGATACTGGAAACTCAATGGGTCGACGAGCAATTCAACACCGCTGCGCTCGACCCGGATATCGTCTTCGTCGGCTTTCTCGTCGAAGGTAAAGCCATACTGGAAGCCCGAGCAGCCGCCGCCCGTGATATAGACGCGCAGTTTCAGGTCAGGATTGCCGTCGGCCAGCGTCAGCTCGCGCACCTTGCGCGCGGCTGAATCGGTGAACTTGATTGTCTCTTCGTGATCCATGGGCGTCCATCAAACAACTGATATACGAGGATTATGGGGCCGGAACCCGGGCAGGTCAATCTGCCGCGGCGGGAGCGATGTTCGGTTTATGGCCCCTAGTCGGCGCGTCCAGCGCCAGCGCGAAGCGGAGGCGCTTGTCATGGCAATCGCGGACTTGCGCCGCAAAAGCCGAATGCAGCCGCGGCCTAGCGGCTGCATAAATAAAAAAAAAGCGGCCCGAAGACCGCTTTTGCCCCAAACCGGATGACGCTCTTTCCAGCTGGTGGAACAGTGCCCTTATTGTTAAATTTTTGTAGACACAACAGGTTTATACCGCAACCGATATCGACGAGTCAAGCGTCGGCAAGTGTTTGATGGCGTCAGACGCGCCGATAGAGCAGGTCGACGATCGTATGCCCCTTGCGCTCGCCGCGTCTTTCGAAATGGGTTTGCGGCCGCCATGCGGGTCGTTCGACGCGCGGGTCGCCAAGGTTTTCGAACAGCGCGCAGGGTTCGAGCTGGTCCAGCATCCATTCGGCATAGGGCTGCCAGTCGGTCGCCAGATGCAGCAGTCCGCCGGGGCCGATGGCTGCGGCCAACAGCTCGACGAAACCGGCCTGCACGAGACGCCGCTTGTGGTGGCGTTTCTTGGGCCAGGGGTCGGGAAAGTAGATGCGTGCCTCCGCCAGGCCCCCGGCCGGGATCTGGCCGCCCAGGACTTCGACGGCGTCGCGCATCGCCACGCGCACATTATTCAGACCCTTGTCCTGAACGGCACGAAGCAGTCTTCCGACACCGGGTTCATGTACCTCGATACCGATGAAGTTCTTGTCCGGTTCGTTGGCCGCCATCCAGGCCAGCGCTTCGCCGTTGCCGAAGCCGATCTCGATGACCAGCGGCTGATCGTGATCGAATGTTTTCGAGACGTCGTCGGTATCGGGATGGATTTCAAAGACCGGGAGCAGTTCTGCCAGCGCGCGCTGCTGGGCCGGCGTGAGCCGCCCGGGCCGCCGCACGAAGCTGCGCACACGGCGATGGTGCAATTCGTCGGAACCTCGGGAATTGCCGCCCTCGGTCGCGTCGTTCATCAGAAGAAGGTGCCCTCGATGGGCGAGGAGGCCGAAGCATAGCGCTTGCGCGGGATGCGGCCGGCACGATATGCCAGACGCCCGGCCTCGATCGCCAGCCGCATGGCGCGAGCCATCGCCACCGGATCGCGGGCGCCGGCGATCGCAGTGTTCATCAGTACCCCGTCGCAGCCCAGTTCCATGGCGATGGCGGCATCGGAAGCGGTGCCCACGCCCGCGTCGACCAGGATAGGCACGCTCGCCTCCTCGACGATCGAAAGAATATTCCAGCGGTTCTGGATGCCCAGCCCGGATCCGATCGGAGCGGCCAGCGGCATGACGGCGCAGCAGCCCATCTCACTGAAACGACGCGCCAGGATGGGATCGTCGT
>Ga0209964_1000366_pt1 | contig 12635 bp, 10 predicted proteins | sample SalPonR2_B_D1_MG_FD_185705 | JGI IMG/M metagenome (GOLD analysis project Ga0209964, IMG submission 185705) | Salt pond soil microbial communities from South San Francisco under conditions of wetland restoration - Salt Pond MetaG R2_B_D1_MG... ... | reverse complement strand
GTTGCCAGATCCCGTAGATGGGGCGCTTTGCGACCGAGTGCACCGCAAGCGTACCCGTCGGTACGGTGAGGATGCGCGATCGAGCGAAACGTCCCAGATGCGGGACCTGGCGGCGACGCAGTAGAACGGGTGGTCGACAAGGCGGGTTCAAGGCGCTTGTGAAAAGTAGGTCGCCCGCAAGCGCGCAGGGCGGGGCGAAATGAAGTTGGAGTTGAACTTGACGTTGGATTTGACTCAAAGGCCGCACGCACCCGGCTTGGTGCCGCAACAACTACAACCACCCCTTCCGTTTGAAAAACCAGTACGGCAGAATCGCGGCGCCAAGCATGATACCCAGCGCCGCCGGATAGCCGAACGGCCAGGTCAGTTCCGGCATGTGCTCGAAGTTCATGCCGTAGATGGATGCGATCATCGTCGGCGGCATGAAGATGACGGCGAGCACCGAGAAGATCTTGATGGTCGCGTTCTGCTCGATGTTGATCATGCCCAGCGTCGCATCCAGCAGGAAGGTGACCTTCTGGGTCATGAAGCTGGCGTGCTCGCTGATCGACTGGACATCCCGGCTCAGCGTCTGCAGCCGCTCGCGCGATTCCCTGGAGGCGTGCTCCAGGCGCGGCCATATCAGGCCGAGGTAGCCGCCCGCACGGCTGAGCGTCATGAGGCTTTCTCTGAGATCCGATAACAGATCGCCCTGGCGGCCGAGTTGCTGCAGCACCTGCTGAAACGAACTCTTGCCGGAAGGCTTGAGCTCGGCCTGGGCGAAGATGATCGAGGAGATCGCGTCGATTTCCCGGCTGGCGTGCTCGAGAATGTCGGCCAGCCGATCGACGATCGCCTCCAGCAGGGTCAACAATACGGTAGCAGCGCTGTCGAGTCCCAGATCGGCCTTGGCCGCGCGCTGGGGAAATGTGGTGAATGCGCGCGGTTCGGTGGCGCGCACCGTGATCAGGAGCCAGTCGGTAAGCACGAAGCTGACCGGACCCATTTCGGCCTCGCCCTGGCCGGCGCGCGCCGGTAGCGTCACGGTGAGGAACCAGGCGTCGTTTTCCTCGTAGAGACGACTGGAGACTTCGATCTCTTCCATTTCGTCGCGGGTCGGGATGTTGACGCCGAGAAGGTCCTCGAGTTTCTTGACCTTTTCCAGCGGCTCGTCGAACAGGTCGAGCCAGACCAGCTCATCGAGTTCCTCGATGGGATTCTCGACCGATTTCAGTCTGCCGTTCGAAAGTCTGTAGCCAAGCATTCCATCACCTCCGGCCGCCGGTTCGGCCATGATTCCGGCCGCAACGCCAACGACATCCTGTCAGCGGTCACCCGATTCCGGTCCGGCGCGCCCGACACTCACCGGTTGAATCAGCTCGGGTCGACCCAATTCCTCGCCTTGAGATATCCGGCCAGCGCCGCTTCCGGGCTGCCGGGCGCCGGGTGCCAATCGTAACGCCAGTGCGCGGTTGCAGGCAACGACATCAGAATCGACTCCGTGCGACCGCCGGACTGGAGACCGAACAGCGTGCCGCGGTCATAGACCAGGTTGAATTCGACGTAGCGGCCGCGGCGGTAGCGCTGGAAATCAACTTCGCGATCGCCGTAGTCGGTGTGCTTGCGCCGCTCGACGATCGGCCGGTAGGCCTCCAGGTAGCCGTCACCGACAGCCCGCATGTAGGCGAAGGTTCGATCGAAACCCCATTCGTTGAGGTCGTCGAAGAACAGGCCGCCGATGCCGCGTGTCTCATCACGGTGTTTGAGGAAGAAGTACTCGTCGCACCAGTGCTTGTGCTCGGCGTAGACGTTCTCGCCGAAGGGCGCGCACAGGTCGCGGGCCGTTTCGTGCCAGCCGCGGCAGTCTTCGTCGAACGGGTAATAAGGCGTCAGGTCGAAGCCGCCGCCGAACCACCACACCGGCGGTTCACCCTCCTTTTCGGCGATGAAGAAGCGTACGTTGGCGTGACTGGTCGGCACGTAAGGATTGACCGGGTGCATGACGATGGATACGCCCAATGCCTGAAAACTGCGGCCGGCCAGTTCCGGGCGCCGCGCACTGGCCGCGGCCGGCAGCGCGTTGCCGTGAACCAGGGAATAGTTCACACCGCCCTTTTCGAACACCGCGCCGTCCTGGATGACACGCGTGCGCCCGCCGCCACCGCCCGGCCGGTCCCAGGCATCTTCCTGAAACGTTGCCTGACCGTCGCTTTGTTCGAACGTCGCACAGATTCGATCCTGGAGATCGAGAAGATACTTTTCGACGGCCAAGACCATTTCGGAGCTTTCGGGCATTTATTCTTATCCGTTGGAGGGGCGGTTTAGGGTATAGGGTTTAGGGTTTAGGGTTTCCTGGTTACGTATATTCCTCAGCTATCGGCCAAGCCATGGTGGGCGATCGAACCAAGAAGCCGTTTTGCCGCAGATTTACGCGGAAAACGCGGATGAAAACCTTTAAAGCATGAACACAAACCAACCCAGGCCGGCGTCACATCGTCGGCAGATGGTTGAAAGCGCCTGGCTGGGACTTTTTCCTTTACGATCATTTTTCTTTATCCGTGTGCATCCGCGTCCATCCGCGGCCAGAAAAGCTTTTCCGAAAAAGTGGCTGAGTCAGCTACGTAATCAGGTAGGGTTTAGGTTGGTTGTTGGTTTGATGCTCACGGTTTACGGAAAAGCGGACCTGGAGTTCGGTAGTTGGAAGTCATGCCGACCACTGACTAACGATCACTGACTACCGTTTTTCCTAAAACTTAAAACCTTAAACCCTAAACCTTGATCCTCAAGCTTCAGCCTTCTTCGAAGCCTTCTTCTTGCCCGCTTTCTTCTTCCCGGCTTTTTTCTTCGAAGCCTTTTTCTTCGACGATTTCTTCTTTGCCGATTTCTTGCCGGCGCTTTTCTTGCCGGCTTTCTTTTTTCCGCCTTTCTTCTTGCCGAACTTGCCGCGACTGCCCTTGGGCGGGGCTTCGGCGAGCATTTTCTGGCACTGCTCCAGGGTCAGGTCGGCCGCTTCGGTGTCCTTGGGCACGCTGGCATTGCGCTTGCCGTCGGTGACGAAGGGGCCGTAGCGGCCTTTAAGAATTTCGATGCCTTCGGCGTCGAACGATTTGATCACCCGGTCTTTCAGCATCTGCTTGTGCGCGGCGACCCGTTCCAGCGCCTGCTCCAGGGTGACGTCGTGCGGATCGATGTCCTTGAGCGAGACAAAATTGCGCGCGCCGTAGCGAATATACGGGCCGAAGCGGCCGATGTTGGCCTGCACCGGCTCGCCTTCGGGCGTTTCACCGAGGTTGCGCGGGAGCTTGAACAGTTCCAGCGCTTCTTCCAGGGTGATGGTTTCCATTTTCTGACCCGGACGAAGGCCGGCGAATTCGGGTTTTTCGTCATCCTCGGCCTGGCCGATCTGGGCGAACGGCCCGTAGCGTCCCAGTCGGACGATGACCGGCTTGCCGCTCTTGGGATCGGTGCCCAGCTCGCGCGCCTGCTGTGCTTCCTGACGGCTGACCGATTCGTCCTTTTCGTGCACGCGCTCGATGAACGGCTGCCAGAAGTCCTTGAGCAACGGCACCCAGTCGTGCTCGCCGCGCGAAATCGCGTCGAGTTCGTCTTCCAGCCGGGCGGTGAAGTCGTAATCGACGTAGCGTTCGAAGTGCTGCGACAGGAACTTGGCGACCACCCGGCCGGTGGCCGTAGGCGTGAACCGGCGGTTTTCGAGCTCGACGTATTCACGGTCCTTGAGCGTCTGGATGATGGACGCATAGGTCGAGGGTCGGCCGATGCCGTACTCCTCCAGCGTCTTGACCAGGCTGGCCTCGGAAAAGCGCGGCGGCGGCTCGGTGAAATGCTGCTCGGGACGGATCTGCTGCAACTCGACCTTGTCGCCCTCGTCGAGTTCGGGCAGGCGGTTGTCCTTTTCGCTCTGGCTGTCGGCGTAGACGGCCAGAAAGCCCGGCTCGATCAGGGTCGAACCGTTGGCCCGGAACGTGGCGTTGGCGACGTCGAATTCGGCGGCGACGGTGTCGTAGACCGCCGGAGTCATCTGGCTGGCGACCGTGCGGTTCCAGATCAGCTGGTAGAGCCTGTACTGGTCGTCGCTGAGGTGCGATCTGAGCCTGATGGGCGTCAGTTTCGCCTCGGTGGGCCGCACCGCCTCGTGCGCTTCCTGGGCGTTGCGGCTCTTGGATTTGTAGTAATTCGGCTTTTCCGGCAGGCTCTTGTCGCCGTACTCCTTGCCGATGACCTGGCGAATTTCCGATATCGCATCCTGGGCCAGCGAAACCGAATCGGTACGCATGTAGGTGATCAGGCCCTGGTTGCCGCTGCCGATGTCGACGCCTTCGTAGAGCTGCTGCGCGATGCGCATGGTGCGCTGGGTGGTGAACCGCAGGCGGCGTGCCGCCTCCTGCTGCAGCGTGGAGGTGATGAACGGCGGCTGCGGCCGGCGACGACGCTGCTTCTTGTTGATGCGCGCGACGGTGAAGTTGCCCTCGGCGGCCTGCTCGATGACGGACGTGACCTCGCGCGCCCGTTTCTCGTCGGTGATGTCGAACTGCTCGAACCTGGCGTCGTCGAGCTTGACCAGGTTGGCCTGGAACGCGTTGTCGGCATTCGGGCCGAGGTCGGCCTCGATGGTCCAGTATTCCTTCGGATCGAACTTTTCGATTTCCTCTTCGCGCTCGACGATCATGCGCAGCGCGGGTGATTGCACCCGGCCGGCCGACAGGCCGCGCCGGACTTTTTTCCAGAGCAGCGGCGAGAGGTTGAACCCGACCAGGTAATCCAGCGCGCGCCGGGCCTGCTGGGCATCGACCAGCGAATCGGCCAATCCACGCGGATTTTCGATCGCGCTCTTGATGGCGCGTTCGGTAATCTCGCTGAACACCACCCGGTGAATCGGGGTCTTGCCGTTGACGCCGCGGCTTTTCAGGATTTCGGCGATATGCCATGAAATGGCCTCGCCCTCGCGGTCGAGGTCGGTTGCGAGATACACGGCGTCGGCCGACTTGGCGGCCTTGACGATTCGATCGACGTGCTTCCTGTTGCGGTCGATGATGTCGTAGTGCATCGTGAAGTCGCCCTCGGTATCGACGGCGCCTTCGCGGGGAATGAGGTCGCGCACGTGCCCGTAGGAGGCAAGCACCTCGAAATCGGGGCCAAGATATTTGTTGATCGTCGTGGCCTTGGCCGGCGATTCGACGACGAGTAGATTTTTGGCCATAAATTCCTTACTGCGCAAAGTTTCCCGATAAAGAAGAACGGGAAACGCCCGGCCCGGTCAATGCCGGTATTCACCCTCTTCGTCGAACATCAGGTCTTCCATCCAGGCGTAGTTCGCTTCCTGACCCGGCTGGTTGAACAACACCATGAGCACCACCCACTTCAGATCTTCCAGACCGATTTCAGACGCATCCAGCGCCAGCAGGCGATCCAGTATGAGCTCGCGCCGGGGCGAATCGAGCACCCCGGCGTTTTCAAGGTACATCAGGAATCCACGGGCTTCAACGTCGATCCGGCGCATTTCCTCGACATTGAAAAGGCGCACCGGATTTTCCGAGTGACTGCTGACGTCGGGTAGCTGGCGCTGTTCGGCCAGGCCGTCCAGCCAGGCGAAGGCACGATCGATTTCGCCCTGCGAGAAACCGGCCTGCTCGAGACTCTCGCTCAACGAGTCGCGGTCCGGCTCGGATTCAGGCTCGTCGTAGATGTAGTTCTCGAACAGATACATCAGCAGGTCCAGCACATTTTCTTTCATTCAGTTCGATTCCCGCGCTTGGATTCACGATTGGATTCAGGGCCGTTGGTTTCATGCTCGTGCCCGGTTCTACTGTAACGCCCGCCGCCAAGTGCCGCGACGCGGCCCTGCAGTTCCAGCTCCAGCAGCATCGACGATACCGCCTGCGTCGTCAATTTTGTGCGCGCGATGATTTCATCCACCGAAATCGGATCGTAACCGACCGCCGCAAGCAATGTTTCGACTTGGGGGTCCGAAGCGCCCGACTCAATGGCGCCGGCGGCGGCGGAAGCCTCGGGCTCGGTGGTCGAAGCCGCGCGTGGCGCGAGCAGGCCGCGCAACTCGCCGGCAAGTTCCGCGATCAGGGGCTTGAGCTCGTCGACGATTTCGTCGGCTGATTCGACAAGGCGCGCGCCTTGTCGAATCAGCCGGTGACAGCCGCACGCCATTGGATTTCGGATGGATCCCGGCACGGCGAATACTTCTCGTCCCTGCTCACCGGCCAGGCGGGCGGTGATCAGCGACCCGGAGCGAATGCCGGCTTCGATGACCAACACACCCGTACACATGCCGCTGATGATCCGGTTGCGGGCCGGGAAGTGGCCGGCCCTTGGGCCGACACCTGGGGCGAAGCTGCTGATCACAGCCCCATTATCCACGATTCGGCGAGCCAGATCACGGTGCCGTGCCGGATAGACCTGGTCCGGACCGGTGCCGCCTACCGCCAGCGTGATGCCGCCGGCATCCATGGCTGCACGGTGCGCCACGCCGTCCACGCCCAGCGCGAGCCCGCTGGTGATCACCATCCCGCCCCGGCTCAGATCCTCGGCGAACTCGCGCGCGATCGAGAGCCCGCCCGGCGTGGCGTTTCGGCTGCCGACGATCGCAAGCTGGGGGCGCAGGAACCACTCGGGACTACCATTGACGAACAGCGCCAGAGGCGCATCGGCAATCCGCCGCAACAACGGCGGGTAGTACTCGTCGTTGCGCGAAATCAGATGATGCGAAGGGTGGTCCAGCCACGCCAGGGCGGCATCCAGGCGCGCCTGGTCAGGGTGCTTGATGGCCCGAATGAACTCACGCGACAGGCCGGTGCGCCCGAGATCCCGATCGCTCCAATCCGGCAGGTGAGGGTAATCATCGGACGCGATGTCCAGCCCGTCGAGCGTCCCCGGACCGAGGTCCGGGGCGAGTACCAGTTTCAGCCACCCGAGCTGATCGGGTTGTGAACCCATCAATACGGCGCTGACGCGTCAGGCGCTGTCACTCCGATCGCGCGCCGTTACAGACGCCGATCCGGATGGTCGACCAGGTCACCGGTGCGCACGCCGCGCTTGCCGCTCATGACCAGGCCGTAGCTGACCCGGTCGAAGGCACGAAAGACCATGACCTGGCCGATGAACTGCGGCGGAAGCTGGACGCTGCCGCCGCTGACGCCGGTCGGCGCCGGTCGGCCGCGCAGGCCGTTGACGAAGTCATCCTCGACTCTGCGGTTCGGGTGGAACACCGAGAAGGTATGCCCGGGTTCGACGCCGTCACGAATGCCGATATCCATGGCCACGACCTGGTAATGGCCGACCGCATAATCGCCGCCGTTGATGCCGATGATGCTGGCACCCTCGGGAATGTCGAATTCGGGCGCGCGCGGATAGAAGGTCAGGTCGTAAAGATAAGGATCGACCGGCAGAATGTAATCGCCGGCACGCACTTCCATTTCGGCCTCCAGCACCTGGAGCTGCGCCGGGTCGCCGGTGGTCAGCACTTCGGCGCGCGCGACCTCCCAGAGCTGGTAGCCGATGACGTTGCCTTTGCTGGAGAAGAAGTCGAGCTTGCGATCAATACCGATCGGGCGCTCGTCCGAAGGCACCGCGCCGCGGTTGCCGCGCATCAGGTTCTGGCGGACAGCACTGCGGTCCCCGCTCTTGACTTCCTCGAACTGGTAGCTGAGACGTGCGATGACCATCTGGTCACCCGCGCGCTGACCGTCCATACCGCGAACGAAAGCGCGATACGGTTCGGCCGAGACATAGCGCGTGTCCTCGTTGGCGACGATGTAAGGCAGCCCGGCGAGCTCTTCGTTGTCGACCACCCTCGGTTTGACAAGAAATGGCTCGATCACGCTCAGCGGCACCGTGGTCACCGGTCCGGTGGTGTCGCTGCGACGAATCTCCGGCGACAGCCGGCGGGTGCCATCGAGCACCAGCCGCGGCTGACCGTCGACGTAGATCAGCGACAACCGATCGCCCGGAAAGATCAGGTGCGGATTTTCCACCTGCGGGTTGGCCTGCCAGATGGCCGGCCATTGCCAGGGCCGGGTCAGAAACCGGCCGGCGATATCCCAGAGCGTGTCCCCCTCACGCACGATGTATTCATCAGGATGGTCGTCACGAAGCTCGACCTCCTGCGCCGCCAGCGGCAGTGCCACCAGCAATGCGAACAACAATACCCAAATCTTCCTCATTTTCTACCTCCCAGGTCCGCCGCCACGCTGTAGCCCGATTTGAAGCCCGATTTGTCAAGCCCGAGTTCGGGATCGACTGCATTAGCCGCAAATGCAGACAGTCGGGCTCGACTGTCGATTTGCTCTACCTGCGCTATCATACCCATATTGAACGGTTTTTCCACCCTTGGGAACCAAGTTCGGCAATTGAAATCCGAGACTTAGTGCACAAAGTTCATGCCATGACCCAGCTGACAATACTCCAATTTCCCGATTCGCGGCTGCGCAACGTCGCCAAGCCGGTCGATGAAGTCACCGATTCGGTGCGTCGGCTTGCCGACGACATGCTCGAAACCATGTACGCCGCACGCGGCATCGGTCTTGCCGCCACGCAGGTCAATCGCAGCCTGCGCATGCTGGTACTCGACCTCAGCGAGGAGCGCGACCAGCCGCAAGTCATCATCAACCCCGAAATCATCGGCCGCGAGGGCAGCCAGGCGTGTGAGGAGGGCTGCCTGTCGGTGCCCGGCGAATATGCCGAGGTCGAGCGCGCCGAGAATATTCGGGTCACGTGCCTGGATCGCGACGGCAATTCGGTCGAATTCGACGCCGAGGGGTTGCTGGCGGTGTGCATCCAGCATGAAATCGATCACCTGGACGGCAAGGTCTTCGTCGACTACCTGTCTCCCTTGAAACGTCGAATGATCGAAAAGCGCCTCAAGAAGGCGCGCCAGCAACAACGCGAGCCCGCCGGCCAGTCGGTCTGACGTCCGAACGGCGGACAAGGACGTCGTCGCCTCGCCGCGACTACCAGGAAATTCGTTGACACACTCCAGAATCGTCTTCGCCGGCACGCCCGAATTCGCCTGCCCGGCCCTCGCCGCGCTGATCTCGCGTCAACGACCGATGGCGGTACTGACCCAGCCGGACCGGCCGGCCGGCCGCGGCCGCAGGCTCGTCGCCAGCCCGGTCAAACGGCTGGCCGCCGAGGCCGGCATCAAGGTGCTTCAACCCGATTCGCTCAAGCCCGCCGATGTGCATCAAGCGCTGTCGGCGCTGAAACCGGATCTGCTGGTGACCGCGGCCTACGGGCTCCTGCTGCCGCGAAAGGTGCTGGACCTGCCGGCGCTGGGTTGCTGGAACCTGCATGCATCGCTGCTGCCGCGCTGGCGCGGCGCCAGCCCCATTCAGCAGGCCATTCTGGCCGGCGATTCGCGTACGGGAATAACGCTGATGAAGATGGATGCCGGACTCGACACCGGCGACATGCTGATGCGCGCCGAGACGGCCATCGACCCCCGGGAAACCGCCGGCGAACTGCACGACCGCCTGGCTGAAATGTCGGCGGCGCTGCTGATCGACGCGCTGGATCATCTGGACGCCGGCACCCTGCCGCAGCCGACGCCGCAGGACGATGCGCTGGCCACGTCCGCGCCGCTGATCCGAAAAACCGACGCCCTCATCGACTGGCGCCTGGATGCCTGGACGCTCGAACGACAGGTGCGCGCCTACAACCCCTGGCCGGTGTCGTACGGCGAAATCAAAGGCGCGCCGGTTCGCATCTTCCGGGCGCGCGCCTCCGACGCCTCCGCGGCCGGAGCGACACCCGGCGCGCTCCTGCCCGGCGCGAATCGTGGCGAAGGCATTCCGATCGCGTGTGGACAGGGCGTTCTGGAAATTCTCGAACTCCAGGCGCCCGGGCGCAAGCGCGTTTCGGCTGCACAATGGCTGAACGCCCACCCGGACTGGCGAACATGAAAAAGCGCTGCAAATCTGCTGCGTGGCCGATCGCGACGATTTGCAGCGCTTTTTACGTTGCCCTGCAGTCCAGCTCTGGCGCTTGTCGATGAATGCGGCTGCAGGCGCGGAAGCGCGGCTGGTGGCGGCGCGTGCGCTGGCGGCGGTGCTCGACCAGCGACGCAATCTGGGCGATGCGCTGGCCGATCTGGACCGCCAGCTTGGCGACAGCCGGGACCGGGCGCTGGTCCGGCGGTTGTGCAACCGCGTGCTTCGCGACTACCCCGCGCTGGCGTGGCGTCTGGACCAGCTCCTGCGCAAGCCGCTTCAGCGCAAGGCCCGGGAGATTCATTTTCTGCTGCTGCTGGCGCTGGATCAGCTGATCGAAGGACGCGAACCCGCCCATGCGGTGGTGCACGCAAGCGTGGCGGCAGCCCGAATCGCCGGCCAGCATCACCTGAGCGGCCTGGTCAACGCCGTGTTGCGCAATCAGCAGCGCCGCGCCGAAGAACTGGAAGCGAAAATGCCGCACGATCCCGCGCTGCGTCTGGGCTACCCGGCCTGGCTGCTGGATGCGATTCAGCACGACTGGCCGGATCACTGGCGCGAAATCGCCGAGGCCGGCAACCGAAAACCGCCGTTCTGGTTGCGCGTCAACCGTCGCCGCAGCACGCCCGAGGATTTGCGCCTCAAGCTGGCCGATCACGGCATCCAGGCCGCCACCAGCCCTCACTTTCCGGATGCGCTTCGACTCGACCATCCCGCCCGGGTGAGCCGCCTGCCGGGATACGCCGAGGGTGAATTCTCGGTCCAGGACGCCGGCGCACAGGCCGCGGCTACGCTGCTGGAACTCGAAGACGGACAGCGAGTGCTCGACGCATGCGCCGCACCCGGCGGCAAGGCGGCGCATATACTCGAATGCGCGGATGTCGCATTGACCGCGCTGGAAGTCGATCCACAGCGGGCCCGCCGCATCGACCAGACTTTCGACAGGCTGGGCTTGAAAGGACGGGTTGTCATCGGCGATGCGGCGACGCCGGAGGCCTGGGAGGATGCCGGCCGATTCGACCGCATCCTGGTGGACGCACCGTGCTCGGCCACCGGCGTGCTTCGCAGGCATCCCGATATCCGATGGCAGCGCCAGCCCGGCGACATCGAGGAAAACGCGCGCTTGCAGGCCCGTATCCTGGACGCGCTCTGGCCGCTGCTTGCGCCCGGCGGATTGCTTGTCTACGCCAGCTGTTCGATACTGCACGCCGAAAACCGTGATCAAGCAAGAGATTTCATTGCCCGCCATGCCGATGCGCAACTACATGAAGCGGACCTGGAAAATGCCGAGGCGACCGAGCCGGGCCGCCAGATTCTCCCGGGCAGCCTCGATAGGGACGGCTTTTATTATCTTGGTCTGCGCCGGGTGCGCTGACGAGGGCGTCGACCGCAGCGCGGTCGACGGTCGACTGGAAATCGACCCGCAAATGGTCTGGCACGAGGAAACGCTGGAAATCGACGCCGGCGTGGCGTTCGACCCGACCGCGATAATGCGCGAAGCGCTCGAAAGCGGCGTCGACCTGCAACTCGAGATCGTCACCCGCGTGAGTCGGAGAACGGGGCCGATCGCATTGATAGAGGAAGAGCGCCGGTACCCGATCACCATACGTTTCCTGCCGCTGACCGAGCAGTGGCAGCTTGAATCGGACACCGGCCAGACCAACTTTCCACGCCTTTGGCTGCTATTGGACGCGCTGCAACAAACACGACGCTACGCGACCGGACTGACGCGCGAGCGCGCTCGCGGCAACGCCTGGCAGATTCAGGCGCGCGCCCGGTTCAACCGGGAGGCGCTGCCGCCGCCCATGCACCTGCCTTCGCTCATATCCCCCGACTGGCGCCTGGCCGGCATCTGGCATACATGGCAAATCGACGCGTCCTGAGCCGTTTCTTCCGCATCCTGCCGCTGGCGGCCGTCGCCGGACTGCTGCTTGTGGCACTTTTCCTGGTGGCGAACGTCGAGCAGGAATCCAGCCGGCTGGGCAGCATGAGCCTGACCATCCTGCTGCTGACCGGCTTGGCGTTGCTTGTGCTGCTGGCCGTGATCGGACAGCGTCTGATACGCCTGATTCGGGATATTCGCAGCGCCGCGCCCGGCGCCAGGCTTCGCGCCAGGCTGGTCGGCGTGTTCATCGCGCTTGCCCTGCCGCCTGTGGTTGTGGTGTACCTGTTCTCGGTGGAATTCCTCAACAACACCATCGACGGATGGTTCGACACCGGCGCCGAACCCGCGCTGTCCGACTCGATCGAAATGGGCCAGCTGTTTCTCGATCTGCGCACCCGCCAGGCGCGCGACCAGCTTGCCCGCATCGCCGACGGCCTGCCGCACGGCGCCGATGAAGACGAACTGCTCGACTATCTGTTTGCACGTGCGTCGTCGACCGGACCGGTCGAGCTGACCATGCTCACGCCGGCCGGCCGGGTTGAAACCCTGGTGCATATCGATCCCCAGCGCATGGTGTCTGATCTGCCGTCGGCATTCGCGCTCAACCAGGCAATCCGAGGCGACGAGTACAGCACTGCCGAGGCCGGCGGCGAGGGATTGCGCATCCGCGTCCTGGTTCCTGTACAAGGCACGCCGGGCGGCGCTACCGATCGGGTGCTGCAGGGCATATTTCCGTTGCCCGGAAACTTCTCCGAACTCGCCACCCGCATCGAACAGGCCTATTTCCGCTACGAAAACATCTCGTTCCTGCGCCA
>Ga0209964_1000359_pt1 | contig 12728 bp, 5 predicted proteins | sample SalPonR2_B_D1_MG_FD_185705 | JGI IMG/M metagenome (GOLD analysis project Ga0209964, IMG submission 185705) | Salt pond soil microbial communities from South San Francisco under conditions of wetland restoration - Salt Pond MetaG R2_B_D1_MG... ... | reverse complement strand
TAAATAGGTGAATTGCATGGCTTTCTCGGCGGCGGCTATGGTTTCATTTTCGGCGACAGGAGACTCGTGATAGTGCATGATAGGTTCCGCGACTCCAAAAAAGAGCAGGCCAATACCCATACCTGCTGAAAAGAGCATGGAGAACCAGGAAAAAGTGCTAAACTCGGGTTTGGCACTATGGCCGCCCAGGCGGATTCGGCCAAGTCGGGAAAAAGCCAGCAGGAGAGCGACCACCACAAAAACATTGACCGCAATAATGAGAAACCAGCCCGCATTTTGGGTGATACCGGTGGTAATCTGCTCAAAGATATCTGCCATGGGCTCACCCACCCAGAGGGTGATGGTGATAAATAAGAAAATGAGAATAGCAGAGGGTATAAAAACGGGCTTGTGGAAGCTAAACAGCTCTTTCTTTTTCTTCATCCTGAGGCTATAATAAGAAAATAGATGGGAAGGCGAACCTTCCCATCTATTCATTTTAAAATTCGAATATACAATTCGTATTACGTAAAGCTGTATTTTTCAGCTCACTGTCGATCAATTTGTCAACCAGGTGCGGGTATTTTTGGTGTCTTCACCGATTTCAGAAACGGCATTCTGATAATTGATCGGGTTCAAACTTTGTTCCTCACCCGGATAAGGGAATCGCATCGGAAGTTGATCATCATTGACATTGCTACACGGCGCATCCAAAAAGGGTATGCCATCCCATGAATTTCCAGACTCGATATACCATCTGCGGACATCAAAGTAAGGCTCCAATCCGTGGAAGAAAGAGTTCACCCATTTCTGCTCCCAAATATCGGTCACGGCGCTGTAGGCTACACCGGAATTGGTGTAGAAGTCATCAAAGCTATCCCAACCAAAGGGATCCAGATTGACTTGATGATAAACCATAGACGCTTCAATTCCTGAGCGGTAGTAACCTTCTACATCTCCTGATATCCAACCCTTGGCTGTTGCCTCGGCGAGTAAAAATTGCACTTCTGCATAGGTCATAATCACACCATCCGCGATATCGATACCGAGGTCCGCAGCCGTCGTTAAATCAGGGTAGTTATAGTAGGGAACACCCAAGCGCGAACCAATTTTGCTGCATGTCTCGGTATTTCGACCATTATCAGCCCCCACAACACTTGAGTCCGGAAAGAAATTATCAAAATCTTCGTTGTTGGGCCGTGCATATCTATACAATCTGGGGTCATTATATTCTTCCATCAAATCTACAAAGGTAGAGCTGATAGCCACCGCATCAAAGTCGCCCGTCTTAATAGGTATGAGCAAAAACTGATTGGGGAAAGTACTGAGATAGCTGAAAACGGCGTTGTCAGCATTACTTTCCATAATGGGTTCATTATTGACAATTTGGCTAAAGCGCGAAGTAACATCCATTTTATTGCTGGCCATCATTAGCAAGCGCAGTCGTAAGGAATTACAAAATTTTCTCCACTTCTCGAAGTCTCGATTGAATAACAGATCACTTTCGATTCCCGGGTCACTTTCAGCCAATAAGTTATTAGCTCGCTCGAGTTCATCTAAGATATCCATGTAAATGAATTCTTGATCATCGTAAGCGGGATTAAACTCATTATTGAGGCCGTTAATAGCTTCGGAGTACGGAATGTTCCCATACGCATTCGTCAAATTGGAAAAAATCCATGACCGCATAATAATAGCTAAAGCTTCTAAAGCGGGATCATTGAGATCCTCAGCGAAGTCACTCACGCCTTTGAGGTCAGTCAAAGGGGCATAAAAACCTTCCCAAACTGTGGGGAAAGCATTCCAGTTGTAATCATCCACCTCTGTCCGCAAAGTTTTTGCCGTCAGTTGCGCGGCATTATTTCCCAAAAGAAACGCGGCATCCACATTGGTATTCACTGAACTTCGAATACTGGCATTTAGGAGCACATCAGGTGATACTTCTGTAGGCTCATTTGGGTTTTCGTTGATTTCCTCGTAATCCTGACACGCGGCTAATCCGCCCAGAATGAGGAATATATAGAGTATGTTTTTCATATTTTAGTTTTTTTGATGGTCTGTAAAAGATTCTTTTCTGAACGGGTTTCTTAGAAGCCCACACTTACAGAAAATCCAAGTTGTCTCATCGGAGGTAGCTGCGTGCTTTCGAAACCGGGCACGAAAATTCCATTACGGATAGAGTACGTTTCCGGGTCAATCGTAGGTACATTCGACCACAACAGTAGATTCCGGCCGACAATAGAGACGCGTAATTTGGTCATTCCTAAACGTTCAACGATTCGCTGTGGAAGGTTGTAGCCAATATTGATCTCTCTTAACTTGAAGTAGGTAGCGTCATAGGTTGCCGCTTCGATATTATCGCGATTAAAGCCATTTCCATAATAGTTGTAGAAATAACCTGTGTATCCAGCTCCCCCCGGTTCAACTGCTACGTCATTCTCGACGAGATCGCCGTTCTCATTTCGTTTCCAGCCATATCCAACGACACCGCCTTCTTGCTGGAGTGTATATTCGGGGTCGCCGGCATCATTATAACTGACAGAGTAAACGGTGCGGTTGTCGAGCGTATTGAATACCACAGGATTTCCGTTATCGTCTAGTCTCTTCAAATTAGGTTCATCTTCATTTGTGATCGTTCCGCCGGTATTATACAAAGCATGCGAACGCGAGTAAATGTTACCGCCAATTTGTCCATCGATCAGGAATCCAAAACTGAAATTTTTATAGCGGAAGGTGTTGTAGACACCCAATCGCAAGTCCGGCTGATACGAGCCGGCAGAAACTTTCTCCGTCGTATGCAATGGCAATCCATCTTCGTGGATGATACGGCCATCGGGTCCGCGCTGGAAGCCCAATCCGTAGAGTTGACCTAACAATTCTCCTTCCTCAGCTACAAATTCTAAACCTTGTCCGCCTTCGTCACCGGGGAACATATTGGCTACAATGGAATATCGTCCACCGGAAATCTCATCGGGTAGGGACTCTACAATGGCACGGTTATGACCGGCATTAAGGGTGATATCCCAGGAGAAATCTCCTCGCTCAATAGCGCGGGCATTGATCATAAGCTCTACCCCTCGGTTTCGGATTTCACCACCATTGGTGAGGCGAAAATCATATCCACTGGAGTTGGCGACGGGGAGATTGATAATTTGATTAAAACTCAACATGTCATAGTATGTCGCATCTATGCGCAAGCGATTATTAAACAACCGCAAATCAGACCCCAACTCAAATGCTTGCGTGCGCTCATTGGTTAGATTCTGGTCAGCTATGGTTCGGTTGGTAGAAAAGATCGGTGCACCCCCAAAATTGGGCTGAGGTGTAAACGTTCGGTTAAAAGCGTATGGCGGAGCGCCGTTTCCTACCTCAGCATATCCACCTCTCAGCTTCCAAAAACTCACTACGGAATTTGTCGGAATATTGAGCGCTTCACTTAAAATAATACTCGTCGAGACAGCCGGGTACCCAAAACTGTACTCTGAATTCTCAATACCGACTACCGGATTGACTAAGGAACTATTCCAATCGTTTCGGAAAGAGGCATCCAGATAGACCCAATCCCTGAAGGAGACGGTGGCTAATCCAAATAAGCTATTAATCCCAAACTGGGTTTTTTGCGATTCAACTAAAACTCCAGACCTTGAATTGGTCAGTGTGTAGACACTTTCTGAGGTTCCAAAAAATTGCAACTGGGGGTTGTTCGCGACCAAAAAGTTAGCCTGCTGCTGCATAATATTTCCACCCACTTTCACATCAAAGGCAAAATCACTGTCGTTGGTTCGTGTGCTGCTATATCCCAACAAAAGCTCTGCATTCGTCTCTGAAAAAGAGATCTCATCCTCTCGGTAACTTCCTAACAAGACGGAGCGGGTAGAAGGCGCACGACGATATTGTCGCTGTTCTTCGTTAATGTCAGCTCCATAACGAAAACGAGCAAAAAAGTTATCATTGAAGTCGTACAAGACCTGCACGTTTCCAATCATACGAGTGTTCTGGAATGAATTGGTGTTCTCATTGGCCACAAACCAGGGGTTATTTACCCACAGTCCTTCCACATACCGCTGTTGCCGACCTTCCATACCCGGCTCCCAGTAGTCGCGCAAGTCGTCGATTTCAACCTGACGGGGGTACCAGATCCAACCGTACATTACGGAAGAAGACTCATCATAACCTGCATTGGGGATATTATCTGACCCGGAGCTGATAAACATTCCGTTGGCGCGGATTTTCAGTTTATCATCAAATAGTGTGCGTCCAACACTCGTCTGGAAGGTGTTTCGACGCAGATTCGTGTTTGGAATGATTCCTTGATTGGACATATTCGTGTAAGAAAAACGGAAATCGCCATCTTCCGTACTATTATTAATCGCAATGTTATTTATACCCGTCACTCCTGTTTGGTAAAAATTGCGAATATTATCTTCGGCAGGGGTAAAGGGTACCGGTTCTCCATCGGAGTTAAATTGTTTGATCAACTGGCCATTCATCTCTGGACCCCAGTTTTCTCCATACGCCTCGTAATACTCCTTATCCCCTATATAATTCGTTCCATCCAGATAGCTGTATTTACCACCACCACCAAAACCATAGGTGTTCTGATAGTTGGGATACTTCAAAACCGATTGAAAGTTCGTGGTACTATTCAACTCTACCCCCCAACCTTCAGCATTCTTGCCGGTCTTGGTTTCAATTAGAATTACACCATCTGCAGCTCGTGACCCATATAGAGCAGAGGCTGCTGGACCTTTAAGGATATTCATCGTCTCGATATCATCGGGATTCACCAACTGGGCCGCATTCCCAAAGTCGATGGTGGTTGAACCATTCAGCCCATCATCTAAACTATATAAATCATTGGTGATCGGCATTCCATTCACCACAAAAAGAGGCTGATTATTACCCAACAAGGAGGCCGCTCCACGGATATTGATATTCGCTGATGCCGTTGGGCCTGCTGAACTTCCGGTTACAAAGACTCCTGCTGTTTTTCCCGCAAGCGCATTCGTTACATTATTGGGCTTTACATCGGCAATATCTTCTGAACCCAGCGTTTGTACCGAATATCCGAGCGCCTTCTCTTCTCGCTCAACACCCAGAGCCGTCACGACAACTTCGTCCAGCGCTACTTGATCGGAAAGCTTAACTTCAAAATAATCCTTTTTGCCGATTTTTAGCTCCTTTTTAGTGAAGCCAATATAGGAGACGACCAGTTTTTTAGCATTCTCACTGACCGACAACTCAAATTTGCCGTCCAGGTCGGTTATGGTTCCCGAGCCCGGATCTGACTTCACGTATACATTAGCACTAATGAGTGGCTCGCCCGACATGTCGGTCACCACTCCTGTTATTTGTTTCTGAGCAAACAAATTGCTCGACATAAAAAAAGAAACAAGCAGTATTGTCGCCCATTTCAAGGAATAAAATTGCTTCGTAAATACATTCTCCATATCGTTTCTATGTTTTTGTTACCAATTCGAATGGCTGCAAAGGTATAAAAACATACTTTGTTTGTATAGAAACAATATTTTCTCTTATAAACTGACCGCTATATGACAAAAAGTTAACAGCAAATTATACTAAATAACTTCTTCCTCTGAGAGAGAATCCCCGGTAAGTATAGGGGCGGTATCACCTTCTTCCAGTTCGAGTAATTGGACGACAAATTCAATGTAGCGTTTGAGTTTTCGCTGATCCGATTCCGAGAGCTTTTCCAAGCCCTGCTCGAGCTTCATCTGCAAGGGTGGGGGTGTCGATGTGATTAGGTCAAAGCCCCTCTGAGTAAGGGCGATCATAGATCCACGTTGATCATCCGCATTGGGTATGTTGGCTGTAAACCCCTTTTTGGCCAGCCGTTTTAATATGCCGGTGACCGTACTCGCATTGAGCTGCATATGATCCTTGATGGCTTTATTTGTTGTTCGCATATCGGGCTCTCGGACGATAAAACTCAGTACCAGCATTTGAGGCATACTGAGTCCGTACTGCTTTTCATAGCGCTTACTTTCCAAGTTTACCGCCCGCAGTATGCGCCGAATCGCAACTATAATTTCATCTGATGTCATACTTTCTGTACCCATTAAACGATAAGTATGTATTCAATCGTACCCCAATTTCTTTTGTTTTCTCGCTTATTTGGGGCATCCGTCCCCCGGGGACGGCGCTATGCTACACAGCTCGCTCAGGAGCTCCCCTATATTCACCGGCATGGTGGTTAACTCTGTCCTCTATTCTCTCCATTATACTCCACTATTCTTCTCTGATCCGGTATTTTATATTGCCGGTGTATACCGGGGCTTCGCTCGGTCCTTCGCCTCTTCGATAGCCTGAGTAAGATACGCAAAAATTAATAAGAGTTTAATGAAACCCCCAACACAAACCGAACCGGCTTCGGACTCGCCCTCCAACAAAGGGAGGGCGACTGTTGCGCAGCGCTATGCCCTCTTTTTTGACCCGGGAGTGGAAAATAACAGCCCAGGGCCATAGGGTTTGGAGTTTTTCACTTCCGAAGGACATTATCTCAACAAACTAATGGATCCGCTTTCTTCTACAAAAGTGCTGCCCGCACAGGCCGCGGATGTCCACTCGATACGCCATACGTAGACGCCTGGGTTTAGAAACTGATCTCGAGACCTGCCATTCCATCCCACCGCAGGGTCCTGCGATTCAAAGAGCAAACTTCCCCAGCGATCATAAATCTGTAAGCGGTAGGAGCCAATGAGTCCCGGGCTGGAAAAGGTGGGTTGAAACACGTCATTTATGCCGTCCTGGTTGGGACTGAAGACATTGGGAACATACATCTGTATTCCACCATCGGCCCCTTCGACGCGAACACGCCCGGTAATCTCAAAATCTTCACAAACGGTCATTACTCTCAATACATAATCGCCCGGCTGGTTTACGGCTAAATTCGACCCGACACCTCCATCCTCCCAATTCAGTAAAAGCCCGGTACTGTCTCCTGAAATATACTGGGCGGACAACTGAACCGCTTCACCCTCGCAAGGAATAGATACTTCGGGGATGGTGATTTCCAGTGGCTCGCTTTCAGTCACTGCGATGGTCTCGGTATATACGCAGCCTGCCATATCTTCCATAATGACTGTATAATCGCCAGCGGCGAGATTATTCCATTCCAGTTGAAGCGAATCGACGCCATCAAAGACCAGGCTTCGAAGCCCAGCCAGCGTTCGATTGCCGAGCGTAAACGCGACACTTCCATCCGAAGCGGACGGGCAGGACTCCTCGATGCTATACGTCACATTCCAGGCAGGCTGAATCTGTATTTCGACCTCAAAGCGGACATCACAACTAATATTGGGCAATTGACCGAGATATGAAAAACTTGTATCCTGATCATACCAGTTTCCCTGGATCAGTACCGAATCCCCTGAGCATAAGGTGATCAGACTGTCTACAGTAGGTTCGGTCTCAAAGGTGAGTTGGATCGATACGACGGAGTCGCATCCAAAGGTGTTTGTCAAAGACTGGATTATTAAGGTGTCTGAGAAAAACATTTCACCCCTCACATTCAGCGTGTCGCCAACACAACCCAGCCTTTCCACAGTGGTGGTGTCACCACCCGGAAAAAACTGTAATTCATAGACCGTAGCTTCCGGACAGCCGTCGATGACTTCTACGATTTCGAATAGTGTATCCGTGGTATAATAGACGCTCTCAATCAAAATAGAGTCGCCTGTACAGGCTGTCAGATCGACACTGTCAATGATACCCGGACAGTCTTGTAGTATGAAAGCCGGTATGATCACTTCTTCACCGCAGTCAGTTAATTGAATGGAGTCTGCACCGCGGACGATCCTCCAATTGATCGGCAGTTGGGAAGAGTCGAGTTCTATCCGATAATCGCCTAAGGGCACATCCGTGAACTCATAAGCTCCCGCGCCGTTCGTCAGCGTGGAGTCCAGTAGGGTCATATTTTCAAACAGTCGCAAACGGAGGTTCGATACCAGAGAGTCTCCGGCGTTAAAGATATTGTCCCCATTGCGGTCCAGAAAAACAAAGCCATTTACGATTCCGGCATCGTAAAAAATATCAAATCGAATGGAGTCTGTTTGTTGTTGGCATCCAAAGGCATTCTCAATCAAACCTGCATAGTATCCCGAGGAGTCGATTTGCACTTGAGAAAGGTTGGGCGGAATATTTTCTAACGTACCATTTCGGTACCATTCCACTAATCGGCTGCCTTCGGCAATTGGCAAGCAGATATCTACGCCTCCGCACTCCTCATAACAACCGAGCGGAAAGAAGCTGACATCGGGCAGCGGATGGACAATAATAGATTCGCTTTCAGCTTCACATCCAAAAGCATTTACACCTCTGACCGAGTAAGGCTGAGCTGCGTTGGCTATGATACTTTCCCCGGTTTCCCCTGTACTCCAAATGTAATTTAGGTTGGCCTGGGGATTATCGACACTAATTTCTACCATTTCGCCCGCGCAATAGGGGGGGGATTGACTAGTGGTTAGGACCGGCAGGTTGGGTTGTGGATGGACAAGGACGTAAAACGCATCCGAAGCCGAGCAGTTGCTTGTGGTGTCTGTTACAGTGAGTTCAAAAGCATAAAAGCCTTGATTCAGAATGGCGGCAGTATTACCGTCATATCGAATCACGGGAGCATTTCCACCCACGGACCAGCTCAATGTGTACTCTTCAGCTGAGCTAATCAAACGAACCTCCACAGCCTGGCCCTGACAAACCTCCAGTGTGTCACCGCTGTAGCGGCCGCCGCCCTGAAGTGTATAGGCGCGAACATGTACATCAGGCGCCGGTTCATATTCAATATCTATGGGGCCTAATTCGCTCCGACAACCGTTATTATCGATCAATTCCACTCCATAGGGGCCGGGGCGATCGGCTATGACTTGCGGGTCGGTAGATCCGGTGGACCATAGTAAGTTGGAATAGGGACCAGACACCGACAAGTCGACCCAATCTCCGGCACAAGCCGGCAACTCAGGCTGTACGAGGATGCTGTCGGGCCCCGAATAGTCATTAAATTGTACGAGTTGCGAACTATCCTGCGTACATCCCAGCAGATCTTCTACCGTCAATTGGATTTCATAAATACCGGCGCTGTCGTACGAGTAGCCCGTCTCTAAACCAATGGCCTGAGCAGAATCGGGCAAGGGGTTCCCAAAGCGCCAATCATAAAACTCTGCATTACCCCGTGCTTCCACTTCGTAGCGTTCGTTGGTGCAGGCTGTGCTATCGCCCCCCCAGGAAGCGTTGGGGTTTGGAAAGACAACCACATCCAGGGTGTCAAAAAGACTACAGGAAGCCGAAGTTTCAATTTCAATAGTGGCTGAGAAGCTGTCGGCCGATGCATATCTAAATCTCGGCATGATCTCAGAAGAGGTGCTGCCAGGTGCTCCATCGCCAAAGTTCCATTCCACATTCGTGATGGATACAGAAGTAATTAATCCGATATTTGGAGAAAATACCGTACTATCCCCTAAGCAGGCCAGGCTGGAAGTGGCATCCAGCGTACCGGGAACCTCCACTAGGGTAGGGTATGGACAGTAAATAGTGGTGTCCCCCATGGAGTTTATACCGAAAGCAGAGTTATAGACCGTAAACTGTCCATTCTGGGTCGCTTGAAAAGAAATAGTATCTCCAAAGTATAGCCGAGGACCAGATGCCAGATCCACTCGCCATACGGCTGTTCCCCTTATCATGTCTGGAGCATTCGTTGTGAGCTGTATTTGATCGCAACGTCCGTCCACATAATTCACGTTGGTAATTAAATTCCCTAGACTGGGGTCACAAGACTGAGCATCATTGGGGCTTCCCCCTCCAATGAGCGGACAAACAACCACGGTGGAGTCTGGATTCGGATCACAACTTTCGCAGATCAGGAGACGGTCTGATTCTAATACGCAGCCGGTAGATAGCTGGGTTATTTCCAGTCGGTAATATCCTGTGATATTGACAAGAACCGAATCCACATTTTCTGCAATGAGCGTGCTATCGCGATACCAGGCCAAGTCCAGGTCAGTTGTATCAGCTATATCGTGTATCAGGGTGGTTTGACCACCATTACAAAATATGGGGGAGTTCAATGAAGTGATACGCGGTCGTACAAAATCGAAAAAGGGAATGCTAAAAGCCGCTCTATTTTCACATCCGAAGTCATCAACTACGATGAGCATATTTCGCTGCCCTCTTCGAAGCTCCGTTCGGTCTGAAGTAGAAACGAGTAGGGCATTCTCATACCAAAATATCGAATCATATAAAGTCCCATCTACTTCCCGAGGGGTGAAATCAATACCACAACCGATCGACTCCAGGGCATCCAGGTCAATGGGCGGTGGACTCACGATGACCACATCTTTACTGGCCGTTTGGCCGCAAATAGAGGCTGTGAGTTGAACTACTCCCGTTTCAGAAAACAAAATCCGAACACTATCTCGCCCAACGCGTTCCGTAATTCGCGCGCCGGAATTCGGACTTAGGGCCCAGTCTACATCGTCGGATAAGCTTTCCCCCAAATGAAAAACCGCCTCCAAACCTCTGCATACTGTGTCGGGGCCGGCAATCGAAATCGCAGTGATATCTTCAATGGGTATTTCGCTTAGCTCACTGATACAGCCGGTTTCTACGGCTCTAAAAAAAGTGAGGAGTCTTTTATTCACTCCTGCTTGCCAGGATTGACGAATGGGATTCCCACTTTGAAAGGTGGAGTCAGTACCCTCTATCGCGATCCATTCGCGTACTGTTGCTGGAGGTGTGGCTCGCTCCCCTTCGTACCAATATAAATTGCCCGGGCAAATCGTATCTGCTCCTTGTATACCGCCGACATCAGGCAATTCGGGGCGGATCAGCACTGATAATTCGAGGCTGGGAAAACAATAAATGTCTGATTGAGGACGTGCCTGAATGGTGTATCGACCCGCTTGCGAAAAGGAAAAGGTATAATCTGCCAGCGCAGTGGAAGTAGAGTCGACCACGGCCCCGGTGGGAGACCTTAGGATCCAAAAGCTGGGCACAGGCGTTCCACTCGAGTTCGTCTGCCATTGGCCCGCAGTTCCAAAACAAAGGGTGCTTGGCCCCTCCACGATGAAGGGTTCAGTTCGATTCACCCAAAGCGTATCTCGTTGCAGGCATCCTCGGGTGCAGTCGTTCATTTCTATTGCAACAAAAGGATTGGAGGTGAAAGAGTTAAAAATGACCTGAATGGATCGCGTCTGCGAAGAACCCTGAATATTTCCACCCTGGACGCTCCAATTAAAATTTGTTCCATCCCGGGAAGGAACCCGGTAGGTGTAAAGCTGCCCCGGACAGACTTCTGTCCGTCCTGAAATTTGTGTGTCTGGCCCAAGAATCTGTATTCGCTCGCGAGCCGGGAGTGGGCAGGCATCCGCGCAATCGTGTTCGAGTTCTACCCAGCCCTCGCTTCCTCCTGTCCAGCTCACTTCCATAAAAGCATCGTTCGTTCCGCCACCATTTACGATGGTTCCATTGCCCTGAATTCGCCATTGATAGGGTGCGCAGCCCATCTGTGTTTCGTAGAGAGCAGTATCGCCGGCACATACCGAACTTACACATTGAATTTCAGGAATGGGGGTGGGGTTAACCCGAACCTTAATGGTTGTTTCGTCCGTGCAGCTGCAGTCGAAGCCGACGGATAAGGTCAACTCATATTCGCCTGGAGTTGCAAAACGGTATCGAAACCCCTCGGTATCCCCTGAAGGACCGGTAGAAAGGCCCCAACTGATTACCGGCGCATCTGACGCATTTTCGAAATTGACAATCTGCCCCTGACAAACTTCAATAGAGTCTTCAATGATGCCAAATTCGGCACTTCCTATCTGGGCCGTTGGCGGAGCGATAAGGGAAATGCACTTTCCCCCTTCAGTAAGACATCGGTCGCCAGCCGTTCCAAAATAACTGATAAAAACATCGCCTTCAACAGAGTCGAGGCGCAGGGTAATTTCATTATTGCTACTATTGATCAACTCCGCAGGTCCGAAGACCGACCATTGCATGGTATCAAAAACAATGTCCCTCGGGCGAATTGTCACTTCTTGCCCGTAACACACGGGAACGCAGTTTTGCCCTAACAACCATGGGTTTTCGCAACCCATCGGACTCAGCAATTCCAAAACAGGATCTGTGAATGTACCGGAAAATACGGTGAGGCCTGGTCCTGGAACTCCCGCACCGTCGACGGAAAGGGTGTAACTGCCTTCTTTTGAAAAGCAGACCTCGATCAGGCTACTATCACCAATGTAAGAAAAACTGACATCCAAACCATCGGGATCCGTAATTTGCCAGCTCGTATCGACATCGGAGGGCTGCAATCGATAGGTGTAGCATTGGTTTTGGCAGACATTGGTTGGACCTTCTATGGCCTGCCCCCAAAGAACAGTGGAAAATAAACATCCCAGGATGGATAAAAACAAATATTTCATAGGTGTAAGTATGGATCAATCATTGCTCTTTAGAGCGACATGAAGTTAAAAAGGCTGCTTAATCCTATTTATATTCTCGAATTGAGCCCCATTCCTCCGCTCCATCTCGGATTTTTGCGCGTTGGATCTTCAAAATTTGATTGCGCTAGCCCCAAACGGTCCGTTTACTATGCATATATATATAAGATGTTTGGGCTAAGGCTAAGTTTGCAGCATTCGATGCTTCACAATTTACTCAGTCGATGGATGAGCATTGATTTCAGTTCTTTTTGAGCGAAAATCCCTTAGTAAATAAACGTTTTACGACCAACAGATCCC
>Ga0209964_1000354_pt1 | contig 12815 bp, 13 predicted proteins | sample SalPonR2_B_D1_MG_FD_185705 | JGI IMG/M metagenome (GOLD analysis project Ga0209964, IMG submission 185705) | Salt pond soil microbial communities from South San Francisco under conditions of wetland restoration - Salt Pond MetaG R2_B_D1_MG... ... | reverse complement strand
TCGAGAGTGCCATGGCCGAGCGGTTCGAGCTCGACGAGGCGGAAGTCAAGGCGTTGCTCGAAGAAGCGGCGGTTCGGCAGCGTGAATCCCATTCGCTGCACGAGTTCACGCATCAGCTGCGCACCCGACTCGAGCCCGATGCCCGGGGCGAACTCATCGAGTGGTTCTGGAGGGTCGGTTTTGCCGATGGACGACTGGATCGGCACGAGGAACATCTCGTGCGGCGCCTGGCGGACCTGCTCGGCGTGCCGCACCGGGAGTTCATTCGGCGCAAACACAGCGCGATCGAGGGCGGTTAGCAGCTCGATGGCACCTGCCTTGGCCGGGCGCGGCGTCGAAACCGCGTTCAGATGCCCGACGGCGACGCGTCAGCCGGTAAAGAACTGCTGCCGGAACTGGAGTTCGAAGGGCGCGCCGTCGTGGTCGTCGGGATTGACCTGCACGTTGAAGTTCAGCGTTTCCTCATTGTGGATGCGGAACTGGCCGATGTAGTAAATGGCGCCCTGGTCGTTGATCTGGCGCAGTTCGATTTCGCGTCGCTGGCCGGTCAGGTTGGTCGCCGTGGCCGTGACATTTGCTTCGGTCGGCTCGCGGCTTTCTTTATGCAGCACGGTGATGTTCAGCATGGCCTGGGTGCCGGCGCGCTGAATACCGTAGACGCTGGCGATTTCCGGAGAAAGCATGTTGGTGTTCAGCGTGTTGTAGTGCACCTCGTAATCGCCGTATTCTCGGGATTGCTGGGCCGCTGCCGGAAGCGCGGTGGCGGCAGCCAGTAGCAGCAAGGTCATCACATTGATTGGACGCATACTTGTTCCTCCATCGGTAATCGATTAATTACGGGGCCTCTGGCAACCTGCTTGCAAGCAATCCTACTCTCCGCCCGTCAAGGCGTGCAACTTTCCGGGTGTCCTGAATGAGCGGACCCGCCTGCAGCGGTTTTGCCTTCAATCGCTTCTGTTTAGCCCGCGATCGTCGCGATGCGCTCGTCGGGGCAGGGTGCGTTCAATGCACCCCGATCAGGATCATCAGGAACTGGATGCCGATGATCGCGATCAGTGGAGACAGATCGATCCCGGCGATGTTCGGCACCACGCGCTGGATGGGAGCGAGCACCGGGCGGGTGAGCTGGTAGATCAGCGGGATGATCGGGTGGCGCAGGCCGCCGCCGACCCAGGACAGAATGACCTCGGCAATGATCAGCACCATGTACATGACCAGCAACATGCGGATCAGCCTGAAGAACGCGACTATCAGCGCCTGAAGCGGATCGGGCGTGAAGCCCGATATTGCCATCACCAGGATGACCGCGATCGTCTGTATTACGAACAGCAGCACGAGCGCCGCGGTGTTGAATCGGCCCATGCGCGGAATGACCCGGTCGAGCGGACCGACCAGCGGCTGGGTGATCTTGAGCAGCACCTGGCTCACCGGGTTGTAATACTCGGCGCCGACTGCTTCGAGCAGCACCCGCAGCATCAATGCCGCAATGTAAAGACTGAACAGGGTCTCGATCAAAAAGCCGAACGCATTGCCTACGGAACCGCCCATCTCAGGAATCTCCTTCGGAGTCTTTGCCCGGGCCGAGTGTGCCCCCGAGCTCTCGGCCGCGCATCACTGCGGCATCTACGGCCGCCTGCACGATGCCGGCGAAGTGTTTTTGTTGCAGAAGGTCCAGCGCCGCGGCCGTGGTACCGCCGGGCGAGGTGACCCTTCGCCGGAGCTCCGCCGCCGATATTTTCCCGGAGGCCAGCATCATCCCGGCGCCGGCGGCGGTCTGCGCCGCCAGGCCCTCGGCGGTTGCGCGGTCGAGTCCCGCGGCGTGGCCCGCATCGGCCAGGGCTTCGGCCAGGGCGAAGAAATACGCCGGGCCGGAACCGGACACGGCCGTGACCACGTCCATCAGGGATTCGTCTTCGATCTCGAAGACCGCGCCGACCGTCTCGAACAGTCGGCGCGCGGCGTCGCGTTGCGCTTCGGAACACCCGGGTGCAGCGTAGAGCCCGGTCGTGCCGGCGCCGTGAAGTGCCGGCGTGTTGGGCATGACGCGGACCACGGCACGTTCAGCGCCGAGGGTGGCGCGAAGCCTGGCGACCGGGGTGCCGGCGGCCACGCTGACGACCACGCAATGCGCGGCAAGCGCGGAGGCTATCGACTTGCCGACCGTATCGATGACCTGCGGTTTGACTGCAAGCACCACGACGTCGGCGTCGGCGACGGCCCGGTCGTTGTCATTCAGGGTCTCGATGCCGTACTCGCGCGCCACGCAAGCGCGGGTACCGGGATCCGGGTCGGCCGCCACCAGGCGTTCGGCCGGATGACCGCGCGCAATCAGGCCGCCGATGAGTGCGCGCGCCATGTTGCCCGCGCCTATCATCGCGATTCTGTGGCTGTTGCCCGAGTCGTTCATGGCAGCGATTCTAACCCGCCCGGCGTGTGACGCCGTATTCCGAACCTGGCGCAATCGACCACGGCGTGCGCTATTCGCGCGGACCGAACAGCGCGCTACCCACGCGCACCATGGTCGATCCCTCGTCTATGGCCACCTCCAGGTCGCCGGACATGCCCATGGAGAGGGTGTCGATGCCGGTGTGGCCGGCCTGCAGCGACTCGAACAGCGCGCGCATTCCGGCAAATGCCGCGCGCGCCTGCGCCGCTGAATTGTCGGCCGACGGAATGGCCATCAGGCCGCGCAGCTTCAGGGCGTCGAAGCCGGCGACGTCGGCGGCCAGGGCGGCTGCGTCTTCCGGCGCACAGCCGGCCTTCTGCGGCTCCCGATCGATGTTGACCTGCAGCAGCAGGTTGAGCGGTGCAAGATGATTCGGGCGCTGCTCGCCCAGGCGGCGGATGATTTTCCGCCGGTCGACGCTCTGAACCCAGTCGAAGCGCTCGGCGATCGCGCGCGTCTTGTTGGACTGGATGGGGCCGATGAAATGCCATTCCAGAGAACCGGACGAGATCCGGTCCTGCTTGGCGACGGCCTCGTCGAGATAGTTTTCGCCGAATCTCGCAATGCCGGCGGCACGGGCGCTCTCGATTTCTTCTGCGCTTCGGGTCTTGCTGACCGCCAGCAGTGCGACGCTGGCGCGCCTGCGCCCGGCGTGTTCGCAGGCATCGGCGATCCGTTTTTCGAGATTGGCGATGCGTTGGATCAGGGGTTCGGAATTGGGCATTTTATCGGCGCGCCGGAATCGGGTATGATCAGCCTTGATTGTATGAAACTGTCGTGGGCAGCGCGCACGTCTTGCCAGTCTGCTTGTTTTTTGCGGGGAACATTATGGACATCACCGAACTGTTGGCATTTACTGTCAAGAACAACGCCTCCGACCTGCATCTTTCGGCCGGCTTGCCGCCGATGATTCGCGTCGACGGCGACATTCACCGGATCAATGTGCCGGCGATCGAGGCCAAGGAAATGTCGGATCTGGTCTATTCGACCATGAACGACCATCAGCGCCGAGATTTCGAGGCCGAACTGGAAGTGGATTTCTCCTACAACGTGCCGGGCCTGGCGCGATTCCGCGTCAACGCCTATCACCAGGACCGCGGCACGGGTGCAGCCTTCCGCGTCATTCCGAACGAAATCTGGACGCTTGAGGACCTGCAGGCGCCGCCTGTATTCCGCGACATCATCGATGTCCCGCGCGGGTTGATACTGGTCACCGGTCCGACCGGATCCGGCAAGTCGACGACGCTGGCGGCGATGGTCGACCACCTCAACAAGAACGTCGCCGGGCATATCCTGACCATTGAGGATCCGATCGAGTTCGTGCACAACTCCAAGAAATGCCTGATCAACCAGCGCGAGGTCAAGAAGGACACGCTGAACTTCAACGCCGCGCTCAGATCGGCGCTGCGCGAAGACCCCGACATCATCCTGGTCGGTGAGCTTCGCGATACCGAAACCGTGCGCCTGGCGCTCACGGCGGCCGAAACCGGCCACGTGGTGTTCGGCACCCTGCATACCTCGTCGGCAGCCAAGACCATCGACCGCGTGATCGACGTGTTCCCCGGCGAGGAAAAGGAGATGGTGCGGTCGATGCTTTCCGAATCGCTGCGCGCCGTGGTCGCGCAGACGCTCATGAAGAAGGTCGGCGGCGGCCGCGTCGCAGCGCACGAAATCATGATCGCCACCCCCGCAATCCGCAACCTGATTCGCGAGGACAAGGTCGCGCAGATGTATTCGGCCATACAGACCGGGCAGAACGTCGGCATGACCACGTTGGACCAGAGCCTTTCGGAACTCGTGCGACGCGGTCTGGTGGCCAAGCCGGAAGCGCGCCGCAAGGCGGTCGACAAGAAGGCGTTCGCATGATCCCGAAGACCGATTGAATCGGCTCTGCCTTCAAGACGGGAGCGACCTGAAGCAAGAGCGGTCTGAGACAGGCCGGCGATGAAAACAAGAGGAGACCGGCAATGAGCGTGATCGACAGCTGGCTGAAAATGCTGCATGAAGAGAATGGATCCGACCTGTTCGTGACGGTCGGTGCGCCGCCGTGCATCAAGGTCAACGGGAGAATCAAACCGGTCAACCGCGAGCCGCTTTCGAAGGAATCGGCCACCAGTATCGTGCTGGGCACGATGTCCGAAGACCAGGCGGAGCAGTTCAAGGCCGAGCGGGAGTTGCAGTACGCGATCTCGATCGAGGGCTTTGCCCGCTTCCGCATGAGTGCGTTCTACCAGCGCGGATCGATCGGCGTGGTCTGCCGTCGTATCGAAACCAGGATTCCGAGTTTCCAGGAACTGAATCTGCCCGAGGGCCTGGGCGATCTTTCGATGTCCAAGCGCGGCATCATCGTCATGGTCGGCGCCACCGGTACCGGCAAATCGACCACGCTGGCGGCCATGGTGGGCCACCGCAACGAGAATTCCACTGGTCATATCATCTCGATCGAGGATCCGATCGAATACGTTCATCGACACCGGCGCTGTATCGTCACCCAGCGCGAGGTGGGTATCGACACCGAATCGTTCGAGATGGCGCTGCGCAATACGCTGCGCCAGGCGCCCGACGTGATAATGATCGGCGAGGTGCGCACGCGCGAGGCCATGGAGCACGCGATCACTTTTGCCGAAACCGGACACCTCTGTCTGACGACGCTGCACGCCAACAACGCCAACCAGGCAATGGACCGAATCCTGCATTTCTTCCCGGAGGAGCGCCATGGCCAGGTGCTTCTGGATCTCAGTTTCAACCTCAAGGCCGTTGTGGCACAGCAGCTGGTACCCTCGATCGACGGCAGCCGGCGCCATGTGGCGCTGGAAATCCTGCTGACCAGCCCACTGGTACAGGAGAAGATTCGCAAGGGCAAGATCGACGAGCTCAAGCAAATCATGAAGGACTCGGTGCACCATGGCATGATCATCTTCGATCAGAGCCTGCTCAAGCTCTACCAGGAAGGCAAGATTTCGTACGAAGACGCCGTGCGCCACGCCGATTCGGCCAACGAAGTGCGCCTGGCGGTCAAGCTCAGCGAAGGCGGCGACGCCGAGTCGCTGTCGAGCCGTTTGCGCGACGTCGACCTGCTGGACTCTCAGTAGAGATTGACCGAAGCGATCTTAACCACTGTTTAACCAGGCCTGGCGTAGACTTGGCTCGGTCGTGAAGGAACTGCGACTGGCCTATGGCCCGACATTGCTAGTGATTACGGAAACGGGGCACAACCCTGGCCCGGGCATCCGCCCGGGCTTTTTTTACGCTTGATGCGGCGCGTTTCGGCCGACATGGGAAAGGCGGGAAAGCATGCGGATTCTGATCATCGAAGACAACCGGGACATAGCGGCAAATCTCGGCGATTATCTGACAGACCGCGGTCACGAAGTGGATTATGCTTTCGACGGCGTTACCGGCCTGCACCTCGCCATCGTCAATGAATTCGACGCCATGGTGCTCGATCTCGCGCTGCCCGGCATGGACGGACTGGAAGTCTGCCGAAAGCTGCGCGAGGAAGGTCGAAAGGAAACCCCGGTGCTGATGCTTACGGCGCGTGATCAGCTCGACGACAAACTGGCCGGCTTCGACTCCGGTGCCGACGATTATCTGGTCAAGCCCTTCGAATTGCGCGAGGTGGAGGCACGCCTGGAGGTGCTTTCAAGACGCGGCCAGCGTGTCGCGCCGCGCGAGCTCAACGTCGGCGACCTGCATTTCAATCTCGAGACCCTGACGGTCTCGCGCGCCGGCAAGAAAATCGATCTCAACCCGATCGGGCTCAAGCTGCTCGAAAAGCTGATGTCGGCGTCGCCGGCGGTGGTCTCAAGGGCTGAACTGGAGCATCACGTCTGGGGCGAGGAACTGCCCGACAGCGACAGTCTCCGGGTACACATTCACAGCCTTCGCGCGGCGATCGACAAGCCCTTCGACAAGCCTTTGTTGACGACCCGCCACGGTATCGGTTACAGCCTGGTCGATTCGGATGCAACTGCGTCAGAGGCTTAAAAGCCGGATCATATTCTCGTTCCTGCTGTTCGGCACGCTACTCACCGTGCTGTTTGCGGCCGCCGTTCTGTTCTTGCAATCGCTGCTCGAAGATGCGCTGATCTCGCGTACGCTGGAGCAGGAGCTCGACCAGTACCTGGAGGAAGTCCGGCGCAACCCATCGGTTCTCGAGCCGTTTTATTCAAGAATAGAAGGTTACCTGACCCGGCCCGGACGGGCCGAAATCGTGCCCGAGGAATTCCGCAGCCTGCCCTCAGGTGTGCACGACGTCAGTGCCAATGGCAACGCTTACAAGGCTGCGGTGCGCAAGGACGACGATTTCTGGGCGTTTTTGACCTACGACGTTTCCGAGAATCGTGAGTTGTCGCGACGGTTGGTCTGGGGGCTTGCGGTTGCGGTACTGCTGTTCTCGCTGTTGTCGCTGGCGCTTGGTATGTGGTCGGCCGGTCGTGTGATGGCGCCGGTGTCCAACCTGGCGCGCCGGCTCGAGGCGCTTGAAGGCAACGAGGGCGAACTCGACCTGGCGCGTCACTTTCCGGACGACGAAGTCGGCCAGCTGGCTGCCGTGGTCGATGAATACTCGCACAACCTCAATGAGCTGGTCGAACGCGACAAGGCCTTCAACGCCGACGTATCGCACGAGTTGCGCACTCCGCTGGCCGTGATTTCAGGCGCAACCGAACTCCTGCTGGCGCAGCCCGATCTGCCCGTCAAGACCCGCGAGCGCCTGCTGCGCATCGCGCGCGCGGCGCGCCAGTCCACCGATATAACGACCGCCCTGCTGCACCTGGTTCGCGCCGAGCGCGGGTCGGCAGGTGAGTCGTCCAACCAGGATGTCGGTCAGATCGTCGAGCAGCTGGTCGAAAACTATCGCCCGTTGATCGAGGGCCGCGACCTGGTGCTCAATGTCGGCCAGACCGCGCGCCTCAACGTGATTGCACCGGAAGCAGTCATCGCCGTGGTGCTGGGCAACCTTCTCGGCAATGCGATCCGCTACACGCAGGAAGGCGAGGTGTCGGTCGAGGTCCGCAGCGGCGAGGTCAGAATCGTGGATACCGGCCCGGGAATCGAGCCTGACGAATTGCCGCACATATTCGATCGCCACTTCCGCGGCCGTGGTTCCGCCGGCAAGGGGTCGGGGCTCGGTCTTTCCATCGTCAAGCGGTTGTGCGACCTTTACGGCTGGCGCATCGAGTTCGCCAATCGCACAGACACCTCGGGTCTTGTCGTCAGCGTTGCGTTTTTCCCCGATCGCGATGTGGTTGGGCGCAACGGCGGAATCTCCTAGAAGGTCCCTGAGCGATTGCCTGTTGTCGATTCGCCAGGGTGCAAGAGCCCAAGCCGATATGCATAATTGGCCTACCTGTTATTGCAAGTGCCAGAGGAAATATTATGGCGATCGTTCGCTGCCCCGCTTGTAGCCGCCGGATTTCGTCGCTGGCAACGGTCTGTCCCCATTGCCACGAACCGGTCGGGAAACTCGATCCGGAAGAACGCAGCCATCTGGCTTACAGACGCTGGCGGACGAAGCTTTATCGCGCGCGGAATCTGACTTATCTCGCGATGGGCCTGGTTGTGGCAGGTGCTCTGGTGTGGTGGATGACGCCGCCGCAGGGGCTGATGCCTCCGATCAGCACGCCGGCGATGCTGTTGCTCGGGCTCGGCATCGTGGGCTACGTGGGGAGCTGGGCGCGAGTACTCTGGTTGCGCTTCATGCGTGCGCCCGATCGCGGGGCTTGAAAGCCTTTGCTGAAACAGCTGTTGCAACGTGAACAACTGTTGGTCGGGCGCGATTACTCGATGCGCTCGACGCGAATCGCTCTGTTGTGTCCCTCCACAGATAGCCGCCAGGCACCGAACAGACCGGGTGTAACGGTGACCACGGGATTGTCGACCGGCTGAAGTCTGAACCTGTCGGCTTCGTCCTGTTTCCAGACCATGCCGTTAGCAAGCCTGAATACGGTATTCCCGGACCAGCCCGAGAACTCGCCGACGATACGGGACTGAAATTTCTCGCGCGCCATGCGATCGGTTGGCGGTGCTTCGCCGGGTTGACTTGGCAGGCTGCCGTTTTCGGATTCGGGCGGGCCGTCGTATTGCGCGATCGATCGTTCGCGAATCCAGCGGTTGAGCGCGGCAAGTTCCTCGGCGCTGAGCTTGTGCAGGCCGGTGTTCGTGAATTCACTTCCGGTCATGCGCTCTTCAAGCGACGAGAACGGCTGCTCGGTCTGTGCCGAAAGCACAGAAGAGAAAGCGAGCACGCCTGAAACGAGTACCAGCCTCGAAAGATTCACGACACGGATCCTGATGATTTCAGCAGACGCTTATTCTACAGGTCATGCTTGTAGCGGACATAGGGAATACGACCGTAGATCCCGTCCACAGCTTCTTCCATGGCCTGTTCGGCCGATCCGGCGGCGCCCGGCAGGCGGTTGAGGACGTTGGATACGCCGACGCTGATGGATGAACGGGCAGGTGCCCGCCAGGAGAATTCGATGTCGAAGGAGCGAAAGCCCTCGCCTTGCAGATCGTCTCCCATCCAGCGCGGCAACTCCTGGTACTGGCCGGTCAGATTGGCGCCGAACTGGCTGCCGCGCCAGGCCACGCCAAGCTGGCCGGCGCTACTGTAGCTGCTGTCATTGTTCCCTGCCAGCGCGTTGCGGTCGAACGACATCGGCACCAGTCCGCGGTTGAGCGAGAAGGATTCCGGGGACTGCCGGTACCTTTCGAGCTGCAGGTCGAGCAGCAGGCTTCCGACCTGGCCGAGGCTGAGGCCGAAGCTCACGTTCATGTTGACGCCCTGGATATCCTCGACCAGGCCACCGCCTATGCCCAGGGCATTGGCATCGATTATCGGCCCGGCTTCCGCCATGCTCGATTGGCGGCCGGCGAATGCGCCGGCGCCGATGCTGAGGCCGGGCGCGGCCATCCAGTGGCCCTGCACCTGGATCAGACTGCTCGAGTCATCCGGTAGCGGTTGATCGACGAAGCGACAATCCTCGACCAGGAACGACCCCATCGAGCGTGTGGCCCTGCTGCACTGGATGTGTGCGAGGCTGGCGGTATTCATCTCCCAGGCCTCCAGCGACCACGAAACGGTGGCCCGCCGAGCCGCCGCGGTCGGCCCACCGGGCGAAAGCGAAACAGACAGGCGAGGCCGTTCGGCCAGCGGCGACGGACCGCGAAAGCTCATCGGTTCGCCGGGAAAGAGCGAAGAAAGCGGAGATTCCACGCGATCGTCCTCAGGCTGCAGTTGCCACGACTGCAGATGCGCTGCATCCTGGGCGCGCACGGCGGCGGCCAGTCCCAGCGTCATCATCAAGATGGCAAGCATTCTGTTCACTTCGTTTCCCAGTAGATCCTTTGCTTCGATTCCCGCAGCAGTCGAAAGACGGATTCGAAAAAAGCCACGCTTCAGGTCATCCGCCTCCAGCAATGCCGTGCCACGCCTCGTACGGTGGTTTGAGTACAAGTGCGCAAAAAAGTTTTCCCAACTTCAGATTATCAGAACTGCCGCCCGCAGGCAATGCCCGGCTGCAGACGGATTTGCATCAAAACCAGGCGTTTAGGATGCATTCCGGAAGGTCCGGCAGGCGCATGGCGGAGGGCGCCGGGTGCGCCATGAGGCGAAATCTCATTTGCAAATCGGTTGCAGCTTGGGTAGCTTTGCACAGTTGCTGAATTTTTGAAGGATCCTGGATGGAGCGCTTTCTGGTCGGAATCGACGGGAGTGAGTGCAGCGACCGCGCACTTTCCGCGGCAGTCGGACAGGCCCGGGCGGCCGACGCGGAGCTGGTGATCTGCTATGTCATCGCCTGGTCGCCCTACACCTTCTCCACGCCACAGGAAAATGCCGAGCGGCATCGTCGTCGCGAGGAGGAGCTTGAAGCGGCCCGATCGAAAATTCTCGAGCCGCGGCTTGCCGACTTGAAGGCAAGCGGACTGGTGGCCGAGAGCCTCGCCAGGCACGGCCATCCGGTACGCACTCTGGTCAAGCTGGCCGAAGAGCGCAAGGCCGACATCATCGTGGTCGGGCGCTCCGGCGATACGCCGATGAAAACCCGCATATTCGGCGGCACTGCGGCTGGTCTGGTGCAGTCGTCTCCGGTCCCGGTACTGGTCGTTCCTTGAATCCCGTCGCCGCTGCCTGACCAGGAATTACAGGGAACTCGAATGAATTTCAATCGATTGTTGGCGGCATGCCCGGCCATGCTGGCGTCTTTCAGCGTGTCTGCAGCCGAGGGCGTGGACGCGATGATAGACCGCGCCGTCACGCCGCTCTCGGACGCCCTGTCGGCCGTGATCTTCTACGAGATTCCGATTCCGTTCGCCGACCAGGGCATTCCATTCATCGTAATCTGGCTGGTGTTCGCCGCGCTTTTCTTCACCTTCTATTTCGGGTTCATCAACCTGCGCGCGCTCAAGCACGCCTTTCGCCTGGTGCGCGGCGATTACACACCGCCGGAAGCCGCCGGCGAGGTGACCCATTTCCAGGCCCTGGCAACCGCGCTTTCGGGCACGGTCGGCCTTGGCAATATTGCCGGTGTAGCGCTGGCGGTGTCGCTGGGAGGGCCGGGTGCCACCTTCTGGATGATCGTCGCCGGATTGTTCAGCATGAGCACGAAATTCGCCGAGTGCACGCTGGGCGTGAAATACCGCAATGAATATGCCGACGGCACGGTTTCCGGCGGGCCGATGTATTACCTGAGCAAGGGCCTGGCCGAGGAATGGCCGGCGCTGGCGGGCGTGGGCAAGGTACTGGCAATCGTCTTCTCGGTGTTCTGCATCGGCGCATCGGCCGGCGCCGGGACCATGTTTCAGACCAACCAGGCCTTCAGCCAGCTGGTCAACGTCACCGGCGGCGCCGACAGCCCCCTGGGCGGGTTCGGCTGGCTGTTCGGGCTGGTCGTCGCGCTGCTGGTCGGACTGGTGATCATCGGCGGCATCAAGTCCATCGCGCGGGTCACGGAAAAGATCGTGCCGGTCATGGCGATCGTCTATGTCTCGGCCGGCCTTTTGATCATCGGCATCAATATCGATCTGCTGCCGGCCGCGTTCGGCGCGATCATCTCCGGCGCGTTTCAGCCCGAAGGCATCTACGGCGGCTTTTTCGGCGTATTGATCATGGGCTTCCGGCGGGCCGCATTCTCCAACGAGGCCGGCGTCGGATCGGCTGCCATCGCGCACTCGGCGGTGCGCACCGACAAGCCGGTCACAGAAGGCCTGGTGGCGCTGTACGAACCGTTCATCGACACCGTCGTGGTGTGCACGATCACGGCGCTGGTCATCATCATTACCGGCTCGCTTGATCCCACCGGTCAGATCGCCGGCGTCGAGTTGACTTCGCGGGCGTTTGGCTCGGTCATCGACTGGTTCCCGCTGGTGCTGCTTGTGGCGGTGCTGATGTTCGCGTTCTCGACCGTGATTTCTTGGTCCTACTATGGGCTCAAGGCATTCACCTACCTGTTCGGCGAAGGACAGCGCACCGAGCTGATCTTCAAGGCGATGGTGCTGGTCGCGGTGGTGCTGGGTTCGTCGATCAACCTCGCCTCGGTCATGAATTTCGCCGATGCGATGATCCTGGCGATGTCGGTGCCGAACCTTATCGGCGTCTACCTGCTGACGCCGGTAGTCAAGCGTGAGCTTGCCGCTTACTGGAGCGACTACAAGGCTGGTCGGCTGAAAACCTACAGGTAAGGGCCCTTTCGATACCGGTTGGGTAGAATGGAACAATGGAAAAAGAACAGTATTCGAATCCTGAAATCCTCAGCGGATATCAGTTTGTGCCGCTCGAGAACCTTGCGCTTTGGCGGGCGCGCATCGAGGCGTTTGCCGCCGGACACGACTTGAAGGGCACCGTGCTGCTGGCCGGCGAGGGGATCAATTTCAGTCTCGGCGGACCCGCTGCAAACCTTGATGGATGGCTGGACTGGATCGATGAGCGCCTGGGATGCGCCGCGCCGGTGATCAATCGACAGACGGTCGATGCGCCGCCGTTTCTTCGACTGAAGGTCCGGATTCGAGACGAGATCGTCACGTTCGACCCGGCCGTCGTGCCAACGCCGGAAAGTACGGGCGAAGCGCTTTCACCGATGCAGTGGAACGCCCTGCTGGAGAGCGATGATCTGCAGCTGGTCGATACCCGAAACGATTACGAATACAGGATCGGCAGCTTTGCCGGTGCGGTGAATCCGCACACGGAGTCCTTCACCGAATTCAAGGACTATTGCCGCGAGCAGCTCGACCCGGCAAAGCCGGTGGCGATGTTCTGCACCGGCGGTGTCCGGTGCGAAAAGGCCAGCACCTGGCTCAAGGCCAGCGGTTTTTCACGCGTCTACCAGTTGCACGGCGGCATTCTCGGCTATCTGTCGGCCACGCCGCC
>Ga0209964_1000337_pt1 | contig 13072 bp, 8 predicted proteins | sample SalPonR2_B_D1_MG_FD_185705 | JGI IMG/M metagenome (GOLD analysis project Ga0209964, IMG submission 185705) | Salt pond soil microbial communities from South San Francisco under conditions of wetland restoration - Salt Pond MetaG R2_B_D1_MG... ... | reverse complement strand
ATTTTTTCTCATAGTGCTCAGGCTCAATCCTGTTCTGTTCCAGTCATCTTCACCTCTCAGTCTACTTCGGATTCCAGTGTACATTTATTTTGGCTCAGTTTCGATGATCCCGAAGTGGGATTTGAAATCACCGTGGTTCCCGATGGACAGGGTCCAAACAATGGTAACGTCATCTCCCTCCTTCCCGGTGAACGATCAACTACCGTCGACCAGCTGCTTCCCAATCAGAGATATCGGGCTTTTATTCGAAGTCTATGCCTGTCAGATACCAGTCAATGGGTCAATCATCTTTTTTTAACAGATATTCAAAATCAGTACAATTGTCTGACGGACCGACCCATTCCAGATAATGGCTGTGGATCCCAATTTTTAGAAGTATCGATTCACGTGCCCCCTTCCGATTCCGGCCAATTAGGTATCGATGTCAAATTGTCAGCTGTTAATTTGATCATAGAACATCCATATCCGGCCGATTTGCGCATGGAATTGGTGAACCCCCGGGGCGAGTCAGTAGTTCTTGTCGAACATCATGGAACTCTTTTTAATCATTTTGGATTGCCCGGGGATTCCAGTTGCACGCAACGAACCGTTTTTAGCTCTGAGGCATGTACTTCAATCTATCAGTCATCTCCACCTTTTATCGGAACCTATCAACCTGATATGCCTTTCGATGTATTGAACGATGGAGGAAGTCCTGTTGGTGAATGGAAACTCCGAATTTGTGATCGGGCTTCTGATGATGTGGGGCGATTGGAACATGTGTCATTAGAATTTGACTACAGCAGCTGTCCGAGCCCGCCCGTGCCACTGGTAATTCAACAGCCAGATGATCAGCTCCAACTTTTTCAACTTCCAACGGGTGCCGACAGTTGTATATTGGGGTACCACAAGGGAAGTGGAGCGCCGCTCAATCCCAGAGATACCCAATTTCAGTGGAGTGTTTTGTCGGCATTAGATAGCGTACATTTGATTTCGGGCCTTGATTATCAAACTAGTTACGAATATTATACTTATGTATATTGTGATGGGGAATGGATTGGGCCATCTTGTCCGGGCGAGTTCACCACCTTTTGCCAATCAATATCGACCTATGAAAATTGGAAATCCTCAGAAACTTGCTCAGCACAATGCGGGACAGCATGCACCCTAAATTCAAGCTATTGGAGAATCCCTGAGGCTTCTGCGCCCTGGTCCATCCGTCGTAATCAAGGACCGTATAGCTTTACAGGCCCGCAGGGGTCTCCATTTCCCGCTTCACAAAGTCCTTATTTAATTAGCTCCGGACAGATCCTCGACTGTGATGATTCCGTACATCAATTGCGGTCAGTGTGCTTTGAAAAGACAGATTTAAGCTGTGGGCTAGGGTTTTATTACCACATGTTCGGCGCACAAGTAGGGACTCTAAGCTTATTGGTGTCAGAAGATGAATGGGTAACCGCAGACACACTCTTTATTAAAAGAGGGGCTCAATCGGAAGATTGGCTTTATGAAACAATCGAATTGGATCTTTTACCAGATGGTCTGTTTCAGTTGGAGTTCCAGGTAAGTTCGCCCCTCGGTCCTTTTAGTGAAATTGCTATTGGCGATATCCTATTATCTGGTTTACAAGCGGTTCCATTAAATGACCAACTCACTTATTTAGATCAGGATCAAGATGATTATGGAAATTCTGATATAGCCATTTTTTATTGTGGTGATATTTTGCCCGACAGTTTATCCCTCACGGGAGGCGATTGCAACGATCTGGACCCCGCCATTAATCCCGGGGCAAACGATATTCTTTGTAGTGGCAGGGACGAAAATTGCGATGGAGAAGAAAATATTGCTATGGCTAATCCACTGCGCATTTCTGAGGTCAACTCTATACCTTCTTCCTGTCCTAATGAGGCCAATGGACAGATTGAGATCTCCATTGAAGGAGGGCGTTCGCCCTATGATATCCAGTGGAATACGGGTGATCGTAGTCTTGTGATTGATAGTCTGCAAGCCGGATTATACTCAGTAACTGTAAGTGACTCGATGGCTTGTCAAACCACTGAATTAGAGATCCAACTTGCTTCAACCCATGAAGTGAATTTCTCTTTTTCCATAATAAGCCAACCTGATTGTTTTCATCCCGAAGGAGGTGCTGTTGAAGTCTTTTTATCCGGAGGGAGTCCTCCCTATGACATCGAGTGGTCAAATGGCATTCAAGACCGGATTAATGATTCCCTTTCGGCCGGACGATTCAACGTTACGGTAACTGATGCGAATGGCTGCGTGTTTACAAGTGAAGATCAGACTTTATCTGCAGCGAATGCATATGGAGTTTCTATTCAAAAACTAAAGGCGATCTCTTGCCCTGAGGGAAGTAATGGAGAGTTACTGGCGCAAGCTCAAGGAGCAATCCCTCCCCTTTCTTTTCTTTGGAATACCGGTGACACCACTCGAAATCTGGAACAAGTGGGCAGTGGTTGGTATCAAGTATTCGTTACCGACAGCGCTGGCTGCCAAGTTGCTTCCGATTCCTTATTTGTCGCTACGCCCCCTCCTATTTCTTTGACAGAAACTATAATTCGGCCTCAACGGTGTGTCGATAATAAGGACGGTAAAATTCAAATACGGGCAGAGGGCGGAAATCCACCCTACTCATACGAATGGCTCAGTCCGGAAGGTGAAAGATATACAAGTAAGGATTTATATAATGTGGGGCCGGGCAGGTATTCCCTAACCATAACTGATAATAAGGGGTGTTCATTTTCTCCTGCACCCATTGAGGTAGACTCTGCGCTCGGCTTTCAACTTATAGATGTCATTACTGATGCCAGTTCTTGTCCCTTATCCCCTGATGGACAAATCGACATTGCAATTGAGGGTGGGCTACAGCCACTTGCCATCAATTGGTCTGACGGTGGTATCGACGGCTTAAGTCGCACTGATTTACGTCCCGGTTTTTATCGGCTCACCATTACGAACCAACTCGAATGCAAACGCAGTTTAGGGCCCTTTGAAATACCCGCTGGTCAGGAAGACCTTGAAGTAGAATTGTCTGCTATTGATACTTTGTACTGCCAATCGGGAGAGGGTATTGACATTGAAGGTTCTCTAAGTCAAGGTCAGGCTCCACTGGAGTATCACTGGAGTTCGGGTCGGCAGGTGGTGCGAACAGAATTAGCGGATAGTCTCTCCATCATGAGTCCTGGCAGTTACACTTTAACCGTCACTGATAGTTATGGCTGCGTTGGTGAGGCCGGGCCCATTCAAATTATTGGACGCTCACCCATAGAGCTGGACAGTATTGATATGCGCATTCCAGACTGTCCAGAGTATAAAAACGGATCAATAGAGGTATTTGCCCGTACATCAGCATATCCCCTACGTTACAATTGGTCGAATGGAAGCCGGCAAGCGCGGCTTCAGAATTTATCTGCTGGATCCTATGGATTAACCATAGAGGACGATACAGGTTGTTTACCCTTTGAAGGGGAAATTGATTTATCGGGACCACCTCCTTTTCAAGTCCAAATCGACACTTTCTATCAAAATGACCAGGTCTGTTTTGAGTATCAAATCACAGGTGGCTTCCCTCCGTATAATAGATTTTGGAATGGCACTTTTAATAATCGAAACCCCATCTGCTTTGACCGTGACCAATCTCAAATTTTATTGGAAGTCGAGGATGTCCAAAGTTGTGGTCCATCTTTACTCGTATGGGACCTATCTACCTCAACAGATATTACGCTGTCTAAGGAGTGGGGTGTCAAGGTATTTCCTAATCCCGCAAACGAAATCTTATACATTCAAAGCTCCAGTTCTTCGCCTATATCCTTTGAAGTTTTTCATATTTCTGGTCAAAAGTGGGATGAAGGGACATTACTATCGCCGTCCTTTAGGTATCAAATGGGGCGATACCCACCGGGTGTATACGTTTTTCGTTTTGAAAACATCAGAGGCGAAATCGAGTATCATGAGGTCATAAAACAATAAAAAAGTGGAGCTCAAATATAAAGAACGATTGAGTCAGGCAAGGAATGCTCTAAAAGATGATCTACCATTAAATGATGCACAGTGGGAACGATTTGCGAAAGGATTAGTTTTTCGAAATTATGATAAAGGCGATCTTATCATCAGGGAGGGAGAAGTCGAATCATATCTATCTATTGTGCTAGAAGGCATGACCCGCCATTATGTGATTAATCGACGGGGTGATGATATCAGTTTTGAATTTTCCTTTCCTTTAGAATTTAATAGCTCTTATTCTTCTTTTCTCAGTCGAAATCCGTCACGATTTTTCATTGAAGCTTTAGAACCCACTGTACTTGCCTCCATGCCACACTCCTATTTAATGGAATTGTATCGTAAATATCCCGAACGAAGCATGGCGAGTAAATCTGCCATAGAGAATTATTATATATGGCGTGAAGAACGCGAAATATCTCTTCTAACTGAAACCGCTATTGAGCGATATACAAACCTTGTCAAGAGAAGTCCAGAGTATTTAGAAAATGTGCCCTTAAAATATCTTGCATCTTATTTAAATATACGACCGGAATCCCTCAGTCGAATTCGAAAAGAATGGAGAACGAAGCAGCGAGAGAATGGAAATTAACATAGGTCAAGTCAAATCCATTTAAGGCCCAATATATTTGTGGAGACAAAATATTTGAAAGATTAACCTTTTTGTTATGCTTATGATCCACCGCCTATTCATTCTCTTATCCTTCCTTTTTCTACCTATGGTTACTTTATGGTCGCAGGATTTACTAGTTGAAAAAAATGAACGAGATCGATATGCCTTCGCCCAGGGCTATGTCGGCTTGACTACCCAGTATCTGCCCGGTGGTGATTTTACCTTTCAAAATGGAGAAGTAAGTCAAATTAGTGATGCTATCCACCCCCGATTTGTTATAGGAGGGACTCATTTTTGGGGATTTGTAGATTTCTATGTGTCCTTAGGTTTAGGCTCAACAATACCTATATCTTCCCAAAGTATTTGGACAGATGAAAATATGAACACGGGCAATATGACGGGTATGAAATTATATCCTTTTGCAATGAGAAAAAACCGAATTGACCCTTTTGTTGGAATAAATTGGTCATTTTTTGATTTTGAGGCTTCATCTGACGATTTTGAAGGGGCAAACATACTCAAACACCGCGTAGCCTATGAGTTGGGATTGAGCTATACAAGTTCGGGTGGAAATATTTTTGAGGTACAGGCTATGTATACCCCTCGAGCTGAGATGGACTACTTTACAAGTCGGACTGCCCGGGGTCGTTTAGAAAGCCAAGGAATTACAGCGAGTGTAAGTTACAAGCGAATGTTTGAATCCACAGCTGCAAATGAGGGGCACCCGATATCGCCAGAAAACCCACCCGGCAAATATGGCAATGCTTTTCATATCGGTATAGGCCCTTCTTCATCTCAAAGCCTCGTAGCTTCCAAATATCACCAGACTATAACGCCTTATATGAATCCGCTATTAGATTGGATGGTTTTTCCTGAGATTTCTGCCGGATATTACTTTTACAAACCCGATTTTGATGTCAGGTTGACTTATCGCCCTATGCGGTCAAAAGCAAGCGCACACGGCATTTTGCAAACCACCAACCGTCAATCCCTGGCCCTGGAAGTATACAAAAACCTGTTTGATTATCAAGGCTTCGTCCCTTTTATAGGAATAAGCCTGGCTGCAGAGTGGTACCGTTTTGAACAAAGCGGTTCATCAATAGAGACTATTGACTTAAGGCAAGAAAATTATGTGCCCGGCTTAGTTTTTGGATGGGATATTCGGCCTACGAAATATAATGATTGGCTGTTGCGAACCAATTTGCGTTTTTACCCAACCGCTAAAATGGATGTTCAGGGTCTGGAAATATCAATGAACCAATTGGAATTCAACTTCATCCAATTTGTTGCTTTTCCACAACGATGGTTTGAATAAATATCTTTTGATCAAAATATTAGTATAAATAAGGTTTCTTGTAACTCCGATCACAGGATATCCTTTTTTCGCAACCTATCTTTGTGGTATGAGTGAAAAGAATATACAAACGCCCATTCTTTATCAATGGAAACTATGGTTACTCGCGTCCTTAACTTTAGGATTAGCTCCATTTTCTCCAGAACCGCATATCTGGGGGAAGTTGAAGTGGGTCTGGGGAGGAGCAAAAGGGATGCAACTCATGGATTGGTGGGATTTAATCATGCACGGAACACCTTGGCTCCTTTTACTGTTAAGTTTGGGATTACATGTTATCAAACCTATAAAACGTGATTGAAAAGTATTTTGATATAGCCTATAATGCCTACGTGGGATATTCGAATTATTTGATCAATGAGATCTTGTATCTGCATTGGGGTAATTATTTTTACTGGCTTATCGGCGTTTCCTTACTGGCCTGGTTACTGGAAGTTTTCTTTCCCTGGCGTAAAAACCAGCCCTTACTCCGAAAAGATTTTTGGTTGGATGGGTTTTATATTTTATTCAACTACTTTCTTTTTTCTCTGATTCTTTACAACGCCCTGTCGCATGTCGCTGTAGAAGCTTTTAATGACTTTTTGAATGCTGTTTTTGGCATAACAAATCTCGTTGCCATTGAAATTGGGAGTTGGCCATATGCATTCCAATTGCTTTTACTTTTTATCGTGGCCGACTTTATTCAGTGGAATGTGCACCGTTTATTACACCGAGTGGATTGGCTTTGGAACTTTCACAAGGTCCATCACTCTGTAAAGCAAATGGGATTTGCGGCCCACATGCGGTTTCACTTTATGGAAACGATCGTCTATAAATCGATTCAATACCTGCCATTGGCCATGATCGGCTTCTCTATTGAGGACTTTTTTATCGTACATATGTTGACCTTGGCTATTGGGCATATCAATCACGCCAATGTAGGCATCGATTATGGTCCGCTAAAGTATCTATTGAATAATCCCAAAATGCATATTTGGCATCATGCCAAAGCCTTACCTGAAAGTCGGAGATACGGAGTCAACTTTGGTATTTCCCTAAGTATCTGGGACTACTTGTTCGGCACCCATTATATCCCCTATGAGGGCAAAGACATCGAACTTGGATATCCAGGCGATGAAAGCATGCCCGAATCCTTTGGAGGTCAGGTCATCGCCCCATTTCGAAAACAAGAGATGGACTAATAGTCTTGGAATACTGCAGGGCTTTTCGTAAGTTCAAGCATGAATTGGGCAAATCTACTCACAAGTTTAAATTTAGCATCAGGGACCCTGGCCATTTGTTTAGGCGACCCCTATTTGGGAAGTTTACTAATCATATTGGGAGCCATATTCGACCTCTTTGATGGATATGTAGCTCGTTTAACGAAAAAAGATGGTCCATTAGGCGAGCAATTGGACTCCCTTGCAGATGTAATTACTTTTGGCGTAGCACCCGGGGTGTTATATTATCATGCCCGGCCGGAAGAATTAGACCCTATTTTTGCAGCCATTGTAGTTATCTTTCTTGTAGCCGGCACAGCATGGCGCTTAGCCACATTTAATGTAATGCCTGCGTCGGCCGTTTTTCGAGGTCTCCCTTCACCAGCATCTGGTTTGTTTTTCGCCAGTTGGTTGATTAGTATTCAGTATCTGGAGTCCTGGTTTGTAGGCTTGCATGCCAATCCTGCTATTTATTTAGCCTTACCCTTAATTTTTGCCGCCTTGATGAATATTCGAGCTCCTTTTTTCTCCGCCAAAAATTTTAGTCGGAAAGGTCGAAAGGCTCTACCCTATCTTACGCTGATCATTTTGACAACCCTTTATATTGTCACACGCCCATTAGAAGCTGGGCCCTTAGCTATATTCACCTACATTTTACTTTCCGTTATCTTTTTCCCCCGGGATCGGAATACAGAGCCTAAATAATTTAGTGAAATCCCTCACTAAAAATTAAACTCAGAATCAAGTTTTGAACTTGGGTAGAAAGCTTTATCTTTGCGACGCTTTGGCCCCGTAGCTCAGCTGGATAGAGCAACTGACTTCTAATCAGTAGGTCTCAGGTTCGAATCCTGACGGGGTCACCAGGGAGAGCAAGGCCGCCGCCAAAGGCGGCCTTTTGTGTGTTTAGAAGCGCCAAAAGCTTGCTTTTGTAAGCGAATAAACACACAAAAGGAGCGGTCTGCATAGACCGCGGCCTTGCTTTTTAATAGAGTGCTATTCCCTCTGCATTCTTACAAACCAAGTCTTTACCTTTTTGCTCATATCTTCGTTGCTTCTCAGTCGCGTAGCTAGGGCTATGCTCCTTCCTCGCGCCTAGATCTGACCAAAAATTTACTGCGACTTTTTCATAATCATGCAGACGGAATAGCACTTGGACGAGGAAAGGATCGCGGTACGCCATCCTGCCGAGTCCAAAGCTGAATCATTAAATTTTAATCTTGGACGAGGAAAGGATCGCGAAGCAATCCTGTCAACTCCAAAGCTCCATATACCAAAAACATCAATCCACTTTAATCTTGGACGAGGATAGGATCGCTGTAGGCCATCCTATTGAATCCTGTAGAATTATTGTTGGCTCTCCTCTTGTAGAATGCAATATTACACAACGCCACAAACTAATTTATGGACATAGATAGGATCTAAATACGCCATCATACTGAGTCTACTAACCCTTTTCTATATACATTTTCATACCTTTCGACGATAATTTAGGACATGATTACAGAGTGCTCATGATTACTTCAGAATGATCAATTTTCAAGCTTCTAAAACAGCCGATGATCTTTATTCATTAAGCAGTCACAGATTTATATAAACCTGGCGATTCATAGAGGGAATAAAATAAATTCTTTGACGTTTTATGTAGGTTGATTTTGTTATAAAAGCTTAAACGCACGCCAAAGCAAGTGGCTTATTTTTTCGTTTCTTTGAATGCAATCTTGAATTTATTTAGATGAAGAAGTTATATCTCTTAATCCTACTTATTTTATTATCCTTCCACCTCATATCCCAAAATGTGACCCTAAGTGGGACGATCATCGATGCAAGCTCCGGTGAAGCATTGATATCAGCAAATGTATACCAGGCAGAATCACAATCAGGGACAACGACCAATACATATGGCTTTTATTCCTATACGGCCCCGCCCGGCAAATGGACCCTCAGATACTCTTATATTGGATATCAAGATAGTACGGTCAGTCTTTATGTGACGAAAGATACCAGCGTCTCCATTGCGCTGTCACCAACGGTCGATTTAGAGATTGTTGAAGTACAGGCAGATAAAGTCAACCGGATAGAAGAGCGTACTCAAATGAGCAGTGTGCGCATTCCGGTTCAGCAAATCAATCAAATCCCGGCCCTATTGGGCGAGCGCGATGTGTTAAAAGCCTTACAGCTAATGCCGGGGGTACAATCCGGTGGCGAAGGACAGGCGGGTTTATACGTAAGAGGTGGAAGTCCGGATCAAAACCTGATCCTATTAGACGGGGTTCCGGTCTATAATGCCAATCATGTCTTTGGATTTTTCTCCGTTTTCTCCACAGATGCGATAAAGGATGTGAATTTGATAAAAGGAGGATTCCCGGCAAGATATGGTGGTCGGTTATCTTCGGTCCTAGACATTAGACTTAAAGAGGGGAACCTCAAGGAAATCCATGGAGCTGTCAGTGTGGGATTAGTCGCCGCCAAAGCTATGATTGAAGGCCCAATTGGCAAATCGGAGAAAACCTCTTTTTTAGTGGCTGGTCGACGAACTTACATTGATGCCCTGGCAGCACCCTTTATTCCTAATGATGGATTTTCAGATGTGGACCCTACCCTCTATTTCTATGATCTGAATGCGAAGGTACGCCACAAAATTGATGACAAAAACGAACTCTTTCTCAGCTCATATCTTGGTGCTGACGCCTATGGATTCGCCGAGGATTATCGTCAGGACAACTTCCGAAGCTACACGGATGTAGGCCTTTCCTGGGGTAACACCACAGCTTCACTACGATGGAATAGAGTGTGGAACAATAGACTCTTTTCAAATCTCACTCTGATTTATAGCAACTATAACTTTCAAAATGGGATCACAGATCAGACTTTTAATGATCAGAATCAGGATGAAATCGAAGAAGAGACTGGATTATCTTATCTATCCGGCATTCGTGATTGGGGTATCAAAATGGACTTTGACTACCTTCCACACCCTAACCATTCCATTAAAGCCGGGCTGGCCTTAACCTACCATCAATTCAATCCGGGCGGATTTGACCTCTACTCATTTACAGACCCCAATGTAGATATTGATACCGTAATTCAACAGAAGAAACTCTCATCGTGGGAAACTGCCGCCTACATTGAAGATGATTGGACCATCAACTCCAAGTTGAGCATGAATGTGGGATTGCATTTATCCAGTTTTCATGTTCAGGAGCGGGATTATTTTTCATTCCAGCCGAGAATAGCAGCACGCTATTTATTGCCTAATCGTTGGTCCATCAAAGGCTCTTTTGCCACAATGAGGCAATACATCCAGCTATTAACGAATGAAAACCTAAGCTTGCCCACTGATCTGTGGTTACCTTCTACGGCTCGTGTCCGCCCACAGGATTCCTGGCAAGTCGCACTTGGGATCGCAAAAACTCTACCCCGAGGGTATGAATTATCGTCGGAGGTCTACTACAAAGAAATGACTAATGTCTTGTCCTTCCGTGAAGGCGCCTCACTTTTTGCATTCAGTGACTGGCAAGATCGCGTCACCCAAGGCAATGGGCAGGCTTACGGCTGGGAGCTCCTCCTCCAGAAAAAGGAAGGTCGGTTAACGGGTTGGATTGGATACACCCTCGCCTGGTCATGGCGACAGTTTGATGATATTAATTTTGGGCGTAAATATCCGTTTCGATTTGATCGGAGACATGACATATCAGTAGTTGCTATGTACGAGTTGACGCCCAAAATCCGATTTTCAGGTACTTGGGTTTTTGGCACAGGAAATGCCGTGACCCTTGCCGCTGATCAATTCCTGTGGCTCAGGGAGTCCAGCAATCCAGATTTTACCTTTCCAAGCATTATAGACAATTTTGATGAGAAAAATAATTACCGAGCTCCGAATTACCATCGACTGGATCTGGGAGTAGATTTCATCAAAGAGAAAAAGTATGGAACGCGTACTTGGTCCATAGGTGCGTATAATGCGTATAGCCGAGCGAATCCCTTCTTTATTTTTTCTGATACACAATTCAATAATGTGACCGGTGAATCTCGAAATACCATTCGACAGGCCAGTTTATTCCCTATCATCCCATACATTAATTTTAGATATGAGTTTTAAAAATATAGTTCTACAATCTTTATTGCTACTCGCTACCGCAGTATTCTTGTCCTCTTGCAGTGATGATTTTTTCTCACAAGAAATAGATAGCAATTTGCCTTCGGACCCCAAAGCTGTTGTGCAATTTCATATAGAGTATAATAATAGAACAGCTCCTCTTTTACTCTCAGAATCCCTACCTATCTATGGAGGTTGGCAATCTTTAAATGAAATCGATAGACTAAATTTTATCTCTGATGCCTCAATTATCTTAGACACAGAGGGCGCAAACGAAATAGAAATCGTCCAAAATGAAAATCAAGATACTTCTATCTATAACTACCTGATAAACAATCCATCCGGATGGATAGAAAATACGGATGTACAATTACAAATAGAAACGGAAGATTTTGGTCCTATCACTTCCTCTGAGCGTATCCCTCGAGCACCGGAAATTTTGGAGGCAAAGTGGCGTGAAGGCACCCGATACGATATAGAGCAAGATCAAGATTACTATGTACTTCAGTTAAAAATCCAAAAAAGAGGTGAGCAGTTTTTCCATTTTTGGTTTACGGAATATCTAAGTCAGGGCGATTTAGATCTCAACACCTTTTCCGATCCAAGGCCGGCTCTCCTACAACCGGATGATTTCAATGACAGTGGCATTTATCATGCCTCTAGCGGCAACTCCGAAGATATCCTGGACATCGAAATTGAATTTTCATCTAATAGCTTCGCCTCCAATCTGACTGATAGTAGTCTATTTCGGATTTATCCCGCTTCGAATAGTGAATCCTACTACAATATTTTTGCAGCTCAGAGTAATGATAATTTTGAAAACGGTCCATTTAGCGAGCCCGTGATCTTTCCCAGCAATGTCAACGGGGCTATTGGAAATATGACCACATCCCACAATGGAACGCCCGTTGCCATTTCATTTCCGGAGGAGTAAAATAAGTATAAATATGTCCCATGATCCTACAAAAAGCTATGCTATCGACCTGTAAAAACTCCGACAGAAAATCAGGATTGTTTTAGACTGCTCCCTTTGAAATCGAAAGACATACATTAATGCGATCGGAGTTATTCGTGTTTCGAATCCGGCTATCAAAGTAGAGTTGTTTTCCCATTTTTCAAATTCTTCTTTATTTTTCGCAACTCTCCACCATAATTAGAATAGTCAATATCGCCACTACTAACCTTCTTCTGGATTTTATTCTCAAGACCAACTGCTTTCATAAAATCCTCCGATGCAAGCTTACTTTTATCATGTTTCATAAAGGCCTTTCCTCTTCCGATATAAAGTTCATCATTGATGCTTCCCATATCTAAAGATTTTTTCAATTCCTCCAATCCATCGTTTTCAGGTGCCTGTGCATGTGTCAAAATCATACCTTTTATACAATAGTTACTTGCATTAGAATCATCTAACCTAATTGCCTCATTTATGAAATCCAATGCAAGTTCTAATTGATCATCTCTACATAATCTAAATGAATATTGTCTGTTTATCTTAGATTTTTCTTCATCTGAGAGCTTGCTATAATTACTTGGATATACCTTTTTTTTCCAGAATCCCACCACAATTAATGTTATTCCTGGAAATGGCAATGCTAATAAGCCAATGGTTCCTGACCTGTTTCGACTTGTTAAAGAGTTAACCGCAATAACTGCTGCTATTATTCTCATTCCAAAATTTATACGCGCATTATGTTGACGCATGTCATCAATAAGTGATCCACCATAACCGTAAACAGGATAAAAATAAAGAGCCACATTAATAATAATCCCTAAAATTATTAGATGGTAAAGTCGACCAGTAACTTGGTCATACT
>Ga0209964_1000331_pt1 | contig 13128 bp, 10 predicted proteins | sample SalPonR2_B_D1_MG_FD_185705 | JGI IMG/M metagenome (GOLD analysis project Ga0209964, IMG submission 185705) | Salt pond soil microbial communities from South San Francisco under conditions of wetland restoration - Salt Pond MetaG R2_B_D1_MG... ... | reverse complement strand
GATCAAGAGCTAACTCTGAGCCTAGACATAGACGGTATACTCGGTAAAATTCACTCTAAGATTTTAACCGAAAGCCCAGACTTATCTAAAGTGGAGTTTATTAATGAAAAAGATGTAGTAGGAAGTATAGCTACGAGATTTTCTCTTAACCCTAAAGCAGTAAGAGACGTTCTGCCTGTTTATTTTCATCAACTACTTGTTATGCCTGTAAAAGGTAAAAATATAATCTTAGAAAAGTATTTATTAGGCTAACTCGCTATTGGTCGAGAATTGCTTTTGACCCTTTAATTGAGCTTTCTTTGTGGACAGTCAGTGCTGAATATACAAAGAGCCTACAAGACGATCCTAAAATTCCTGTACCTACTTTAAATACTCATAGGTAAAAATGCCTAAGTATAAACTCACAGAAGAAGACTACGAAGACCTGCACAATCCTCCTAAGAGGGACCATCCAAACTCTGAGTTTAGAGTCTGTCATAGCTGTGGGGTAAAAGGCGAGATTAACACAAGCTATAGTAAAGGCTACCCATACCTACATACAGTTCAAAAGAACAGTAACGAAGAAATTAACGCTTTCCATCCTTATATAATCTACTGCGGATACGGTTCTTTTTGGGATTCTGTTGCGATCCTATTATCCCCGCAAGATAAAAAATATTTTAGAGGTCAGCACTACTGCGATCGCTGCTTATTTAAAATAATAAATAGATTGAGGTTGATATTAATCAACTATTATTTTGACATAGATTATTCTTTAGAGTTGGTTGAGGCAAAAGAATTTGCTAAAGGCGCAGACATATATGATATATAAACTACAATAACGGTTATGAGTAGGAAGGGACTATTAATATTTATTATACCTTTCTTCTAATTTATTTGCGTATTCTACGGCTATCTTTTTGAACTTATTGATAACCTTGGGGTAGTTCTTAAAAGTATCCTTAAAACTTATATAAGATCCCGTAAGAGTTTTATCTTTACCCTCTTTGATGTCTTGTATGATTTCTTCCTTACTTAATCCTCTTTGGTAGTTTTCAACTACAAAAGTATTCGCATAAGCCGTTAGCTCATCTGGATGGCTTAATAGATAATCCTCATCCAAGGAGTCTTCCATCTCCGCACTTAACCACCAAAAAAAGTAATATATAATTTTTTCCGGCTCTATTCTGTTATCTAAGTTAAGAAGATCATCTAAGTATTTGTTCTTAAATAGCTGGTAACTCTTATTTAGCTTATTAAAATTGTCTAAAGACTCTTGTATACTGTTTACTCTTTTCGATGCTTCTATCTTACCTATTCGGTCGACTATCTCGGAAAACTCCTTAGAGTTGTAGTACTTAGCCGCTGCTTTTTTTACAGCACTTTTGTATTCTTTTAAGCCTGTTAAGTTAAGCTTTTTGCCTCTATGTTTTTCCTGCTGTTTCTTGTGAATTATCTCGTGCTCTGCAAAAGTACGAATATCGTCTAAGAAGCTATTAAACAAAGCATCGTCTAATAAGGTGTTTAAAAAATCTTTAGATAGGGGCAAAGATAGTCCTATCTTGTTTTCTTTTAAAATAGCGCCGGAAAGAAAATTTTCATTATCTATTAACTCTACAGGTATGTCTTGCTTATTTAAGAGAGTTTTGAAATTATCTATGTAGTGCTTGTATGTGTTATTCGGATTATTCCTATAGTGTTTCTCTAAAGCTTCTCTAGCATCTTTTACCTTTTTTACAAACTTTTCAATAGGTTCTCTTTCTACTAAAATAGCTGAAGATAACTTTATTCTAAGCTCCAAGGTGTTAGATATAGAATCCAAGAAGTAAGCTTCTTTATAAAAGCCTAGATTCTCTACTTTATCGGCAATTAGGTCTAACCTATCGATTATGTAATCCATATATAATAACCCTTTCATACAGAAAAATAATATAAAAGGATTATTAAGTATTTTAAAGATATGCCGATAAACACAATGGAGGGTTATTATGGAAATTGGAAAAATACAAAATATATCATCAAACCGAGCGCCTAAAAAATCACCCGAAGAAGGCCTTAAGGAGAGTGTCTTAAAAAAATCGGACACTATAGAGATAAGCTCAGAAAGTAGGACTAAAGCGCTTATATTAAAGCATCTTTCAGGCCACGATCCCTATAGGGAAGAAAAAATTAAAGAGCTCAAAAAAAAGATACAAAGGTGTCAGTATGAGATGAGCGACAAAGTTATAGAGTGCCTCGTAGCTAATCTGATATTAAACCTTTAAATTTTGCTCACAGAGAATACCCCGTTACTTTCCCTGTATCTTAAAGTCACCACGCCTAGCTGCTTCAGTTGCCCTAATGTGTAGCTATTATACGATCCACAGACTGTTATCGGTTGTACCTTAAAGTAGTGCTTAAGGTGTAGCCTCTTATTACAGAATAAATTGTACTTCATTATCTGACCAATTAGATCGTGCTCCCCACGGTCTTTTTTGACTTCCAGGGGGTAACAGGTCCCTTTGTCTTGATAAAGCATGTCTACGGCCCCGTAAGGAGGGCAGGGATGCTCTATGTTATGTAGGTAGAAGCTGTGGTCTGCTTTTAGAATTTCTTTTAAGGTACCAAGGCACTGTTCGTGTACGCCCACTACTACATCAGATTGCTTTAGCCTTTTCTTAGCCCTATGAGGGTCCTCTTGAGCTTGCTCGATAGGCCAGGACTGTTGAGGGAGGTGTCCGGAGCTAACAGCCATCAACACCTTTTTAAACTGGGGTATGTAATGCTTGTTGAGGGTGTTGGTCCCGGGATGAAGCTTACACTCTTCTTTGAGGAAATCTAGATACATCTTAGTATCTTTTAGGTTTCCGTCGAGGTAGGCATAGTACGCTTTGAAAAATAAGGTCTCTATCATATAAAAATCTCCATATAGTATATAATCTATACAGAGACATTTTATTAATCGATTATTAAAGGTTTTCTATTGTATTAGAAATTATGTCGAGTTGCTCTGCTTCTTTAATAAGTCCGTTGGACTCTAATGTATTTGCTATTTTGTCTAAAAGGGATGCGGCTTTTCTACTACCGGGAGTAATGCCGTATTGTTCTTGCATCCTGGTCCAGTCTTCTTCTTTTTCAGCCGTCTGTTCTGTTTGGGGGCTAAACTCACCTTCGCCTTTAATAACATCTTGAGCATGTGAGCGCTCATGAGGGATAATTACGTCTTCTATTAAAGTCTCTTGCTGTTTTTTAAGTGTGCTGGGGTCCGCTTCAGGCTGAGCCTTTTGAAGTTGTCTCTTTATATTCTGCTCAGGGATATGAATAACTCCTTGATCCTCAGGCTTGTTAGTAACGAAGCCCATCTGCCCTGGTTTGCCAGAAGGCTCTACTTGAACCTTAGATATATCTTTGGTTTCTGAAGGGTTCATTTTTTGAAGGACTCTTCGTACTTGAGGGCTCGCAGGCCCCACGACTTGTATATAACTATTTTTATTTTCCATGATTATTTCCAATCTCTAAAGGTCAATAGATTATTTTTCAAATTTCATTTTTCCAGCTATTATCCCTTTTATATTTACCGCCCTTATCAGGTTTTATAACTTTAGGAGGGCTGTTAAAGACGTCTAGGCGGCGTGGCTTGTTTACTATAATTTTTCTTCCGTCTTGTGTCTTTATAACTTTTGATGAAGAAGTTTTCATAAGGTGTTCTTTTTTAGTTTACTTAGTAGTTTTCCAGCCCGAGACTATCTTTTATACCGGTCAACCGTTTATTGCTTTATCTAGGTCTTTCAGTAGGCTTTTTAGCATAGAGGAGGCAAGTTTTAGTCTCTTAACTCTATCTCTATAGCTTTCAAATCCCTTGTCTCTTTCTATATTCATTTGTTCTTTAGGTTCTTCTCTTTTGTAGAACTTAATTTCTCTTACTAGGTCATCTATATCCGGCCCATACTCTTTATTCAAGACCCTGGACAATAAGGAACGAATAGACAAATTCAGTTCTCTTTTAGGATGGTCTGCCGGAAACACAGAGTACGCTTTATCCAATAAATCTTTCCTAGCGCCTTCATACTGGTCTTGAGATAAATTTGTGTTACGTACATCGTTAATAGATCTAAGTAGCTTATTAAGGTTCAAAAGAGCTTCGCGATTTTTACCTCCCAACGGATTTTTTCTGAGGTGGTTACTAAGACCCGTTAGGGTGTCTAGCAGTAATTTTTTTTCTTTAGGATGTACTCCTCTAAATAAAGATTTACCAGGCTTTTCTTTTGTGTAGCTAGGGGCGAACTCACCCATCTCCTGCGGTTTTTTGCCTAGGCTTTTCATAAATCTCTCGAATTTATCATCGTGCCTGCCCGCCAATATACATCTAACAACATTTCTTACTATATGGGAAGAGCATACTTTTTTCATGTTAGTTCCTTTTTTTATTTTGTTTAGTGTGTCTTCTGCAGAAGTGTGGAGGATACCTGTGCCTCCTTTAGAATCCCAGGGATTAATGTTTTTCTCCCTATCATCTATAAGCACAGCGTCAGGCTCAGCATATTTGAATTTATCTTGTTCTATAATAAAAGGAACCCCGGGCAAATTTTTAGTTAGCCACTTTTTCTTACCTTCTATAGAAGAATCGTGGTTACTAGGGGCCGTAAGTATTGTAGGGTTATATTTTTTTATACTCTCCCACAGCTCTTTTCCGTCAGGCATCCAATCCATGTCCGCCCAAAAGTCTTCGCCTGCCTCGTCTATCTTTTTCCACACTTTAGTGTCGTTGCCAGGTTCAAAATCTCTATCTAGAGGCTTACCAAGCAACTTACACAGCTGCTTGGTAAAGTCTACTAGAACTCCATCTAAGTCCACATATAACTTCATTTATTAGCCTTTATCTTTTCAAGAGTGCTGTCAAGTAAGCTGGATATTTTTTGTTGCATGGACTTGCTGTACAGTATGCGCTCATTAAAGTTAATATCATTCCTGTAAGAAGCCCGCTTCACTTCTTTTACTTCCTCTCTTTTCTTTTCTATCTTCATACTTTTTTCAGGAGTGCTTATTCCTTTATCTCCGCCCGGGACTAATTTATCGAAACCTGTAACCCCGCTACTAATAAGGGACTCTATCTGAGACTTTACCTCTTCTTGAGTGCCTACCCAAACCCCGCCCTTTGAAGTTATACTTGGTATGGTATATGTGTCAACAAAAGCTTTATAAGGCTTTTTACCTTTTTGGTACGGCTTTAAGATCCCGCTTTTACTTAAGGATTTTTTTTCATCTTGTGTACCAACGACAAAGATATACTTATGATCCCCATCTTTGTGGAGGAGTACAGCGCTTGCCGCTTCATGTAGTTCTTTAGGGGAGTCAATAGTAAGATTACCCTTATTACCTTTATCTTTCTTTCCTTTAGCGATATCCCCTAAAAGTTTTTTTACTTTATCCTCGTAGCCAATGTCCTGTGAGATCTCTACTGCTTGTTCAGCTAAGTCCTGGACCGTATATTCTGGTGCTTCGCTAAATGTTTTTTCCAGATCTTCCGCTATCTGTTTTTCCAGTTTCTCCTTAGCTTCCTTTAAGGCGTCTTCATTCTCCTTGCTGTTCTCACCCTTTATTTGTTTGCTAATACTGTCCTCAACAGCTTTATTTATGTCGGCTCTTACGTGTCCTGACATTTCATTAAAAATAGATTCTACTTGCTTTTTGTGCTTTTGTAGAGTGTTTATTTTGGTAGTAAGAGATTTTACCTTGGGGCTCTTGTCAGGGTCAATATCATATGCCCTATACCCTTTTATTAAAGCTTCTTTAGCTTTCTCCAACTCTTCTATCTTATCCCAATTCTCAGTGTCGTCTATTTCCTTACGTATACTGCTCTTATAGTCGTTGAGAAGTTTCATAAGCTTTCTGTTACTTTTAACGCCTGCCTGATTCTTAAAGAACTCATACACTTTATTATAGTACTCCGTGTCTCTCTCTCCTAATGGACTTAGCTGTCTTGTTATAAAGTTAGCCCAGTAAGACTCTAAAGAGCTATACAGCCTTTTTAATATCATTTTTTTGTAGCTCTCTAGTTCTGTTTCTGGTAGTGCCTTGGACTCTCCGCTTTTAGGGTCTATATATGTTTTAAGATTTTCTATTTTTTCTTTTGCATCTTGTAGGCGTTTATCGTATATGTTTTTCTGGGCTCTAATATAGGATAAACCAGGCCTTTTACTTGTACCTTCTAGTGTCTCCCCTATAAGGTCAGATAGCTCTTTCAGGGAGCTTAAAATAGGCACAGAATGTTCACCAATATTAATAGCTACTTTTTTGAACTCATCTGCATTTTTCAGTAAGGTTCTAAAAAACTTTATCTCCTCTCCATGATTTTCTAAAGTTTTCTTAGGGTCTTGTTCGTATAATTTTTTATACTCGTTAAGAGACGACTTTGCAAATTCAATCACATCCTTAATCTGGTCTACATACTTTTGGCTTTTAAAGGGTACGTCTGGTCTAAGTTCTTTTTCGTATTTTAAAGGATCTACGCCTTTAGTTTCTATAGCTACGTCATATTGCGATTTCTGTGGGCCGTAAGGATCACCTGCAGCGACCTTTAATATTAATTCTGTTTGTAGGCTCTTTACTTGAACACTTAGAGAGGCTATCTTAGAGTCGATGTAACTAATACCCCCCTTAACAGGTTCGGTGTCTGACACACCTAGCAGGTCTTCTTTTAGCTGCTTTAAATGAGCTATTTTCCTTCTTAGGTCCATAAGTTCGGGCCCGCTAGCTATTTTTGCTTTAGCAATACCTCTGCCTTTTCCAGGCTCCCCAAGCAGTCTTCTTACGTCTCTTCTTTCTTTAGTCCTTCTTCTTGCCTGGTCGACCTGACTCTTACTAGGTTTAAAGAAGTTTTCAGCAAGGGTCTTAAAGTTTCTTATTCTCTTTTCCTCGTGAAAACTAAGGTCTTCGTAACCCTCTTTAACTTTATTAATAAACTTTTTAAGATCCCTTGGATCAGGAAATTTGCTAAGGTTCTGTCCTGTAATTCTGTTATACTTTTGAAGAATTTCTCTTCCTTGTTGAGATACAGGCTTTTGGCCTGTCATAACATCAAAATAAAGAGTGTCGTTGCTCTTCACTTTCTCAAATAGATCTCCCAATTCTTTAAAGCTGTCTATAGTGTCTTTCTGCTTCTTCTTATGAGTTTTCATTACATATTCGTACATTTTATCAGGGTCGTTAATAAGAGGAAATAACTTGTTGATTAGCTCGGTTTTCTTCTTAAGGCTGCCGATGCCCTCAACCTTTTGGTTGTTGATTTTGTCCCTGAACTTTTCTTTATCCTCGTCTGTAAACCCTAACTTATTTAATTCCCCTTCATCGTAAACATCTACATCTTGAGCCCCGCTTTGAAGGCTAAGTTCACGAAGGCGTAATTGGCTGTTAATGTACTCATCCTTTGCTTTCTCCAGGTCTCTAGCATAGTCTATGGAACGGACCTCTGGAGACCCCATCATTTTACTCAGCATTTGGTCCAAAGTCTGTTCCTTATAAGGTCCCCCTTCTTTTTTCTCGCTTTGACGTTCTTTGAACATTTTGTTTAAGATGCCTGTTAGTATCTTGAACACGTCTACTTTATCGCTAAGAATTTTCTCTAGTCTTTCTTTTTCTACCTCTTCTCTAGATTGAGTGCCCTTCTCATCTACTATGGTTTTCTCACTTTTTTTCTTTTCGTCTGGGCTTTTTTCGTGGTCTGCCAAAGCATTCAGTCCTGCTTTTTCCATCTCTCTGATAAATTCTTGGATATACTTATCGTCCTTAAATATATCATTAAGAGCTTTTTTCCCTAGCGGCGTCTGTCTTTGTCTATAGACCAAAACTCCAGGGCCTTTAGGATCCTTGATAGCATTTACTAATTTGTATGCGAACTTTCGTATGTAGTCGGCATGCGCTTTTTTAGCTGTTCTTGGAAAGGACAGCACGCTAGAGAGGTCTGACTGTTTCTTTAATATAGAGTTAGCTTTATCATAAAGGTCTCCCGGCGTAATCTTCTTTAAGGAGTTAGCTATACTCTTAAGTTTTTTAGCGAGGTCTTTAGGGCCCATCGGTACATCCTCTAATTCCCCCTCTTTATTTGTAGTTCTTATAGTTATAGGCTTACCCTTTAAAGGATTATCCGAAAAGTCCTCTTCAAAAGGATTGTACTTGTCCTGGCTCGTAGCCTCTACAGAGCTTAAAAGTTTTTTGTGTATCTGGTCTAGCAAGCCTCCAGGCTCCGCCATTTCATAGAGTGTGCTTATCTTTTTTAAGGCAGACGCACTACTCTTAAATTTTTGAAAAGCCTTGGTATATGCGTCGGATTTAAAAGCTGCTATCTTATCAAAACCTTTTAGAGCCTCTTCTCCATTGTCGTCTGATGCACAGAACAGTCGGGATCTCCCTGACCACATCATATTAAACTCTTGCTCTTTTGCTAAATCCTCCAAAGATTTAGCAAAATCAAAAAAGTCTTTAGATACCTCGTTAATATCAGAGATATCAATATCTGAGAATTTTTCTTTGTTGTCTTTTTCGTGTTTACTAAGCATTTCTAGGTACGAAGATATCAAGTCATTTAATTTAGATAAGTTTTTTTCCTGCAAAGACTTTAACTTTCTGTATCTTTCAACATAGTTTTTAAAAGTTTCATCTTGACCTAAGTTGTGTGACTCAGCTTTATCTAATAACCCTTGTAGGTCTTTATCAATATCTTCGGAAGCCGTAACTTCTTTAGTTATCTCTTCTGCCTTTTCAACCTTCTTATCTTCTGTTTTTTCTTTTATATACTCTTTTATAGATTCTAAGGCTTTACTGGCCTTTTCTTGCAGTTCAGGGGGGCTGAAACTGAAATTTTCATTTCCTGATTCTCCGTACAATAAACTGAATTCTTTTTTAGACAAACCTAGTTCTTGCACCTCATCATTAATATCGTTTATATAAACCTGCATAGTATTAACGGTAGGAAGAGCTCCATCAATTTTACCTGCTAGGCTTTGGTATTGCTCTTGGATGCTTTTTTTACCCTCGCCTAAAAGAGATTTTATGTCCTTAGAACCGAAAGTACCACGAATACTGTTTTTTAGTTCTCGCACCTGAAATAAAGAATGCCTTACGTCGTCCATAACCTCTGCTATATCAGAGGTTTTACTATCTAAACCCATCTCTTCTTTTACTTGTCTGTCGCTTTTTAAAGAGTTCTCTACTTCTTTTTTTACTTTACGCCTGATATTAGGGTCTTTAAGCCAAGCGTCTCTTTTGCCAACTAGACCTTCTTTGCTCTTTATATCATGAACAAGCTTATAAAAACTTAAAAGATACTTCTCTAAGAGTTCAGGATTTTCTTTGTTATCCTTAAAAAATTGGCTGTACTCTTTTTTCTTCTTGCCCTTATCGGTAATAAACTCTTTAGGCTCCTTGCCTAAAAAATATTGTAGGTAACGCTCAGTTATATCCTTTTCCGATAAATCTTTTAAATTATCAGGCGACTTTAAATTAAAATGCTCGAACAGGCTGGACGGAAGTGCTGACACCCCCTTAAAAGGATCTGCTTCTGTAGGGGCTTTACTAATTTCTTTTTTAGGCATAACACTAGTCAGTAGCTTCTTTGATTGATCGTGAGCATCCGGATCTATGTAACCTATATTTTGAGCTGGTAGCTGGCTCCTTAGATGCCTTAGAAAACTAGCAAGGATGTCGCTAGCTTCGCTAGGGTTTTTGCGTATGAGGCTTCGGAATTTAGGATTCTTAATAGAGTTGGACACAATCTCTAAAAGGACTTTGCCAAATTCATCCTTATTAAGTGAGGGGGACTTTAGCTTTTCTATATTCTCTTCAGAGATATTAAGCATTTGTTTTTCTTGTGTAGACAAATCAAATTTTTTTACGCCTCTTAATTTCTGCAGAAAATCAACAGCTTCTTTTGACCAGCTCATACTTATGAGTCCTTTTTCATTTTTTTGTGTGCGAAGGCTATAATATGCCTATATCTATTTGCCTGGAGGTTTGCTTGTCTTCTCATTCTATTGTATCTTTTAAGCGCCCTAGCCCTTATCTTATCATAAAGATTATATTTTTCCTCTAGTGGATGATTTTTAACATCAGCAGGATTTTTTATATATAATTTTACGATATCTTCTGCGGCGTCTTGATTCTTATCCCACTGCTCAGCCTGTTCGTCTGTAAGTTCTCCGACTTCTTCAGATTTTGCTAAGTCCTTGTTAAGTATTTCCGCGACATATCGCTCTAAATCTGGCTTTAAGTAGCTAAGAAAAGAACTTCTTCTACTTTTGGCTTTATTAACTAAAGGGTGATCGCTAAGATGCTCTTCTATGATTTTATTTAATTCTTTAACGTAGACTCGAAGGGCTTTTTTTATTGTGCCCTCAGGTATTTGGTTAAAATACTTACGGATTTCTTCTGGGCGTAAAGGCTCTTTGTCAGTCTCTGGAGGCTGCTCCTTAGGAGAGTCATTTACGCCTTCGCCTTTTAACTCTTTAGCTTTTTCCGCTAAAGTCTTATTTTTCTGGACGCCTGTGCTAGTAGGGGGTATTGGGGAAGTAGGCTGGGTAGGCTCGCCCCTTAGAATTTTGTTTAGGCCCTCAAAATCTAAAGAGGCAGCCATTTTTTCCTTAATAGCTTTCTGTATCTCCTGCTCATTAGGTATGCCCTGGTCCTCAATCTTCATTTTAGAGTTACCGCGCGAGCCTCCCTTTTCTGCTGCGCGTATATAATCTGAGGCCATTTTCCTTACTTCTGGAGTAGCGTGTGCTTTCTCATAGAGCCAATTAGTGACTAACCTAAACCACGGTTGATCCTTAGAACGCCCACTTACTGGAGTGCTCTTATCAAATACTATATTATTTAATATGTACGAGCTAACAGGCTTGGATAGAAAAAAGGAAGGTAATCCGTATTTGTTTCCTCTAGGCTGTATATTACTCGGAAGGCGGTCGACTATTAGTTCCGTAATATCTCTCAATACAGAGGGGGTAGTCTCAATGGCTAGTAACTTCTGTAGACCTTCAAGGTCTGATAGTGCTTGCTCATGCGCTCTACCTTTTTCAAACTCTTCCTCTTCTGCTTTTTCTTTTGTTCTAACAGTTTGTTCCAGCCCACGGGATTTTTCCCGGCTTTTTTCAAGCTCTCCTTTATCTCCCATCTCAACCAGTTCGCCTAGATTTCCAGCCCCCGAGACTAATCCCGGACGCAATTCCAAACCCTTACCAAATTTTTCACCTATTTCTTCGATAGGCATAGACTGTATAGAATCAATATAATTCTTAGCTATAATATTAAAGAACTTATTTATTTCTTCTTTACCTAAGCCTATTCTTTTTACCTCAGGAGCAATTCTGTCCTCTATCAATTTCGCTTGCTCTAAGAACTCTAATACGGCTCCTTTTTTTCCTACTCTTCTTACCCTGAAAGTATACATGCCTTCTTTAAAGGCATCCTTGATGTCTTCACGAGCCTTTGGATCTCTTATCTGTTTAACGTCGAAAGGCATACGAACTACAAACTCTCTTTTACCAAAAAGGTCCGGTAAAGAAAACTTAATACGGCTTTCATCAAAACCTAAAAACTTCCACTTAATATTTTTACCCTCGTGTTCTTTTAAAATCTCCACAGCATACTTATCCACTGCACCAGGGTCTAGGTCGGAGATATCATTACCTTCCTCGTCAAGCTTCTTTAGCGTCATTTCATCTGCTTTTGGGGCAAAAAAACTTTCCGCGAAACCTGTCTCTGATATATCGTACTTCCGACGGCTCTCCTCTTCCTCAGTCTCTTTAGCGGGTGATCCAGACCTTTTGTCAATGCGGGATAATTCCGACAAGTGGGCTTTCACCATCGACTTTTGTATAACCTCTGGGTTTTCCTTTAAGTACTCAAATAAGTCTATAAGGATTATATCTCGGTAAGCCCCCTTATTAAGATTGAGAGTCTCCGGAGGAAGGTCTAGTCCGTATTCCTCTTTAACTTTTTTGCTTAGGGTCTTGGGTAAGAACTGTCGGATAGTTTTAAACATATAAGAAGCAAAATTTTTATAATTGTCACTCGCTCCTCCATAGGTTTTTATACCCTCGTCTTGAAAGAAATCTTGAGCCCAAGAGTTAAAAGCCTCGACCTCTTCTTGAGCAAGACCTGTCTCTGTCTGTCTACGCTTTTGCTCCAGGTTCTGTCTTTTTCCTGCAAGCTTGGCACTAAATTTTTCTAAGTATGAATGGTACTTAATTATAGTCCGATAAATGGAGCTATCTTTAACAATAGGCATGAAATTCCCCTGGAGATATAAATCCCTATAAATACGCAATAACTTGTTAAATTTATTAGAAGATTATTAATTTGAGTCTATCAAAAGGAGATGAAAATAAGGGGCAGGTTTTCACCCGCCCCTGAGAAGAATTAGAAGGGAAGAATTACCTTAACAAGAATTTGCTGCTCTACTTTAATAGCTGTTTCGCTATTATCGGTAACGTCTATAGCAGCTACTTCATCAGTAGAATAAGGAAAAGACCAAGTCCCACACTCTGAGATATTCTGGAAAGCAAGCACAATAGAACATAAACCGCTAGAAAACGGACATAGAATAGGAATCTCTCTGCCTGTGTTATCAGACACCAAGAAAAACACCGGCTTACTAAACCCTGTCAGCACAGTAGTCCCATCCGGTCTGAGTGCCGTTAAATCCAAGCGTATAGCAGAACAAACCTTTTTCCAGTCCGCTGAAGCATTATTAGGCTCGTCGGTAGAAGAGGTAGCTGTACATTGCCATATGTTGTTATTGTTGTAAGAGTAGTCCCCTTGGTTGTAGGTACCCGCAGACCACACCCCTATACCTGTAAGCGCTAGGTCTGAAGGAGCGTCAGCCTTAACTATGTCCCTAGAAACTTCAAGCCTAAGATAAGGCTTATTATCCTCTATAGAGAAGTCTAGACCCGTGATAGCACCTTCTACCCAAACAACAGTATACTCATCTCTGGCACGAACTCTATCCTCATCCTCCTGAGTAAGCGTGTAAAAATAAAGCGCGTTGATGTCCCCCTCAGCGTGATTAGAAGCTAACGCAGACTTAAGGCCCGGAGTCAGCTCTCGGTCATAAATTACCTCAACGACCTCTTCTGTAGAAATTAAACCTACAAAGTTTATCATTATTTTCCCTCA